>Ga0335072_10012013_pt1 | contig 12366 bp, 9 predicted proteins | sample Lox_Sample_21_FD_206725 | JGI IMG/M metagenome (GOLD analysis project Ga0335072, IMG submission 206725) | Soil microbial communities from Loxahatchee National Wildlife Refuge, Florida, United States - Lox_Sample_2.1 | ecosystem: Environmental > Terrestrial > Soil > Wetlands | place: USA: Florida...
CCATTTCCACATCCAGAACTGCCCGCTGTGTCCGCCCGGCGGTCAATCCGGTTGCAAGTTTTTCAGTGGCTATCTGGAAGGCATGCTTGGCGCGTCGTTCGCACCGCAAGGGGTGTTCGTGCGCACGCTGCACTGCCGTAGCAACAACGGCGTCGGCGACTGCGTGCTGGAAGTTTCGCATTGAGGCAAGCGCGAAGGCGCGTGCAGGAGAGACAGCAAGAGAAGACGTAGACGACGCAGCACCTGCCCGCGCGAGCGCGGGCAGGTGCTGTACGCAAAAAGAGGTGCGCAAGGCCGAGCGCCGCGTGCACTGCATTGACGACTCGCAACCGGAGGTGGAAGCCATGTCTGCTCATCAGCATTACAACATGCTGCTGGTTTTGCTCTCGTATGTGGTATCCGTGCTCGGATCGTTCACGGCCTTGCAGCTGGCCGTCGCCATTCCGCTTGCCACCCATGCGCGCCAGCGCATCATGGCCGTGCTCGCGGCCGGTGCGGCCATGGGCGTGGGCGCGATCTGGGCCATGCACTTCATCGCCATGCTGGCGTGCGACATGGGCATGCCGGTGAGTTACGACCCGGTGTTGACGACGCTGTCGGCGATCATTGCCTTCGGCGCCTGTTCGCTAGGGTTGTTTATCGCCAGCAGCGGCGCTTTCAGCTGGGCGAAGCTGGTTGCTGCGGGGATCTGCATGGGGCTCGGGGTGACCGGCATGCATTACCTGGGCATGGCGGCGGTGATGATGGATGCGTACACCAGCTACGACATGAACCTGGTGGCGGCATCCATGCTGATTGCCATCGTCGCGTCGATCGTTGCGCTGTGGCTGGCGTTCAACCTGCGCGGCCCGGTACAGATGGTCGGTAGCGCCCTGGTGATGGGCTTGGCCGTGTGCGGCATGCATTACACCGGCATGGCTGCCTTCAACATCGAGGAGAAGGCCGCACAAACACCGGCCGGCTTTGCCAGCGGCATACGCGGCGGCAATCTCGGCACGAGCATTTTCGTCGTGACGGTGGCGCTGCTGGTGGCGGCATTGCTGATCCACTACAAGCGGCAGCAACGGCGGGCCACGCTCAGTATTTGAGTCGGTGTGCTGCGTAGAAAGCGCTAGAGCGCCGCCAGATAAGGGAACGGGTCTACCCGTTCCCCGTCGCGGTGGATCTCAAAATGCAGGTGTGGGCCGGTCGATTGGCCGGTCGAACCGACCTTGGCGATCAGCTGCCCTACTTTTACGCGGTCGCCGGCTTTCACCAGCAGCTGGGAATTGTGCGCGTACAAGCTGCGGTAGCCGTTGTGGTGGTCGATCACCACGAACTCGCCGTAGGAGCGATCGCGTTTGGCGGTGATCACAGTGCCTTCGGCGACCGCTTGAACAAGCGTGCCGGTGGGCGCGGCTAGGTCGATGCCGCGATGGAAGACGTGGCCGCTGCCGAACGGATTCGGGCGCTGTCCGAAATCCGAGGTGATGCGCGCCAGTGCCAGCGGCATGCCCACTTCGAACGGGTGAAACGTTGCGGCTTCGTCCGATGGTATGGGGTCAGACGATGTCGAAACATCCGCGTTCTCGTAAAGCCGCGACAGCGTGTGCCAATAAGGCGATGTGTCGGCCAGCCTGGCATGGAGTTTGTCAGGCAGCGCGAAGGATGCAGGCGTTGCGGCGATTGGCGTGCCTGGTTGCGCATCTGCTTGCCATGCATGCAAGACCTGCAGCGCCAGCCAAGTGCCGAGCATGCCGGCGAGCAGCGCTTTCCCGCGCAGTTGGATGGCAGTGAAGGCAATGCGATGGCAAGCGGCGGCGAACATGGGTTTGGCATGCGTCCAGGTAACAAGGCGGTGCGATAGGCACACGGCCTAGTGAAGCAAGGACATGTCCGACCCGATATAGGATTAGAGCGAAATGGCCCAAGGGGGGCGATGAGCCTGGAACGTCTGCGCAAAAAAGGCGCCTCAATGCAAGGCGCTTAGTGATGGATGCCCATGGCGGCGGCCGCCGGCGTGCCTTGGTCCACGTTGTCCTGCTTGGCCACCGCGGTGTTCGCCGGCAGCAGGCTGGCCGGCAGTAGCTTGTCCAGCTTGCCCTTCATGCGCAGCACGGCGACGCTGGCCATGTCCTTGTCAAACAACTGTTGTTGTGCATCGATGGCCGGCGGCGTGGCGCCAGGTGCGCGCGTGAGTTTGGCGAGCGATGGCGCGAGCACTTGCGTCAGTGCGAAGTACGCATCGTCATGAATGCCGGCACGCTCCAGCAACAAGCCGGGCAGCATCCAGGATGCCATCTCCATGTGTTGCGGCTGCCCCGGATTGCGTGGATCGACCAGCAGCCAGGTGCCGGCCTGCGACAGCATGTCCTGGCCGTCGACAAAACCGGTGGCGCGGAACGCGCCGGCGAGGCCCGGCAGATGGTCGCCGTAAAACAGCAGCAAAGTCGGGCGGCTGCGTTTGGCGAGCAAAGCGGCGAGACGGCCGAGTTCGGCGTCGGCATGCTGCATGTGATACAGGTAGGTCTGCACCTCCACCTTGTCCTTGGCGCTGATGGCGGCAGGCACCGGTATCGCGTCGCGCGCAGCCGCGTCGCGCGGCGGCACGTCGTACGGTCCGTGCCCTTCCAGGCTGATCGCAAACAGGAACTGCGGCGGCCCGTTGTCTTTCAGCTGCGCCATGATCTCGTCGGTCATCGCGCTGTCGGCCATGTACTTGCCGTCCATCGGCGCATTGGCCGGGAAACCGGATTGGGAGACGAAGCGGTCGAAACCCAGCGTCTTGAATGCGGTGTCGCGATTCCAGAAGGTGGGATCGTTGCCGTGGATGGCCACCGTTTCATAACCGTGCGCGCGCAAGCTGCGCACCATGCTCGGCACCACCTTGTCATGCAGTTGCAGGTACGGGAACTGCATATTGCTGAAATAGCGCAGCGACAATCCGGTGAGCACTTCGAACTCGGTGCGGATGGTGCCGCCGCCAAAGGTAGGCACGTGCAACGGCCCGCTCATGCCTTCGGCGGCGAGGCGATCGAGCTGGGGCGTGAGCTTGGATGCTTCGTAGCCGCGCATGATGCGTGGATCGAAGAACGACTCGCTCTGGATCACCACGATATCGGGCCGGGCCGTGTCGGGAGCCACCGGCGCGTGCATGCGTGCGCGCACGGCATCACCGGTGGTCTGCAGCAAGCTGCTTACGGCGCTGGGGTCGGCCTTCTGTTTAGCGCGTCGGTCCTGCAGGTGGAACATCACCAGCGAGCTGACCAGTCCGGAATGGCTGGTGGTTGCCGCGGCGGACCAGGGCTCCATCCACAACTTGTGGCCGCTGTAAAGCGTGCGCCAGCCCGGCATGCCCAGCAGCAAGGTGGCGAGCGTGGCGCCGAGCAAGCTGCCGGCCAGGAGGCGCTTGCCGCCGGTGCGCGGCGCGAACAGTGGCGGCTCGTAGCGCCACATCGCGATGATGACCGCGAGTCCGCCAAGCAGGGCCAGATACGGCCAGGGACTGTGCGGCAGATAGCTGCCCAGCACGTGCAGGCCGCCCTTGTGCAACTGGTCGACCATGCGGAAATCGGCCGGCAACAGCGGCGTTCCCAGGTTGAGCACCTTCAAGGCATTGACCGCGTACACCACCGCCTGCACCAGGTAGGCGAGGCCGAACGAGAGCAAGGTGCGCCGCGTCAGTACCAGCAACCACAGCGCCAGCATCAGGCCGGGCATGGCATTGGCCAGCGGGAAGGCCGGTTGCGCCACCAGCTGTGCCGCCGCCACGCCCTGGTTGCCGTCCAGTAGGCCGGTCAGCAGCACGAATGCGGCCATCATCGCCAGCACCATGATGGCGCGCGTGGCCATGGAGCGGCTCGACAGCAATGTGGGGAAAGCGAGGGCCATGCGGTCCGCGACCTGTCATCTCGTGGGATGCGGACTGTAACGTGAATGACATGAATCGGTTGTCACCCGTCTGGCGGATGTTCATATCGCAGGCAGAAAGCCTTCAGCAAGTCGAAGAAAATCTAAAAAGGCCGTCACCCCGCGATAACGGCTTTGACTGTACCGGCAGCCACTTAGAGCGTTTTCTGCAGGCTGTGCCAACGTCGGCGATCAGGCCGCATCGGCCAGCATGTGAGAGGAGGCGAGGCTGCGCGGGGGCTCGCCGAGCAACTCGCCATACCAATGCGCGACCGCGGCTTGTGCGGCCACTTCGCCCAGGATCAGCAGGGCCGGCGCGCAGATGGCATGTCGTGCCGCCAATACGGGCAACGCGTGCAGCGTCCCGGTCAGGGTGCGCTGCTGGGGCAGCGAGCCGTTCTCGATCAAGGCGAACGGCGTATCGGCGGCGCGTCCGTGCGCAAGCAATTGCTCGGTGAGCACGTCGAGCTGGCTCACGCCCATGTAGATCGCAAGCGTTTGACGTTCCTGCGCCAGCTCCGACCAATCCAGCGTATTGAAGGATTGCTGGCAATGCGCCGTAACCAACCGCACGGATTGCGCATGAGCGCGATGTGTCAGCGGTACGCCGCTGTAGGCCGCGCAAGCAAGTGCCGCCGTGATGCCGGGTATCACTTCATAGGCAATGCCGTGCTCGCGCAGGAACTCCAGTTCTTCGCCGCCGCGGCCGAATACGAAAGAGTCCCCGCCTTTCAAGCGCACCACGCGCTTTCCGGCGCGTGCATGCGCGAGCAGCAATGCATGGATCGTGGCCTGTGGCGTGTGCATCGCGCCGCCGCGTTTGCCCACGGCAATGCGTTCGGCGTCGCGGCGGGCAAGGTCCAGAATCGGCGCGCTGATCAACGCATCGTGCAAGATGACGTCCGCTTCGTTCAGTGCGCGCAGGGCATGCAAGGTGAGCAGGCCGGGATCACCCGGTCCGGCACCGACCAGCACGACGGAGCCGTGCGGAGCCTGTCGGACTGTTGTCTTTTCACCTCGACCACTCAAGCCCGACAGGCTCGTGGGGGCTGCTTCTTGCTCCGCCAGTGCATCGACCAGTTGCTGCTCCGCCTGGATAGGTTTTGCTGCGCGCAGCAGGGCATGCACCGGACCGTCATGTAGCCAGTCATAAAAACGGCGGCGTGCTGCCAGATGCCGGCGACGCGCACGGATGCGCGCGCGATAACGCTGTGCGAGCTGTAGCAGCGGTCCCAGTGCAGGGTCGAGCAAGCTTTCGAAACGTTTGCGCAAGCGGCGCACCAGCATCGGTGCCACGCCACCGCTGGAAATCGCCACCAGCAGCGGCGAGCGGTCGATCAAAGCCGGTACCTGGAAGCTGGAAAGCGCCGGGTCATGCGCCACATTCACCAGCCGCTGCCTGGCGTGTCCATCGGCGGCAATGTGTGCATTGAGGGAGCGCGAACGCGTAGCGGCGATCGCCAGCCAGGTTCCGTCGAGCCATTCGGCCTGGTAGGTGCCTTGTCGCCAGGTGATGCGGCCCGTGCGCGCCCATTCCCGCAATTCCGGCGCCAGCACTCGGGCGCCCACGGTGACACGGGCGCCGGCTTTCAACAGCATGGCCGTTTTCCGGGCTGCGACGTCGCCGCCGCCAACCACTAGCACAGGGCGGTCGCGCAGATCGGCGAACAAGGGGTAAAGCAGCATGGAAGCGTCCGGAATGCGCAAGTATGCGAACACGCTAATGTTTCCATTCGAGCATTGGAAATGACCGCCAGGCGCGAAGATATGGCCGGATGGCATAGGCTGTTTCATCACGCTTGAGAGACATTTAGATGTATAGACGTCCAAATAACGCTGTGTTAAGGTCGGGCGATGACCGGTACATGGGCCGGTGGAGGTGCGAGGTTCGTGATGAAACGCCGTTCAGGGTGGTTCGTGAGCTGTATGTGCTGCGGCATGCGTCGAGCACACCCCTGCACGCCATTCATCCCGGAGCCCATCTCATGACCCTTACCCAACTTCGCTACATCGTCGCCATCGCCGACGCCGGCCTCAACATCACCCTCGCCGCCGACAACGTCCACGCCACCCAGTCCGGCATCAGCAAGCAGCTCAAGCAGCTCGAAGGCGAACTGGGCTTCCAGGTGTTCACCCGCCGCGGCAAGAGCCTGGATGCAGTCACGCCTGCCGGTGCGCAGGTACTGGAGCGGGCTCGCAGCATCCTGCATGAGGCGCGCAACATCCGCGCCCTGGCCGCCAACCTGCGCGAGGAAGCGCAGGGCGAACTGTCGGTAGCTACCACGCACACCCAGGCGCGCTTCGTGTTGCCTGACGCCATCGCCCGCCTGAAGCAGCAATACCCGGACCTCGGCGTGCACATTCGTCCGCAGGGCGAAGGCCGCGTCATCGGCTTGTTCGAAAGCGGCGAGGTGGACCTGGTCATCGTCAGCACCAGTGGCCAGGCGCCGGAGGGCGGCATTGCCGTGCCGCTGTTCCGCTGGTATCGCCGCGCCGTAGTGCCGAATGGACATCCGCTGGCCAAGCTTGGCCGTCCGCTGCGCATTGAAGATCTGGCCGACTACCCACTGGTCAGCTACGAGTCTTCGCTGCAGCCCGAATCGTCGCTGCGGCGTGCCTTCACCGCCGCCGCCCTGACCCCGCGCATCGCCTGCACCTCGGCCGATGCGGATCTGATCAAGACCTACGTGCTCGCTGGCCTGGGCGTGGGCATCCTGGCCGAAATGGCGATCACTCCTGCCGACTCCCGTGAACTGGTCGCGCTCGACATCGACAAACTGCTGCCGATCTGCACCAGCTGGATGGTTCTGCGCCGCGACCACGTGCTGCGCAGCTACGTGGCGCAATTCGCGCGGCTGGTGGCGCCGCAGATCGATGAGGCGGAGCTGCGCCGCGTCGTCGCCGGGCACGCCGAGCCGAACTGGCCCGCGCCGCCGCTGTGGGGCGAGCTGCAGCAGCGTCAGGTACGGCGAACGGTGACGCGCGCCGCCTGAGCGCGGATGGTTGCTGTCTTGGATGCGTCCTTTTCTGCGCGCTGGGTAGGAAGGCGGGCTCTTCATCGTCTGCAAGCAGAAGCGCACAGGTTTTTAAATCCAGGCCGACGGCGCCGGCTTTCGCCCACGTGACACCATGGAATACGTTTCGCTGCATGCATGGACGCAGATCCCTGTGTCGCAGCGGACGTTCCACGGATATCACTCAGGAGAATTCTCATGGCATCTCAATCTTCGTCCACGCCCAGGCGCATAGCAGCCGGCGCCCTCGCATCGGCCATGCTGCTTGGGGCAGGCATGGCAATGGCGCAAAACCTCGACCTGGACAAGGCCGTGTCCACCGCTGGCAAATGGGCGGCCCAGGCTGATGCCGGCAAGGCCGATGCCATGTGGAAAGCCAGCAGCCCGACCATGCAGAAGAGTGTCACGCAGGACAACTGGACCAAGTACATCACGAACTTGCGCGGCGCCGTGGGTAATGAATCCGAGCGCACTTGGGTGGGCGTCAGCAAGGTCGACAACCCGAAAGATCTTCCGCCCGGCCAGTACCTCAACGTGATCTATGCCACCAAGTTCGCCAAAGCGATGACGGTGGAAACCGTATCCCTGGCAAAGGGTTCCTCCGGCTGGCAGCCGATCGGCTACATCGTGCGTGAAGCGAACCCAAATGCTGCTGCCGCCAACAACGGCAACGCCGCGCCGTCCGATGCTCCTGCACAAAAGGCGCAACCGGCATCCGGCAAGTAATCAACGGTTTTACAGCTAAAAGCCGCTGCCCATCAGCATCGGGCAGCGGCTTTTAGCATGCGTCACACCAATGCCTGGGTTTGCAGCCACTCAATAACCTTGTCGGCCGCCGCGCTCACCGACACTTGGCTGGTATCGACGCGCAGCTCCGGCGCAACCGGGGTCTCGTACGGATCGTCGATGCCGGTAAAGCCCTTGATCTTTCCCGCGCGCGCTGCCGCATACAGGCCCTTGCGATCGCGTGCTTCGCAGATTTCCAACGGCGTGGAAACGTGGATTTCCACGAAGCGACCATGCGCTTCCACCAGTTGCCGCGCCTCGGCGCGTGCATTGGCGTAAGGCGCGATCGGCGCGCAGATCACAATGCCGCCGTGGCGCACCACTTCGCTGGCCACGAAGCCGATGCGCGTGATATTGGCGTCGCGATCCTCGCGCGAGAACCCCAACCCTTTCGACAGGTGCCGGCGCACTTCGTCGCCATCCAGCACGGTCACCGGACGGCTGCTGGTTTCCAGCAAGCGCGACACCACCGCCTGCGCCAGCGTGGATTTGCCTGAGCCGGAAAGGCCGGTAAAGAACAGCGCCAACCCCTGGCGCGCATTGGCCGGATGACGCTCGCGCAGAATCTTCACCACGTCCGGGAAGGTGAACCACTCTGGGATCGCCTCGCCGTTATGCAGGCGGCGGCGCAGCTCGGTACCGGAGATATCGCGCACTTCGTCGTCCGGCCGTACCTCGGTCTGCGGTACGTAGGTGTCGCGGTTTGCGGCATAGACCATGGCCGGAAACGGCACGACCTCGATACCGAGTTCTTCCTGGTGTCTGGCCAGCAGTTCCTGCGCGGCATACGGATCGTAGAACGGCTGGCCCTGCGAATCCTTGCCGGGACCGGCGTGGTCGCGGCCGACGATGAAATGGCTGGCGCCGTAGTTCTTGCGGATGATCGCGTGCCATAGCGCTTCGCGCGGCCCGCCCATGCGCATCGCCAGCGGCAGCAGCGACAGCGTGGCCAGGCCGGCCGGATAGTGCGCCAGCAACGTACGATAGCAGCGCACGCGCGTGTAGTGGTCGACGTCGCCGGGCTTGGTGCGGCCCACCGAAGGCTGGATCAGCAGTTTCGCGCCCACCTTTTCCGCGGCGCGCAAGGTCAGCTCGCGATGCGCGCGGTGCATCGGGTTGCGCGTCTGGAACGCGACGATGCGATGCCATCCGTGCTGGTGAAACCAGTTGCGCTGCTCGCGCGGGCTAAGGCGCAGCGCGGTGAAATCGTAATGCGGTGGCGGCTGGATGCCTTGCACGCGTCCGCCCAGATAGACCGAGCCGGTGCAGTCCAGCAGCTCGGCCACGCCCGGATGGCTGCGGTCGACGCTACCGAATACCTGGCGCGCTTCGGCGATGCGATCGGGGAAATACACCTCTTCCACAGTCAGCACCGCCAGCGGCGTGCCTTGCGTGTCGTTGAGGCTGATCTGCGCATTTTCCGGCAACTTGGCCGCAAACGCCTCGTCCACGTCCAGCACGATCGGCATCGGCCACAGTGTGCCGTCCGCCAGGCGCATTTCGTTCACCACGCGATCGTAATCGGCGCGCCCGAGAAAACCCTGCAGCGGCGAAAAGCCGCCGTTGAGCAGCAATTCCAGATCGCACAGCTGGCGCTGGTTGAGCGTCCACTGCGGCAGCGAGGCGCTTTGCCGTTTCAAGGCTTCGGCTTCGGCAGCCGGAAGATACAGTTCGCGCAGCACGCCACCGTGCGGCGCGGTCAGTGTTTCGAGTTCGGCCGAGACCAGTTCGGCGGCGAGGGCTTTCATGGTGTTTCCTTCAATGCTTTTATCGGGACAGTCTTTATCAGGATCGAATGAAGAGGAGTGAGAAGTGACAGTGGCGAACCAGCAGCGACCACAACGACTTCGGCAAGGAAAGCGTCCAGCAGCCTGGGGTGCTGATGCTTGTTGCGTGCTTTGCTCTCACTTCTCACTCATCTCCACTCGCCTTCGCTTTCATACGTCCAGGTGCAACCCGCATTCGCGCTTGAGGCCGAAAAAGCGGGTGTCCTCCTCACGCATGCCGGGTTCCCAGCGGCGTGTGGTATGCGTATCGCCGATCGACACATAACCCTGGTCCCACAGCGGGTGGTAGGGAAGGTCGTGGCGGCGCAGGTACAGGCCCACGTCGCGATCGGTCCAGTCGACGATGGGATGCACCTTCCAGCGTCCGTGCCGATGCTCCAGCACCGAGGCGGCAGCGCGGCTCAGCGATTGCTGGCGCCGCAGGCCGGCAAACCAGGTGCCGGCGCCCAGCTCGGCCAGGGCATGCTGCATGGGCTCTACCTTAGCCAGCCGGTTGTAACGATCAAGCCCCTCCCGCCCCTGGTTCCACAGCTCGCCGTAGCGGGCCTGCAGCCAGGCGGGCGAGAGGCTAGGGCGGATCACGTGGAGATTGAGCGAAAGCCGTTCGGTCAGCGCATCGATGAAACGGTAGGTTTCCGGAAACAGATAACCGGTGTCGACCACGATCACCGGGATCTCCGGCAAACGCTGCGTCAGCAGGTGCAGCGACACCGCCGACTGGGCGCCGAAGCTCGAAGAGAGCACGTGCCGCCCGGGCAGGTTTTCCAGCGCCCAATCCACGCGTTCTTCGGCGCTCAGCGCAAGCAGCCGGGCGTCGAGCTTGTCGCGTGCGCGCGCATCCAGGGCGGCTTGCTCGGGCGTGGGCAGCGTCATGCGAAAACCTCCGCATCAATGGCATGACGCGTGGCGGGCAACACGCCACTGCGCACGAGGAAGTCGCCGAAGTGTTCGTGTTCGTTCCGTCCGGCGGCAAAGCGGGCGAACAAGTTGTCCAGCTCGGCGAGGATCTCGCCCTCGTCGATGTTCTCGCGCACCAGGCGGTTGAGCCGCTGGCCGGCAAAGTCCGCGCCCAGGCGCAGGTCGTAGCGGCCAATGGCGCGGCCGACCAGGGCGATCTCGCCTAGATACGGGCGCGAGCAGCCGTTCGGGCAGCCGGAAAGGCGTAGCACGATCGGTTCGTCGCGCAGCCCGTGGCGATCGAGCAGCGCCTCCAGCTTCGGCAGCAGTTGCGGCAGATAGCGTTCGCTTTCGGCCATCGCCAGGCCGCAGGTCGGCAAGGCGACGCAGGCCACGGCATGGCGGCGAATGCCGCTGAGCTGGCGATAGCCATCCAGTTTGTACTCGGCCACCAGCGCATCGATGCGCTCGCGCTGCGCGGCTGGCACGTTGGCGATGATCAGGTTCTGGTTGCAGGTGAGGCGGAAGTCGCCCTGGTGTTCCTCGGCGATCGCGCGCAGCCCGCTCAGATGCGGCGCATCAGGATGATCGGCGAGGCGTCCGGATTCGATCTGGAGGGTGAGATGCCAGCGGCCGTCGTCGCCTTCGGTCCAGCCGTAGCGGTCGCCGTTGTGCTCGAAGCGGTAGGCGCGCGAAGGCTGCAGCGCAAAGCCGATGCGCTGTTCCAGCTCCGCCTTGAAGGCGGCCACGCCCATCCGGTCGATGGTGTATTTCAGGCGCGCGTGCTTGCGTTCCTGGCGGTTGCCGTGGTCGCGTTGCACTTCGATCACGCCTTCGGCCGTGCGCAGCAGTTGTTCGGGCTCGATGAAGCCGATCACGCTGCCCAGGCGCGGATATGTGCTGGGATCGCCGTGGCTCGCGCCCATGCCGCCGCCGACAGCCACGTTGAAGCCGAGCAGTTCGCCGTGCTCGATGATCGCGATCAGGCCCAGGTCCTGTGCGAACACGTCCACGTCGTTGGTGGGCGGCACGGCAATGCCGATCTTGAACTTGCGCGGCAGATAGGTCGGCCCGTACAGCGGTTCGCTTTCCGGCTCGCCGCCGGCCACCAGTTTCTCGTCCAGCCAGATTTCGTGATACGCGCGTGTCTTCGGCTTGAGATGGTCCGACAAGCGCTCCGCCCAGCGATACGCCTGCCGATGCGCGGGCGTTTCCACCGGATTGGCGCTGGCGACCACGTTGCGGTTCACGTCGCCGCACGCGGCGATGGTGCTGACCAGCGCCTGGTTCATGGCGGCAATCGAGCGCTTCAGGTCGCGCTTGAGAATGCCGTGTAGCTGGAACGTCTGCCGCGTGGTGATGCGCAGCGTGTGATTGGCCCACGTGCGTGCGATGTGGTCGAACGACAGCCATTGCGCGGGGCTCAGCACGCCGCCAGCCAGGCGCGCGCGCACCATGAACTGGAATGCCGGCTCCAGCTTCTGCTTGCGGCGCTCTTCGCGCAGATCGCGATCGTCCTGCTGATAGCTGCCGTGAAACTTGAGCAGCTTGTTGTCGTCCTCGCTGATGGCGCCGGTCACCGGGTCAGCCAGGCTCTCCACCAGCGTACCGCGCAACAGGCGGCTATTGGCCTTGATGCGTTCGAATTCTGAAAGGGTCGCGCCGCTCATCGCCTACCTCAATAAACATCGCGGGCGTAACGGCCCTGCTGGATCAACTGGCTCAGCCAGGCTTCGGCATCCTCGCTCGAACGCGCGCCGTGTTCGGCGACGATCGCGACCAATGCCTTGTGCACGTCCTTGGCCATCCGGTTGGCGTCGCCGCACACGTACAGATGCGCGCCGCTTTCCAGCCATTCGTAGACGTGGCGGCCTTGCTCGATCAGGCGATGCTGCACGTAGCGCTTCTCGGCCTGGTCGCGCGAGAAGGCCAGGTCGATGCGATGCAACTGGCCGCTCTTCAAGGCCTGCTGCCATTCCACCTGGTACAGGAAA
>Ga0335072_10012014_pt1 | contig 12366 bp, 9 predicted proteins | sample Lox_Sample_21_FD_206725 | JGI IMG/M metagenome (GOLD analysis project Ga0335072, IMG submission 206725) | Soil microbial communities from Loxahatchee National Wildlife Refuge, Florida, United States - Lox_Sample_2.1 | ecosystem: Environmental > Terrestrial > Soil > Wetlands | place: USA: Florida...
GAGCGGGCCAGCCCAGGTCTCGCCGTTGCCGATCTCGACCAGCGCCAGCGCCCGCAGGTCGTCCCCCGAGCCGGGCCAGCTCCCCTCCGCGGCCTCCGCCGCCACCAGCAGGCGCTGGGCCTGGCTGGCCCGGGCCGTCTGGTTGCCGCTGCGCCCGGCCACCTGCAGCCGGACCACCCCGAGCAGCACCTCGGCTTGCCCGCGCCGGCCGTCGGGCACCGACGCCGCCTCGCGTTCAGCCAGCCCGAGATACCGTTCCGCCACCGCCATCGACCCCATGGCCAGCTCATCGGCCGCGGCCACGGCCGCCAGCTCGGCGTCCGCCTCTGGCGCCCCGGCAGGGAACGCAGCCATGAGCGCGTGCACCGTAGCCTCCTGCCCGCTCAGGTGCAGGCCTGTCCAGTGATCGGCAAGCAGCCGGACGGCCAGCCCCCAGTCCCGCGCTGCCTGAGCGTGCCGGACCGCCTCCACCGGGTACCCATGTCCGGCCAGCCACCCGGCGGCCAGCTCATGCAGTGCGGTGACCTCCGCTGGCTCAGCCCGGCGCAGCTCCAGCTGGAGCAGCCCGGCGAACAGGTGGTGGTAACGGAACCAGGACCGCGCGGCGTCCAGCGACACCACGAACGCGTTCGCCTCCTCCAGGTCCTGCAGCACCCGTTCCCCGCCGCTCTCCCCGGTCAGCAGGTCAGCCAGCTCCCCGTTGACCCGGTCCAGCACGCTGGTGCGCAGCAGCAGCCGGCGTACCTGCTCATGCTGCCGCTCGAGCACCTCGGCCACCAAGTACTCCGCCACGGTCCGCTCGGTTCCGGAGAACTCCGCCGCGAACCGTTCCGGATCCGGGTGCCCGGCCAGCGACAACGCCGCCAGCCGCAACCCCGCCACCCAGCCTTCGGTCCGGTCCACCAGCAGCTCCAGCGCCGGGCCGGGCAGCTCCACCCCGGCCGCGGCGAACAAGGCACCTGCCTCCTCCATGGTGAACCGCAGGTCGTCCGCCCTGATCTCGGCCAGCTCCCCTTCGAGCCGCACCCGGTGCAGCCCGAGCGGTACGTCCTGCCGCCCGGCCAGCACGAACCGCAGCTCCTGGGGCGCGCGCATCACCAGCAGCTCCAGCTGCCGCCGCGCCTCGCGCGAGCGCAGCTCGTGCAGGTCGTCGATCACCAGCCACAGCCGGTCCTGCAGCGGCGCCAGATCCTTCAGCAGCCGCTCCACGATCGTCCACCCGTCCAGGTCCGGCGCCCCCGTCAGCTCCCTGACCAGCGCCGACCCCGGCGCCGTCCGGCGCAGCGCGCCGAGCACCGACAGCCAGAACTGCTGCGGATCCTGCTCATCGCGGCCAACTGCCACCCACCCGGCACGCTCAGCCAGGCTCGTCTCCGCGATCCAGGATCGCAGCAGAACCGTCTTGCCGCTGCCGGGCGGTGCCGACACCACCGTCACCCGCGCCGACCCGAGCCGCTCCCGCAACCCAGGGCGGGAAACCACCCCGCCGGCACCAGGACGAGCGACGCGGCGCGCGCCGGGCTCCGGGCTTTCCGCAGGCCGCATAGCCCATGATCGCACGGACGCCGGCCAGCGCGCGGAGATCTTCCCGGCGGCGGAACCGCTTGTCATCAGCTCAGGCGGGCAGCGCAGGCGAGCGCGCTCCGGGTGCGAGCATGCCGAGGGCCCGCGCATGCTCGACCGCTTCGGCTCGGCTGTGTACCCCCAGCTTGGCGTACAGGTTTCGCATGTGGGTCTTGACGGTGCTCGTCGAGACGGACAGTTCGGTGGCGATCTCTGGTGCCGACAGGTGGGTCGGCAGGTAGCGGAGCACGCGCAGCTCACTGTCGCTGAGCGGGTCGAACGGCGGACGCGGCCCGGCGGCCGCCGGCCCGGGCGTCCGTCCCGCCAGCAGGTCGAGGATCTGACCGAGCAGGGCAGGGTGCGCGGTGCGCTGCCTGATATGCCGCTCGAGCAGGCCGGGCGCGGGATAGAGCAGGAGCGCGCCCACCGCGCCGTCGGGTTCGGCGAGATCGAGCGCGCGCTCAACCGCTCGCGCGGCCGCGGCCGGCTCGCCGAGCCCGTCCCTGGCCATCGCCTCCAGCATGAAGGCCCCGACCAGCCAGGATCCCCGGGCCAGCGGGGCGGAGCCGTCCAGGACCGGCGCGAGAACGGAGGTTGCCGCGCGCGGGTCGTCCTGGGCGAGCTGTAGCACCGCCGCGGCGATGCGCATCTCCCCGCGATCGCGGTCCGGTTCGCCGAGGCCGGCGAGGACCTGCGCGGCGCGGCTCGTCTCGCCGAGCCGCACCAGCGCGTGCACGAGGTACGCGCGCGTCGGCATGGGAAGCAGGTCAGGCGCGGCGAGCTGCCCGGCCAGCCGTTCGGCGGCGCGGCACGCGGCCAGCGCGTCGGCGGCCCGGTCGCGCGCGAGCTCAAGCATGCCCCGGACGTGGTAGATCCCCATCGCCACGGCGGGCTCGGCTTCCGGCCTGATGACGCGTTCGGCGCGCCTTGCCCAGGCCGCTGCCTCGTCCAGCCGGCCCTGCCAGGCCAGCACGGCCGCGAGCACCACGTAGGCGTTACAGGCGGCCGGGTCATTGGTCCATCCGTGTCGCTGAGCGAGCTCGATCGCCTGCCTGCTCCGCTCGGCCGCCCTCGGCAGCGACCGGAACAGCTCGATCCCCGCCTGGCACGCCAGGCCGGTGAACTCGAGAAACGGCCGCCCGATCTGGTGCGCCAGCGCGACGCCCTGCGCAAGGTGCCGCTCCGCCTCACCCAGCCGGTCTGCCCAGAACTCAGCGAGGCCCAGGCTAATCAGGGCCAGCGCGCGCAGCTCCTCGCCGAGGCCGGGCTGGGCTGCGTCCGAAGCCTCGGCCAGGGCCTGCAGCCGCTGCGCCTCCTCGGTGACCGCCGGCAGGTTACCGCGCTGCCGGGCCAGCAGCAGCCGGACCACCCCGAGCAGGACGACCGCCTGCTCGCGGCGGTCTTCCGGCACCGACGGCGCCCCCAGCTCGGCCAGCGCCAGGTACCGCTCCGCCCCTTCCAGCGAACCCTGTGCCAGTTCGTCAGCCGCGGCCAGCGCCGCCAGCGCCGCGTCTGCTGCCCTGGCTTCAGCAGGAAACCCGGCCAGAAGTTCATGCGCGATGGCCGCCCGCCCGGCGAGATGGAGGCCGGGCCAGTGATCGGCCAGCAGCCGCGCGGCCAGCTCCCAGTCCCGGGCCGCCTGAGCATGCCGGATCGCCTCCACGGGGAACTCGTGCTCTGCAAGCCAGCCGGCCGCCAGCTCGTGCAGCCTCGCCACCTCACCAGGTTCGGTGCGGCGCAGCTCCAGCTGCAGCAGGCCGGCGAACAGGTGGTGGTAGCGGAACCAGGACCGCGCCGCGTCCAGCGGCACCACGAACGCGTTCGCCTCCTCCAGGTCCTGCAGGATCCGCTCCCCGCCGCTGCCGCCGGTCAGCAGGTCGGCCAGCTCCCCGTTGACCCGGTCAAGCACGCTGGTGCGCAGCAGCAGGCGCCGCACGTCCGCTCCCTGCCGGTTCAGCACCTCGGCCAGCAGGTATTCAGCCACGGTACGTTCTGTGCCGGAAAACTCAGCCGCGAACCGGTCCGGATCAGGATGCCCGGCCAGCGACAACGCCGCCAGCCGCAACCCCGCCGCCCACCCCTCGGTCCTGTGCACCAGCAGCGCGAGCGCCTCGTCGGTCAGCTCTACCCCGGCGCCCACGAACAATTCCCTCGCCTCGGCCAGGCTGAACCGCAGATCGTCCGCCCGGATCTCGGTCAGCTCGCCTTCGAGCCGCAACCGGTGCAGGCCCAGCCGCACGTCATGCCGGGTGGCCAGCACGAACCGCAGCTCCTGCGGCGCGCGCATGATCAGCAGCTCCAGCTGCCGCCGTGCCTCATCGGTGCCCAGCTCCTGCACGTCGTCGATCACCAGCCACAGCCGGTCCTGCAGCGGCGCCAGGTCCTTCAGCAGCCGCTCCACGATCGCCCACCCGTCTAGATCCGGCGCCCCCGTCAGCTCTCTGACCAGCGCCGACCCTGGATCCGTCTGGCGCAGCGCGGCCAGCACCGACAGCCAGAACCGCTGCGGATCCCGCTCGTCGCGTCCCACCGTCACCCACGCGGCGCGCTCGGCCAGGCCCGCCTCGTCGATCCACGATCTCAGCAGGACCGTCTTGCCGCTGCCTGGCGGCGCCGAAACCACCGTCACTCGCGCCGCTCCGCCGAGTCGCTCCCACAACCCCGGACGAGACACGACCGCCCGGGCAGAACGGCGGATCGGCGGATGCGCCGCGAGTGCGCTCGCCTCGCCTGCGAGAGGCTCCATGTGAGCATTTTGCTCTTCAGGCCGGGCTACCCGTCATCACCCCGCGGGGCCGTTCACCCGGGTGATCCGCCACTCCCCAGCAGGCCCAGCTCGCGGGCACGGGCCACGGCCTGTTCCCGGCTGCCCACCCGGAGCTTGGCGTAGATGTTGCGCGTGTGGGTCTTGATCGTGTTCAGCGAGACGTACAGCTCGTTGCCGATCTCCCGCAGTGAAAGCCGCGAGGACAGCAGCCGCAGCACGGTCAGCTCCCGCTCGGACAGCTCGTCGGCGCTGTCGGCAGCCGGAGACCTCCGGCTCGCCGCGTCATCGGTCCCGGTCCAGGCACGCAGGAAGCCGGGGTCCGGGCAGGCGGCCAGCTGACGCTGCGCGCGGGCCCGCAGCTCCCTGGCCTCGGCCGCATCGCCGGCCTCCTGGGCGATCCGCGCCAGCGCCAGCAGCCCGTATGCGGTGTCCAGCCGCAGCCCGCCGCGCCTGGCGATGTTGAGCCCGTGCTCGGCTTCGGCACGGGCTTCTCGCAGCCCCCCGCGGGCGCGGGCGAGCTCGGCGGCGGCGTAGTCGACCATCACCGTGACCCAGTGCTCGCCGAGGGCCAGCCGCCCGGCCAGCGCCCGTGCCGCGGCCACCCGGCGGGCCGCGTCGGCTGGCTCGGCGCGCTCTGCGGAGATCACCGCCAGATAGCCGAGCGCGTAGATTTCGGCCGCGTAGTAGCCGGCTGCCTCGCCGGCGGACACGGTCTCCGCGAACGCGCTCTCCGCCCCCTGGTAGTCGCCCGACCAGTAGGCGGTCATGCCAATCGCATTGGTCACGTGCGGTCGCCACAGCGCCGTCGGGTCGGGCTCCAGCTCCGCGGCGAGCGCCGCGCTTTGCGCCGCCGCGCCCACGTCACCGAGCAGCAGCCGCGCCGAGGTCCTGACCAGCGCAGCGCTGGAGGCCACGGAACTCGAACCGTCAGCCAGCGGCCCGGGCAGCGTGCCGCGCTCGGCCGCGCGCGCCTCCGCCTCCACCTCGCCTGGCCGCCCGAGAACCAGCAGCATCCAGGCGCGGGCCACGGACAGTCGCGGATCGGACTCGGCCAGCTTCGGCGGCAGCGCCCTGGTCCAGGCCTCGACCGTCGCGAGCTCGCCGCGGTTGACGAAGTCCAGCCAGCTCGCCGCGATCAGCTCGGCGGCCCGGCTATGATCGCCCGCGGCGATCGCGTGGGTGATCGCCTCGGCCACCAGCCCCTCGCGCAGATGCCACTCGTATGCCCGGCGATGCAGCGGCACGACCTCATCCGGCATGGCCAGCGACAGCTCGTTGGCCAGCAGGTCGCCGAACAGGTGGTGATAGCGGTACCACCGGCGGCGTTCGTCCAGCGAGATCAGGAACAAGTTGGCGCGCTCCAGCTCCACCAGCCGGCGGGCGGAGTCGGTGCGGTCCAGCAGCGCATCGCACAGCGAACCGGTGAGGCGCGCCACGATCGAGGTACGCAGCAGGAACTCGCGCACTCCCGGGGTCTGGCGGTCCAGGACCTCGGCCATCAGGTAATCGACGATCTGGCGATCGTCGCCGGCGAACGAGGCGATGTAGCGCTCGCGGTTCTCGCGGCCCCGCAGCGACAGGCCCACCAGCTGCAGCCCGGCCGCCCATCCCTCCGTGCGCTCGCGCAGCATGCGGACCTGCTCCTGCGTCAATCCCAGCCGCAGCGACCCGTTGAGCAACGCCGTGGCCTCTTCGGTGTTCAGCCGCAGATCCTCGACCCGCACCTCGAGCAGTTCGGCGCTCGCCCGCAGTCGCGCCAGCGCCAGCGGCGGATCGCTGCGCCCGGCCACCGCGAGCTGTACCGTCCGCGGAAGGTGATCGATGAGGAAGTCCATCGACTGGTGGACGTCGGCGTTGCTGATGGCGTGATAGTCGTCGAGCACCAGCACGATCGGCTCCGGCACCGACGTGAGCGCGTTGACCAGCAACGGCAGCGCCAGCTCGGTCAGGTCACCACCGGCTGACAGCAGCGCGTCGTCCACCCCGGCCCCCAGGCCAGGTGCCACGGTGCGCAACGCCGCCAGCACGTAAGTCCAGAAGCGAACCGGGTCGTTGTCCCGGCTGTCCAGCGACAGCCAGGCGAACGGCCGCCGCTCGGCAGGATCCGCCCGCCAGCTCGCCAGCACGGTCGTCTTCCCGGCGCCCGCCGGCGCCGAGACGAGGATCAGCCGCGCGCTGGCGCCGTCCCGCAGCTCCGCGACCAGGCTAGGCCGCGAAACCCGGCCCGCCAGCAGCTCAGGGACGTGCAGCTTCGTAGCGACGATCGGACCCACGGCAGACTCCGTTGCCTCGGTCCTGTAAGGCCGTGGCAAATCATATCCCCGCGGCGGGCCGAATCACCTGGGTGAAACAGGCCGCGGGTGATGACCGGCCGCCCGATCCAGGCCCAATGTGGGAGTAATTCATGACACACGGGAGGGCACATGGAGCCGACCAGGTACCGGATCGCTGTCCGAGGGCGCCTGACTGGGCGCCTCGGGTCCGCGTTCGAGGGGCTGGCCCTGGAACCTGGCAGGGAGCTGACCGTGCTCGTCGGCGAGATTCGCGATCAGGCTCACTTGTACGGCGTCCTCGACCGGGTACGCAATCTTGGCCTGGAGCTGGTGAGCGTAGCGGAAGATCCGGCTGCGTGACCGGCTAGCGGGACAGGGGAACCACGGGGACGTTCGGGGGAAAAGGGACCCGCGCCATTAGCCGACCTGACGGTGTGCGGCACGAGCTACCCGGGCGACAGTGGGTTTCCTGGCCACCCGCACCCGATGAGAGACCTCGCGATGCCGAAAATCGAAGACTATGCGCTGCTGGGAGACCTGCACACGGCCGCTCTCGTCAGCACGGCGGGGTCAGTCGACTGGCTGTGCCTGCCACGGTTCGACTCGCCGGCCGCGTTCGCCGCGCTGCTGCACAACAACGACGCGGGGCACTGGACGCTCGCGCCCGCCGGGGCGGACATCTGCACCGGCCGCCGCTACGCCGGGAACACCCTGGTGCTCGAGACGGAGTGGGTGACCGGCGACGGCGCGGTGCGCGTCATCGACTTCATGCCGCCTAGGCAGGGCACCCCGCACCTCATCCGTATTGTCGTGGGGCTGCGCGGCCAGGTGCGGATGCGGTCCGTGCTGCGGCTGCGGTTCGACTACGGGCGTATCGTCCCGTGGATCCGGCATGAGAACAGTCGCGCCGACGCGATCGCGGGACCGGACCGGGTCCGGCTGATGTCCGCGGTCCCGCTGCAGGGGCATGACTGGGAAACGGTCGCGGACTTCACCGTCCGGGAAGGCGACCGGGTGCCGTTCGTCATGTCGTGGGCGCCCAGCCACGAGCCAGATATGCCGTACGCCGACGCGGAGGAGGCGCTGTCCGCTACCGAGGAGTTCTGGGCGGAATGGGCTGGTCACGCCGGTTACCAGACCGGGCCGTACCGTGACGCCATCGACCGGTCGCTCATCACCCTGAAGGCTCTGACCTACGAGCCGACCGGCGGCATCGTCGCGGCCGCGACCACGTCGCTGCCCGAAGAACTGGGCGGCGTCCGCAACTGGGATTACCGGTACTGCTGGCTGCGCGACGCCACCTACACGCTGCAGGCCCTGCTCGCGGCCGGCTTCAGGCGCGAGGCCGGCGCCTGGCGTGACTGGCTGCTGCGGGCCATCGCGGGACAGCCGGAGGCGCTGCAGATCGTGTACAGCCTGGACGGCGCGCGCCGGATCCCCGAGGCCGAGCTGCCGTGGCTGTCCGGCTATGCCGGCAGTGGCCCGGTCCGCACCGGCAACGCCGCCTCCGGTCAGCTGCAGCTCGACGTCTGGGGCGAGACGCTGGATGCGTTCTTCCTGGCCAGGCAGGCAGGCCTGCCCGCCGACCGTGAGGCGTGGGCCCTGCAGACCGCCCTGATGAATCACCTTGAGTCAGCCTGGCGCGAGCCGGACAACGGGCTGTGGGAGGTACGCGGCGACCGGCAGCACTTCACCCACTCCAAGGTCATGGCGTGGGTCGCGGCCGACCGGATGGCACGCGCGGTACGGACGCAGGGCCTGCCAGGCCCGGCACCGCGCTGGGAACGGCTTCGCGACCAGATCCATCAGGACGTGATCACGCACGCTTTCGACGCGGGGCGCAACACCTTCACGCAGGCGTACGGGGCCAGCGCGCTCGACGCCAGCCTGCTGCTGATCCCCCGCGTCGGCTTCCTGCCCGGCACCGACCCGCGGGTGCTCGGCACGATCACCGCGATCCGCCGCGAGCTGAGCGACGGGGACCTGATCAGGCGGTATCAGACCACCGAGACCGACGACGGGGTCAAGGGCAGCGAAGGGCTGTTCATCCCGTGCTCGTTCTGGCTGGTGGACGCGCTGAACGCGGCCGGTCAGCAGCGGGACGCGATCTCGCTGTTCGAGAAGCTGCTCCGGCTGCGCAACGACGTCGGGCTGCTCAGCGAGGAGTGGGACCCGGCCGCTCAGCGCCAGCTAGGCAACACCCCGCAGGCGTTCAGCCACTTCGGGCTGGTCATCAGCGCCCTGCAGCTGCACATGGGGACCTCGGCGCGCAGCGATCATCCGATGCAGGTACCCGGGCCCGCGGATAATGCCGCGCCTTACCATGATGATCAATAGCGTCCGGTAGCGGATCGCGGCTGCCGGCCAGGGCAGGGGGCCGACGTTGCATACTCCGCTCTCTCCGTCCGCCCGGCCAGGCCGGACGGACGGCGCCGACCGGCTCAGCGACCTGCTGCCGCTCGGTGACTGGTACCGGCATCATTCGCTGCGCAGCTTCCCTGTGCTGCTGTTCCTCGCGCTGATCTGCGTGCCGTCGATCGCGCTGTACATCGTGGGCTCCAACGCCACGACCACCACGTTCGACGTGGCCGCGTGGATCTTCGCGGCGTACTTCGCCGTCGCCTGGCTGCTGCTGCTCGGCGTCATCATCAGGCCGATGCACGTGACGAGGATGATGCTGCTGCTGGTGACGGTGTTCGCGCTGCTGACGGAGGTGCCGCTGGCGGTGGCGCTGGAGACCTCCTTGCACGCGACCAACGCGAGCCTGCTGCCCAGCATCGTCACGATCGGCCTGCCCGAGGAGCTAGCCAAAGCACTGCCGGTGCTGGTGGTCGCGTTGATTTACCGTGGCCGGCGGGGACTGACGCCGCGCGATTACCTGTTTATCGGGGCGGTCAGCGGGCTGGTCTTCGGCGCGAGCGAGGTCGTCAGGTACTTCACGGTGAACGGCGTGGAAGAGTTCTACCAGACGGTCCAAGGGGCCATCCCGAGCATCGTGCACCTGATCCAGAACGGGCACGCGCCGTCCACGTCGATCTTCGCCGCACTGATCGGCCCCGTACTGTACTTCATCCTCAACTTCGTCTGGCGCTTCGTCACCGACCCGATCAGCCACGCCTGCTGGGCCGGCTTGACCGGGTACTTCATCGGGCTGGTGGTGACCGGCAAGTACCGCTGGTACCAGGTCGCCTGGATAGGCCTGGTCGTGGCCGCCATCCTGCACGGTTTCAACGACTGGAGCCAGGTCAACGGCCACTTCGCATGGATCCTGGTCACGCTGGTCAGCGGAATCCTGTTCCTCGGCTACGCGAAGGTCGGGTCCCGCCACGACCTGCGTCTTGGCGAGTCCGACCTGCCGGAGTTCATGCTGCCTCATCAGGCTCAGCCGACCCAGTCGCACCAGCCGCGGCATGCCGCGGCGCCGCCGGTACCCCATACCCTGGCGCCGAGGGAGCCAGCGCGGGAACCGGCCGTGAGCAGGAGGGGCAGGCCCTGGTGGGAGCACTGACCTATAACCAGCCAGGTGTGTTATTCCGGGGCGATACGCCCCGGAATAACACACCTAAGTGCCCTGAGCAGGCCGCCGGCCCGGCAGGCCAGGAGGCCGCCGGGCCTGCGCTGTTGCTGTCGACGGCTACCAATAATGCCGGCGGCCGCCCACGGCGTGCCCCACCGCCCCGAGGAGGGCGAGGATGAGGCCGACGACCAGCACGATGATGCCGATCGTCCACAGGATGGCGATCTTCGCAACGAAACCGATGATGAGCAGGATAAGACCGAGAATTATCACCGAAGACTCCTATTCACGGATTACTCTCGACGTCGCTAACTGCTCGCAGAAGGGGCTTTCAAACACTTTGCGCGAGGCGAACTAGGATCCCGTTAGGGCCTAAGCTCACAGAACGCGCCGATGCCGCTGGCCAGCAAGACCCTGCGCACAATTGGCGACGGGTTGCTCACGACCGGCTTGACGCCCGCCGGAAGCCAGTCACAGGTGCCTGCGATGAGCCGCGCTGACGCGCAGTCGAGGTAGGTGACCTGCGCCGTCTCGAAGACGAGCCGGTTGGGGTTCATCTCACGGATCCGCAATAGGCGCCCGTTGAGAAAACCCTCGATCATCACATCCAGCTCACCGCGGAGTACCACTGTCACGGTCTCGCCGGTCACGGCCGCCTCGAAAATTGGCGGCTGCGCCGGCGGTGCTGCACACACGCGGCTACCCACGTCCGCGCCTGGCGGCGCGGGCGGGCCCGGCCGTCCGCTGACCGCAGGGCCCGCCTGCCCGTACCTTCATCGGCGGACGGCTACCAGTAGTGCCGGCGGCCGCCGACAGCGTGGCCCACCGCCCCGAGGAGGACGAGGATAAGGCCGATGACCAGCACGATGATGCCGATCGTCCAGAGGATGGCGATTTTGGCGACGAAGCCGACGATGAGCAGGATAAGACCGAGGATGATCATCGAATTCTCCTGTCGAGCAGAGGTATCTCGGGCTATTGCCGACTGCTCTCAGGAGGCGTCTCAATCTCTCGGTGCGAGACGCGGGGACAGCGCCGACGTGACGTGGGCCGCGTGGTTCTTGGCGGCTTCGCAACGGCACACCAAGCATATAACAATTGGCCCGGAGTCTCAGTCATGCCGTACCGCGCTCTGCACAACCTCAGCGCAGACCACGGCGAGCTTGCGGCGCTCAGACCTGGCCCTGGACCGGAGCTGCTCGTACGCCACGCGCGGTGAGATGCCCGTCGTCCCGATGAGGACGCCCTTGGCCTGCTCGATCACCTGCCGGGAGTCCAGCGCGCCTTGCAGCTGGGTGGCAAGCTCGGTCTGCTCTTCACCTTGGATGATGCTGGCGATCAGCAGGGCGGCGAGGTCGGTGAATGCCAGCAGCGCCAGCTCGTTGGAAGGCGACCAGGGGCGGCTGCGCTCGGACAGCACGGCCACGACGCCGACCGCGTCCTGGTTGTAAGGCAGCGGGCTGGCGAGCACGGCCCTGACCTCTCGCTGGACAGCGGCCGAGCTGAACAGGGGCCACCGGGAGTCCTGCTCTAGATCGGTGGCGCCGACCAGCTCCTTGGTGTCGAACGCCTCGATACACGGACCTTCTTGGTGGCGGACTTGAAGATCCTCCAGGTGCGCGAACCTGTCATCGGAGGCGGCCACGCTGCGCAAGTGCTGCGCCGGGTCGGCCAGCATCAGGCCCGCACCGTCGACGGCGAACATCGAGTGGGTCGTATCGACGATCTCCCGGATCGCGTCCTCCACCCGCATCTGCCCGAACCGAAGCTTGCCCAGTTCGACGAGAGCGTGCCGCACGTCCTCTAGGGAAATCTCCATTGACAACTCGCTGTCAGGTGCGCCTGAGGTCGCCGATGCGCAGCGATCCGTCGCTGGCGGGCAACGTGCCCGCCTCTGCCTGGCTGACGTAGGCGGCTGGGTCTTTGTCTACCGGCTCGACGCCCGTGACGTTGCGTGCCTCAAAGGCGGCGAATGCGACGGCGAGATCGTGGCGCCGCTGCAGCCCAGCCAGTCGGCGGAAATCGGTCAGGCCCTCGCGTTCCTCTTCGGCCATGTGGTCGCCGTTGGCCAGGTTCGCACCGGCCACGGCCGCGTACCAGTCATCGCTGCCTACGGAGTGTCGCGCGACTTCCGCGACCGCATCCCTGATCTCGTTGTGGTCGTGGATGGCGTCCAGGGTCTCGTCTTCCACCCCGGCCCTCCGCCGCGCGGCTATCCCGACCTTCAGCAGCTCGGGATAGAAGAT
>Ga0335072_10012015_pt1 | contig 12366 bp, 10 predicted proteins | sample Lox_Sample_21_FD_206725 | JGI IMG/M metagenome (GOLD analysis project Ga0335072, IMG submission 206725) | Soil microbial communities from Loxahatchee National Wildlife Refuge, Florida, United States - Lox_Sample_2.1 | ecosystem: Environmental > Terrestrial > Soil > Wetlands | place: USA...
GGAAGAAGTGCATCCACCTTTTGTGCCTCGAGCACGTATAGAAGTGTAGCCGCATCGTTCGCAAAAACCGTCGCCCTTGACCGGCACGGCCTTTTCATAGAAGTGCGGCGGCCGGCCCGAAGCGGAGCCTAGGGCCTAACACCGCTTTGCCTTTCCACGTTCGACGGGCAAGCAGCCTGCGAAACTTCAGATCCAGAGGGAAATCATGACCGAACGTGACCTAGTTTGCGGAATGACGGTCGACCCCGTCAAAGCCAAAGCGACCGCCGAGCACTCCGGAAAAAACTATTATTTTTGCTGCGCCGGCTGCGCCACAAAATTCCAGGCCGACCCAGAAAAATATCTTTCTGCGAAATCCCCTGCTCCGATGGCCCAACACTCGGGTCATTCAGTTATGGTCCAGATCGGCGGCGCAAAAGCGTCCGCCGCATTGACCGCCATCGCTGTCGCGCCGGCCCCCGAAAAATCTCACGCGGCTCCTGCTGCGCCTTCTCCGCGCGCCACCGCCTACGTCTGCCCCATGGACCCTGAAGTTCGGGAGGAACATCCCGGCGCCTGCCCCAAATGCGGCATGGCGCTCGAGCCGGACATTCCCGCCGCTCCTGCAACGCGCGTTGAATACACCTGCCCGATGCATCCGGAGATCGTTCGTTCCGAACCGGGCAGTTGCCCGATTTGCGGGATGGCGCTTGAGCCACGCACGGTGACAATCGAAGAAGAAGAGAATCCCGAACTCGTCTCCATGTCGCGCCGCTTCTGGATCGGCGTCGCGCTCACGATCCCTGTTCTCTTTCTCGGCATGTCCAGCATGATTCCGGGCGAGCCCATCCAGCGCCTGCTCTCCCACCAGGTAATCGGATGGATCGAGTTCCTTCTCGCCACTCCGGTCGTCCTCTGGTGCGGCTGGCCGTTTTTTCAGCGCGGATGGGCGTCCATCGCTAACCGCAGCGCGAACATGTTCACGCTCATCGCGCTCGGCACGGGAGCGGCGTATCTCTCGAGTGTTGTTGCCGTTCTCTTCCCCGGAATTTTTCCGGCGTCGTTTCTGGAGAAAAACGGTGCGCCGCCCGTCTACTTCGAAGCCGCCGCGGCGATCACCACGCTCGTTCTGCTCGGGCAAGTCCTCGAACTCCGCGCGCGCAGCCGCACCTCCGCCGCGATTCGCGCGCTGCTGAAGCTGGCGCCGAAAAATGCGCGCCTGGTTCGCGAGGACGGCACGGAAATCGACGTCCCTCTCGAACACGTCGTGCCGGGTGACCGTCTGCGCGTTCGCCCAGGCGAAAAAGTGCCTCTCGACGGCGTCGTGCTCGATGGCAGCAGCTCGATCGACGAATCGCTGATGACAGGTGAGCCGCTGCCCGTTGAAAAATCCGAAGGCTCACGCGTCATCGGCGGCACGGTCAACGTCGCCGGCACGTTTGTGATGCGTGTCGAAAAAGTCGGCAGCGAGACGATGCTCGCGCAGATCGTCCGCATGGTCGGCGAAGCCCAGCGCAGCCGCGCGCCCGTGCAGAAACTCGCCGATAAGGTCGCCTCCTATTTCGTTCCTGCGGTCGTCGGCGTCGCGATTCTCACTTTCATCATTTGGGCGCTCGCCGGCCCGGAGCCGAGGCTCGCTCACGCCCTGCTCAATGCGATTGCCGTCCTCATCATCGCCTGCCCGTGCGCTCTTGGCCTCGCGACTCCCATGGCCATCATGGTCGGCACGGGCCGCGGGGCCATGGCCGGAGTCCTCATCAAGAACGCCGAAGCTCTCGAAACGCTCGGCAAGGTCGACACAATCGTTGTCGACAAGACCGGAACGCTCACCGAAGGAAAGCCGAGAGTCACACAAGTTGTCCCCGCAGAAGGATTCACGGAAAGCGACCTATTGCGGCTCGCGGCCACTCTCGAACGCGGCAGCGAGCATCCGCTTGCCGCTTCGATTCTTGCAGCTGCAAAAGCTCGCGGCATTGAACTTGCCGATCTGGGGGACTTTCTTGCGCGCCCCGGCAGAGGCGTGACGGGAAGAGTGAATGGCGCTCAAGCCGCGCTCGGCAATCGCGCGCTGCTCGCTGAACTTTCGATTGCTTCGGGCGATTGGGACAAACGTGCGGCTGAAATGGAGCAGTCCGGCAAGACAACCGCCTTTATCGCCTCGAATAGCCGCATCGCGGGGTTGATTGGCGTAGAGGATCCTGTCAAGGCGACGACGCCCGAAACCATCGCCCAGCTTCGCCGCGCGGGACTACGCGTTGTTATGCTCACCGGCGACGCGCAAGCCACGGCGCAGGCCGTCGCAAAGCGTCTAGGAATCGATGAGTTTTACGCGGGCGTGCTACCCGACCGCAAAGAAGACGTCGTCAAGCAGCTTAAATCGCAGGGGCACATCGTCGCCATGGCTGGAGACGGTGTCAACGACGCGCCGGCCCTCGCGCAAGCCGATGTCGGAATCGCCATGGGCACGGGCACAGACGTGGCGATGGAAAGCGCAGGCATCACCCTCCTGAAGGGAGGTTTGCGAGGGATCGTACGCGCGCGAAACTTGAGCCGTGCGACAATGAAAAACATCCGCCAGAATCTCTTCTTTGCGTTTGTCTATAACGCGCTCGGCGTGCCCATCGCCGCCGGGATTCTCTACCCCGTTTTCGGATGGCTCCTCAGCCCGATTCTGGCAAGCGCGGCCATGACGTTCAGCTCTGTCTCGGTCATTACCAACGCCCTTCGGCTTCGCCATGTCCAGCTATAGAGAGCTTGCAATGGCCTGCTATAATGTCGCCCATGACATTCATGACCGTCACCTACGAGCTCCAGGAACCGCTGAAAACCGAACAGTTTCGCGCCCTCGGCCAGTTCGCCAACACCTATGGCTTGCAGCGATTCCGCTACGACGAGAAGGCCAATCAACTGCATTTCGACTACGACGCATCGCGACTGCACGAAACCGTGGTCGAGCATGTCTTGCGCGAAGCGAAGATACCCGTCGTCGGCCGCGTCCAGCCCGCCTGAAGATGGCGCCGCTCGATAGCCGTCTTCACTTCCCTCCACCGGGAGCCCCGGGCCGCTTCCCGTTCAGCAGCGCCGTTCAAGCAGGCAACACCCTCTATCTGTCAGGCCACGTCGGTGTCGATCTTTCGAAAAACAAAGTTCCAGACGACGTGACGCAAGAAATCCGCCTGATGATGGATTCTTTTCAAAAGACGCTTGGCACGGCCGGATTTTCGATGCAGGAACTGGTCTACGTGCAGATATTTTGCTCGGACGTTTCGCTGTTCGACGTTTTCAACGGAATTTACCGAACGTATTTTGAAGAGCCGATGCCCGCAAGAGCGTTTATCGGCTCGGGTTCGCTGCTGTTTGGAGCGCGATTTGAAATTCAGGGAATCGCGGTGCGTGGGTGAAATTCGATGGAGGAGAAACGATTCGATTGTGAGAAAAAAAGGGGGCCCTTGCTTGGGATCAAGAGCCCCCAAAGTCGCGTTCCTTTGGCCCGGCCTAGGCGTGACCGGACCATGGGGTCATCCATCCTAGCTTCCCTCTCAGAGGCAGGTGGGAACGACCCGTATCACTCGATGAATGGGCCCCTTCCTCCCCATTCACCAAACGATATGGATCGTGTAGGAACGCGACCCATGCCGGCGTTAAGAGCAAGTGAATGGCCCAAACTTTATGAGGCCACAGCCAGACGCTCCACTTCTTTTTCAATACTTTGCGAGCGTGGGCATTTCCAAAAAACATTCATTCACTCCGACTCCAAGTCAAATCGGGAAGCGCTGTCCCTGATCGGAACTGGCCTCACGGCTCACCAACTTTTTGCCAACTCGCCCGAACGCACAGAAATCCTTCCTGCTAAACCGAACGGGCTTCCCGGCCTGTCCAACGAGTGCGCCGCGAAACTTCGATTGCGTGCCCGCTTGTCCGTCCTCCCCCTCTGCCGCATAATGATTTCTGAACCGGTCAATCCATGAGTAAGCCGCTCACCTTGATCCTCGCCGCACTAGCCCTCTTGGCGGGCGTTGCCATTGGCCTTGCCGCTGCGCATGCGCGCCGCGCGAGCAAGCCTGTGGCACAAACCGGCGTGCACTCTTCGCCCATGGAGAGCGTGTCGCTGCAAAAATCCATGGATGCGGAAACTATGCCGGCCGGCAAAGACGGCGAAACGGACAAAGATCCGGACGACGCCGAGAACGTCATCCGGTTCGTCAGTAATCCTCTGCCTGCGCCTGCCTTCCTGTTGACGGATTTGGACGGGAATCCGGTTTCGACATCGCAGTGGAAAGGGAAAGTGGTGATTCTGGATTTCTGGGCCACCTGGTGCCCGCCTTGTCAGGCCGAAATCCCGATGCTCGTCGATCTGCAGAACCGCTACAAGGACCGCTTGCTGATCGTGGGCGTTTCCGTGGACGATTCTCCAGCCGAGGACGTTAAGCAGTTCGTGAAGCAGTCAGGGATGAATTATCCCGTCGTGATGGCGGATCGCCAATTGGTGCAGGAATACGGAGGGGTTCCCGCTCTTCCGACCTCTTTCGTGATCAACGAGGATACGAAGGTGGTGCAAAAACACGTCGGACTTTTCCCCGAGACGATGTACGACCAGGAAGTGCGCGCGCTGCTCAATTTGCCCATCGAGGCGCGCGTCGAAACGTTCGAGGATCGAGGGCAGATTTTCCTGCGCAACGCTTCGCTCGCCACCGAACTCCCCGGTGTGAATTTCAAAGGGCTGACGGAGGCGCAAAAGAAACTCGCGCTGCGGGAGCTGAATACGCAGACCTGCAAGTGCGGCTGCGGATTGACGCTCGCGCAATGCCGGATTGTCGATTCGCCTTGCCAGGTCAGCAAAAAACTCGCCAACGCGGTCGTGCAAAAAATTCGTTCCGGCGGCGGGTCTCCCACGCCTTCCGCCAAACCTCAGACGAGTGACACGAGTCAATCCACTCCTTCTGCGCAGCCGACCGCGGCTTCTCCGATCGGACAATAGTTTTCAAATTTCGAGAATACCTTCTGTGCTCTGCTGTGCCGCAAGGAAACATCCGTCTGCGCGTCTTTCTCGATTTGAATCGCTCGCGCCCGCAGCGACTGCGCTTGATTCATGCGCGGACATCGTTGTGCCGATGGGTTCGAGTATGAGTACATCCATGTCTGAAGACCTGGCTTCACACGTCGAGCGCGCTCCCTCGCTTCCGTCCACACGAGCGCTCATCGAGACGCTATTGAAGGTGGAAAAGGGTGTGAGCGATATCTTCCTCTCGCCCATGCGCGCGCCGGAAGTGCGAGCTTGCGGAGCGATCGTGCGAGCGCCAACAAGTTCCTTGCCGATGCTGACGCCCGAAGATACGCGGCGGATTGCGGCGGACTTAATCGGGAACCGCCCGAAGGTTCTGCCTCGGCTTGAGGCGGAAGGCTCGTGCGACTTCTCCTGCTTCATTACGGGCCTCGGAAGGTTCCGCGTGACCATCTTCTCGCAGCGCGGAAGCTACGCCATCGCACTCCGGGCGATTCCCGATCCGCACATCCCGAACTTCGAGTCTCTTGCGCTGGCGCTGCCTTTGCGCCGGCTGACAGAGATACGAAGCGGACTGGTAATCGTGAGCGGGCCGGCGGGCTCGGGAAAATCGTCGACCCTGGCGGCTGTGTTGAACCGCATCAACGAAGAAAAGGAAGTTCACATTGTCTCGATCGAAGACCCGATCGAGTACCAGTTCCGCCACAAGAAGGCGACGGTGCTGCAGCGGGAAGTCCATCGCGACGTGCCGAACTTCCCGACGGCGCTGCGCTCCGCGCTACGGCGCCCGCCGCACGTCATCTTCCTGAGCAACATTCCCGACCGGGAAACGACGGACTTGGCCATCGAGGCCGCGGATTGCGGGCATCTGGTGTTTGCCGCGCTGCATATGCCGGACGTTTCGCGCGCGGTCGGGCACATGCTGAAGCTGTTCACGCCCGCCGAAGAGCGGGTAACGCGAGAGCGGCTGGCGAGAAGCTTCCGGGCGATCGTGGCGCAGCGGCTGCTGCCGAGAAAGGATGGCCGCGGGCAAGCGCCCGTATTTGAGATTCTCTTCTCGACGCCGCGCACGCGGGATTGCATCGCAACCGGAGAAGCAGGTGTGATGAGCCTGACTGAAGCGATCCGCGAGGGGCGCGCCGCAGGTATGCAGTGCTTCGAGGATGAACTTCGGCGGCTGCAGGCCGGCGGCGCGATTGAGACCGATCCCGGATGGGAGGAACTATTCGGCGACCGCGACAGGGGAGGAGATGAAGAGGCGAGCGGCAAAGAAAAAATGCCGCGCACCTTACGCCCCGAGACATAAATGGACGATTCCGGTGAAGCGATGTGCTGGATTCGCAGGATCGCTGTTGAATGAGTTTTATTTCCCCTGAGGCGGCCAACGTCTGCAGCCTCTGATCCGCTACGATCCCAAGTGGTTAGGACTGATAGACCGAGGAGACGAGGCGGCGGACTTCTTCGGATTCGGCGTCGAGTTCGAGAGTGAAGCGGGCGATATCGAGTGCGTCGATTTTCGGCAGCTCGGATTGGAGCAAGCGCCAGGCGGGAGAATCAAGGAAATCGATTTCCATCATCTCCTCGATGCCGTAGCCCATGCCCTGCATGCGACAAAGCAAATCGCTGAGATGGACGAGCGCCGGGAGAAGAACGGGAGGCGGCGCAAGTTCGGGAGAGTGGTGGAATTCGATCACTTTTTGAACATCGGCAGGCAGTCCCCAGTAATCCGCCAGTAGCCGTCCAGTATCCTCGTGCGTGAACCCCATCAGAGCCTGTTCCGCGTCGAACAGTGAAATATTCTTCGTGCGGGCGTCCTCGACGACGGCGTAAAATTCTTCCGGCAGCAAAGCGGCGAAGACAAGTTCGCCGATATCGTGAAGAAGGCCGCACAGGTAGGCCTTTTCCCTGTCGCGCCAGCCGATTTTCCGCGCCAGTTTTTGAGAGACGATCGCGCAACCGAAGGAATGCTCCCAAAAAGCGGCGGGTTTGATGGGCCAGTCGGTCTTCGGCGACATACGAATCAGAAACGAAGTCCACAGAACATCGCGCAAGCGGCGCGAGCCGAGAGAGATGACGGCGCCGCGGATGGATTCGATGGAACGGCCGGGAGCAAAGAGCGGAGAATTCGCCATGCGCAGGCACTGCGCGGCAATCGACTTGTCGTAGGAAATCAACTCGGCAATCTTTTCGACCTCGATTTGATCGGGAGGAAGATCGAGGCAGCGGAGGAGGGGCGTGAGGACGGCGGGGATCGAGGGCATGGCCTCGAGATTGCGGATCCGTGCGCGGAGAACGTCTTCGACGCCAGCGTTCATTTCTTGACCTCAGTGGAATTGATGGGCGCGGGGGCGGCCGCATATGATGCGTTCGCCGGGCGCAGATAACCAGTGGCGCCTGGAAAATGGACGAGGTGAAACTGGGTGTTGATGGCGAAGAGCGACTCGGTGGAGCTGAGAAAGAAGTGTCCGCCCGGATTGAGGCTGTTGTAGACGTGCTCGACCACGCGCCGCTTGGACGCCGTATCGAAATAAATCAGGACATTGTATCGTGCGAGAGTCCCCACACGTGCTGAATGATTTCCGCGCGCGTCACGTCCCGCCCTTCATGCAGCGTCAGGTATTCGAGCAGGGACAATTCCTTTGGCGTCGGCTCCACCGGAACTCCACCGCGGAACACTTTTCTCTCCACGCGGTTCAACTCAAGATCCATCACGTGCAGCACCGGACTTTCGCCGCGAATTCCCCGCCGCAGCAGCGCCCGCACGCGGGCCGACAGTTCGGAAAACGCGAACGGCTTCACCACCAGATCGTCGGCGCCCATATCCAGCGCCTGCACGCGATCTTCCAGCCGTCCGCGGCTTGAAAGAATCAGGATCGGCAGTCCTCCGCCGCGCGAACGCACTTCCCGCAGCACATTCAGCCCGTCGGTGGGAGCGAGGTTCAAATCGAGAATCGCCAGATCATATTTCTGCCCATCGACCAGGCTTTTCGCTTCTTCGGCGTCCCGCGTCAAATCCACCAGGTAGTTTTCGGCGTAAAAGCCCCGTTGAAGAAACGTCCCCAGCGCCGGATCGTTTTCGGCCAGCAAAGGTCGCACGCAGACTCCAATGGAAAGGGGTACAGCGAGAGGTTCCCAAGGGGAGCTACAAGTTAATGAAGGTTTTTGAATCTGTCAAAGTAAAAATTCGTTCTCGCTTACAATTGTTTTCGAAGCTGCCAACAGCGCGTCTCCGTCTGAAACGCGCCGCTTCTCTTTGGAACGCCCGGCGCGCTGATTGCCGCCGATTGCTACGCATTGAACCGTGTCTTCACGGATGCGTCATATTTTCGGGACACACCAGCCTGTCGAACTCTTCTCCGCTCAAATATCCCAGCTTCAGCGCCGCTTCCCGCAAACTCAAATTCTCATGATGCGCCTTGTGCGCGATCTCCGCCGCCTTGTCGTAACCGATCTTCGGGCTCAGGGCTGTCACCAGCATCAGCGAATTCTTCACGCTCTCCGCTATCTTCTCTGCGTTCAATTCCATTCCCGCCACGCAATATTTCAGAAACGACTCGCAGGCGTCTATCAGCAGCCGCACTGAGTTTAAGAAGTTGAAAATAATCACCGGCTTGAATACGTTCAGCTCGAAATTTCCCTGCGAGCCGGCAAATCCTATCGCCGCGTCATTGCCGAACACCTGCACCGCCACCATCGTCATCGCTTCGCTCTGCGTCGGATTCACCTTGCCCGGCATGATCGACGACCCGGGCTCGTTTTCCGGCAGCTGCAGTTCGCCCAATCCCGCTCGCGGCCCCGAAGCGAGCCACCGTATGTCGTTCGCAATCTTCATCAGCGAATCTGCCAGCGTTTTCAGCGCTCCGCTCGCAAACACGATCTCGTCGTGCGCCGATAGCGCCGCAAATTTGTTCGGATGCGACCTGAATGGCAATCCCGTCAGCTCCGCAATTTTCTTTGCCCCCCGCTCCCCAAATTCCGGAGGCGCATTCAGCCCCGTCCCCACCGCCGTTCCGCCCAGCGCCAGTTCATAGAGTCCCGGCAAGACGCTCTTCAGCCGCTCCACATCCCTCGCCAGCAGGCTCACCCACCCCGACATCTCCTGCCCTACCGTCAGCGGCGTCGCATCCATCAAATGCGTCCGCCCGATTTTTACCACTCCTGCAAATTCCCGCGCCTTCGCGTCGATGGCATCCCGAAGCCGCTCGACGGCGGGAATCAGTGCTTCCGCCACGCGCGTCGCCGCTGCAATGTGCATGGCCGTCGGAAACGTGTCGTTCGACGACTGCGACATGTTCACGTCGTCGTTCGGGTGGATCGGCTTCTTGCTGCCCATCACGCCGCCTGCGATTTCGATCGCACGGTTCGAAATCACCTCGTTCGCGTTCATGTTGGTCTGCGTGCCGCTTCCCGTCTGCCAGATGCGCAGCGGAAAATCCTGGTCCAGCTTTCCAGCGATCACTTCATCCGCCGCCTGGGTAATCAGCCGCGCCTTCTCCGCCGGCAGTTTTCCGAGGTCCTGGTTCACCAGCGCCGCCGCCTTCTTCAAGATTCCGAATGCGCGTATCAGCTCGCGCGGCATCTTGTCGTCCCCGATGTGAAAATGAATCAGCGACCGCGCCGTCTGCGCCCCGTAATATCTCTCCGCGGGAACCTCGATCTTTCCCATGCTGTCAGATTCGATTCGCATCGACTGATTCGCCGCCAATGTCGCTTTCCCGTCCACCCTCAGCCTCCGGAATTTCTTCGCGCCTGTCCCTGCCTACCAGCATACTGCGGTTGCCCTCGCTCCGCAGCCCCGTTGTCCTTCCCGCCACTTCGCGCTCTTTCCGCCCGTGCTCACGGAACGCGCGGCCAACTGTACAACGGCTGTCCCTCTGTACAGGGCTTTCCGCCATTCGATTCGCGTAAGATGGTTTGGGGCATTCCGGCAACTCCACAGCCTGGATGCATGGGGTAGTTCGATGGGTTCCGTCTTGCATCGCCTGTTTTCGAAGGAGACGCCCGCAGCTTCCGTCTCTGCGCCTGTAGAAGTTCCTGTGTCTCAGCCAGAGCCCGCGCCATCACGCGCCGATCCACCGGCTGACGAGCGAATTTCCGCCGAGGCCTCCATTACGCCGAAAAAATCCAAGCCGGACTCGCCTTCCGCCTCCGAATCGCGTCCCGCTGCGGAGCCCGTCGAATCTCCGGCGCCAAAGGACCAGCCGTCCTTTCCGCCGCCTTCGTTCACACCAGAAATTCCTGTTCCCGGCCCGCGTACCATCAATTCCTCTTCTCTAAACCTCATCGACTCTCCCCGCGTCGATCCCGAAGAGTGGCGCCTCGAAGAGGCTCTCGCCGACCATCACGAATGGCTTGAGACTCGCGGCGTGTCTGGCAAGAAGGCTGATTTCGCCGCCGCCCAGCTTGCCGACACCGAACTCATCAGCGTCGATCTTCGCTATGCCGATTTGCAGGAGGCCAATCTCCGCTCCGCCGACCTTCTTCTCGCCGACCTTCGCGGCGCGTGCTTGGCCCGCGCGCAGCTCGACGACGCCTGTCTTGTCGGCGCCAATCTCGAAGGCGCTAATCTCGAAAGCGCCTCGCTTTCCACCGCGATGGGTCTCCTTCCGCGCCAGCTTGCCGGAGCCGATCTTTACAAGGCCGCTCTTCCCGCGAATCTCTCCGAATTCAATGCGCTTCCTGAATTCCTGAAATCCGCGCAGATGGCCGCGCGTTATTTCACTGTCACCCTCGTCTACTCTCTCCTTTCTTGTCTTTTTATCTGGAAAACGCGCGACTCTCAGTTGCTTACCGATTCCGCCGTCATTCCTTTCCTTCACGCTACTGCGGCCGTTCCGACCGCCGAGTTCTACCTCATTTCTCCCGCTGTCCTGCTCATCCTTTATCTCGTCTTTCATTTCTACCTGCAGCAGGCGTGGGAAAACTTGATGGAGCTGCCCGCCGTTTTTCCCGACGGCCGCGAGCTCGGCGCTTCCGGCCCTCGCGTCGTCCAGGCCCTCGCGCGCACCCATTTTTATTGGCTCAGCCCGCAATCGCCTTCCGTCCGCTTCATCGAAAAATGGGCGGTTCGTATCGCTGCGTATTGGCTCGCACCGTTCACGCTTCTTCTCTATTGGGGTCGCTATCTCACGCTTCAGCAAATTCACGGCACGCTGCTCCACGTCGCGTTCGTCGTTGGATCCGCAGGTGTGGCGCTTCACAGCACCCTGCGCATCGGCCGCCGTGCCGAGCGCTGGGTCATCCATCCCGCCCGCGAATTTCCTTTGCTCGCCCGGCTTCGCGCCACGCCTCTCGCCTACTCGCTCACCGCTCTCGGCGCGTTTCTCGTCTTCCTCTCTGTCGGTGTCATGATCGGCGTTCCCCACGACCCGGCGCGCGCTCCTCAATACGGCTCTGCGAATTTCCGCCGCTGGGCTCCCGATCTCCTCTGGATCGCGGGTGTCGATCCCTACGCGAATCTCACCGAGGCTTCCCTATCGGTCAAGCCGCCGGATTGGTCCGGCGACGATTCGCAGCTCACGCGTGTCAAAGGCCCGCATCTCAGCCAGGCGAATCTCCGCTACGCCGAAGCCTACGGGGCGTTTCTTCCCAACGCGCATCTCTGGCGCGCCGATCTCGAAGGCGTCTATTTCTCGCTAGCAGATTTATGCGGCTCCGACTTAAGCCAGGCGAATCTCCGCTTCGCGATCCTCGATTCCGCGCGGCTCACACAAGCGAATCTCGACCACGCCGATCTCGACGGCGTCACGGCCGCGCGCGCTGATTTTCGCAACGCCAACCTCTCCTATGTCGCCTTTGAAAATGCTTCGCTTGTCGACGCCCTCTTCGATTCTGCCAGCCTCTACACCGCACACCTCGACCACGCCTCCCTGATTCGCGCCCATCTTGAAAAGACCGATCTTCGCGACGCCGATCTCACCGCCGCCGATCTCTCCCACGCCGATCTCGAGCAGGCCTATCTCTGGTCCGCCAAGCTCGCGGCCGCCAATCTCAACGGCGCGAAATTGCAATCGGCGATTTTGATTGATGCGGATTTAAGCGGGGCGGACCTGCGCAGCGCAACGTTTCAGGGAACGGTACTCAACGACGCGAATCTGTCGGGCGCGCTTCTCGACGGCGCAGATCTCCGCGGCGCATTTGGTATCGGCGCAACGCAAATTTGTTCTGTGAAATCCCGCAGCGGCATGCTGGTGGACGACTGGCTCGCGCAATCCGTCACCGCGCAATGCGGCGGCCCGCTCCCGCAAACATCACCCGCCGAGTCTCTCATTCCAACCGCGCCGGCTGCAGGCACCGCAGCGTCCGCTTCAGCCGCAAAGGCCGCGCCAGCCCCCACTTCGTCCACACCGAGCGCGCGTCCCGTTTCCGCGCCTCGCCCCGCACAA
>Ga0335072_10012016_pt1 | contig 12366 bp, 6 predicted proteins | sample Lox_Sample_21_FD_206725 | JGI IMG/M metagenome (GOLD analysis project Ga0335072, IMG submission 206725) | Soil microbial communities from Loxahatchee National Wildlife Refuge, Florida, United States - Lox_Sample_2.1 | ecosystem: Environmental > Terrestrial > Soil > Wetlands | place: USA: Florida...
TTTTCGTTTCCGTTCAACAGGCCATGAATTCCATAAAGCTGATGCAGATCGAGTAAGCGCGCGGGCGTGGTCGAGTCAGATTCATCGCGTCCACCGCCGGCGGCCTGCGCCGCTGTGCCGGCATTTGCGCCGGGCGCCTGACCACCGCCAGGCAGCAGCAGAGAAGTGCCGTCGGGCATGAGCAACTCAACTTCGCGAGCGCGAATGGTGCGCAGCGGCGACTCTCCTTCATCGCTCGCCAATGCCTGCTGCACTTCGCCAGCACCAGCCGATCCGGAAATCTGGATGACGGCTCGCCGAATTCCCGGTTGTCCAGATTGATAGGTCAAGCCAATTAACTCGGCGGTCGCCTGCAATTTTCGAGCGCTTAAGCGTGCATTGATCAGCCGGGCAATGGCCTCAAGCTTTTCGCCGGCCGTACTCCATTGATAGGGTGCGTGCGCGGCGTACTCATCTGCTGCCGCGAGCAGCCCTTCGGGGTCGGCACCGGCAAAGACCAAGCCACCCGGGACGCTGAAGACAGCTCCTTCGCCGATCTGCAGTTGTGCGGTCTCTTTATCGGCGACAGGGGCTGCGCCCGGAAGAGAGGAGCGGCCAATCCACAGAGATTCTTTCTCAGAGGCGCACCCCTTTGCGGGTTCGGGATTTCCCTGGACGACGATCGGCAGAGTGAGCGCGCTGGTTTCGTAACCGATCCGCGCGGCCAGATTTGCGGCTGCCGTATTTTCTGCAGCGCCGGGTGAATTGCCGACCACCAGGTGACCGCAAACTGCATCGGGGATCTGGTCGCCGTTTGTGTCCTGGAGGATCAGTCCCAACTGGAAGACATTCTCAATTGCCGATTCCGGCCGCGATGGTTGCGCAAGTCCATGGGTGCTCAACATGAAAATGCACGTGAATCCCGCAATGGCTATGTTGGTTCGAGACCCCGACATTATTTTCCTCCCCCCGGAAATGGAAATTCACTTAGAAACTCAATCGCTATGAGCCAGCCGGCAGGCGTTCTTAAGAGCAGGAAGACGGCTGTGAACAGAAGCCCCACGCGGCATGCTGGAATTTCTCGTGAAGTTTGGCAGAGACACGTTTGAATCGTCAGATTGAAGGGTCAGGCTTGCCCCATCCACCACCGCCCGGAGTTTCTACGCGAATCACATCGTGCGCGTCCACATAAACGGTTCCCTTGCTGGGCAAAATCGTGCTCTCGCCGTTTGACTTCTCCAAGACATCCTTGCCCTTTGCGCCATCTTCGCCTCCGGCCAACCCGTAAGGAGCAAACTTACGGCGGTCGCAAAGAAGAGTGACTTGCGAAGGGGCCAGGAGCTCGATTTCGCGGATCAGGCCGTTGCCGCCGCGATACTTGCCCTTGCCTCCAGATGCTCTTCGATACCCATAAGAGCGAACTCGAAATGGATACGCATATTCGAGAGCTTCGATCGGCGTATTGAGCGAATTCGTCATATTGCAGTGAATTCCGTCAATGCCAATCATTCCCGGCCGGGCGCCCATGCCGCCAGCTGTGGTCTCGTAGTAGGTGAAGGGAGCGCCAGTGCGATGGTCGAAACCTCCGACTGTGAGATTGGTCATGGTGCCGTAACTTGCCGCAGGGACGCGATCCGGCGCGGCTTTCGCGAGGGCACGCATTAACGTGTCAGTAATTCGCTGGCTGGCTTCAACATTTCCGCCCGCGACCGGAGCCGGCAGCTTCGCGCTCACAATCGTGCCTTCGGGCGCAATGATTGTTACGGGGTTCATCAATCCAGAGGTGGCAGGCGTGTCATCTTCGAGCAGGCAGCGCAGGACGTAATAGCAGGCCGAGTAGGTAATGGGAAAAACAGCATTCACACTGCCATTTGCCTGTGGCGCCGATCCGGTAAAGTCAATGACGGCCGAGCCATCAGCGGGATCGAATGTAATCGCTACTGCGATCTTGATCGGCTCGGCGCTCACCCCGTCGTCGTCAAGGTAGTCTTCCGCGGTAAAGGTTCCAGCCGGCATCTTTCGCAGCTCGGCACGGACGAGCATCTCTGAATATTGAATCAGCTGGCCGGTAAGCGCTTTTACTTTTTCAGCGCCGTATTTTGCGACAATTTCCTTGATGCGGCGCTCGCCGACGCGGCAGGCACCTATTTGAGCCGCCAGATCTCCTTCACGCTCCTCCGGGGTGCGTACATTGGCCAACAATAAATTCAGTACGCCGCGCTCGGTTTCACCCTTATGCACCAGAAGCACCGGGGGAATTCGCAAACCTTCCTGGTAGATTTCGCGCGCCGGGCCCATTGAACCGGCATACATTCCGCCAACATCGGCGTGATGCGCACGCGATGCAGAGTAGAAAGACGGTTTTGTTTCATCGCCGAGGAAGATAGGCAGAACCAACGTGATATCGGGAAGGTGCGTGCCACCGGCGTATGGGTCATTGAGGATTGCGATATCGCCTTCTTCAAGGTGCAGGTTCTGCACAACGGCACTGACCGACATGGGCATCGCGCCGAGGTGAACCGGCATATGATCGCCCATGGCAATGACCCGTTCGCTGCCGTCGAACAGCGCGCACGAATAATCCCTGCGTTCCTTGATGTTTGGAGAGATCGCGGTTCGCCGTAGCGCAGCCCCCATCTCTTCAGCGATGGAGTGGATGCTGCTTTTGAAGAGGGCTAACTCGATTGGATTACTGATCTGCTTCGCGGTTTCGATAAGCGCCGTGTCCATTAGTGCACCTCGATTACTAAGTTGGACAGGCCGTCGACGCTTAGCACGTCTCCGGGCGGCAGAATGGTTGCGGAACTGTATTCGGAAACAATTGCCGGGCCAGCGAAGGTGTCGCCACAACGCAGCCGCGCGCGGTCGTAGATTCTTGTGTCACGGAATGTGCCGTCAAAATACACCTGCCGCGTCCCTATTAAGGCCTGGCCACCATCACCTGTATGGAGCGGTTGAACAGCAGGTTCAAATTTCTCAGAAGGAGCGACCATTCGCACGCGAACGTTGACCACTTCCATCGGGCGAGATTCATTCATAAATCCATAGCGCTGCCGATGTAGGGTATGAAATCGCGCAGCCATGTCGGGAGCGAATGGCACGTTCAATTCATATCCCTGGCCTTTGTAGCGCAGATCAACCGACCGGAAGGGTGAACCCTCCAAGCCTTCAGCTTTGAACTCTTTGGCACCTCTGGCCTCAAGCTCCTCAAAGAGGCGATCAAGCGGTGATCCCATGGGCAACATCACGGTGCGGGAGTATTCGCGCATGGTGTCGGCCAACAAAATTCCCACAGCGGACAAGGCTCCGGGCAGCGCGGGCACAAGCACTCGGGGGACGCTCAGCGATCGCGCCAACTGACATGCATGCACCGGGCCACCACCGCCGAACGCCACGAGCGTGAAGTCGCGAGGGTCGAACCCTCTCTCGATGGAGATGACGCGAATCGCTTTCGCCATCGACGTTTCGATCACCTGCAGGATTCCTACTGCAAAATCCTCTATTGTGGCGATAGGGCCCTTGGTTTTCTCCATGAATTTGCGGGTACGGGCGAGGTCAAGTTTCACCGCACCACCAAGAAAGGTTTCAGTATCGAGCCGGCCCAACACCAGATTTGCATCCGTGACCGTGGGCAATTCACCTTGCCCATAGCAGATGGGACCAGGCACAGACCCAGCGGATTCCGGACCGACCCGCAACATGCCGCCGGAGTCGAATCGCGCAATCGATCCGCCGCCCGCACCGGCCGTATGAATGTCGAGCATGGGAACACCAATGGGGATACCCGATACGATTGACTCATTGCTAATGCGCAACCCGCCCGCAGCCTCATCAACGAGGCACACGTCGGTTGATGTTCCGCCCATATCGAATCCGATAATCCGGTCGAATCCCGCCATGGAGGCAAGCTTCGAAGCGCCCACAACGCCACCGGCCGGTCCGGAGAGGATGGTGCGCACGGGTTCGGCAGAGGCAATGCGAGCCGATGTCATTCCGCCCGAAGATTGCATGACTTCCAGGCGCAAGTCCTGATGCTCAACGCGCGCCGCCAGGCGCTCGAGATAGCCCCCGACTGTCGGCGCCAGATAGGCGTTTGCCACGACCGTGGATGCCCGTTCGTATTCTCGAAACTCCGGCAGAATTGTGTGTGAAACGGACAGCGGTAGACCGAGCTTCTTAAGCTCGGCGGCAACTTCGCTTTCATTCTGAGGATTCGCGAATGAAAAGAGCAGGGAAATCGCGACCGTCTCTCCGCCTGCTGCCCGAATTTTATCGACAAGAAGGTTTAGCTCCTCTCGATCGACTTTGCGAATCTGTTCGCACTCGGGACTGGTTCGTTCTGATATGCCAAAGCGCAACTCCTCGGGGACAAGGCACTCAGGAGCGGGTTGAAACCAGTCATACAGTTTGGGGCGAGCCTGGCGACCAATCGAGATGGTGTCTTCAAAGCCCTTGGTAGTGACGAAGGCAACGCGCGCGCCTTTGCGCTGGAGTACGGTGTTGGTTCCCACGGTGGTTCCATGACGCACAACCATGCTTGAGCCGTCGGAGATTTTCCGGATCCCATTCAAGACTGCCTCTTCAGGGTTCTTTGGAGTGGAAAAGACCTTTAGAACGACCAATTCGCCGTCTTTGAGGTAGACGCAATCAGTGAATGTCCCGCCTGTATCAATCGCAACTCGCATTACCCGCCTCAAATGCCTCTTCATTCCTCAAATAAGGGAACCCGGTTTCGCAACCTGGTGCTACCGTCGCAGGGCAACAGCTCGCGGCGTGGCTGACTTACGTCTCCGAGCCTTCGCTCGGTGCGTCGTGGGACGCGGAGCGAAGTGATTGTTTTCGTCCAACACTGCGGCCAGATCCATACTCATCGAACGAAGATCAATGTCCATGCTGCGGCGATGGGTATTTGTCAGGTGCTCCATCGCGTAGATCCGCGCCATTGCCTCATCTCTGCTCTTGATGGCGCGGAGCAGTCGCTGGTGCTCTTCGATGAGTTCCTTGCCATAGCTGTCCATGACAATGACCAGGTAGTAATAGCGCATCAACCGGGTTTGAACATTGCGCACGACCTCAAGAAACGCGTCATTGCGTGTGGAAGCCGCAATCGCAATGTGGAAATTGCGGTTCCACTCAAGAAAGGTGTAGTAACTACTCTTCTGGCCGTCGTGGTACTCGTATCCTGCCCAGGATTCGATTTCCTTGATTTGCTCGTCGGACGCGCGCTGCGCAGCCAATGCCGCCGCTGCCGGCTCGACAATCACCTGAAGCTCATTCAGGTTCTGATACTCCTTCAAAGTGAGCGGAGTCAGGAAGTAGCCGCGAAAGGGAATCATCTCCATCAGTGACTCACTGCACAGCTTTCGGCAAGCTTCTCGCACGGGAGTCCGGCTGGCTTTGTATCTGTCGCACATCTCCTTCTCAGAGATTGATAGGCCGGGTTTCAGAGTGCATGTGACTATATCCTGCTTTAGAGCCCCGTATATTCTCGAGGATTCCGTCATCATCGCCTTTCTGTTCGCCTTGAGAATTCAGGTTGAGCGGAATTACGTTCAGTTCGGTGCACAGGCCCACTGACACGGATGCAGTGGCTCACCGACCTATTTGGACTCCAGCGATTATTTCGAAGCGAGTTTCGTCTTATCGGATGCGCTCTTCTGTGCTTCCAGGGCGAGCACATTTTCATACATCAGCGCATAGGTCGCCAGCCAATGCGTCCCCAGATAGCCGCCCAGACCAATTTTTGCATATGCCTGTTTCCCGTTGATATCCGCGAGCATACGGTACGCGGCCACGCGTGGATCGTCCTGCGGCAGGCTGGTCGCAATCCACATCAGGTCAGTGGCGCGTTGGAAATTCAAGCCAATAAGATGCGCATTGGGCAAACCCTCTTCGTCGGTGCCCGTGGTGTCACGATTGCTGCCGTGAACCGCGTCGATGGGTTTGCTGTAAAGCGCAAACTCATCGGAATAAACGGGGGGTAGAAAGTCGGTCAACCATTTAGCGTATTCCGCAGGGCTAAGGATCCTGCCCATAAGTGCAGCCTCGGTCAAGCAAGGCGAAGCGAAGTCGCCAAAAACCGGTTCCGATGAAGTCGGGCAATGTGTATCGTTCTGGAAAAGCCGAAGCGCATTCTTCCGGATGGTTTCTTCCATTGCCTCGTCGTGCGTGTCGGCAACGTAATCGAGGACGAATCCCATGTCCAGCGCGGTGTTCGGGTGCAAGCCGACTCGAATCGGATAATTCAGGCTGTTCAGATAATCAGTGAACTGTTTGGCGAACCAAGTTGCCATCGGCTCGAGGGTCGCAGACGCACGTTTGCCTTCCGGGTCATCCCAGCTTTTAAGTCCGCCATAAAGTTTGAGCAGCCACGCATACCCGTAGGGCATCTCAAAGTCAGCACCCACTCCCTGGAGATGGGTGAAATAGTCCATTTCGCCATCAATATTGGTCTTCTGAATGTGGTACTCAAGCTCGCTGCGAATGGCCGGAGCGACTGCGATCGTGCTGTCGCCTTTAATGAGCGAAACCATCATCCATGTGGAGTTGACGGCAGAGTGCCAGTCGAGGCAGCCATAGAATGCGTGATGATGATCGTAGTCCGCAGCAATCTGCGGCTTGCCATCGCGCTGCCAGAGGTATTGAGCCGACCTGATGCCTCCTGGCGGCCCAGAAGCATGAGGATGTTCTTCGCAGCCAAGCGGATTGGCTGCAAGGGCGAGCCGCTCGGTTTCGTTGTAGTCGGGCGCCTTCACGGGCGGCATCGACTTTATGTAAGCTGCGATTTTCTCCCTTTGGCCTTCCTGGGCTCGTGCCGGAATGAGCGCGGCTCCGGCGGCAAGACAAAACGCCAAAATGACGGGTGTTTTCTGCATATTGTTCCCCTTCTAAATCGAATCAAGCACCGTTAATTATTCCCAGAATCGGTGTCGCTACTGTCACTAGTGTCGCTGCCGTTTTTGCCTTTGGGTTTCTCAGGAGGGGCGAGCGGGGCAGGGCCTTTTGCCGCATTTTCATAAAGCAGCGCATAGGTACCAAAGATCTGTTCAGCCTCGTATCCACCAACGCCGAACTTCGCATAGGCCCAATTGGCATTCAATTCGGCAAGCCTTCGTAGCACCGGCACGCGAGGGTCGTCCTTAGGCAAGGCGTATGAGATTGTGAGCATATCGTCGGCACGCTGAAACTGGAGCACAATCAGGTGAGCTTCCGCCATCTCCTGCAGCTGCGCGTCGCTACCGGTCGTGTTGGTGTGGCTGATGTCGACCGGCTTTGCATATCCCTGAAATATTTCGGAGTAGACGGGCGGCAGATATGCATCGAGCCATTTCAGGTAATCGGCCTGCTCCATGACCCGTCCCATCAGGGCAGCTTCAGAAAGGCACGAGGAAATCAGATCGGAATTCTGCGGCTCAAAGTTGGTGGCGCAGCTCTTGTCTTTCTGAAAGAGCCGGAGAGCGTTGTCGTGGATTGCGGTTTTCAGGGTTGTGTCATCGGACAGATTTGCACCGTCCAGCAGGAGGCTCATGGTCCAGGCAGTGTTGGTCTCAACTCCAGAACGATAGGGAAACTTAAGATCGTAGAGATAGTACACCAGCCGTTCCGACATCCACCTCGCCAATGGTGCAAGAGCTGTAGCAACTTTCTTGTCATCAGGTGAGGAGCCGGCTTTCGTTTCTCCGTACAGCTTGATGATCCATGCATACCCGTAGGGCCGTTCGAAGTTGAAGCCACCCGGCGCAGCATGCTCCGAATTGAAGAACTGCAGCTCGCCGTCCATGTTGCCTTTGCGGAAATGCGTCGTTGCAATGTCTTTTATGTCGGAGGCAAGCGCGATCTTTGGATTCTGGTTCAGCGTGGACATCAGCATCCATATAGAAGCTACGGCGTCGTGCCAGTTGCCACAGCCAAAGAAGGCGCGATTGCGATCATAGCCGTCCAGTATTTGCGGCTGCTTTTCATAACGCCAAAGGTAGCTGTTGCGATTGATGGGAGCTTCCTGAGGGTGATCGGCACAGAGGATCGCCGAGGTGGCCAGGGCCTCCTGCCTGGCTTCATCGAATCCAGGGGGTGTGGCAGCCGGAAGCGATTTGAGATAAGCGGAGACTTTAGCCGAGTCGCTGGTTTGTGCTGCCAGGGCAACAGGGCCAGCGAGGAGAACGATGAGAATTCCAATGACCTTCTTCATGTCCGGGTTCCTTGATTCGCGCCGAAGCGAGCCCGGATCGAAATCCGGGCCCACTTTCCGCGCCGTTTGAATCGAGTTAGAAAGTAAACTTTGCGCCAAGCTCGCCGATTTGCACGTTCGAGACCGGCTGTACAGTTTGGGCCGCAGTGGCTGCTCCAAACGCAGTTGACGTTGGATTGGTCGTGATCGACGTGAAGTTCTCGCGCCCGAACAGATTGAACGCCTGGCCGAAGACTTGCACGTCAAGCGCCTCGCGGTGATAGAGGGACTTCGATACTCGCAGGTCGAAGTCGAGGTAATTGGTTGACGTGGGCGAACTCGCATTCAGGGTTGTCTGCGTCAGAGTTTGCCAGTTCGCGGTCAGTTCCGAGCGGTAGGTATTGATGGCCGCCCAGTTTATGTTGTGCTGGCCCTGGTTTCTCGTGGTGCCCGGCACATATTGCGAGGTGCCGTTGGCATTGGTTGCGAAGGGGAGAACGCCACTGCCAACTACACCATTGCAACCAGGAGGCAGGACCTGGGTACCGCTTGGGGCAGTGCAAGTGGCTACGCTGGTAGTCACACTGAACGGCGAGGCGCTGCGGTAGGTGAGGATGCCGCCGACGAGGATCTTCCATGGCCCAAGCCAGGAAGCGCTGCCCACAATGGCCTGAGGCTGATCGATGTTGGCCGGGCCCCAGTCACTCTTCTGATTCAGATAGTTCACCGGAGCGGAATGAGGATTGTTGTCGTAACCGGCAGACCACGCATAGGAAATGGTGTACATATAGCGGTTGGCCATGCGGCGCTCGAGCTTGACGTAGAGAGCCTTGTACTCGCTGGAGCCGGTGGATGCGTGCTGGTTGATTTGATTGAAGCAGGGAAACGCGCCGCCGCTAATACCACCCGGACAGTTAGAAGCTGTATCAGGAGGTTGCTGATATGGCCGCAGACCGGTGTAGCTTGCCCGCAGGGGAGCGTAGGCGCCATTCAGGAGCGGGTAGTTGAGGTCGTAGACCTTGTAGTCGCGCAGCCCGCGGGCATACACTCCATCGACAGAGACCGAGAGGTTTTCAGCCAACTGGCGCGAATAGCCGAGGGTGAACTGCTGCTGATAGGCGTTGCGAAGATTCGGAGACATGACTGTGACGGACGGGGGAGCCGTGGAGCAGTACTGACTCGCGGTCGCATTCGGGTTCCCATTGGTCGCATAGGGATTGGGATAGGTCAGGTTCGAGGTGATCGTAATACTGCAAGCGACGAAGTTTAATTTCTCGCCCTCGCTCAACTCGGTTTCAATGAAGTTGTAGTAGATGCCCGCACCGGCTCGGATCACATCCCGGCCTTTGCCGAACGGATCCCAAGATATGCCAAGGCGCGGCCCGAAGTTCCGGCTATCACCGCGCGTACGCGGGTTGCCCTCACCGGGAATCGTTTCGTATTTCGTCGTATTTGGTGTGTAGTGATCGAGGAAAGCCGCGCCTGTCTGGCGTTCCCAGCGCAGGCCGTAGCTGAAGGTGAAGGTTGGCTTAATTTTCCACGTGTCGCCGATGAAGTAGGCCTGCAGAGCCGATGGCAGGTAATAGAGGAGCGGCACGGCGGCCTGAGTGAATTGGTAAGGCTGGCCGTTTGCTGGGAACGATGGATCGCACGTGGTTGTATACCCGGCGCAGGATGGCGGCGTGAAGGGCTCGTCCGCATGGAAGAACCATTCACCGTTCAGGTTGCTGGCGGAAGCATCGACGTAGGGAATGTAGTGGGCGTCACCGCCCATGTTGACCTGGTGCGTACCGTGGATCCAGGTGAGCGTATCGTTCAGCTCATAGCGAGTTTCCACGCCGACGGCGGCGTAATTATGCCCCCAGACAAGATCAGGGAAGGAGAAAGCCTGGCTGATGTTAGTGGTATAACTCGGACTCGTGAGAGCGGCCGGTTTGGTGGGAACCGGAGTGCCCCAAGGGCCAAGCTCATAGGAAAGGTATGCGTACTGGAAACGCGCTGCGTTGACGATGTGCGAGTTGGGTTCCCAGGTGTGACCGACCACGTAGGCGGAGCGCGGAATTTGGCCGTCATAGCAGCCGGCCGTGGTAGAGCCGCCGCAGCCGTTGCGCGTCTCGTAGTTCCACTCCTGGGCATAGCGCGCAAAGAGTTGCTGGCGGGGCGAGATATCGAAATCCCAACGGCCAAGTGCCAAACGATCGTAATAAGGCGCTGGGAATGTTCCAAGCAGACCGGTGGCCGAAAAGTCGGATGCATTTGCCGGAGCGAAAATCGTGAATGAGCTGGTCTGCTCCGTATCGTCGTAGGCGCCGAAGTAGTGCATGCGGTCCTTGATGATCGGACCGCCGATATCCCCACCCCACTGATTGCGCTTGTACGGTGGATTGCCAGTATGCTCGGCTGCATCAGAGGCCAGCTGGAATTGATTCAGCCCAGTCATGGCCGTATTGCGGTAATACTCGAAGGCGTCGCCATGGATGGAGTTGGTGCCGCTCTTGGTAACAACGGTGGTGAATCCGCCCATGGCCCAGCCGAGCTCGATGGGCTGAGATGAGGTGTAAGTCTTGAACTCGGCAACCGCGCCCATGGGAATGTTCTGGCGCGGGTCGCCTTCTTCAGTGTTCTGGTTCTGCACGCCGTCAAGATAGAAGCCCGAGGCGTAGAAATAGAGCCCCGAGCCGGCCTGAAGGCTGTTATAGAAAGTACGGTTGGCGGCCTGCGAGGTTCCGGGAACCAGAATGCCCAGGTTCAGGTATTGGCGATTTTGAATGGGAAGGGAGTCGATCTGGGCCGGCGCAACTACGCCGCCCACGTCGTAAGCGGCGGTATCCACCTGGGCCACTTCGGCGGTGACGGTCACCGTCGTGGTCTGGCTGCCTGCTGACAATGTGATGTTTTCTTCGATGTGCTGATCGAGCACAAGCGAAATGCCCGCAATCCGCTTCTCAGAGAAATTCACCGCGGATGCGGTTATCACGTAAGTACCAGGCGCGACAGACGGAAAGGCATAACGGCCGTCGTTGCCGGTCGTCTGGGTTAAGGCGTCGCCGCTGGCAGCATTGATGAGAACCACTTTTGCCCTGGGGATCACCGAGCCGCTCGTGTCGCTTACTACGCCTCTCACTGCCCCGTTCCCCGTTTGCGCAAAGGCAATCCCCGCGGTGAATAACATGGCGGCTACTGCAATCGAGGTGCAGAAATATCTGCGAAGATTCTGAACCGTCATTCCCCCTCCTAGAAATGGTGTTAGAGACACAGCGATGTGCACCCAACCTTGATGGGCTTTGAGTCGTTTGTTTTTTCCGTTCCTTTGAGGATCTTTGAAAAGACGTGAAGTGAATTGCAGATGAATTGAAAAAGAATACTCTGCTTATATACCATCCACAGAATTTGTCAATGAATTTTTCAATCGTGAAGGAGTAAATCTATTATCATGTTTATTTTCTTTAATATATGCTAGAAGGTGCGCCTGGGATGTTTCTTTATGGGTTCCTTATCTTTTGAGATTGTATACAAGGGCTATACCCATTGAAACGACGCCTGAATCATGGATGATCGGCGAGCTAACTCAAAGCCTCGCAGAGGCTTGCGCTTTCATCGTGCGTCTGGCTGCCGCGGGGCTTCGGTATCAGCAAGCAAGGCAGGGCGAAATCCCTTTCCCCGCCAGTAGACGCGAATCGCAGTAGCGGCTACAGCGAGCAAAGTGACGATTTCCACAAAAATCTTGCCGCCGTCGAGGAAGTCGGGATGACCGTCTTTCAAGTTTGGATCGGTGAGAATGCTATGAATCACGAGGAGCGCCGCGGCGGGATACACGAGATAGTGAAGGTTCCGCCAAAGCCCGCGCCGGATTCTTGTTCGCAGAAGTGAAGACAGAAATACGATGACTAAAAGATAGAGCGCGAGTGCGCCGAGGAAATTGATGACGGGCTGCAGAAAGGAATGGATCGGAAAAAGTATGTCGATGAATCGAAAGCGCGGAGTTTGGAGGAAAAGCAGAACGGCAGGATGAGCCAAAATGAGGAGAATGGCTGCGTAGGCAGTCCATTGGTGAAGAGCAAAGATGTTGATGGACCGATGAGGCCAGTACCGCTTCGGGCTGAATCGCAGCGCGATGAGCATGCCCAACAAGAGATTGACTGCGACCGCTCCAACGGCGGCAAGACCCAGGTAGGAACAAAGATCGAGGAGAGTCATCACGAAGCGCCAGACAGAAGAGA
>Ga0335072_10012017_pt1 | contig 12364 bp, 8 predicted proteins | sample Lox_Sample_21_FD_206725 | JGI IMG/M metagenome (GOLD analysis project Ga0335072, IMG submission 206725) | Soil microbial communities from Loxahatchee National Wildlife Refuge, Florida, United States - Lox_Sample_2.1 | ecosystem: Environmental > Terrestrial > Soil > Wetlands | place: USA: Florida...
ACGGAGCCAACCGTATTTGTTCCTGAGCCCGCCCCACCGGCCTCCCGGTTTCCTCGGCCCACTGCATAACCTCCGAAATCACTGTTTCGAAGTCCGGACTTCGATATGCGTCGTTCTCCCGGTCGTTCTGGCGTGGTGCTTCAAGGTCCTCGATCTCATTCACATTGCGCAAGGCACTCTGCCGGTCTTCGGTGAACTTCAAGTCTCTCGAGCTGATGTCAATATCGCCCAAAAATCCCGAAGCCGCACCCGAACCGAGAGGCAAAGCCGTGATATCCAATCCGTTCGCATCGGCGGAAGCCCTCACGCCGCCTGTTCTGGACCATTGCAACACCTGCGAAACCACCGATTCAATCTCGTCAGGTTCGAGATTCGTCTGCGGGTTTTTTTTGCTGCCCGGATCGGCTGTCTGGGGCACAGTGTCGGACCGCAAGGAACCCCTTCCGAACTGGCTCGGCGCCGGCTCCCCCGGAGCGGCCGACCGCACAATTTCAAGTTTGCGCGAACCCCTTAAGCTGTCGCCTTTGCCCGTAACTCCAGGCTCAGTGTTCTTCTCCGCCTTCGCTGTGGCCTCTGGGCCAAGGCAAGAGGCATCGAGCCCGCCCTCTCTGCAATTTGCTCTCGACTCGGCGTCTTTCACGTCGGGAACCCGCGCAAGCTGCCTCACCAGTTCCTGCGCCTCGCAAATAATGAATTGATCTCCCGGATACGTACGCGAGGAGTCCACGCTGTGATACGGAAGAATCAAAGCGCTCACAATGTGATCTTCAACTTGCGGCCAGGTGTCGTTAGGAGTCAATTCAAAACCCTTGACGACACGGCGATCTTCATTCAGATACACCACATCGATAGGGAACTGGATGCGGTCGTTGGGAATGGTGTTGAACGGACGGAGCCAGATTCCCCATTCGGCTGACATCGTGTCGGCATTCGCCGGCGCCTCCAGAAATTCCAGGGGCTCGGCGGTCGTGTTTGTCACGGTGGTTCCGACACTGAGAAAGCGTTCAGTGGCCTTGTTGTACACGCAATGTTTTGTGGCTTCCATATGCCCTCGGTCCTTGGAAATCGCCGTTTTGCGGCGGTCTTTCTTGGGCTTTCTCCGTCGCACCTATCAATTCGTCATAAGTGCATCAAATCGTTGCCCAACTCTTCCCAAAAGGCATAATTCTGAATCCAAATACGGCAGAAACCGGGTATCCGATTCCCGGATTTGTGAATAGCCTACCTCATCCGCCAGAGCCTAGGCTGGCCAATTCTTCTGGCGGCGGTTGCCGCTTCTGATTCCGATCATCAGAGTTTTTGGTCAGGCGGCCGTCGATCCAATTCCTGCGGCTGTTCACACTGCTTTATGAAGGACATGCAACAGGCGCGCCAACGTCTGCCAATTCTCGACGGAATGCAGTATCCGGTTCAGGAATCGCCGCCCCTTGCTACTTCACTTCTCTCTGTCCCTTGCAATGCGCATAAAACCGCAGTCCCATGCTTGTGGGAGTTGCTTTGGTCTGCTCGGTTGTGGCAATAAAGCTGGACTTCACACTCTTCTCAAACAATCCGTAATCAGACATCAATGCGATCGTCCGATGGATCTTGCTCAGATCATTCGTGCCCGCAATCTTCATGACTTCATCGGCGGAGAAGTACAGGGGAAAAGATGAAACCACGCCGCGGTTGGATGTGAATTTTATCGCCTTTTCGCAGGCGGCCGCAAGAATGCGGGCATGCGTCACTGTCATTGCGGTCAGAATGTCCACAAATACCAGATTCGATGTGTCTTGTCCCCCTTCAGTGCAGGAAGTCGCCAGCATTCCCGCCCATAGCTTGTGCATGAGGTCCCCTTCCGCCCACGAGCCCAGTTCGAGGATCCGCATCACCATCTCCGCCGGAGCGCTCAATTCGTCTGCATGGGGATCGTTCGCAAGCATCATCTCGGCCTTTAACGCGATCTCCACCGCGCTCGAGAGCCGGTAATTGCTTAAATTCCGATGCAGCAAAAGATCAACTTCCTTCACCACTGCTGGACAGATGCGTCCTACAAAGCCCAGAGCGCGAGACATTCGGAACTCTCTGAGAACGTACTCCGGTTCCCTCTCGTCATCCCTCCTTTTCAGAGGGCCTTCCCAGATGTGGACATCCATTCCCGGGGGAAGGATGAACGCCAGCCCCACTCCGTCGTGGCCCCAGCGCACTGCTCCCGCATCCACCAGGAATTGGCGTTCCGGACTTTCCTCCGGCGGTCCCTTTCTCTGAAGGATGAGCGAAACCCGTTCGCCCGGCTGCCAGCGCTGTTCCGTCTTCACGTAAACACCTGTCGAGCTGATGTCGCTGACTTCGAGCGGGAGGAGCTCACCGTCCACCCATTGATACGCCACCATCTCCGAGGTCGGTCGGCGAACCGCGGCGCGATGATTCTGCGGAGGAGAGAGGTCAGGGTAGAGCCAGCGCAGCACCCGCAGTACGACAGGTACTCTTGCTTCAGATTCAGCTTCCGGCTTTTCGGCCGCTTCCGCATCCTTCCCGATCGCGACCGTTGGTTTGGGAGAAGCTTTCGGCGGGGCGACCGCCTTAGCCTTCTGCGCAACAGGGGCCTTAGCGATTGGCGCAGCGGGCACCGCTTTCTGTACGGGCGTTTTGGGGGGCAGCGGCTTCGCCGCCGGCTGAACCGGCAAAACCCTGGCCGGTTCCGGTTCCTTCGGCTCAACCACGGGTTCCGCAAGCTTTGCCTTGCCCACAAAGAAGGGCCGTTCGGTATCTGCCGGCTCGGCAACTTTGCTCTCGTCGATCTGGGAGTCAGGAATCGTCTCGATTTCCGGAGGCTCGGCCGTTGGCGGAGTCTCGATAATGTTCGGCCTCCACTTCGGCGGCTCTTCCTCGATCTGCACAATCTCCGGCGTCCGTTCCGCCTGTCCAACCAGCTCCGCAAGTCCGGTCACAGGTTCCTCGGCCACTTCAATCGCGAGGAGATCGCCTGGCCCGGTATGCGATGAAGACATCGTCTTGAACGGCAAGACCAGGGCGCTCTCGGGCCGGTCGGCAAAATCTGGAAAATCAATGCCGGGAAGTAGTTCAGCTCCCTGGATAACCCGCTGATCTTTATCGAGATAAACAAGATCGAAGGGAGCCAGTCGCGGAACTCTCGGAACGTCGCGCAGGGGATTGAGCCACAGGCCGGTTTCCGAGTTTAAGGCGAGCCCCTCGATCATCACCCTCAGGACCTTGAGCGGCTCCAGGGTGGTGTCGATAACCGTAACTCCCGCGCTGAGAGTACTTTCCTTGGCTCTGTTGTATACGCAGTACTTATTTGCTTCCATACGCGTTCGATTTGGAGTAGCGCCCGTGCGCAATGATCTTCATTTAGGCTCTATTCTGCCCCTAAACAGACTCCGTTGGCAGATTATACGCAGAATAGAGGCTTTCCGAGCTGGCTTTCGGGCAAAGTGGTTAACCCTTCTGCAATGTTAAAGACGTGTTAAAATCAACTTTCAAGGAGCCAGAAGACGTCCCTCCTCCGGCGACCCAAACCCCATGAACCTGTATCTCATGCGCCATGCCAACGCCGGACTTGCTCGCGGCAACCCCATAGTCGATGCCAAACGCGGCCTGATCAAGGAAGGCAAGGACCAATGTATGCTGATGGGTCGACTTCTGGGGGCGCTCAAGGTGCAGGTGGACATGATCGTTTCAAGTCCACTCAAACGCTCGCTGCAGACCGCGCAATTCGTGGGGACCGAACTCGGATACGACGCGAAGGTTGAGGTCAGCTCCGCCCTCGGCCCGGACGCCGATTTCATCGCATTCCAGCGGCTGCTGGAAAAGTATGCCGACCGGGATGATGTGCTGATGGTGGGTCACAATCCAAACCTGTTCAAATTCCTGGGCCGGATCATCACCGGGAACGGCGGTGCCGGGGTACGCATGCGCAAAGGCTCAGTTGCCCGCATCGATATGTCAAAGCACCCCCCACTTCTCCAGTGGCTCGTCGATCCCCGCATGGCTCGGTCGATCTACGACAGCGTGGGAAAAAGCTCCCGCCCGAAGACTTCGCGGAAATAGTCTGCCTCTTTGCGCAGCGACCACAACTCCAGTTCCGCCCCGGTTCGCCCCGGCCGCAACTCGATATAAACCCGCTTGGGATAAACCTTGGCCGAAACGCGCAGCACGTCGCTCGCGCGGTCCTGGTTCAATGCCACGGCAAGACGCAGGAGCACCACGGCCCTCTGCACCTCCTTGTGTTCGACGGTCGGGATGTTGCGCATGGCTCGATCGCCTGGCTGAGGACGGCTCTTGCCCAGATACCGTGCAATGGCCGACACGATCGTCCTTTGTACCTGCGTAAACCCATACATCTCAGAACTGGAAACGATGTATTGCGTGTGCCGGTGGTGTCCCTGGTGGTTGATAAACTTGCCGGTGTCGCGCAGCACCGCGGCTGCGGCCAGCCAACTTTCGTATTCATCCGGCAGTTGGTGTAGCACCTTCAGTTCGTGAAAAAGCTGCAGCGCGTGAGCGCGCACAGGCTCAGCCTGTCGAAGATCGACGCCATAGCGCCGCGCAGTTCCCTGGACGCTTTGCCATCGTTCCTGCTCAAATTCGCGGTGGCTGGCGGCTCGCGCATCCTGCTCCGCCAGCATCTGGGCAAGGATGCCGTCGCGCAACCCAAGCGGCGAATACCGAAACCCCTTGAGCGCGAAGCTCTCAAGCAACTCCGCAAACACCGACGCGCCGGCGACAATGATCTCCGCGCGTCGAGGTCCGATTCCCGGAACGGCTTCTCTTTCAGGCAATGTCATCTTCGCAAGCTTCTTGGCCAGCTTACGCACTTCCGGCGTTGGCGCAACTCCGCTCAAACTTCGGGGCTTCCTCGAAAGCTTGCCCATCGCCGCACAGGCATCGGACAGCGCTGCAGCCGTTCCGGATGTGGCAATCACCAGCGGTACCTTCAATACATGAATCCGCCGGTGAGCACGCCTCAGCTCGCGCGCGATCAGGTGGCGCATCTGCGCCATTCCTTCTGCTGTCGGCGGATCTTCCTCCAGGAATTCTTCGGTCAGCCGCACTGCGCCCAATGGCAGGCTGATGGTCTCCTTGATGCGCTTATGTTCAGAAAGCGTGATCTCGCAGCTTCCCCCGCCCAGGTCGACAAGAAGAACCCTGCCGGCCACCCCAGGCTCGCCCGCCATGAGCCCGTGATGAATCAACCGGCCTTCTTCAAGTCCGGAGATCGTTTCAATATTCCAGCCGGTTTCGGCCTTCACCCAAGCCTGAAATGCAGGCGCATTGCGCGCATCGCGCATAGCCGCCGTGGCTACAACGCGAATCCGGTCCACACCGTGTTGTTGCACGGCCCGCTGGAAACGCTTCAGCGCCCGCAGCGTGGATGCCATCGCTTCCGGCGACACCAGGCCGGTGTCGAATACGCTGCCGCCCAGGCGTGTTACCTCGCGATCCTCGTGCAGCGTCTTCAGACGGTGCGCCACAACTTTTGCTATCTTCAGCCTGCAGGAGTTTGAACCGATATCAATCGCAGCAAATGTCGGCATCGGAAGTACGCACGCTCTCCCTGAAAGTGGAGTTATGTTCTGCGGTCAAGATACACGATCGTGTTGAACGCTGATCCGCATCTTGCCGCCAAGGCTCAGTGATTGATCGAGGTGCTCACCTGCGAATTGTGATAGGCAGCAATCGCGCTTGCCGTTGCGATGGCAATTGGAACGGCTCGTTCGATCCAGTGCTGATGCATTCGATGTAAGCCGTACATTCCTGAAATCTCCGCTCCGTTCGTCAAAACCGCAAGGCCGATTTGCCCGCTCCATCCATATTTCACAAAGGGCGATGCCAGGGGATTTCCCTCTTTCAAGCCATCATGGATAAACCGTTGCGTTGTGATGGCATCTGCTGCCTGACCCAGCAGGCTCACTCCGATCAGCGCGATATTCGTGTCGTTCCAGAAACGATGCTTCGGCGGCGCGCGCATATCGGGCGGCGTCCAAACCATCGGCCTTCCAACTCCGAAATAGACTCCCGCCGTCGTCTGCAGGCTGTTGAGCCACGGCTTGCACGGAGAGTCGCAGAACGAAAGGGTCTGGTTGGGAAAGTGAATCTGCAAAGTATCGTCATAGCGCACCAGCAGGTCGCCCATGTCCATCCGAAGATGCACGCGTGCATCCGGTGAATACTCAATTCCGCCGCCGAATTTCAAGGCAAGGAATGTGCGCCCTCCGTTAAGATTCGTCACGTCGAACGTGCCCGGCCCGGTGGGCGTGAGCGCTTCTCCGGTCAGCGCCTGGCTCCAGTTCACCAGCCCCGGCTGAGCATCGGCAAAGAATCCATATCGCCTGGCCCGTACTTCCGCCCTCAGTCCCATCACAAATTCTTGCAGGTGGCCTCCCTCCGCGGCGCCATTGATGAAATAGCCATGGTAGATATCTGTTCGCGGCAAGAAATTGAAGCTCGACGCAATCGCGAAGTGAGAATCGAGGTTCAACGCAGCACTTGCCCCAAGGCCGAACTGCGGCGTGGTGCAATGAGGCACTCCGAAGCATCCGCCCAACCGCATATCCGCGGCTTGCCCGCCGATCTCAAATCGGCGGAGGCTCGCTCCAGGAGAAACTGGAGCCGAAGAAACAGCCTTATCCTGCGCCAACAGAGCCGAAGCGAAAACCAGAAGCACAGCGAGGGCTCGCGTCCGGCTGCCTCTCATCGCATCGAGACCATCCCGGATTGTCGAAAACAAGTTGATCTCCCGACTGTTGCATCAAGTGGATTCGTGATGCTATCCGTCCCGATTGCAGACTTAGACGTCACGCCCTGGATTCAGGTTCGTCACTTCGTTTCAAGCGTAGCGGTGTTTGGGGATTCAGGCGAAGAGGTTTGTGGTGTCATGCATACCGGCTTCGACTCAGGCCACCTGGAAGCTCCGCTTCCTGGACCGGTCGGCGCGCAGGCAGTTCCTTGACCGATGACGGCCTTTTGTAGCTCTCTTCCAGCAGGCGCGTAATCGTGCGCCGGCAGACCTCCAGCGCGCGCTCAAAGGATTCCCCGGCCAGCGTTCTCAGCAAGTCCACAAGTTCGCCTTCCCGCTGGCGACCCTTCCGAATCGCGCTCACCTCTTTGCTGAGTGACTGGCGATCGTGCCACTCACCCACCGCCGATTGCATGGTTCGGAGGGCCGTAACCTGCCGCGCGGCCAGCGCATCATCGTCGGCAGCCATTTCGGCAAGATAGCGCACCGTCTTGATCCGCTTTCTGTATTCGTGAAGACTTCTTGCATTCAGCGAATTCGCGTCCGCGGCCAGCCCGGCAATCAAGCTGAATCGTTCGGATTTGTCAGAAGGCATTGTCAGGAGTTTGCCGAGCATGGGGCTCTGTGCGATCTCCTTGCTCAGGCGCGCAAGCCTCCCCCGGCGTTTTTCAATCTCGTCGCCCAGTTTATTCGCTGCAGACCTCCGAGTCCGCTCAAGCCGTCCTTCAACGGTTGCAATCTGGCTCAGGCAGATACGGTTCAAGCGGGAGTGGTCCTCGTCTGGAGTGCCAACCGATCGGCGAAGTTGGTTCAGCTTTGCCAGGTGGACATCCGTTTCTCTCACCAGACTCAGCGCATTGCGCAGTTTGTCCGCCTGCTTGTTCCAGCGCCGGACCACGCGGCCCGTGGAATCATCCTCTCCCAACCGGTTTAGACAATGTTCGGTTCTCGCCTGCAAGCGCAGAGTGGCCACTCGAAGAGCGTGCACACGCCGCCGACTCGGCTTGCGCCCGCACTCGGCCAACATGCGGCGCCAAGCGCCGAACTGACGCCCCAATTCCGATTCGCCTGCCTGTTTCAATTGCTCTTTGGGAAAGGAAGAGCTGGAATTCATCGAATATTAACCTTGCTTCTTTCTATTCTGCACCTTCAGGACGGTCGAGGTCGAATCATCTTTCGTGGTCGGTTTTGGCGTCTTGCAGGCTGCAACGTTCTGAATTCCTTGCTGCTATCCTAAGCTTATTCGAGCAGGCGCATCTGATTTCAGCGCTCCGGCTGCGCTTCTCGCCGCGTACGGTTCGTTCCGGGCCGCAAGGCCCAGAAAGCTCACCCCGTTGCGGATCTCTCGCGTCTCCCGTCGCCCGGACTTCCAAATGATTGGGCCCCCGGGAGCGAACCAGCTTTGCCCGGCGGTCCGAAGCCGCGGTGAGGCAAGGATTGGATATCTGCGCAATTGACCATGAAGACTGAATCCATCCCCGCTTCTCATTCGCAACAGGCGATTTCCACTTGGGCGGCCTGGGCGCTTTTGGCGGTCGTTTTTGTTGCCGTGCAATTTGCCTCACTCTTTACGCCGCCGTTGCTCGACGATGTCGACGCCTCCCATGCCGAAGTGGCGCAGCACATGGCAGAAACCGGCGATCTGGTTACGGCCAAGATCGACGGCATCCGTTATCTCGAAAAGCCGCCGCTTCCCTATTGGATCGACGCCGGCCTTTACCACTTGTTCGGGCAGAATGTCTTCGCTACCCATCTGCAAAATGCGCTCGCCCTGCTGGGATGCGCCTGGCTCGCCTGGCTATGGGCGGGCCGCGCGTGGGGGCGGCGCGCTGGCCTGTATGCCGCTCTGGCAATCCTCACCTCGATCGGGCCGTTCCTATTTACGCGGTTTGCCATCCCCGAGGCTGTGCTCAGCTTTTTCTTCCTGCTCGCGCTCTACTGTTTTATTACCGGTATGGAATCGCGCCGGCCTGCCCGCTTTTACGTAATGTGGGCCGCTCTCGCGCTCGCCACCCTCACGAAGGGGCTCATCGCTCCTGTCTTCTTCCTCGCCGCAGCCATTCCCTTGCTTCTGCTCAGCGGCCAATGGCGGCGTTGGCGTCAGTTCAAGCCCTTCACCGGACTGCTGCTCTATCTCGCGATCGCCGCGCCCTGGCACATCCTCGCCGGGCTGGCGAATCCTGACCAGGGCCACCCCATCGGCAATCACCCTACCCCCGGCAATGTCCACGGCTTCTGGTATTTCTACTTCATCAACGAACACTTCCTCCGCTTCATGGGCCAGCGTTATCCCGACGACTACAACAAGATGCCCTTTGCGGTGTACTGGCTGGCGCACTTCGTCTGGCTCTTCCCGTGGAGCCTGTTTCTACCTGCCTTGCTCGTTCTGGCCTGGAAGACCCGCCGCAGCTGGCTGCAGCATCTTCGCCGCGATGCCGGGCAGACCGTCGATTTCTACCTTGATCACGCGACCCGCGAAGATGTGGCCTCCTACGTGTACCGCCTCAAATTCCGCGTACGCACCGTGTGGCTGCTGGCCCTGTTCTCAGCCTTCGTCCTGGTGTTCTTTGCCATCTCCACCAACCAGGAGTATTACACCTTCCCGGCGTGGCCCCCACTGCTGATTCTCACCGCCGGTTTCATCGCCGGAATCGAGGAACACGGCGAATTCGAAAGCGGAACGCCGCACCTCTCGATCGCGTGGCTGACCGGGGCGCAAGCTGTATTTGCGGTAGTCGGCGTACTCGCTGCGGCAACCCTTGCGTGGGGGCTCTGGACCTCGCGTCACATCCCGTACGTTTCGGATATCGGGACCCTGCTGGCGCATCGTGACGTGGGCGGCTACACGCTCTCCATGTCCCACCTTTTCGATCTCACCGGACCGTCGTTTGCTGCCCTGCGCCTGCCGGCTGCGCTGGCCCTGGTCACGTTGCTCATCGGACCCGCTGCCGGATGGGTGCTTCGCCTGCGCGGCAAGCATATCGCCGCGACGGTCAGCGTGGCCCTCACCGGGGCGGCATTCCTCATCGCCGCGCATATCGCATTTGCCCGGTTTGAGCCCATGCTCAGCTCAAAACAACTCGCTGACACCATCATCCGCGACGGCACCCCCGCCGACACCTTCATCGTTTATGGCGACCAGTCTGATGCGTCTTCGGTGATTTTTTACACGCATGATTTTCTGCGCAAGTACACCCTGCTTGTTGAGCCGCAATGCTCGCAGCACGGAGCCGGTTCGTCGCTTCTGTGGGGCTCCTGCTATCCGGATGCGCCGAAAGTCTTTCTCACCGAAGACGAGCTTTCAAGGCTATGGGGCAGCGGCGCGCGCAAGTGGATCTTTGCGCAGGACACGAATCAGGACAAGGTCGAACAGCTTCTCGCCGGACGCCTCTACCCTGTCCAATCCATCGCCGACAAGGCTCTGTGGACCGACCGGCCCCTGAAGTAGCGGGCCTCTATTCCACCGCCTCCATCCTGCCCCCGGGCAGCAGCCGGTACACATGATCACGCCACCTGATCGTGTTCGAGAAGTAACTAGCCAGCCAGAAGAAGAACCCCATCAGGTCGCGAATCGGATAGAGCACCAGCAATCCGAACCAGCTTTCATCGCGCACCACCAGCCGTCCCACGCCAATCGACAGCGCAAGTCGCGTCGCCACACTCCACAGGAAGAGCCCCAGCCCCCAATACGGATGCCCCAGTGCCCCGGCTGCCGCCAATCCAAGCAGCCCATACGGCATGCTGAATGTGAGTGCCGTGCCCAGGTGTCCCTTGGGGCGTGAAAAGCGCGTCGATTTCATCCATCGCGCCTGATGCTTGAGCGATGCCCCCATGCTCGCATTGATCACCATGTGATCGATGACGTGATGGCTCAGAATCACGGTTTCACCCAGCTTCCAGGTCTCGTTGCCAAGAATGAAATCGTCTGAGCAGTAATCCGCCGTCACTTTGAAGCCGCCCATTCTCGCAATCGTGGCCCGACGAAACGCCATCGTCGGCCCCAGCGCAAACTGCATTCCCTCCATCATGCGCGCCACCAGCACGCCCGCGGTCATCTCCACGCTCATGCCGACCGCCTCAAGCCGCGCCCACAATCCGCCCTCCGCCGCCACGCCGCGATACAGGCAGGTCACGGCGCCCACGTTGTCATCGGCAAAGGGCAGCGCCACTGCCCGCAGATAATCCGGCGTGACGCGCACGTCGCTGTCGCTGATGACCAGAATTTCGTACGCCGCCACCTCTTCCATCAGTTCCATTGAGGCTGCTTTGGCATTGATGCAGGGCGGTTCGCCGGTCGAGAAAAATCGCGCCGGAATGGCCGGAAACCGCTTCGCCACCTGTCGCGCTATCTCCAGCCCCGCATCGTCATCGGTGCGTGCGCAAAAGAGAATCTCGTACTCTGGATAATCCTGATCAAAGAAACTGGCGAGATGCGCTTCGAGACCCGGCTCCGCTCCGTGGAGCGGTTTCAGGAGAGTTAATGGAGGCATGAAGTCGGGCCCTGTGCGCGTTTGCGACTGTGCCCGTGCGCTCTCGAGCAGAAACTCCGGAATAGCCCAAAGCACCATCCCCGTGAACACGGTGGACGCAACCAGGCCGAGTACTGCGATTCCAAGTAGAGTGTGCATTGTGCAGGATTCAGAATACCTGCACGGAGGCAAGACGCGCGATGACTTCAGGCTCTTATGAGCATTCACCTCACCGGGCAGGAAGTTCCCTTTCGATTCCCGCCGCTACGGCTCGCGTTTCCCACCGTTGCGCGGCGGCACGACCGTCGGTTTGCGCAGCGGAACAATGGCCCCGGCGGTGTTCGGCGCAGATTGCTGGAACCGCGTCAGCATCTCGCTGCGCACGTACTCCACAAAGTTCTGCATCTGCCGGTTCATCTCTTCCATGCGCTCGCGCATCTGCAGAATGATGGCAATCCCGGCGATGTTCACGCCCAGGTCGCGGGCAAGGTTCAGGATGAACTCCAGTCGCTCCAGGTCCTCGTCGGTATAGAGCCTCGTGTTGCCTTCGGTGCGCGACGGCTTCAGCAATCCTTCGCGCTCATAGAGCCGCAGCGTCTGGGGATGGATCTCGTACATCTCGGCGACCGCCGAAATCATGTACGCGCCCTTGGATTTGCGTTTCGCTGTCATGGTTCTTTCGCCCAGCTTACCCTAAGTTGCCAGCAACCGCGTCATAACTTCTTAAACAGCGGCTCACGCGGATCCTGGTTGTTCAATTTGCCCAGTTCGCGCATGATCTCCCTGCTGCGCTCATCCTGCAGGTGCGGCACCACCACCTCGATGGTGACAATTTGGTCGCCGCGCTGGCCGGGATGTGACGCGCTCTCCACGCCGCGTTCGCGCATGCGCAGCTTCTGCCCGCTCTGCGTGCCCGGCGGAATCTTCAGCTGCGCCCGCCCATCGATGGTCGGCACATCGACCTTGGCGCCCAGTGAAGCCTCCGGCACCGTCACCGGCACCGTCACATGAATGTCGTCGCCGGTCCGTGAAAATACAGGGTGCGCCCCCGTCCGCACAATCAGGAACAGGTCACCCGCCGCACCGCCATTTAATCCGGCATTGCCTTTGCCGGCAAGGCGGATGCGCTGACCGTCGCGCGTTCCCGGCTTGATCC
>Ga0335072_10012018_pt1 | contig 12364 bp, 11 predicted proteins | sample Lox_Sample_21_FD_206725 | JGI IMG/M metagenome (GOLD analysis project Ga0335072, IMG submission 206725) | Soil microbial communities from Loxahatchee National Wildlife Refuge, Florida, United States - Lox_Sample_2.1 | ecosystem: Environmental > Terrestrial > Soil > Wetlands | place: USA...
AGTCGATATCCGCCTACCGCAGAATGCGGGGCAGCGGCGAGATCGCCGGCGACGGGTACGGCGACGTGTTCCTTGTCGTGGACGGCTGGCTCACCTTGCGCCAGGACTATGAGCAGCTCGAGCAGGACGTCACCGCGATCGCGGCCCGGGGCCTGGGCTACGGCGTGCACGTGGTGGCCGCTACCGGCAAGTGGTCCGAATTCCGGCCGGCGATCCGTGACCTGTTCGGCACCCGGCTGGAGCTGCGGCTCGGCGACCCGTACGAGTCCGAGGTCGACCGGCGGCTGGCGGGCAACGTGCCCGAGGACGCGCCGGGCCGCGGGATCACCCGGGAGGGACTGCAATTCCTCACCGGGCTGCCGCGCATCGACTCGCAGACCGACGCCGACAGCCTGCCCGACGGGATGCGCAAGATGGTGGAGACGCTGGCGGTAGCGTGGCAGGGCGAACCTGCGCCGCCGGTCCGGCTGCTCCCCGACATCCTGCCGGTGAGCGCGCTGCCAGCGGCGGCGCAGACCGGCACGAAGATCCCGTTCGGCATCGACGAGAGCACCCTGTCGCCGGTGCTGCTGGACTTCGCCGCCGACCCCCATTTCCTCGTGTTCGGCGAGACCGAATGCGGCAAGTCCAACCTGCTGCGGCTGATCTCCGAGAGCGTGGTCGAGCGTTACACGCCCGACGATGCCCGGCTGATCTTCATCGACTACCGCCGCTCGCTGCTGGACAGCGCGGACACCGATCACCGCATCGGTTACGCCGCGTCCTCGGCTGCCGCCGCGCCGCTGATCAGCGAGGTACGCGAGGCGATGGTCAAGCGCCTGCCGCCGCCCGACCTGACCCCTCAGCAGCTCCGCAGCCGCTCCTGGTGGGAGGGCTCGGACCTGTTCCTGGTCGTCGACGACTACGACCTCGTGGCCGGCGCGACGAACCCCTTGCTCGCGATCGCCGACCTGATCCCGCAGGCCCGTGACATCGGGCTGCACCTGATCCTGGCCCGGTCGGCCGGCGGCGCCGGGCGGGCGATGTTCGACCAGATCGTCCAGCGGGTTCGCGAGATGGGCACACCGGGGATGCTCATGTCGGGCAGCAAGGACGAGGGCGCGCTGCTCGGCGGGATCAAGGCACAGGCCCAGCCGCCTGGCCGGGGCCTGTTCGTCGAGCGGCGGTCCGGCAGCAGGCTGGTCCAGGTCGCGCTGCTGGACGACGGCGGCACACCCGCCAACGGCCAGCACCACGCCGCGCCCTCGGCGCAGCCAGGCCACTCCGCGCAGCCGGGCCACTCGGCGCCGCCGGGCCACTCGGCGCCGCCGGGCCACTCAGCGCAGTCGGGCACCGCGATCAGCATGCCCGCCGGGCCTGGGCCGACGCACCGCCAGGTCTAGCCTGCCGAGCCCGCGGATTTCGCGCCCGGCGGCAGTTGGTTGTCGGGCCACATCTCGCCGAGCGGGCCGTCGGCGGGAATCTCCGCCCTGCCCGCCCGCCAGCGACGGCGGCGGCCCTGAACGACCACGACGGCCCCGATCGCCACCAGCGCTGCCGCGCCGAGCGTGCCAGCGGCCACCTCGAACGCGGTCCGGCGGACGGCCAGGTCCGGCGGCGGAGCCTTGGCCACCGAGACCGCCCCGGGCTTGGCCGTCGGCGACGGGCTCGGCGGGCTCGACCAGGTGAGCGAGGTGAGCGCGAGCACCGGGTTGACCAGGCCGGCACCGGTGCCCGGGCCCGCCGCCCCGTTCGCCGTCACCTTGATCCGCTGCACTACCTGCGGGCCGGTCAGCTTCGGGAAGCGCTCGCGCACCAGCGCGGCGAGCCCGGACACGAACGCCGTGGCATAACTCGTCCCGTTGAGGTCGCCGACCTGATACCCGCCTGGAGACGCGCTGGTCAGGCTCTCGCCGGGCGCGGTGACTGCGACGTCGGATTTCTCGTCCGAATAGGGGGCGAGGGAGCCGTCGGGGCCCACCGCCCCGACCGACAGCACTCCCGGGTAGCTGGCCGGATAGAACGGGCCGTTGGCGGGGATGCCGGGGACCGTGCTGCCGTCGTTCCCGCCAGCGGCCACGATCACCGCGCCCTTGCTCAGCGCCAGCGACACCGCATCGCGCAGGACGGCGCTGTTGGCCGTCTGTACGGAGACATTGATGACCTTTGCGCCCAGCAGCACGGCATCCTTGATCCCCTCGGCGAGCAGCGTAGAGGTGCCGTTCTCACCGCTGTTCACCTTGACCGACAGGATCCGCGCGCCCGGCGCCACGCCCTCGAACGGCACGCCCTTGGCCTGCAGGTCGCTGGCCCCGATGATCGCCGCAACCTCGGTGCCGTGCCCCACGCAATCCTGATCGCCGGTCTTGGTCAGGTCGACGGCGAACTCCCGGCCGGCCAGTTGCGGAACGTAGTCGAGGCCGCTGTCGACCACCGCGACCGTGACGCCGCCCCCGCGAGCGAGCGGCCATGCCGCCGAGTAGTCCAGCGCCTGCTGTGCCCAGGGCACGCTGGTCACGTGTGAGCTGACCTGGAGGCCGGGGCAATTCTGGGTGGGCTCACTCGTCGCGGGCACCGGCACGGGCAGCGACGGTGCCGGCGGGCGCGCCTTCTTCGGCGTCTTGGTCGAGGGCTTCGACGACGGCTTGGGTGAGGGCTTGGTGGCGGTCGGCCCCACCGGGAGGCCAGACGAGGCCGTCGCGGCGAGCGCAGCCGCCTGGGCCTGGAGCGCGAGCAACAGCGCCCCGCCGAGTACCACGACAGCGATCCGGCTCACTCGCGCCGCCTCCGTCGACAGACCGATCCCTCGCCTTCGCCAACGCACATAGGCTACGAATGGTCGCACTTCGCCGCGTCCCCCGCAGCCAACGTAATCCAGATGACACAGGTCATTCTGCCCCAAAACAGCGCCCGCCCCGCGCCCGCTTCGACGGCGCTCGCGGCGGCGTGCCCGACGTCACCCCAAACGGCCGCGTGCCCGCCGCCACCCCGGACAGCCGCCTGCCCGCCACCCCGGACGGCCCCCCGCCCGCCACCCCGGACGGCCGCCCGCCCCCCACCCCGGACGGCCCGTCCATGAACTGGGCGCTGGTGGCCGGGCTGGCCGTAGCCGGGCTCGTCACCGGCTGGTGCCTGCGCTGCATCGTGTTCCGGCAGGCGGTGCCGGCCGGCGCGCCCCCGGCCACGGCCTGCCCGGCGTGCGGCTGGGAGGTGCGGATGTATGGCCGGCTGCCCGGCCCGGTCGGCTCTCCGGCGGCCCGCTGCCCCGGATGCCGGGCACGCATCGGACCACCGCCGCTGACGGTCGAACTGGTCACCGCCGTCATGTTCGGCGCGCTGGCCGCACGGGTTCACCCGGGCCTGGTGCTCGCCGCCGCCTGCTGGCTGGCCGCCTGCTGCGTGGCGCTCGCCTGGATCGACGCCGGCGTGCGCCGGCTGCCCGATGTTCTGACCGTGCCCGCTTACGCCGGGACCACCGGCCTGCTGCTGCTGGCCGCTGACGCGGGCTCACCCTGGCCGGACCTGCTGCGAGCCCTGCTCGGCGGGCTGTCCCTGGCCGCGTGCTACCTGGCCCTGGTCGTGATGACCCGGTCCGCCATCGGCCTTGGCGACGCCAAGCTGGCCGCCAGCCTCGGCACCCTTGCCGCCTGGGCGAGCTGGCCCGCGCTGATCGCCGGCTCGTTCGCCGGCTTCCTGCTCGGCGCGGTGTACGGCGCCGCCCTGCTGCTTTCCCGCCGGGCACGCCTCGGTCAGGCGATCGCGTTCGGCCCGTTCATGATCGCCGGCGTTTTCCTGGCCGTGCTGGCCAGCGGGGGCTAAGAGGGTCTCAGTCCTCGAACCCGGCTCCGGACAAGATCCTTTCCACTTGCGCCCGGTGCGACGCCTCCCATTCGTCCAGCGACTCGGCGTCCTCCCTGGCCTGCCGCTGCTGAGCGTCGCGCAGCACCTGCCCGGCCCGCGCCGCGGGGGTGACCACCACGCCCTCCTCGTCGGCTACGACAATGTCGCCCGGGTGCACACTCACCCCGCCGCAGCGCACCGCCACGTTGAGCGGCGCGACGGCTGCCTTGATCCCCGGGACCGGGATGATGCCCCGCGCGAAGACCGGAAAGCCAAGTTCGCGCACGTCGGCGACGTCGCGGATCACCCCGTCGGTCACCAGTGCCGCGATGCCACGGCGCCGGGCGACGCCGCAGACGTTTCCTCCGGCGAGGGCGTAGTTCAGGTCGCCGGACTCGACGACGATGACCGAACCAGGCTCGGCACGGTAGATGGCCGCGTGCAGCATGAGGTTGTCGCCCGGGGGGCAGCGCACCGTGTACGCCGGGCCGGCGACGCGCGGGATCGACGGCCACAGCGGGCGGATGCCGATGCCCATGACCTGCTCGGCGCCGAGCACGTCGGCCAGGGTGGTCGGGGAAATGTCGAGGAACGCGGTGACGTCCATGTCCTACTTTCTCGTGATCGCTTGATGATGATCGCCCTCGGTGCGGCGGACGGAAGTCAGATTGCGTTGATCGCCCCGGGCGCGCGCTCGGCCCGCGCAAGCGCCCGCATTAGCGCTGCCTGGCCGTGCCGGCGAGCCGCGAGCCGGGTCAGCAGCATGATCACGGGGTCAAACGCGGCGTCCGGCAAATGGGGCGTGGCACAGCCCGCGCTGACGGCCAGGTCGTCCATGTGTACAGCCAATTCCATCGTCCGCGTGATCAGGAAGTCATCCAGGGTAAGCGCCCAGCCAACCCAGGGCATGAACACGGCCCTGTCCCCGGCCAGCCCCGGTAGCCTCGCCCGCTGACTAGCGAGCGCCGCGCCGGCCCGCCCGGCGAGCGCCACGGCGCCCTCGGTCGCGATGCCCTCGCCACGCGACCGGATGCCCGCGTTGACCTCGCTGTCCAGCGGCGCGCCGACCCATGCGGCTTGCGAGTAGTGCTCGACCAGCGGGATCGGTTCCTGTTCGGCGGGGGGCTCGTCGAGCGCCTGGCCGACGAGGAAGATCTGCGAGGCGAGGTGGCCCGCCAGGCCGCCGACCGACATCTGCGCCAGCGCGCTAGGTTTCGCCCAGGCAGCGGCCACGCCCGGCTCCCGCAGCAGCGCCACCGCCAGGCCCGCCGCACCCAGGTACCCGTCCCCGTGACTCATCAGCCCTCCGCGATCAAGATGCCCCACAATTATGAGCTTGGCGAACTTTCTGGGCCGGCGCCGGCCTGCAGTTGAGTATGTCGCCGGGTTCCGGTTGAGTACTTCAGCGGATCCGAAGCCGAAGGCCGGCCGCCCACAATCGCCGTATGAGCACAAACACGCGTTACAGCATCAGCCTCGGCTGGTGGGTGATGGTCCTGGCGGTGGCCGCAGCCGCGCTGCTGTTCTCCTGGCTGGGCCGCCTGGCCGGCGTGCCGCTTGCCACGACGGCGTCGATCGGGGTCGGCGGCGTCGCCCTGGCCTGGCTGATCGTCCTGGTCACCGTTCCGTGGAACCTGTACTTCTCGGCCCGGCGGCTGGTGAGCGAGATCAAGGTCTCACGCGAGCGTGGGATCGCGGTCCCGCCGGGCCACGACGCGGAGGCCAGGCGGATCGCCCGGCGGATGCTGTGGTTCGCCCTCGGCGCCCACGTCGGCACGGCGGCGGCCGCGGCGGTGATCGCATTGATCTCCGGGGCCAAGGTGGGCTACTACTTCGCCGGCCTCTTCCTGCTGTCCACGGCGGTCCGGCCGGCCGCCGCCTACCTCGCCCACGTGCGACACCGGATCAACACCCTGACGCGGGAAACCGCGCACCCCCGCGACGACGTCGCCTCGCTGAAGCAGCGGGTGGACCGGGTGGCCGGCTCGGTCAAGGAGCTACAGGGCGAGGTGACCGGCGTGGCGGACGGGCTGCGCCGGGCCGAGTCGTCCCTGGCCGGCGACATTGCGCACGCCCGCGACATGCTCACCACGGATCTGACCCGGGTGCAGGACGCCCAGGCCGCCGACCGTGCGGCCGCCCGGACCCGCGACGACGACCTCGGCCGGAGGATCGACGAGATGGTCCGGCGGATCGAGGCCACCCTGGACGGCATCAGCGACCACCAGGAGCTGATCACCGGGATCAGGGCACTTGTCCGGATGGTCAAGCCGGATCCGGCCTGACCCGGCCTGCCCGGGCCACCGCGCTGCTACAACTGCGCGAGGTGTTCCTCGACGGTGCCGACGACGGCGGGATCGCCGGGCTCGGCGAGCAGCGCCAGCGCGTGCCGGAGGCGGAAGGCGGTCTCGAGCGGGCGGGAATCGGTGTCCAGACCGCGCGTGCTGGCATAGGCGCGCCAGGCGCCCGCCCAGAGGGCGCTGAAGTCGCGACGGCGACGTCGCCACAGCCCGGTCCCCCACTCGCCGAGGTCGAAGTCCCAGAACGGATGGTCGACCCGGGCCGTCTCCCAGTCGATGATGCCGGTCAGCCGTCCGCCCTCGGCCAGCAACTGGTCTTCGTGCAGGTCGCCGTGGACCAGTACCGGCCGCAGTCGTGCCGCGCTCGCCAGAAGGCCCGCCCACGCCGGGCCGCGATCGGGCCGTCCGAGCCTGGCGGCGGCCTCGGCGGCCGCCTCGCCGCTGGTGGCCGGGTCGAGTGCCCGGTGCAGCCAGCGATGATGAGCGGCGTCGTGGTGACGAGGAGGCCGCGCTCCGGCGAACACGGGCGGATCGAGCTCATGCCAGCAGGCGATGGCCCGGCCGAGTTGGTCCGTCAGGGCCTCCGGCTCGGCCGCCACCTCGCCGCGAAGGCGGGTGACGGCGGCGAACGGGAACGGGTAGATGCCCGTGTCCTCCCAGCGACCCAGCAGCCGCGGCACGACGGTCAGTGTGGTCTGCGCCAGGAACCGGTAAGCGGCGATCTCGCGCTCGAACCACTCGACCCCGTCGGCCGCGCGCGGGAACAAGAAAACCCGGTCCCGGTCGAGCAGCACCAGCTTGTTCCACCCGGCCACGTTGAGCACCAGGCGGTCTGTGTCCACGCCGACGAGCGACGCGAACCTTGCTGCCTGCGGCGGCGCCAGCACGGCGTTGACCGCCCGTCCGATGATCTCGCCGCCCACGACGCGGTTACAGCCCGATGCCGACCAGGACCGGCTCGTTGACCAGCTCGACCCCGAACGCCTGCCGTACGCCGTCCCTTATCTCCCTGGCCAGTGCGACCAGGCCCGTGGTGCTCGCCCCGCCCGGGTTGGTCAGCGCCAGCGTGTGCTTGGCGGAGATCCGCGAGCTGCCGTTGCCCGGGTATCCCTTCGCGAAGCCGGCCCGTTCGATCAGCCACGCGGCCGGGATCTTGACCAGCCCGTCACCGGCGGCGAAATGCGGCACGGCGGCCAGGGACCTGGCCGCCGCCCGGCGCTCCACCTCCGCGAACTGGCGAGCGTCCAGCACCGGGTTGGTGAAGAACGAGCCGGCGCTGCGGGTATCAGGGTCGGCCGGGTCGAGCACCATCCCCTTGCCCCGGCGCAGGGCGAGCACGGCGCTCCGTGCCTCGCCCAGCGGGACCCGCGCGCCGTCGCCGGCCCCGAGTACCCGGGCGAGCTCGCCGTACCGGAGCGGAGCCGACAGCGGGTCGCGGTCGAGCCGGAACGTGACCGCGAGCACCACGAACCGCCCGGTCGCGGCGGCCGGGTCCAACACGGCACGGCGGGCCGGGTCGGGCCCGGCTCCGCCGCCGCGCTTGAACGCGCTCGTCCGGTACCCGAAGCCGCACTCTGCGTTGCTGAGCTCGACCGTCACGTCGCGCAGCCGGTCGTAGGCGCGCACGGCCACGACCGTCTCGGCGACCTCCTGGCCGTAGGCGCCGACGTTCTGGATCGGGGTGGCCCCGGCCAGCCCGGGTATGCCGGACAGGCACTCGATGCCGGACAGCCCCTCCGTCACGCACCGCCGCACCAGCGTGTCCCAGTCCTCGCCGGCGGCCACGGTCACGGTCACGCCGTCGTCCCCTGGGGCGATCGTGACGCCGCGGCTGGCCAGGCGCAGCACGGTGCCGGGGAAGCCCTCGTCGGCCACCACCAGGTTGCTGCCGCCGCCGAGGACCAGCACCGGCTCGCCCTCGGCGTCCGCGGCCCGTACCGTGGCGACGATCTGCTCGTCGTCGTCCGCCTCGACGAATCGCGCGGCCGGGCCGCCGAGCCCGAGCGTGGTGTAGCCGGCCAGCAACACCTGCTCCCGTACGGTCACGTTTGACGCTCTTTTCTGGTCGCGGGCGCCGCGGCGGGCGGCTCCCCCACGCCGCAGGCCTGCTCAAGGTACCGCTGCCAGGCCCGGGTGGCGGGGCCCGGTTCCCTGTCCCGCGACCAGATCAGGCCGATGGGCGGGTGGTACGGCGCGGGCTGCAAGTAACGTACCTGAACCGCAGGGCCGATCGCGCGCACCGTCGAGGCGGCGAGCAACCCGACGCCAAGGCCAGCGGCAACGAGCTCCCGGATGCTGGCCGGGCTGTGGGTCTCGAGCTCGACGCGCGGCGTGAAGCCCTCGGCCGCCGCGGCCTCGACCAGGATGGTGTGCAGGCCGCTGCCCGCGCGCAGGCACACGAACGGCTCGTCCGCGCGCTGGGCGGCCGGCCCGACCAGGCCGTGCTGGCCACGAAGTTCGGCATCGTCAGGGACGCCGGGGGCGTGCGCGTGGATGGCGATCCCGGCCATGTCCGCGGATACTGCGAGGCCTCGCTGGGCCGGCTCGGCACGGACGTGATCGACCTGTACTACCTGCACCGCATCGATCCGGCCGTGCCGGTCGCCGACACAGTGGGCGCGATGGCCGAGCTCGTCGCCGAGGGCAAGGTCCGCCACCTTGGCCTGTCCGAAGCCACCCCCGACCAACTGGAGCAGGCGTCTGCTGTGCACCCGATCGCGGCCGTCCAGCACGAATGGTCGCTGCTGTGGCGCGGCCCCGAGGACGACGTGGTGCCCGCCGCCCGCCGGCTGGGCACCGGGATCGTCTGCTACAGCCCGCTCGGCCGTGGCCTGCTCACCTCGACCCTGACCCAGGCAACGATCGCCGGGAGCGACTTCCGCCGCGGCGATCCGCGGTTCAACGGCGCCGACCTGGACCGCAACCTGGGCCAGGTCGAAGTCCTGCGCGGGATCGCCGCCGAGCTCGAGATCACGCCCGGCCAGCTCGCCCTGGCCTGGCTGCTCGCCCAGGGCCCTGACGTGGTGCCGATCCCCGGCTCCCGCCACGCGGAACGGATCGCCGAGAACGCCAGCGCCGCCGCGGTGCGGCTCAGCCCGGCGGACCTGCGGCGGCTGGAGGAAGCGGTGCCGCGAGGGGCGTGGTCCGGCGACCGCACCTCGTTCGCCGCGGCGGTGACGGCCCGTGAGCCCGGCTAGAGCCTGCCTCGGTCATTTGCGCGCGAGCTGGATAGCCGCGCCTGCGTAGAAGGACGGGTCGTATCGCACCGCAAGACGTTACATCGGGTGCCCGGCGGATCGCGCCGCTAGGGCAGGCGGACCACGGCGCGCGCCCTGGTCAGCACCTTGGTGTCGCCGGACCTCGCGGTAAGCGCCAGCAGGACGCGGTTGTCGTCGAGCTTTTCCTCGACCGTGCCGCTGAGCTCGATCGTGGCACCGGCGTCGTTGTCGGGAACCACGACCGGCGAGGAGAACCTGACGCCGAAGTCGACCACCATGGCGCCGGGACCCGCCCAGTCGGTGACGTATCGTCCGGCCTCGGCCATGGTGAACATGCCGTGGGCGATCACGTCCGGCAGCCCGACCGCGCGGGCGATCCGCTCGTTCCAGTGAATGGTGTTGAAGTCCCCTGACGCGCCGCAGTACTTGACCAGGCTGAGCCGGGTCACCGGATAGCTGGCCGGCGCGAGCTCGTCGCCCGGCTTGACGTCGTCGTAGCTCACCGGCCCGCTCACCCGGCACCACCCCGTTCGACCAGCGTCGAGGTCGCGGTGCACACGTGCTCGCCGTCGACCGTGCTGATCTCGGTCGAGGTGGTCAGCATCGCGTTGCGCCCGGCGTCCCGGATATCGGAGATCGTGGACTGCGCGGTCACCACGTCGCCGGCCATCAGCGGCCGGGCGTACTCGAACCGCTGCTCCCCGTGCACGACCATCGCGTAGTTCAGGCCGAGGCCCGGGTCGCCCACGGCGCTCGCCGCTCCGACCATGCTGATCACGATGGCGAACGTGGGCGGCGCGATCACGTCCCGGAACCCGGCAGCCTGCGCGGCGGCCCGGTCCCGGAAGAGCGGGCTGTGGTCGCCGATCGCGTCGGCGAACTCCGCGATCTTGACCCGGCTGACCTCGTACGGGACCCCCGCCGGGTAGCTGCGTCCGATGTAGTCGCGGTTCAGGGGCATCCGCGTGCCGCCTACCGCGTCTCGCGGTGCGGCTGGTGGCAGCGGCAGTTCGGGCAGTACTTCTTCAGCTCGAGCCGGTCGGGGTCGTTACGCCGGTTCTTGCGGGTGATGTAGTTGCGGTGCTTGCACTCCTGGCAGGCCAGCGTGATCTTGGGCCTAATGTCAGTTGCAGCCACGGTGGCGTGCCTTTCCCTGATGCGTGCGTTCCGGACGACTCGCGGACACGATGGATGATTCCTCGCGGGCCGGCATCCCACAAGGGTAGCGGCCCGCGCAACCCGCGAGCTTGTAGCGGAGGCCGGACTTGAACCGGCGACACAGCGATTATGAGCCGCTTGCTCTGCCTGACTGAGCTACTCCGCCCGACCAGCCATCCGCCGCTCAGACAACCACGGCAACGGCCGGAATCTTCCCGGCGCCGCCGGGAACGCCCCAAGCTTACCGGGATCCGGCGCCGGCGTGCGCCCAGCCCGCCACAGGCGCTTGGCAGCAAACGGCTGCGGGGCTCGGGCCGCCCGCCATCTGCAAGGATCGGGGCATGACGCCAGACAGCAGCTTCCCGCGCCAGCAGGCGCGGACCCAGTTTTTCACGCTCGGCATCCCGAACTCGTTCGCGATCACCCCCGACGGCGAGCAGATCGCCTTCCTGCGCGGCCGGTCCGGCACGGACCTGGACACCTGCCTGTGGGTGCGGGACACCAAGACCGGCGATGAGCGCCTGGTGGCCGACCCGCGCGAGCTGCTGGCGGGCAGCACGGATGAAATTCCTGATGAAGAACGCGCTCGCCGCGAGCGCACCAGGCAGGCAGCCGCGGGAGTGGTCTCGTTCGCAACCGACGACGCGGTGACCCTGGCCGCGTTCGCGCTGTCCGGCCGCCTGTTCACGGCCGATCTGCGGGCCGAGCCGGCCGCGCCGGAGCATGCCGGGCCCGGGGTTCGCGTGCTGGCGACGCCCAAGCCGGTGATCGACCCGCGGCCGGACCCGACCGGCACGCACATCGCCTACGTGGCCGACGGCGCGCTGCGGGTGATCGCCGCGGGCGGGAGCAGCGACCGGCCGCTGGCCGTGCCGGAGGCCGAGAACGTCACCTACGGCTTGGCCGAGTTCGTCGCCGCCGAGGAGATGTCCAGGACCCGCGGGTTCTGGTGGGCGCCGGACGGCCAGCACCTGCTGGTCGCTCGCGTGGACACCTCGCCGGTCGTGCGCTGGCACATCAGCGACCCGGCCAACCCGGCGCGGCCGCCGGTCGTTGTCGCCTACCCGGCCGCCGGCACGCCGAACGCCGACGTCAGCGTCGTCATCGCCGGGCTGGACGGCAGCCTGGTCCCGGTGGACTGGGACTCCGCCGCCCTGCCCTACCTGATCTCGGTGCACTGGTCAGCGGGCAGGCCCGCGCTACTGCGGGTGTGCTCGCGGGACCAGCGGACGATGCGGGTGCTGACGGTGGGCGACGACGGCAAGACCGAGACCATATGCGAGGACACCGACCCCGACTGGGTGGACGTCGTCGTCGGGACCCCGGCCTGGACGCGCGACGGACGGCTGGTCCGGGTGACCGCCCGGGACGGCGCGTACCGGCTGCTGATCGGCGACGAGCCGGTCACGCCCGCCACGCTCAACGTGGCCGAGGTCCTGGACGCCGGCGACGACGTCCTGTTCACCGCCAAGGCCGAGAACCCGGCCGAACTTCACGTCTACTCGGCCGGCGGGCCCGGAGGCGTCGTCCGGCTGACCGGCGAGCCGGGCACGCACACCGCGGCCAGGGGCGGAGGCGTGCTGGTCACTTCGTCCCGTTCGCTGGACTGGTTCGGGCCGCGGGTGCTGGTGCAGCGCGGCGGCGAGCAGGTCGGGGAGATCTCCTCGCTCGCCGAGACCCCGATTCTCACCCCGGAGGTGACGTTCTTCACCGCCGGCCCGCACGAGATCCGTTGCGCGCTTGTGTTGCCGCGCGGGCACCGGCCGGGGTCGGCCCGGCTACCGGTGCTCTGCGACCCCTACGGCGGACCGGCCGGCCAGCGCGTGCTCAGCTCACGCAATATGTACCTGACTTCCCAGTGGTTCGCCG
>Ga0335072_10012020_pt1 | contig 12364 bp, 13 predicted proteins | sample Lox_Sample_21_FD_206725 | JGI IMG/M metagenome (GOLD analysis project Ga0335072, IMG submission 206725) | Soil microbial communities from Loxahatchee National Wildlife Refuge, Florida, United States - Lox_Sample_2.1 | ecosystem: Environmental > Terrestrial > Soil > Wetlands | place: USA...
ATCGTTGATGAAGCGCTCGCGTACGTCGAGCAGAACGGCATCCTTTGCACCTAAGGCGAGCGCTTTGCGGCGTACGCCTTCGAGCGCGGCCTCGGCGCCCTCGCCGGTGACGTGATCGCTCTCGCCGAGGTTGGCGGTCATCGCGATCACCTCGTGACCAGCATCGATCAGTTTCTTGAGAAGGACGGAAGTGTCGAGTCCGCCTGAGTAGGCGAGGACGACGCGGCTCATGATTCAGGACCTTTCATATCGAGGAAGCGTTGGACGAGCATGGAGAGCTGTTCGGGATTTGCAACGGCAACGAAGACGGTGTCGTCTCCGGCGACCGTCCCGAGGAGCTCGGGCCACTCGCTCGCATCGATCGCGGACGCCAGCATCATTGCGCTGCCGGGTTGCGTGCGCAAGACGATCAAACTACCGGAGCCGCGCACGCTTTGCGCGAGCTCCGCCACCACCCGGTGTAAACGACTTGAATACGACGGACCGGCAGTGGGCTCGACGTACTTGAACTGCTGACCGTTGCCGTTGCGCAGCGGCACTTTCATGAGTCCGAGCTCTTTGATGTCGCGCGAAACGGTAGCTTGCGTGGCCTCGTAACCCTGCTGCTCGAGCAAATGCGCAAGCTCTTCCTGCGATCGAATCGGCCGCGCCGCGATCAGTGAAAGTATGGCCCGTTGACGTTTGGTCTTCATCTCTCTGTCATCCCGAGCGTAGTACTCTCTGTCATCCCGAGCGTAGCACTCTCTGTCATCCCGAGCGTAGCGAAGCGAAGTCGAGGGACAGCCGTAATCACAGCTCAAACCCCTTGAGATCGGTCAGCAGCGCGAGAAGGAGCGCCTTCTGTGCGTGCATGCGGTTCTCGGCTTGGTCGAAGACGACGCTCTGGATGCCGTCCATGACCTCGTCGGTGACTTCCTCGCCGCGATGCGCGGGCAAGCAGTGCATGAAGATCGCGTGCGATGCGGCTGCCTTCATGAGCTTCGAGTCGACTTGATAGCCGAGCAGCGCAGCGGCGTTGCGTTCGGCAAATTGTTCGTCGCCCATCGACGTCCAGATATCCGTGTAGACGACGTCGACTTCCTTAGCCGCGCGCACCGGACTCGTGAAGGCGCGTGCGGTGACGTTGTGCGCCTTGCCGAGCTCCGCGAGCCTTGAGAGGAACGCGTCCGATGGTCGATGTGTTGGCGGGCAGCCGAACGTAATGGAGACCCCGGCCATCGCGGCTGCCTCCGCCAACGATTGGGCGACATTGTTGCGTCCGTCGCCGATATATGCAAGACGTAAGCCTTCGAGCGTCCCGAACCGTTCGCGAATCGTGAGCACGTCCGCCAGCGCCTGACACGGATGGGCTGCCTGCGAGAGCGCGTTGATCACGGGAACGGTCGAAGCGCTTGCGAGCCGCTCGAGCATGTCGTGCGAATACATCCGGATCACGAGCGCATTCGCATAGCGCGAGAGCGAGCGTGCCGCGTCCTCCGGCGTTTCACGCACGCCGACTTTGAACTCGTCGCCGTGCGCGAAGATCGATGTTCCGCCCAGCTGGCTCATGCCGACTTCAAAGGAGATACGCGTGCGCAAGCTCGGTTTTTCGAACAGCATCACGAGCGTGCGGCCGGGCAGTAGCGAGTGCTGCTCGCGGGACGGCATCGCTTTGAGTTGGGACGCCAAATTCAAAAGGGTCACCAGTTCGGCCTGAGTGAGGTCGGTGATGCGAAGCAGGCTGCGCCCGAGGAGGCGGCTGACCGGTGCGGCAGAGATCACGGCTGCATAATTATACGAAAATGTGCATAATCATGCAAGTGACGCCTCCGGCGATCCTCTAAGGGTTGCCTCCCTGATCGACCCAAGCTTTGAATTTCGCGCACATCTCAGCGGTCCAAGCGGCTTCACCCGAAGAGGGCGGCGGCATTTTCCCGCTCGAGACGCTCGCATAGATTGCATCAGCGTGTTGAAGTACGCTCTCGCGATCCGAAAGATCCATTGCTTTGCGCATGTGGTCAACATCCATGTCGGAAAACATTGGGCGAATGTCGCGCGCAAAGCTCAGTGGGTTGGCGAAATCAGGCATGACGCTCCTTAGTGGTTCGGGGTGTGGTTGATCAGCGGTTCGAATCGGCGGTCCGGTACGAGCCACATGATGGCCACGGCGATGAGAATCGCGTCGGTCATCGGCGGCTTTATGAAAGCGACGCCTATTGCAATGACGTAGAGAACGATCGATAGTGTCCCTTTGATGTCGATTGCGACGGCCTTGGCGAACGGAGCGTCTTTTCCGTTGACGGCTAGCAACGATCGCTGGAGTAACGAATAGGCGATGGCATCAAATAATAAGATCGTGCTGTAGAGAACCGTCGGGCCAACCGCGCTTGGATTCGTTCCCAGCCACGCAGTCGCAAATGGAACGAGCGACAACCAGAACAAAAGGTGGAGGTTTGCCCACATGGAGCGCCCATCGATTCCGATACTCGCTCGCAACATGTGATGATGATTGTTCCAGTAGATGCCGATGAAGACGAAGCTAAGCGCGTAGATCGCAATCGTCGGAAGCGTCGGTAGGATGGAATGCAAGGATGTTCCTTGGGGCGGCCGCAGCTCCAAAACCATGATCGTAATGATCACGGCCAAGACCCCGTCGCTAAACGCTTCGAGGCGATCGGTCCCGGTAGAAAACTTCAGCTTACGGCGATCCTTTCATGATCTTAGCGTGTGCGCCGGTGCGTGGGCGCATCGTACGTGAGCGCCTCGCGGTTCCAACCCGCCGAGATGAAACATTGTTCGTAGATCGCGTCGAGGAACGTGGTGAGGAATGCTTCAGGGTCGGGTGCCGAGCGTACCGCATCATACGGCAGGATCCATTCGTGCAATTGTGCCGACCAGGATGCGGACGCTGGGCGCATCGGGAGCGCCTCGGCGCCTTCCGGCTCAGGAAAAATGTACCCGAAGAAAAACGGCGAGGTGTTTTCGTCGCCGAGGTAGAGACCGACGTTCATGAGCTCCGCGTCGAGGTCATACTTCATGATGTAACCGCGGTCGGTGGGCGGTGCGACATGCTTTCCATTGAAGAGAATGAGCGCAACGTCGAAGGCGCCCCACCAAACTTGAATCCCGGATCGGCCGAAAAAATGGGAGCGCCAGCGCTCGAAAATTGCCGAGATCGCAGTTGCGGCTTTGAACCAGCGCCGAACGTGCTCTGGGTCGTAGTCGCTGGGACGCTCGTCCGAATCGAGCGGCGTCAGGTCGGAAAGTTCTTGGGGAGCCGTCGAGACGACGCACGCGATGTGCAATGCCTCGAGTGCAGCGCTGAGGTCGGCGTATACCGCCGCTACACTGCGCGCCGGCAACAGCGCTATCGATCTCTCCAAACCTTCGCTATGCAGAACGTCGATCTTCGAATTGAACACATCCAGCATCACCTCGCAGGATGCCGTTCCGACCGGGATCGTCCCGGTCGTCAGACCGCGCGGCGAGAGATAGAGCGGCGTAAACATCCAGTTCGGCTGCGTGGGCGAGAGCGCGACGCGAATCTTTCCAAGCATCTGCGCATACAAGTGCAAGCTGCGCTTCGTCGCCGCCCATGTGGCAACGTGCAGGTCACCAAGGATGCCGTCGTTTCCGGGTCTGGGTTCTAAAGCGCGCACCATTTCCTCAATCAGTCAGCACGACGATTTTACCGCCCGCCGCGTTGCTGTCCAGCAATTTGTGTGCCTCAACGATCTCGTCGATCACGAACACCTTGCCGATCTGAACCCGCAACTGGCCGGCCGAAACTTGATCGAGGAGCTCTTGTAGCGGCATCGACATGAATTCCGCTACGCCTCCGTCATACGTCGTCAAGTAGACGGCAGTGGGAATCACTCCCGAACGTACCTCGGCCGCAATCTCGCCATCGTCGATGAATACATCCGATGCGCCACTCGATCGCAACAGTGCCTCGCGATCGGGTTTCCGCGTCGTCGAATAAACCGTCGCGCCGCGGTGACTCGCGATAGCGGCTGCGGCGAGGCCGACTGAAGTCGTGCCGCCGCGAATGAGCAGCGTGTCTCCGGACTTTAATTGCAATGCTTCATACAACGATCCCCAGGCTGTTTGGAGCATTTCCGGCAACGCGCCGAGCGTCGCCCACGGTAGCGTCGTCTTGAGAGCTTTGACCTGATTTGCCGGAACGATCAGATACTGAGCATAGCCACCATCAAAATCGCGGCCCATGCCGCCCATCACTGTTGCGACGGTCGTGCCGGGTGCAAACTCGCCGCCGGGTGCCGATTCAACGACGCCGACTGCTTCGATGCCCAGGATGCGCGGGAACCGGACATCCGGTGAGAGACCCTGTCGCGTGAACATCTCCGACCTGTTGATGCCGAACGCTTTCACCCGCACGAGCACCCAACCGGTGCGCGCAACGGGTATCGGGCGATCCTCGATTTTCAAGGCCTCGGGTCCGCCTGCTTCGTGGATGACCACGGCCTTCATCAGTCTGCCGGCTTCATCCGTCGTCATGGGCCAATGCTACCCGCACGATGCGCTCCTTGGAAGTAGTCGCCGAGCTTTGCGCAAGCTCGTTGCGTTGCTAAACGCGCGTGAAAGCTTTATGGGCAACTGCCGTTAAATGGGCAAGCCATGCTCTTTCTCGTTAAATACGGCGGGAACGCCATGGCGGGGCTGCAGGCCGATCCGGTTCTGGCCGACTTGGCGTCGGTGGCCGGCGAGGGCCACCGGGTCGTTCTCGTACATGGCGGCGGCCCGGCGATCGACGCCGCTCTGAAGGAGCGTGGAATCGTCGAGCGGCGGATCGAGGGCATGCGGATGACGGGTCGTGCCTCGCTCGACGTCGTCGAATTCGTACTGTGCGCGACCGTCAACAAAGCGCTCGTGCGTGCGCTGCAAGCACTCGGGCTCGCGGCCGTCGGTGTGAGCGGCGAAGATGGACCGACGCTGATCGCGCGGCAATCGCCGCCGCAGGGCGGCGAGTCGCTCGGCTTCGTGGGCGAGATCGAAGAAGTCGATGCGGTTCTCGTCGAGTCGCTGCTCGAGCACCGCTTCGTCCCGGTCGTGGCGCCGCTCGGCGTCGCGCGCGACGGCAGCACCGCTTACAACATCAACGGCGACACGGCGGCCGGGGCGCTCGCAGGCGCGCTGCGCGTAGATGCTTTTGTCGCAATCACGGATGTTGCAAAAATTCGCCGGCACCTCGAGGATCCGGCTTCGGCGATTGACGTGCTGACTGCCGGGGAAGCTACAGAGTGGCGAGCTCTGGGTTCACTCGCCGGGGGCATGATTCCGAAGGTCGATGCCGCATTGGAGGCGCTCCGCCGCGGCGCAAAGCGCGCGATCGTCGCCGGGGCCGGGCCAGGAGCGATTCGCAACGCCCTGAGCGGCGCGGGGACCGAGCTCAAGCTCTAGCCTCAGTGATCGGGCCCTCTCTTGTCTCCGTAGTGACTAAAGCTATAGACAAGTTGCCCTTAGATGGAAAATTATTTTCTTATTGGCTGGGTAATGGAGGAGCATGTCTACAGCGTTGGATCAGACCGCGATTTCTCGCGCTTCTAAGTACGTCGTTTTCTTCGAGCAGGGCGACGGCTCGCAAAAGGATCTGCTTGGCGGAAAGGGTGCCGGCCTCGCGGAGATGACCCGCGCCGGGCTGCCCGTTCCCCCCGGCTTCACGATCACGACCGAGGCGTGTCTCGAATACTACAAGCTCGGTGCCAAGATGCCGCCGGGACTGATGGACGCAGTTCACGACGCGATCCACGAGCTCGAGCGGCGCACCGGCAAAGGTTTCGGTGACGCGAAGAACCCGCTGCTCGTGTCCGTCCGGAGCGGCGCGCGCGTCTCGATGCCCGGCATGATGGACACGATCCTTAATCTCGGCCTCAACGACACGTCGGTGCGCGGCCTTGCGCGCAACGCCGGTGACGTGCGGTTCGCTCAAGACTGCTACGCGCGCTTCAGGAAGATGTTCGAGCACATCGTCGGACACAAGGCGCCGCAGGACGTCTTCGAGCAGCTCGAGATGGCGATCGGCGCCGTGTTCGGTTCGTGGAACTCGAAGCGCGCGATCGAGTATCGCCGCTTCCAAAAGATCTCCGACGATTGGGGCACCGCCGTCAACATCGTCAGCATGGTCTTCGGAAATCTGGGTGACGATTCGGGGACCGGAGTTGCGTTCACGCGCGATCCGTCGACGGGCGAAAACAAGCTTTACGGCGAGTATCTGCGCAACGCACAGGGCGAAGACGTTGTCGCCGGCATCCGGACGCCCGAGAAGATCACCGATCTGGAAAAGAGTCAGCCGGAGATCTACAAGCAGTTCGTCGAGATCGCGCACAAGCTCGAGGCGCACTACCGCGACGTTCAAGATCTCGAGTTTACGGTCGAACGCGGCAAGCTCTACATGCTGCAGACGCGCAGCGCAAAGCGCTCGGCAGAAGCCGCGGTTAAATTCGCGCTCGATTTCCTACATGAAGGCACGATCGACGAGCGCGAGGCGCTCAGGCGCGTCGATGCGGCGTCGCTCGATCAGCTCTTCCACGCGCAGATCGATCCGCACGAGAAATATCAGATCGCGGGCAAGGGCCTCAATGCGTCGCCCGGCGCAGCCACGGGCGAGATCGTTCTCGATCCGGACACTGCGGTCGTGCGCGCCAAGGCCGGAAAGAAAGTCGTGCTCGTTCGTTCCGAAACGAACCCCGACGACGTCCACGGAATCATCGCAGCTCAAGGTGTCCTCACCGCACGAGGCGGCGCTACGTCGCACGCAGCGGTCGTCGCACGCGGTATGGGCAAGCCGTGCGTCGCGGGCCTCGAAGCTCTGCGCGTCGATCGCCGTGCCAAGAAAGTCTCGCTGAACGGGACGACGCTCAAAGAAGGCGACGAGATCACGATCGACGGTACGACGGGCAACGTGATCCTCAAGAAGCTCAATCTCATACCGCCTCCGAGCAAGCTTCCGGAATGGCTGAACGAGTTTCTCGAGCTAGCCGACAAATACAAGAAGCTCGGCGTGTGGGCGAATGCCGATACGCCCGAGGATGCGAAGCGGGCGCGCGAGCTCGGCGCGACCGGCATCGGACTCACACGCACCGAGCACATGTTCATGCAGCGCGAGCGTCTGCCGTTCGTCCAAGCCATGATTTTGGCGAAAGACGCAAAAGAGCGCGCCAAGCAGCTCAAGAAGCTTCTGACGTTCCAGCGCAAGGATTTCAAAGGCATTCTGGAAGCGATGGCAGGGCTTACGGTGACGATTCGTTTGCTCGATCCGCCGCTGCATGAGTTCTTGCCGAGCCTCGAGACGCTGCTCGTCGAGACGACCGAGCTGCGCATCACGCGCGGCGAACGCAGCAAGAAGTACAAGGAGAGGGCTGCGCTTCTGGCGCGCGTGCGCGAGCTGCACGAGCAGAACCCGATGCTGGGCTTGCGCGTTTGCCGTCTGGGCATCGTCTATCCGGAGATCTACGCGATGCAAGTGCGCGCAATCTTCGAGGCGGCCGTCGCGTTGCGCGAGCGCGGTGTCGACGTTCGGCCCGACGTCATGATTCCGGGTGTCGGAACCGACGAGGAGATGCGCGTGACCGCGGATGCGGTCAAGAAGATCGCCGATGAGATCATCGCCGATGCCGGCGTCGACCTGACGTATCACATCGGCACGATGGTCGAGTTGCCGCGAGCCTGCATCATTGCCGACAAGCTGGCGGAGACAGCCGAGTTCTTCTCGTTCGGAACGAACGATCTCACGCAAACGGCGTACGGTTACAGCCGCGATGACGCCGAAGCCAGCTTCATTCCGTTCTATCTCTCACACAAGATACTCAAGGAGGATCCGTTCCAGGTGCTGGATCGGGTCGGCGTCGGCGAGCTGATGCGTGAAGGCATCGGCAAAGGCCGCGGCACGCGCCCCGATCTGAAGATCGGCATTTGCGGTGAGCACGGCGGCGATCCGTCCAGCGTCGAGTTCTGTCACGAAGTAGGCCTCGACTACGTGTCATGTTCGCCGTATCGCGTCCCGATCGCGCGGCTGGCTGCGGCACAAGCAGCACTCTAAGCAACCCCCGCTACGATTTTACCGTCTTCCACAGTGTGGAGGTAGATCGCCCGCGGGTTTCGCTCGCCGAAATCTTCCAGGTCTTTACGAAAGTCAGTCTCACAAGCTTCGGCGGCGGGCTATCGGGATGGATGTACCGGGAGTTCGTCGAGGTGCGCGGATGGTTCTCAGATTCTGAGTTCCTGAGCGCTCTCGCCATCTGCCAGGCAATGCCGGGCGTCAACGTCGTGAATCTTTCCGTGTGGCTGGGCTTCCGGCTGCGCGGAACGCTCGGAGCCGTCACCGGATTCTGCGCGATGATCGTCCCCGCGCTCATCGTCATCATTCCGCTTTCGGTTGCGTACAGCGTTTGGGGCAAGTATGCAGCCGTCCATCATGCGCTGGCCGGGATCGCTGCTGCTGCGCTTGCGCTGACGCTCAACATGGCGTCGCGCGTCACGGTGTCCGCAGTTCGCAGCGACGTCGTCGCGCTCGCGGTCGTCGCCGTCGTTTTCGTCGGAATCGGACTCTTGCGCTGGTCGATGTTCGAACTCGTGATCGTCGTCGCACCGCTCAGCGTGGCGTGGGCGTTCCACAAGGGTCGCCCGGCATGAATTGGGCGCTCATACTGCTGTTGTTGCGGGTGATAACTCCGCTCTCGTTCGTCACGATCGGCGGCGGGGCGAGTATCATTGCCGATCTCGAGCGACAGTCGGTCAGCGTGAATCACTGGATGACGCCGGGCCAGTTTCTCGACCTCTTTGCGATCTCGCGAGCTGCACCCGGCCCCGGATCGCTACTCGTGTCGTTGATCGGTTTTCAAGTCGACGGCGTCGCGGGAGCGATCGTAGCTTCTCTTGCGATTTTCGTCCCGACGTCTCTCATTCTCTACGTGCTTGCGCGTGTATGGCGCAAGTATCGGGATGCGAACTGGCAGCACGCGGTCGAACGCGGACTCGCGCCGGTCGCTGCCGGCTTGATTCTCGCGGGCGTCTACAGCATCTTCCAAATCGCGGAAGGCGGTATCATGGCGTGGCTGGTCGCGATCTCGGCGTTCGTCGCTCTGCGCTGGCTGCGCGCAAACCCGTTCGCACTGCTCGCGCTCGGCGGCGTCATATTTGCGATCGTGGGAATGTATTGGTGGCCCGCATGAGAGCGGTCTTCTCCGTTTCGGGAAATCAAATTCTCTCGCTCTATGAAGGTCTCGCAACGGCGGACGTTCGGATCGTGCACATGCGGCACGAATCGGCGGCGGCATACGCCGCGGCCGGATGGAGTGAGGTCTCGAACGACCTCGGCATCGCGCTCGTGGCGGGCGGTCCGGGATTCCTTGCGTCGCTGACGGGAGTCGCGGTCACGGCGATGATGGAGCTGCCGGTGCTGCTGCTGAGCGGCGGGCCGCCGACGACCGGCGATCGTCCGGGCGCGTTTCAGTATCTCGATCAAGCCACGATTGCATCGAAGGTCTGCAAAAGCACACACAAGCTCGCGCGTCCCCAGACGATCGAAGAAGATCTTGCGCGTGCGGCCGCGGAGGCACAGTCCGGAATTCCCGGGCCGGTGCATGTCATGGTTCCGGCTGACGTTGCCGCCGAAACAGCAGATCGTATCGGCACAACGCTTGCAAACCTTCCGCGCTGGGAGTCGAGCTCGACGCTTGCGCGCAGCGAAGCGCAGCTACTTGCGAAAATCGCGGACGGACTAGCGAACGCGAAGCGGCCCCTTGTGATCGCGCGGCCTTCCGCCGATCGCGGGCTTGCCCGTGAAGCGCTGCGCGAGATGGCATCGCGATTGGGGATTACGCCGGTCGTGATGGAGTCGCCGCGCGGCAGCGAGGATTTGAAATATCGTGCCGCAACGCAGGGATATGCCCACGCCGACTATGCACTCGTGGTCGGTCCCGCGGATTTTGCGGTGCATTTTCTTTCGCAAGGCACCCTCGCCTCAAAGGGACGTGTAGCGCTGGTCGATGCCGCCGGTGATCCCGAAACCGATCGCGAGCTCGACGTCCACATCCAAGTCGACCCCGCGTGCGCGCTGCGCGAAATCGTGGCCCACCTGCCCGAGACGCGCCGTGAAGGCGCGTCCGACGATGACGCCTCGAACGGAGCGGTGCAAGCCGGTGTCGAGCTGCATCCGCTTCACGTCGGTGCGATCTTGCGGGAAACGCTCGGGCCCGGTGACCTCATCGTCCTCGACGGCGGCGAGTTCTGCCAGTGGGTGCGCCTGGCGCTCGCGTCGGTCCCGAATCACGTCGTGTGGAATAGCCGGCTCGGGGCGATCGGCGGCAGCCTTCCCGTCGCAGTGGGCGCAGCGATCGCGCAGCCGCATCGAAGGATCGTCGTGCTCGTAGGTGACGGCGCATTCGGCTACCACCTCGCGGAGCTTGAAACGGCCGTGCGCGAAGGCGTCAAGCTGACCGTCATCGTCGGCAACGACGATCGATGGGGCGCCGAGTGGCACACGCAGCGCGAGAAATACGGTCGTGCGGTCGCGACGATGCTCGGGAGCGTGCGTTACGACGACGTGGCGCGCGGCTTCGGTGCTCGCGGGTTCGATGTAACCTCGGACGCCGAGTTGCGCTTTGCACTGTCCGAGGCGCAAGCGATGGAACACGTCGCGTGTCTCAACACGCGAATCGCATCGGTGCGAAGTCCGGCTACGGCACCGTAGCGGGACGTATTCCGCGGGCTGCGGTTTCGAGACGATCCAGAGCCTCGTTGAACTCTTCGATGCGCGCAGCCGCAAGGCTCGTTGCGTTCTGAATCTCGAGCTCGTCCTCGAGTGAGGAAGCGAGCGCAGCGATCTCTGTTGCGCCGACGCTGCTGCACGAACCGCGCAGCTCATGCGCGATGATTCCGAGCTCGTTGATATCGCCTTGATCGAGCGCGAAGCGCATACGTTCGATGAGGTCGCGCGCGGAATCCGCAGCAAGCTGCAGCAATGCTGAAGCAGCTTCGCCGTCGCCGCCGCACACCGACATCAAGCGTTCTTCGTCTAAAGCATTCATGCGGCCAATCACCCTGAGGACGTATGCGCGAGCGGAGTACGTTCCTCATTCCCGGATTCGGTGACGGTCATCACAAGGCTGAAAACGCTTGCTGCAAATCCTCGATTAAGTCTGCCTGGTCTTCCAAGCCGACGTGGAGCCTGACGATCGCACCCGCATCTTTCCATTTCGGCGACGTCCGTGCCGGCCTTGTAAGGAGCACCAAGCTCTCGTAGCCTCCCCAGCTCGCGCCAAGGCCAAAAAGCTTCAACCTTTCGACCATTGCAATCGCTGAGTCTATCGAAATTTCGCGTTTGAATAGGAAGGAGAAGAGTCCGCTTGCGCCGCGGAAATCGCGCTTCCACAGCTCGTGTCCGGATGCTCCGGGCAACGCGGGATAGAGAACCTGATCGACCTCCGGACGCGCGCGCAGGTACGCTGCAACCGCGAGGGCGCGCTCGGCATGCGCGCGCAAGCGGACGCCGAGCGTGCGTAAGCCGCGCAACCCCAGCCAACAGTCGTCGGGCGACGCCGAATAGCCGAGCGCGGTAACGGCCTTGCGAACTCGGGCAAAGGAACGCTCGCTCGTGACGATGGCTCCCAGAATGACGTCCGAATGTCCGGCGATGTACTTGGTTACGGCATGGATCGATACATCGACACCGTGCGCAATTGCATTGAAGTAATATCCCGTCGCCCACGTGTTGTCGATCGCCGTCGGGATGTCATGTGACTTGGCAACGGCGACGATGGCGGGAACGTCCTGAACCTCAAAGGTCATGGAGCCGGGCGATTCCATGTAGATCAGGCGCGTGTTCGGCTTGATCAGGTTCGCGATTCCGCCTCCGATCAGCGGATCGTAATAAGTCGTTTCGATGCCGAGGTCTCTCAGCACGCCATCGCACGCAATGCGGCCGGGATGGTACACGGATTCAGGCACGAGCAGATGCTGGCCGCTGCCGACGAAAGCTTGAATCGTCGCGACGATGGCGGCAAGTCCGGACGATACGGCGATCGCTCCGTACGCGTCCTCGAGGGCGGCGAGTGCCGTCGTGAACGCGAACGTCGTTTCGGTGCCGTAGGTCCCGTAAAAGAGCTTATCGCGCTCGGCCCTCGCGCGTTGCGCATCTTCGAATTCGGCGACCGTTTCGAACAGAATCGTCGAAGCGCGCTGCACCGAAGTATTCACCGGCACGATTCCCGGCTTGGGGCGCGCAACGTGACCGAGAAGCGTGTCAGTTCTCACGTGTCGCTAAATGTCGACATTCATCATGTTGTCAAACGGCGTCACGGCATTCGGGTGAAAATTTTGCAGATCGTCATTGAAGCCGTACATGTCCTCGCGGAAGCTCGTGACG
>Ga0335072_10012021_pt1 | contig 12363 bp, 9 predicted proteins | sample Lox_Sample_21_FD_206725 | JGI IMG/M metagenome (GOLD analysis project Ga0335072, IMG submission 206725) | Soil microbial communities from Loxahatchee National Wildlife Refuge, Florida, United States - Lox_Sample_2.1 | ecosystem: Environmental > Terrestrial > Soil > Wetlands | place: USA: Florida...
CCCAGTTCGGCGGCGACTGGCTGGCGTCGTGCCAGCGCATCCCGGCCTGGCCGGCCAGGACCACGATCCGCTTCTGCGGCCGGTAGCGGTCGATCGGCACCCTGGCCTGCTCCGCGCAGAATCGGGCCCACTGCTCGGCGTCGTTGGCCAGGCTGCCTGATGATCGCCAGCGCCATTCCTGGCGGGCCGCCTCCACGCGATCGAGCACCAGCTTGCCCAGGGCCGACTTCCGTACGGTGCGCCTGACCTCGGTACCCGACCCCTGTCCCCAGCGGCCCGTGACGAACCATCGGCCGTCGAACTCGTGGAACTCGATGATCACGCTGGTGGGGGAGACGTTCGGCAAGCTGTTGAGGTGACGGGACATAGGCCAAGTATTCCAGCGAATCGGCCCTGCCTTACCGGTTGCGCTGAGCGGAATCCAGCCAGGAGACGATGGCCTCGGTGTCCGCCCCCAGAGCGGCGGCGCGGTCCGGCGCGGGCGCGGGCGGGCGAGGTGGCCGGACCTCCTGCCGTCGGCCGAGCGCCTGGCAGGTGACCGACGACCCGTCCGGGCTGAGCTGGTGCTCGCCGTGATGGGGAATGCCGCCGGCGGCGAACGCGGCCGCGACCGCTTGCATCGACAGGTCAATGAGCTGGCCGCCGCCACCCGCGAGCGACTGGGTCACCGCGAGCGCGCCGACGACCCCCGTCAGGGGGTCGGCAATGGCGTCCGCGCAGAAGACGGGGTCGCCGTTGCGGGCCCAGCCGACGAGCCCGCCCGCGACCGCGGCGTCGTCACCGAAGGCGACCCTTTCCCCGGTATCGCGCCCATAGCCGGTGATGCTCAGCCAGACCTGGCCGTCCTTGTGCGGGAGCGATCCCGGCGCCAGTCCCAGCTGCGCGAGCGCCCGCGGCCTTGATGCCTCGATGACCACGTCGGCGGCGCCCAGGAGGCCAGCGAGAAGGGACCGGCCGCGGTCCGTTCCGAAGGGCAGGACCAGGCTCTCGTGTCCGGCCTGCAGCCAGTCGTAGAACGCCGGAGGTCCGCGGCGAGCTCCGTCCGGCCGGCTGGCCGACTCGACCTTGATGACCCGCGCTCCGGCCCGGCCGAGCAGGTGCGCGCACAGCGGCCCGGCCCACATCGACGACAGGTCGGCGACGACCGCGCCCCGCAGGTCGGCGGCGCGCACCGGGGGGGCGATGCTGGCCGTGCGCCACGGGGGCCATGAGGTCGCTGACAGCGTCGACGGCAGCCTGGCCGCCGGGAGGCCAAGCAACTGGGCGGCGTCCGTGACATCCATGGCTGTCCTGCCGCCTGCCGCGCTGGCCAGGGCGGCCCAGGCGGCGGCGCTGGCCTGATCCAGGCCCTCGCCCCGGCCGTGTGGCCGCTGCGGTGGCGCGAGCGCGTCGAGGCCAAGAACGCCGAGGACCGCCGGAACTGCCTCGATGTCGTCGATGCGGCTCAGCGTGATGGCGCACCAGGCGTCGGCGGCCCGCAGCAGCCGAGTGGCGCCGCCGGCGGACAGCTGACCTTGCCGGGACAGGCCGACGAGGGCGGCACGGGCCGCGATGAGCTCGGCCGGGTCGGCCCGGACCTCGGTACCCAGGGCGCGGGTGACGGCGGCCAGGCCATCAGCCACCCGCTGCAGCAGCGCGAAGCTCCCCGCTGGTGCGGCAAGCGGCGCCTCGCGGGGGAACCCGGTGAGCGCCATACCCCCGGACGCGGCCCAGCCGAGCACCGGGCACTGGTCGGGCGTCATGGCCCCCGAGGCTACAACAGGCCCCGGGGCTGCAACAGGCCCCGGGGCTGCAACAAAGTCCCGGGGCTGCAACAGGCCCCGGGGCTGCAACAAAGTCCCGGCAACGCCAGCGGGGCGTGCGCCGGGTGCGCACGCCCCGCCAGCCAGGTCATGGGCCTGGCTTAGGTCACGGGTAGATGAGGATCTCCGAGGCCTGGGCGCCATTCTGGACGCTGTTGGCCGTGTAGCTGAGCTCCACGTACTGGTCGCTGGTACCGGACGGGAGCTGGATGGACACGGTGTTGCCGGTTGAGGGATTCCACGTGTAGGTGGCCGAGGCCACGATGGTGGAGAAGGTGGTGCCGTTGGTCGAGCCCAGGACGGACAGCGTCTGAGTGCGGGTGTTCCAGGCCGACGACGGCGGCAGGTCGATCGTGATCGAGCCGAGGGTCTGGACCGACTCGAGGTTGACCGTGATGGTGCTCGGCCACGCGCCGTTGGTCGCCTCCCAGTACGTGCTGGTGTTCCCGTCAACGGCGTTGGCGGGGACGTACGTCTGGGTATAGCTGGACGCCGTGACCGGCATGTTCAGTGCTAGGTCGGTGGTCGAGCTGGTACCGGTGCCCGATAGGGCCACGGTCAGCGGGCTGCCTGGTGCGCTGCTGTTGACCGACAGCGTCCCGGTCGCCGAGCCGCTGGCCGTCGGGGCGAACTTGACGCTGACCGTGCAGGAGGCCCCAGCCGCGAGCGACGTGCCGCAGTTGTTGGACTCGCTGAACGGGCCGGTCAGGCCCACCGACGACAGCGACACGGCGCTGCTGCCCGGGTTCGAGACCGTCACCGACTGGGCCGAGCTGGTCGAGCCGACCGTCTCGTTGCCGAAGGACACACTGGACGGCGAGGCCGTCAGCGGCGAGCTGGTGCCACCGCCGCCGCCACCACCGGGGAAGATCTCGAATTCCGAGAGCTGGGCGGCGCTCCAGCCCGTGTTGCCGGTGAAGCTCAGCTCGACGTACTGGGCGCTGGTCCCGGACGGCAGGCTGATCGTCACCGTGTTGCCGGTCGACGGGTTGAAGGTGTAGCCGGCCGAGCCGACGATCTGGCTGTAGGACGTCCCGTTGGTGCTGCCGAGGACCGACAGCGTCTCCGTCCGGGTGGACCAGGCCGACGACGGCGGCAGGTCCAGCGTGATCGACCCGATCGGGTACACCGAGCCCAGGTTGACCGAGATGGTCTGCGGGTATCCGGCGCCGTCGGTGCTCTCCCAGTAGGAACTGGTGTTGCCGTCGGTGACGTTGGAGGCCACGTAGGTCTCATACGAGCTGCTCGCGGTGGCCGGCTGGTTCAGCGCGATGTTGGTGGTTGAGCTGATGCCGTTGCCGCTCAGGCCCACGGTCAGCGGGTTGTTGTTGGCGTTGCTGTTCACGGTCAGCGTGCCGGAGTTGGCCCCGCCCGCCGTCGGCGTGAACTTGACCGTCACCGTGCAGGTGCCGTTAACCGCGATGGTGGTGCAGTTGTTGGTCTGGCTGTAGGCCCCGGTCACCGCGACGCTGGAGACGGTCGCGGTGGTGGTGCCCGAGTTGGTCACCGTCACCGTCTGGGTGGCGGCCGAGGAGCCGACCAGGGTGCCGGGGAAGGACAGGCTGGCCGGCGAGGCGCTCAGCACCGGTCCTGGTGCCGTGCCGGTACCGGACAGGCTCACCGTGTTGGTGACGCCGCCGGCGTTGATTGTGAGGCTGCCCGTGCTCGTGCCGGTCGCGGTCGGCGAGAACGTCACGTTGACCGTACAGGAGCTGTTCGCCGCGATCGACGAGCCGCAGTTGTTGGTCTGGGCGAAGGCGCCACTGGTGGAGATGGACGAGACCGACGCGGCCGAGCTGGTCGGGTTGTTCACCGTCACGCTCTGCGCGGCGCTGGTCGAGCCAGTCACCTGCGGCCCGAACGTTAGCGCGGTCGGGCTGGCGTTGACGCCGGTGACGGGGTAGGGCGGGTAGACCGGGGTGGGTGCGTCGCCGACGCTGCACCCGGCCGGGTCGACGCCGGAGACATTGGATTCTGTGAGCGCGAAGCCGGTGCCCTCGCAGCTGTAGCTCGGGTCGTTGCCCTCGTTGGCCTGGGCGACGCCGGTCGCGGTCACGTTGGTGAGCGAGGCCGAGCCGCTGGTCTGCTCCTGAAGGGCGAAGGTTCCGGTGCCGATGATGGACACGTCGTTGAGGTTGACCCCGGTGATCGATCCCTCGACCCACTGGACCGCCTCGAACGGGCTCTGCTCGATCAGCGCGTTGGTCACGTTGACCGGGCCGCCGCCCCAGCCCTGGTTGCCATCGAACCACAGCGCGCCCACGCCGAACTGCCAGTTCGGGTCGAGCTGGCCATCTCTGATCATCGTGTTGTTGGAGATGGTGGTCAGGCCGAGCGGGGTGGAGGAGAACCGCTGCGCCGCCGTGATGCCGCCGCCCTGCAGGAGGCCGGTGTCGACGACCAGGTTGCCGGTGACGGTATTGTTGTTGCCGCCGTAAACGGCGATGCCGTTGGCCAGTTGCTGGTACTGGACGGTGTTGTTGGAGATCGTGATGCCGGAGTCGGCCCCGATGGAGGAGTCCGACCACAGCGCGATGCCGTCGTCACCGGTGTTGCGGACGTCGTTGTTGGTAACCGTCGAGCTGGTGACGCCGCCGTGCAGGTTGATGCCGTCGGCCGTGGTGTCCCTGATGCGCATGCCGCTGATGGTCAGGTTGGTCATCGGGCCATCCAGCCAGACGCCGACCTTCATGTGCTCGATCCAGATGTTCTTGATCGTCGAGTTGCTGTACGCCCCGCCGATGCCGTTGACCTGGGCGCTGTCGTCGCGTATCTGGACGTTCCCCGAGATCGCGAAGTTCTCGAGGGTCACGCCGGTGCTCGGATTAGGCGCGGCGTTCCCGTAGAACCCGGGGGCCGCCCCGATGATGGTCGAGTACCACATGCCGGCGCCCTCAATGGTGATGTTGTTGGGCACGGCCACGTGGCCGGGGACGAGGTAGCTGCCCGGCGGGATCCAGACGGTGCCGCCCGCGCCTGCCGCGGTGATCGCGTTGGCGAAGGCGGTCGAGGAGTCGTTCACCCCGGTGGGGTCGGCGCCCTCGCTGACGACCGACACCGATCCGGCCGGCTGTGCGGCCGCGGCGGGCACGTTCTCGAAGTCGGCCAGGTCGATCGTGTACGAGCTAGCGGTGTCCTCCGAGTCGACCTCGAGCTTGAAGGTCGTGCCGGCCGGATAGGTCGTGGTGAACAGCCGGTGCACCTCGTCGTAGAAGTGGTGCGGGCTGCCGCTGCTCGGGGTGTTGACGTACGGGTAGCTGCCGTAGTACCAGCTGTAGGCGTTGGTCAGCGTGAAGTCGGTCTGCTTGGTGCCGTTGATGTACAGCGACAGCGGTGCGGTGTAGACCGACCCGTCCGAGCTGTCAGGGATGCTATAGCGGAAGTCGATGGAGTCCGTCGCCACCGGTGTGGTGAACGTGACGTACTGGCCAGAGCCATTGCCGGCCAGGGTGACGGCCTTGCGGCCGGAGGCCTCGTCGGCGAGCTGGCCCTGGGTGTAGCTCGGGCCGATGACCGTGCCGTTGGTGGGGGAGCTCTCGGCCTGGACTTCGGCGTAGGGCAGGCTCGCGCCGCTGCCGCCAGTAGCCGTCGCCGCCAGGGCTGGCTGGGCCGCGAGCATCGCGACGCCAGCGACGCTGGCCGTGGCCAGCGAGACAGACAGCGCGCTCAGGGCGAGCGTCCGCCTCAGTCTTCGAACGGGGTGGAACACCATCGATCCTCTCGCCGGAGAGCCGGGCCCGGCGGGGAACGGGCCCGGGACAGCGTCATGTAACGCCATCGACATTGACGGTAAACTTGCTGACATCCCTTTGCAAGATCTCGATTATGACAAGCAAGAGCTCTACTAATCGAAGCAAAGATGGAGCTAGCCCGGCCTCTGGTAATAGATGAGCAAGAAAAGAGCCCGTGCCACGACAGTGGCACAGGCTCTTACTGGTGTCCCTGAGGGGTCAGGAAATCAGTGCTGGTGGTGGTGCTCATGTCCCTCGTGCGAGTGCTCATGGGAGGCGATCTCGGCCCGGACATCATCCATGTTCAGCTCCCTGACCGCCTGGATGACCTGCTCGAGGCCGGCCGCCGGCAGCGCCCCGGCCTGGGAGAACACCAGGATGCCGTCGCGGAAGGCCATCAGCGTGGGGATGGAGGAGATGCCAGCCGCCCCGGCCAGGCCCTGATTCGCGTCGGTGTCGATCTTGCCGAACGTGATGTCGTCGTGCTTCTGGCTGGCCGCCTCGAAGACCGGCCCGAACGCCCGGCACGGCCCGCACCAGGACGCCCACCAGTCGACGAGGGTGATTCCCTCCTTCGTGACGGTCTCCTCGAAGATGTCTTCGGTAAGGGCAACGGTGCTCACGTGAAGGCTCCTCTGTCTTCGTCGGGGTGTTTCCCCTGGCGCGTATAACGCGCTCAAGCGCCCGGCATTCCCGGAGCTCACTGGTACAGTCCGCCGGCCGTTACGTCTCGGCGACCAGCCCCGGCACGACCGGGGCCTGGCTGCTCCACGGGAAGTTGATCCACTGATCGGTGCGCTTCCACACGTAGTCGGCCTTAATAGTCGACCATGGCTTCTCGTAGATGACCGCCGTCCGCGACTCGGCCACGGAGTCCCGCACGAAGCTGTGGACCAGTTCCAGCGTCTTGCCCGAGTCGGCGACATCATCGGCAATGAGCACACTCTTCTCGGAGAAGTCGACGGCCTGCGGTACCGGCGGCAGCATGACCGGCATGTCCAGGGTGCTGCCGACCCCGTTGTAGAACTCGACGTTGATCACGTGCAGGTTCTTTACCGACAGCGCGTACCCGAGCGCCGCCGCCAGGAAGAACCCGCCTCGCGCGATCGCCAGGATCAGGTCCGGACGGAACCCGTCGTCGGCGATCGCCTGCGCCAGCTCCCGCGAGGCCGCACCGAAGGTCGGCCAGCTGAGCTCTTCCCGTTCACTTGTCATGCCGGTGACACTAACAGCCGGGGCCGGGCGCCTAAAGCCCTGCCGCCCGCGCTGTGCCTGCCGGGTCAGGCCTGCTCGGCGGGCGGCCGGCGCAGCCCGGCCAGGTGGATGCTGAGGTAGCGCTGCCAGGCATCGGGGGGTAGCTCCGCATCGGCCTGGACCAGACCGCGCAGCGCCCAGATGAGCGCCATCACGTCGGCGGTGGTCACGTCGGGCGCCACGGTGCCCGCGGCGACGGCCCGGGCGGTGAGCTCCTCAAGCGCCGCCCGGAGCCGGGCCCGCTCGGCCGGGTCGGCCGAGCGGGTCAGCAGCAGGCCGGCGTAGCGGGCATGGGCGGCCAGCTCGCGAGCGGTCTCGCGCAGGTACATCGCCAGGCCCTCGCCGCCCGGGGCGGCCAGGGCCTCGTCCGCCGCGGTCACCAGGGTGTGCATCGACAGCTTGAGCAGCTCGTCGATCAGCGCGTCCTTGCTGGAGAACCGCCGGTAGACCGTCCCGACCCCGACACCAGCGCGGCTGGCGATCTCCTCCATGGAGGCATCCGCCCCAAGCTCGCCGAAGACCTCGCGGGCCGCCTCAAGCACGCGGTGGTAGTTCCGCTCGACGTCACGCCGGGTCGCGCGAGCCGGCGGCCGCGCTGGTCCCGTGGCCGAGGAAGCCGTCAGGGCTGTGTCATTCACCAGCTGCCACGGTACCAGCCGAGGCATCGACTTCCCCGGGAGCCTGCGGCTCGACGGCGCGGCGACGCACCGCCGGGATCATCAGGCCCGCCGCCGCCGCGACCACCAGCGCGGCGGCCATGATGGCGAACCCGGTCGTGTACCCGGACTGCAGCGGCAGCCCGCTCTTGGCCAGGTGCGAGGTGACGATGCTGGCCATCGCGGCCGAGCCGATGCAGCCGCCGATCGTGCGGATGTTGGCGTTCATGCCGGTCGCGACCCCGGTCTGCTCGACCGGCACGGCCGCGACGATGAGCGCTGACATCGCCGAGTAGGCGAAGCCGAAGCCGATGCCCATCAGCCCGGTCGCCACCGCGATCTCCCACTCCTGCTGGTGAGCGAAGGCCAGCATCGCCATCGATACGGCACTCACCAGGCAGCCCCAGAACACCAGCGCCTTGCCGCCAAACCGGACGGTGGCCCGGCCCGCGAACTGGCCGGCGACGAACATCGTGACCGAGGACGGCAGCAGCATCAGGCCCGAGACGATGATGCTGGCGGTGAAGCCGTACCCGGCCAGCGCTCGCGGCGTCTGCACGAACTCGGGCAGGAACGCGAACGTCGCGTACATGCCCACTCCCAGCAGCAGCGAGACCGTGTTGTTCGTCCACACGGCGGGCAGCCGCATCATCTTCATGTCGATCAGCGGAGTGGTCGCGCGCAACTCGGCGGCCACCCAGGCCGCCGCCAGGATGACCCCGCCGACGAGCAGGCCGATGATCTTCGGTGACCCCCAGCCCCAGACCGGGGCCTCGCTCAGCGCGACCAGGATCGCCACCAGCCAGGCCGACAGCAGGATGGCCGGCAGCCAGCTGATCGTGCCCGGCGAGCGCACCGGCGACTCGGGGATGAACACCACGGCCGCGATCGCGGCCGCGACGGTCACGATCATCGGCAGCCAGAACAGCCACTGCCAGCTCAGCGCGCTGACGATCGGTCCGGCCAGCACGATGCCCAGGCCCGCGCCGACCGCGGAAAGCGACGCCAGCGATCCCACCGCCCCGGCTACCTTCTCCGGCGGGAACTCGTCCCTGATGATGCCGAAGCCCGCCGGGATCATGCCGCCCGCGATGCCCTGGATGACGCGGGCCACGATCATGATCCCGATGTTCGGGGCCAGGGCGGCCATCACCGACCCGAGCGCCAGCGCGACCAGCGTGACGACGAAGATCCGCTCCTTGCCGATCATGTCGCCGACCCGGCCGAGGATGGGGGTGAAGATCGACGCCGACAGCAGGTAGGCGGTCAGGATCCAGGTCGCCGCGTCCTGGCTGGTGTGCAGCTGCGCCTGGAACGTGGTCAGGACCGGGACCACCAGCGACTGGAGCAGCGCGTACGCGCCGATCCCGGCCGCGAGGACCCCGAACGTCACCTGGTAATGGCCATGCCCGCGCGCCCGGCCCATCGGCTGCCTCCCCTTGGAACATGCTCGCGCCGACGGCGATCACCCCGGTCGCGGACTCGATAGCGGAATGCTGATTCCGCTTAAAGTCTAGCCTAACCGGAGGAATGCTACGGAACCGGTATTCCGCTTCCGCTATCAGTCGGCCGCTATCAGTCGGCCGGGTCCCGGCGCTAGCCGTCCAGCGCCGCGGTGGCCGCCTCGGCGCCCGCGCCAATGTCGGCCGCGACGCCCAGGGAGCGCAGCGCCCGGCCGGTCGCCGTCACGGCCAGAACGGCGCTGAGCGCGAAGGCGCTCGGCCCCATGTGCCCGATCCGCAGGAGCTTGCCGGACAGGTCGCCGTGCCCGCCGGAAAGCAGCACCCCCGACTGGGCCAGCGCCAGCCGGCGGACCTCGCGCTCGTCGGTCCCTTCCGGCAGCCTGACCGTGGTGACCGTGTCCGAGCGGGTCGCCGGATCCGGTGCCCACAGCTCAAGGCCGAGTCCCGTGAAGCCCGCCCGAGTGGCCCGCGCGGCCGCCTGGTGCCGCTGGCGGACCGCCTCCGGGCCTTCGGCCAGGTACTCCTCGAGGCAGGCGCGCAGTCCGTAGATGTCGGTGACCGACGGGGTGAACGGGAACGGCCGGTCCGGCTGGTGGGCGTCCCGCCAGTCCAGGATGGACAGGATCGAGGCGCGCGGCGCGCTCTTGTTGGCCTCCATCCGCCGCCACGCCCCCTCGCTGACGTGCAGCAGCGACAGCCCGGACGGGCCGCCGAGGCACTTTTGCGGCGCGACGACGGCCAGGCTGTCTCCCCAGCTGGCGAAGTCGCACCGGATGCCGCCGAACGCGGAGACCGAGTCGACGATCAGCAGCGCACCGTGCTCCTTGGTGATGGCGGCGATCGCGTCGACGTCGTTCACCGTCCCCGATGGCGTCTCGCAGTGCACCACGCTGACCACGGTGATGTCCGGCCGGCTCGCGAACGCCGCCGCGACCTTCTCCGGTGGCACCGCGCTGTCGTAGCCGACCTCGACCTCGATGACCTCCCGGGCATACCGCCGCGCCCATGACCCGTATCCCTTGCCGAACACGCCAGAGACCAGGTTGAGGACCACGTCCTCGGGGCCGATCGCGCCGGCCGCACTGGCCTCAAGGCCGACCACGCCCTCGCCGTGCATGATCACCGGCACCTGCGGCGTCCCGAACGCCTGCCGCAGCAACTCGGCCGTCTGGGCGTAGAACGCCACGAAGTCCGGGTCCAGGTGGTTCAGGATCGGGCTGCCCAGCGCGGCCAGGGTCGCCGCGCTCGCGCCGGACGGCCCGCCGGTCAGGTTGAACTGGGTGGTGCCGGCGGCCAACGGGACGTGCTGCATTGCGGACCTCCTCGCCTCAATGAGGCTCATTCTGCCCTGCCGCACCCGCCAGCTCCTGGTCGGCCAGCGTGAAGCCCGGGTCGACCTGGCTGCTGAGGTCACCGCCGGTCGCCTTGTTCGCCCAGGACAACGCGTTCTTCACGTGGAAGGCGGCCGCCTGGCGCGCGTAGCGATCCCAGTCCTTGGGCTGGGCGTCCAGCCGGTCCCTGATGGCCGCCAGCGCGGCCGTGCTGGTCGCGCCGAGGTCGGCCATGGCTAGCGGACGGCCCTGCTCCATGGCCCGTATCGCCGGCTCGTGCCCGAGCCAGGCCAGCAGGTCCTCACCCGCGTGCTCGCGCAGGAACGCGACATCGGCCTGGTCGGTGACCTTGTTGCCGACGACCGCCAGCGCGACGTCGTAGCCGCTCGCGTACTGGCGCCACTGCCGGTAGACCGACAGCCCCTTGCGGGTCGGCTCGGCGACCAGGACCGTCAGGTCGAACCGGGTGAACAGGCCGGAGGCGAACGAGTCGGCGCCCGCCGTGCAGTCCACCACGACGTACTCGCCGGGGCCGTCGGCCAGGTGGTTGAGGTAGAGCTCGACCGCGCCGGTCTTGGAGTGATAGCAGGACACGCCCAGGTCGTCCTGGCCGAACGGCCCAGTGGCCAGCAGTCGCGCCCCGCACGGCGTGCCGACGGCCAGCGTGTGGACGGGGTCATCGCCGCCCACCCGCAAGATCGACGAGCCGCGGCCCGGCGGGGTCGTCTTGACCATGGCCTGCGCCGAGGCGACGCGAGGGTTGTCGCCCCGCAGGTACTCCTTGATCTCGGCCAGCCTGGCCCCCATGGCCGGCGGCTGCCCCGGCACGCCGAGGGCCTCGGCAAGATGCTGGTTGATGTCCGCGTCGATAGCTACCACCGGCACGGCCGCACCGGCCAGGTACCGCGTGAACAGTGATGACACTGTCGTCTTGCCGCTACCGCCCTTGCCCGCGAACGCGATCTTCATTGCCCCTCCAAGGACTGGCCCGGCGGTGGGGGAGCTGTCCGGGCCGTTCTGCATCGTCATGTGAATTGGCCCGCCGTGGCCGGCGAGCTCGCGCCTCACCATACTGGAATGGTTTTCATTTTCATGTAAGGATGGAGAGGATGTCGCGCGGCACGGAGCGCGGCCACAGGGAAAGGGAGGACCAGAGCATGTCGCTAGCGGTTTCGCCGGACCTGCTCAAGCAGGCGCGAGAGGGCGAGGTAGACGACGACGCGTTCCTGGGCTGCGTCCGTGGATCACTGCCCTACGCCTGGGGCCTGGTCGAGGAGCTCGTCGCGAGCCTGGCCGCCGGTGGTCGCGAATTCGCCGACAACCAGACCCCGCCGCCCGACGAGGCGGCCCGTGGCCAGCTGCTGCGGCTCATGGCCAGCGATGCGATGCGCGGGGCGGTTGAGCGGCACTATGGGGTGCGGCTGGCCTTCCAGAACTGCCACCGCGCGGCGGTGTTCCTGCCCTCGGCGACCGGCGCGTACGCCGAGTTCACCTCGCCACGCGCCCAGCTGCTCAACCAGAGTCCGGCCCTCGTGGACTGCTGATCGCCTCGGCGCGGGCCCGCTGCTGCCGGAAGCCAGTTCTCGGCAGCAGCGGAGGCCCGCTACAAAAGCCCGCTACGAACGGCTGGGCTTGAGCGTCTCGGTGCGGTCGTTGGCCGGGGCCGGCGCCGGCGACAGGGCCGCCACCGCCGACCGCAGCTCCGGCGTCATCTCCAAGGACAGCGCGGCCAGCGAGTCGGCCAGCTGCTCGGGATGGCGCGCGCCGATGATGGGCGCGGTCACACCAGGGTGGCTCATGACCCACGCCACCGCCAGGGTGGCCGGCTTCAGGCCGGCCTCAGTGGCGAAGGCCGCGAACCGCTCGGCCGTCTGGTAGTCACTCTCCAGGCTGTACCGGTCGATGTAGAGCTCGTTGTCCACTAGCCGTCCCGAGGCCGGGCGGGTTCCCACGCCATACTTGCCGGTCAGCAGCCCGCCGCCCAGCGGGCTGTAGGGCGTGACCCCCAGTCCGGCCGCCAGGGCCAGCGGCAGGATCTCCACCTCGGCCTGTCGGCGGGCCAGGTTGTACATCGGCTGGATGAGCTCGAACCGGGCCAGCCCTTCGCGCGCCGACGTGCCAAGGGC
>Ga0335072_10012022_pt1 | contig 12363 bp, 10 predicted proteins | sample Lox_Sample_21_FD_206725 | JGI IMG/M metagenome (GOLD analysis project Ga0335072, IMG submission 206725) | Soil microbial communities from Loxahatchee National Wildlife Refuge, Florida, United States - Lox_Sample_2.1 | ecosystem: Environmental > Terrestrial > Soil > Wetlands | place: USA...
CCTGCCGACGGGGTATGCCGCGGTGCATCGATCCGGCGCCGGATTGACCGATACGGTCGTCGTTCTCGGCTGCGGTCCGGTGGGGTTGATGGCGGTGATGTGCGCGTCCGGATTCGGCGGCGGAGTGATTGCCGTAGACGGGGTTGACGCACGACGCGAACTCGCCTCGGCCTTCGGCGCCGTCGCAGTCACGCCAGACGAGGCCGAGTCGGTGATCCTGGCGCGCACCGACGGGCGAGGTGCCGACGTGGTCATCGAGGCGGCTGGCACGCCGGGCGCGCTCGACGCGGCGCTGCGGCTAGCCCGCGGGCGCGGCACCGTCTCTGTAGTAGGCGCACATTTCGAGCCGGACTACAAGCTCAATGCCGGGCTGATGTTCGAGCACGAACTCACACTCAGGTTCAGCATCGGCGATCCGCTCGCCGACCGCGTCCGGCTAATGCAGCTGGTGATTGATCGCGGCCTCAAGCCCGAGCAGGTGATAACGCATCGCCTGCCGCTCGCCGACGCACCTGCGGGCTATCAGTTGTTCGACAGCCGCGAGGCCACCAAAGTCGTGGTTCTTCCCTAGTCACCTGCCAGCCGGCGCCAGGGTCCTGACGCCGGTCAGTCCGACGACTCTTGCTGGGCTGAGGTGACGGCAAGCGCAGCCTCCAGGCCATCTCCTATCCGCACTGCGGCTCCGAGATCGGCCAGGGTCCGGCCGAGCGCCATCAGCCCGACCTCGGGATACAGGCCGTTCGCTGTCGGGCCCATGTGGCCGATCCTGACAAGGTTTCCCGCTCCCTGACCTGACGACAGCATGACCCCGTAGCGCCGCCGTGCGTGATCGCGCACTTGCTCGTGCTCCAGCCCGGCTGGAACGGCGATCGCTGTGACGCAGTCCGCGGTGATGTCCTCGCTGCGCGGCCATAGCTGCAGGCCCATCTGAACGACCCCCGCCCGGCATGCCTTCGCCGCGGCCGCGTGCCGCGCGATGCAGTTGTCCAGGCCCTCGGCCAGTGCCTGCTCGCACGCAGCAGCTACGCCATGCACGTCGGACACTGACGGGGTATATGGGAACTGCCCCTTCGCGTGCCACTTTTCCCGCCAGTCGAGCAGCGACAGGAACGAGGCTCGCGGCGCTGCGGGATTCCGCTCGATCACCGCCCAGGCTTGCTCGCTGACGGACATGAGGGACATCCCTGGCGGGCCGCCGAGGCATTTCTGCGGCCCGGCGACGCACACGTCTAGCTGCCAGCCGTCGGCGTCGAACGGTATTCCGCCGAGCGAGGACACGCAGTCCACCAGCGTCACCACTCCGTGCGCCCTGGCAATGGGGCCGATCCGGGCGCAGTCATTCAGCGTCCCTGACGGTGTCTCCGAGTGCACGACCGTGAGCAATTCGATCTCCGGGTGCTCGTCCAGATACCGCTCGACCTCGCCGGGGTCCACCGACTCGTTATATGGCACTTCCAGCTCGTGGAGTTCGGCCCCGAAGTCTTTCAGCCAGTAGCCCATGCCCTTGCCGAACACACCGGACACCAGGTTCAGCACTTGCGTACCGGGCTGAACCAGCGAGCGAGCTGCCGCCTCGAGTCCGAGGACAGCCTCACCTTGCATGAGGATGATCTCGTTGGACGTCCGCAGCAGCTCGCCGACCATTCCCTCGGTGCGCCGGAAGGCGTCGATGAATGCCGGATCGTAGTGGTAGGTAATGGGACTGCCGAGAGCAGCCAGCGTGCGGAACGTGGCGGATGTCGGGCCAGCTGAGAGCGTGAAGTCGGGATCGCGCACAGCGGCGCTCCTTCCTTGCCGGGGTTGATTAGTTGCCCGCGCAGGGCGACACCGTTACCCGCTGGTCTCGGGTGCGGCGCCGCTCACCGACGCCGAAACAGGTACTTCCGTGGTGCTGATCGGCGCCAGCCGGTTGAGCAGCAGGTAGCAGCCCGCGGCCACGAAGAAGCCGACCAGCCAGGAGATGTCCGCGCCGCCCAGGTCCTTGACGAACGGTCCGGTGTAGTACGTCTGGCTGACGAACGGGAACTCGATGCCCAAGCCGATTGCGTAGGCGAGTAGCCCGCGCCATGCGAACTTGCCATAGATGCCGTCTGGGCGCAGGAACGACGGGACGTCGTAGTCGGCGTGCCGGATCAGGAAGTAGTCGGTCAGGTTGACAGCCGACCACGGGATGAAGATCACCAGCAGCACGTCGAGGAAATTCGACAGGTTGTTGACGAACGACTTGTAGCCAAGCAGGGCGACGACCACGCCGACTGCCATGGTGAACAGGAACGGCCAGATCCGCAGCCAGGCGGACTGCTTTAGCTTCCTGAACATGTTCCCGAGCGACAGGATCTGGAACGCGCCGGTGTAGGCATTAAACGTGTCGGCGTTGACCAGGCTGAGTCCCATGATGACCAGCGCCCAAGACCCGGAGATCTTGCCGATCGCCTGTATCGACGAATCCTTCGGCAGCAGCGCCGCCATGTAGGCGCCCACTGCGCAGGCGGCCACCGTCGCGATGATATTGCCGAAGTAAATGCTCGAGAAGACGCGGGTTGACTTGACGTTCTTGGGCAGGTAACGCGAGTAATCCGAGACGAATGGCCCGAAGCTCAGCATGTCGATGACGAGCAGCGCCACACCCGCCACGAACAGCCCGAGCGTCGGCGGCGACCAGCTCGTCTCGCTATGCGGGAGCGAGCTGAAGGCCAGCGCCTGGATGAACATCACCACGATCGTGATGCCGACTACCACGGCTGTCACCTGAGCAGCGCGGTGCACCCACTTGTAGCCGTAAATGCCAATGACAATGGCCGGCACTGCCAGGATCAGGATCCACGCCGGGATGGATATGCCCGAGACGACATAGTTGAACGACTGCGCCTGGATGACGAACTGCGCTGCAATGAACCCGAAATTCAGCAAGAACACAGCAAGGAACAGGAACGAGGAGCCGTAGAAGCCGAATTGGCCACGGCTCTGCAGCATCTGCGGCACGCCCAGCTTCGGGCCCTGTGTCGCGTGGAGCGCGATCAGCAGCGCGCCGATGCCGGTCCCGACGATGATCGCGATGAGCGCCCACCAGAAGCTCAGGCCGAAGCTGACGACGACGCCGCCGAGCACTACGTTGAATACGTTGGTGTTGCCGCCGAGCCACAGCGTGAACTGGTGCCACACCCGCCCGTGGCGCTCGTCATCGGGAATGATGTCGATGTGGTGCTCTTCTATGTCCAGGAGCGCCGACTGAGCCTCGTCCATAGGAACCTCTCCTCCCGTCCAGCGCTCCGCCCGAGGGCTGGGACGTCCTAACCGAAAAAAAGCTGCTGAGCGTTGTCGTGCAAGACCGCGCGGACTCCGGCGTCATCGAGACCGCTGACCCTGACCTTGAGCATCTCTACGGCCGGGTCGTGGAACGGCACGTCCGAGCCATAAAGCACGCGGTTGCCAACTCGCTGCACCGCCTCAGCGATTTTTGAGTGCATCGGCATCCCGGACGTCTCCAGGTAGACATTGGGGTGCCGGGCGGCTACGTCAATGGCTGCATTGATGTAGACGATGTTCCCGTGGCCCATATGGCCGAGAATTACCTTCGCGTCGGGATAGCGAATGATTAGCTCTTCGATGCTCCATGGCAATGTGAAGATCGGGTGCCCGCAATGAATCAGCACGGGCATGTCGCGCTCGATCAGCAACTCGATCAGCGGGTACACCGCCGGGTCGTTCGGGTGGTATCCATCGATCAGCGGATGCATCTTGACGCCGCGGAACTTCGGATGGTCGAGGTAACCCGCCGCCTCTGCCACGTAGTTCGCCTGCCGGGGGTTCGCCCAGTAGAAGCCGAACGCCGGATCGATGCTCTCGACGACGTCCCTGGTCAGTGCGTTGTCGGGGTAGAAGACCATGCCAGCGGCGATGTCGTGCTTCTTGAACACCTCGGCTAGCCCGGCCGGATCGAGGCTCACACCGAACATCGGGAAGTCCCCAACGTGCATATGCGAGTCGATCGTCACGCCTACACCTCCTCGGGATGGTGAGATAGAAACACAGTCAATCGCCAACTGTCAACAGATGACAGCGAGCCAATCATCAGCCGCCCGAGGAGATATGCGCAATCACCGGAGCCGCTGAGGCGGCCCCGGTCGCTTAGCAGTCAGCCAGCACCTAGTCGGCGGTATCCGCGTCGCTCCGGTAACTCTCTCTGGGCAGGGCGAAGAACTCGGAGCGCAGCACAAATCGTGCGACGAACAGCAAGATCAGGCCCAGTGCGACAACCCCGATCAGCGACCAGTCCTGCGAGGCTGTCGCGACCGTCTGCAGGTACTGCTCCACCATCCAGACCAGGAAGCCTGCAGCGCCGAGCGGAAGGACGCCAAGAGTGAGCGCGTCCCAGGCGGTTCGCAGAATCCGGCGCCGGTAGTAGGTCATGGTTGCCAGCGCCGTGAGGACATAGAACACCGCGAACAACAAGCCTGTCACGGCAACTACGTCGTTGAATGCGCCCTGGACAGACGTGGTCAGCAAGTAGACCCACGCCAGCCCGACGATGAGAAAGCCGACGATCACGCTTGCCGCAACTGGCGTGGAAAACCTGCGGGACACGTTTGCCAGGAACGTCGGCAGAGTGCGGTAGCTGGCCATCCCGTAGACCAGGCGCGCAGTCAGGACTATCCCGGCTCCAGTCGTCGCGATCACCGACAGCGCAAGGGCGAGCGCCATGACCTTGGCCCAGCCACTCCCGCCAAGCGCCTGCGCCACGGCCGTCAGCGCGACGCCATTATTGCCTGCAGTCGCCAGCTTGCCAGGCGAAATCGCACCCTGCAGGCCCAGCTGGGACAGGACGTAGATGACCGCAAGCAGCAATACCGCCATGACCGCCGCCCGGCCAGGGTTAGTCCGCCGCCCGCTTCACTTCCTCGTTCACGTAGACGGTGCCGTCCCACCCGGTGAAAATAAACACCGCGCTCAGGAAACCCGCGACTACGCTGCCCTTGCCGCCGATTCCGCTAAGGCTGAACCAGCCACTGGCAACGGCAAACGTGCCGTGGTGATGGCCAAGCACAGCGACCAGCCCGACTACCGCGAACCCGATGAGGATGGCGTACTCGACGGCTGCCATCCCGACCTGCGTTCTGGCGGTGATTTTGATGCCGACGACCGCGATGATCAGCATCACGAGTCCGACGCCGGTCGCGATGCCGATATTCCCCCAGGTACTAGTCGAGCCTGAGCTGAAAACGGCGATCACTGATGGCCCGAGGACCTCCACGCCACTGACGGTCGCGATGATGTACGCCGCGATCATCAGCCAGCCGGTCATGAAGCCCAGGTCCGGGCTGATAGCACGGCCTACCCACTCAAACGAGGCGCCGCAGTTGGCGTTCCACAAGTTAAGCCGCCGGTAGGCGTTGGCGATGATCAGCATGGGGATAGCCGTGACAATGATGATCGGCACGCTGCCGTAGGCCGAGACCGCGGCAAGCGCCGCCAGCGTCAGTCCTACCGAGGCCGCCGGAGCTGACGAAGCCATGCCGATAACAGTGTCCTGCGTAACACCGATTGCGTTCGGTTCCAGTCCCGTGGCTGGGCTCTGGGGTGCTTCTAATGCCTGAGCTCCGGCATGCTCGGTCATCCTTGATCCTCCGAACCCGATCGGTCAAAGATCATTTCAGGTAAACGCTTGAAGGTTGGCAGAAAATGGCTGCGGCGCATAGGGCGGTGTGTTCGCGTCCTGCAGTAGGCGCGAGGCCTGCTCAAACCAAGCTCGGACGGTGCGTCATGCAGCTAACCGCGGTTGGCCGCAGCAGCGTTCACAGCAGGCCGAAGACCCAGCTACAGCGAGCACAGAGCGGCGGACTCCCATCGTGCTGGCACTGTGGTTCGCCGGAAACTCCGTCCGGAAATGCGGTGCCTCGCAACAGTCCGAGAGCGGCAGTTACTCGCCATATGCGCACCCGAACTCTCGTGGTCAAACCCAGCCCGGGATGGCCGTGCGGGCGGAGCCTGCGACCGATTTGCGCTGCCACGGCGCCACCTCCTGGCCATCCGGTACGGCCGATGCCCGCTAGCAGATGATCTGCCGAGATTGCTGCGACGGTCAAGAGCCCGGCTCGAGCGCCCTGAGCAGGCCGCGGCATTACGGTCGGCACCACAGTCATTTGGCGCGCGTCAGCCGGAAAATCTGTGGGGGGCACCGTAATGTGCCCGAGGCCGCCTTGCGCGGATGCTCAGGGGATGGATGAACCCCGCCGGGTGATCTTGCGGCTTGAGGTGACCATCGGAGATCAGGTGCCGATCAACGGCGTCGTGCTGGCCGAGGACGGCCGCGCACAAGCCTTCAGTGGCTGGTCTGAGATGTTCGCGGCGCTTCAAGTGCTGACAGGCGAGCCCGGCGGCGACGCCCGACAGGAGGCAGGCACATGAAGCCCGTCTCGGCACGGATGACCAGGCCGTGGCCTAGATTCCGGGCGAGACGGTAAGCGCTGTGGCGAGCTCTGGCCTAGCGCCGATACCGAGCTTGGCGTAGGCGCTAGTGAGATGGGATTCCACGGTGCGCTGGGTCACGAACAGCGCCTGCGCGATCTGCCGGTTGGTCTGGCCCGTGGCGGCAAGCTGCGCGACCCGCAACTCGCTAGGGGTGAGCGCATCGACTCCTCGGACGGCGTCTCGGCGCGGTCGTCCGCCGGCGGCGACGAGTTCCTCGCGGGCACGCTGGGCGATGGGCAGGCCGCCGAGCGCATGGGCCAAGTCCAGGCTCTCGCGCAGGAGTTCACGGGCGGCGTCACGGGCGCCGGCCCTGCGGCGGGCAGTCCCGAGATCGAGCAGCGCGCGGGCCAGCTCCAGCCTGGCCGGCGATGGCCGCAGCACGCTGACTGCCTCGGCGAGCAGGGCAGTGCCGTCATTGCCGCCCGCGACCAGGCCGGCGGCGCGCAATGCCACCCCCAGGGCCCGCCGGTCGCCCCAGGTGCGGGCGAGATCCACTTCCTCCCCGGCCAGCTGCGTCGCGGCCTGCCGGTCCCCGAGGGCCGCCAGCGACAACGCCGCGTTGGAGCGCCATGCCAGCGACGCAGGGTTGCGGACACCCCAGCGCATCGCCAGCTCGCCGACGGTGCGCAGGTCAGCGACCGCCGACCTATGGTCCCCGGCCGCCGCGTGCAGGCAGCCCCGAGCATGCTGCACCACGTTATACGGCTGCAGGGGAATGAGGTCACCGGTCAAGCCGTGTTCGGTGAGCACAGTACGGGCCTGGGTGATCGCTCCCCGATCGATCAGCGCATGAACGGTGAAAGCTATCGGTATGACCGAGATCCAGCCGTCACCACCGGTGGTCATGGCCTGCTGCGCGTACGCCAGTGTCTGCTGGACGTCGCCGTCGTGGTACGCCACCACAGCCGCCACCGCGGCGGCGATCGCGGAGACCAGCGGCCTGCCTCGCTGCTGCGCCAGCCGTAGGTATTCCTGTGCCACATCCCAGGCCTCGCCGCTATGGTCCGACCACAGCAACGCCACCACTGCTTCGGGCATCGCCGTTGACGTCAGCGTGATCAGCCGTGCTGCCGCACGGGTCGCTTCCTGCGCATGGCGGGCAGCTCGCGCTCGGTCGGCGCCCGCGTAAACGAGCTCGATCGCCAGGTTGGCGTTCACCTGCGGGTCGAGCTCGGCATCGCCATCTGCTTGCGCCTCCAGTCGCTGCAAAATCGGCCACGTGATGGCACGGGCGCCCAGGTCCCAGCGCGCCAGGTTCAGCAGGGTGGCCTGCAACGATGTGGCGACCGCGGAATCGGGGGCGGCATGCTGCAGCGCGGCTTGCAGGATCTCGACGGCCTCGGCGAAGCGCCCCGATAGCTGCAGCGCCTCGCTGAGCGCGAGCGCGATCTCGCCGTGCCGGTGACCGCCGGAACGCCGGGCCAGGGCCTCGGTGAGATGGGCGATCGCGGCAGCAGGCGTGTGCTGGAGCTCGGCGGTGCCCAGCTCGAACAGCACCTCGGCGCGAACGTCGGCCGCCGGCGGCTCGGCAAGGGCACGTTCCAGGCACTGGATCGCCACTTCCGGTGCCCCGCGACCGCGAGCGTCGCCGGCGGCCCGGCGGAGCCGGTCCACTACCCACGCGTCGCCCGTCATTTCGGCCGCTAGCAGATGCACGGTCACCTCTGAGGGCTCGGCGTCCGCCGCGTCGAGCATGACCGCAGCCTCCTTGTGCCAGCGCCGCCGGATCGGCGGCGCGAGGTCCTGGTAGACCGCTGACCGGACCAGCGGATGCACGAACCGCAGCCTCAGCTCGCCGTCAAGGATTCCCTCTTCCATGAGCGAGCCGATCGCCTCCGCGAACACCGCGCTGTCAATACCAGCGAGCCGCCTGGCTCGTTCCGCGGTCGCGGCAGTGCCCAGCACGGCCACGGCCCTGGCGGCCAGCAGGACCGTGGCCGACATCCGGCCGAGCCGCAGCAGCACATTGCGGGAAACCGCGCCCAGGGTCAGCCGCCGCACGTGCGGCACCTCGGCGGCTTTCCCTGTCAGGCCTTCGGCCGCCAGATCAGAGAGCAGGCCGTGCAGCAGCAGCGGATTACCGCCGGTCAGCTCGTGGCAGGCATCCAGGAAGGTGGGCGAGGCATCGCCGCCCAGGGTCGAGCCGACCAGTCGCGAGCAGGCCGTTGCGCTCAGCGGTGCCGGACGGATGGTAGTGACGCGCGGCTCCGCGCTCAGCCCGGCGATCAGCGCCTTTTCCTGCGCGGTGGCCGCCCGCGGCTCGCGCACCGTTAACACCAGTAGCACCGGCAGCCCTTCGAGCCGGTGGACCAGGTGGGCGACGAACCGTTGTGACGGCGGGTCGGCCCAGTGCAGATCGTCGATCGCCAGCAGCAGCGGCGCCCGCTCCGCGATGTCGGCGGTCAGCCAGTACAGGCCATGCAAGACCGCGAACGTGTCCTCCGTCTCCATCCGGGTGCCGCGGGTCAGCACGGGCACCGTCAGCGCCACGGCGTCTCCCGCGACCCAGTGCCAGCGGTCGGTTCGTACCTCCGCCTCGAAGAGCTGCCTGACCACGCCCCAGACGAAGCCGTCCTCGAACTCGGCCGCCCGCGCCGTCAGGACGGTCATTCCCGCCACGACCCCCTGCTCGCAGGCATGTCGCAGCAGCCGGGTCTTGCCGAGCCCCGCCGCGCCCTCGACTAGCAGTGCCGACCCGGAGCCGGCCTGCACTGCCTTGATCGCTGACGCGATCGCGTCGAACTCCGCCGCCCGCTCCAGCAGCGCGCCGGCGGACACCCCACCCCGGTCCATGCCGCCGATCGTAAAGCGGGAGACGTAACGGCACCATTGCCGCCAGTCACAAAATTGCCCGGACGGTGGGCTTAGTGCCTTCTTTCGCGGTCTTCGTACGGGACTGGCGACAGCGCGCCAAAACACTGTGGTGCCCACCGTGACGCGGCCAGCAGCACGCCGCGGAGATGATGCATGCCACGGATGGCCGCTAGGAAGCAGACGCGCCAGGAAGGTAACGGCATGGACTCGAACCGGCCAGGAGACCACGATGATGTTCCTTGACTGCCCGGCCTATGGCGGTGACGAAGGCACCACCAGATGCGCGCTTCCCGCCGAAGTGGAATACCGGTACACGGTCCAGTCAACGGACGGGCCGCTGGAGAGCGCAAAGGTCTGCTGCCCGCGCGGCCACTGGTTCAACGGGCCTATCGAATACCTCACCGTGGCAGAGCGCTGCATCACGCCCGAGGCCCAGGCGCCTACTACCGCCGCCACTCACCTCACCGCACGTCGATCCACAACAGGAGCCAGGTCATGAAGCCACGGATTCTTGCCATCAGCACGGCAGCGCTAGCCGTCATTGCCTTTTCGCCCGCCGGGATCGGACGGGCCTCCGCGATACCCGCGCTGACCTGCTCGGATCACACCCTGGCGGTGAGTATCGCCGACCCCGGGCCCGCCGACCAGACCATGTGGGGGCAGCTGTGCTACCGCGGCAGCCGCGAGCCGGGCACGGTGCAACTGCTCGTGCACGGCGCCACGTACAACCACCTCTACTGGAACTTCCCTTACGGCAACGGCTACTACTCCTACGTCGATGCCGCCACCGCCGCCGGGTACGCGACATTCGACATCGACCGCGTCGGCGACGGCAACAGCTCCCACCCGCCCAGCAGCGAGCTAACCCTGACTGCAGGTGCTGTCGCCTTGCACGACGCGGTCAGCGCGCTGCGCACCGGCGCCGTCGACGGGCACGCCTTCCAGCACGTCATCATCGTCGGGCACTCGATGGGCTCAGTTGAGGCATGGATCGAGGCCGGGACCTACCACGACGTCGACGCCGTCATCATCACCGGCGCCCTCCACGCGCTCAACCCCAACCTCCCCGCGCTCGCCCAAGCCGACGTCTACCCGGCAGTCGACGACCCGGAGTTCGCCGACTCCGGCCTCGATCCCGGCTACATAACAACCCGGCCCGGCACCCGCGAAGCGCTGTTCTACGATCCGGCCACCGCCAACCCCGCCGTAGTCGCCCTCGACGAAGCCAGCAAGGACACCTCCACCGTCGCCGAACTCGACGGCCTGCTGTCACTCGAGAGCGAGCCACCCGCCGAGCAGCCCTCCACCCAGATCACCGTCCCTGTCCTAGTCGTCGTTGGCGCCGACGACGACATCTTCTGCACCGGCGTCACGGCCTACAACTGCGCCAGCGCCGCTTCGGTCCAGAGCTTCGAATCGCAGTACTACTCACCGGCCGCGCACCTGAAAGTCGTCACGATCCCCGACACCGGACACGACCTAGCGCTGTCCACGACCGCCCCGATCACCGACGCAGTGATGCTCGGCTGGTCGCTGTCAGTGGTAGCCCCCTGAGCCGCACCGGCTGTGCGCCCACCGGGGGCGCCAGCAACCCAGAAGGAGGAGTTCATCATGACCAGGATTTACAAGGCACTGTTCGCCGCGGCCGCATCTGCAGCCATCGCCGCCTTCGGCGTCACCGCCGCGAGCCCTGCCGCCAGCGCCAGCCCGGCTGCGTCAGGGACCGAGCACTTCAGCCTGATGACCACTCAGCCGAGCGCGAGCAAGTACGCCATCATCGCAAGCGGCGTGTTCACCGCCGGCGGAGTCGACGTCTCCGGCAGCAGCACTGACACAGCCAAGTTCGCCAATGGCACCTTCAAGATCCACCATGGCGGGAAATTTAAAATCGTCAAGGAGCAGCTCAACCCGAAGACCTGTCTCGAGCTTTTCGTCGCCAAGGTCAAGTTCACGCTCGGCGGCGGAACCGGCGCCTACAAGGGCCTCAGCGGCGCCGGGAACGCCACGATCAACGACCTGGCAATTGGCCCGCGCTCCAAGGGCCAGTGCAACCCGAACGCGAATCCGGTACATAACGAGGAAACCATCACTGCCACGGCACACGTCAAGCTCTAGCCCGGAGGGCTGCGACCCGGGTGAGGGAACAGCGAACATCCCTCGCCCGGGCAGTGCGCCGCCCGCCGCTCGGCACTGCCAAGAGCACCCGGGCCCGCCCCGAATGCTCGGGACGGGCCCGGAGAGCCGGCGGCGTCATTCACGCGGAACGACCGCCGTGTTCGCCCCCTAGGAGACCTTGACCGTCACAGGCTGTGACGCGATTCCGTTGGCGACGACGACCAGCGTGCTGCTGCCCGCCGGGATGTTTGCTGGCAGAGTGAACCGGGTTTGCGAACGGGTGCCGGGCGCGACCGATACCGAGGTCCAGTTGCTGGTCCGGGCATAGGTCACCACGCCGGTGGCCGAATTGGTGATCCGTACCAGGGGGAAGTTGGTGTTGTCCTGGACGTCATCACCGTAGGCGGCGCCTTGGTCCAATCCGGCGAGCTGCTTGCCGGACAGGGTGTACGTGCTCCCAGGGGCCAGCGTCGTGGAACTTAGCGACGTGATCGACGGCTCCCACGCTGGGTTCGGGGTTCCGCCGGCCGTGTAAACCTCCATCTGGTTGCTGCCGTCGTTGAACAGCACCTGGCCGTTCGGCAGCGCCAGCATCCGCGTGTAGTAGGAGGAGTCGTTCGCTGCGTTGGGCACATCCGGGATCTGGGTAAGCGTGTTCGAGTTCGCGTTGTAGACGAAGAAGTGAGTCGGCGCGTTGTACACGCACGCACTGACGTCGAACAGCACGTTCCCATCCGGCAGAACCGACCCGGGTCCGTCCGTGCTGTCGAATTCTTCGCCATCGATGGCGGGGATCTCCGGTCCCGCCGTCCACGTGCCCGCGGTCCCGGCCTGGTACTGGTAGAGCGCGGTCTGCGTAGGCGCGTCCGTGGTGCACGCCGTGGGCGGCTCCTGCGTGCTCGAGCCTGCCCCGACCACGAACGTGTTGCCGCCGGGCATCTCAACCTGCGGTCCGATCTCGACGAC
>Ga0335072_10012023_pt1 | contig 12362 bp, 15 predicted proteins | sample Lox_Sample_21_FD_206725 | JGI IMG/M metagenome (GOLD analysis project Ga0335072, IMG submission 206725) | Soil microbial communities from Loxahatchee National Wildlife Refuge, Florida, United States - Lox_Sample_2.1 | ecosystem: Environmental > Terrestrial > Soil > Wetlands | place: USA...
GATCTCGGTGTAGAACTCCTTCAGCCGGTCCGCCTTCGAGACCGCGATCACGAGGGGGAGGTTGCGCGTGCGGACGTAGCGGAAGACCCCCCGCGCGAGGTTCACCTGCTGGGCCTGGTCCCGGAGCGAGGCGAGCGACGGGGAGAGGAGCAGGATGATCGCGTCCGCGCCGTCGACGAACCGTCCGAGCAGCGTCAGCCCGCGGCGCCAGAGCTCCTGGCGGTCCGGCCTCCAGGAGTCGAAGTGCGGGATCACCCGGCAGCTCCGCGCGGTGACCTCGCCGTCGGCGCTGCTCAGCCAGAGCCGGTCGTAGGTGAAGTAGTCGGCGATGATCCCTCCGGCCTCGTCGACGGTCAGGAGCTCCATCGGCTTGGCGCCGCCCGGCCCGTCGGCCGCGCCGAAGCGGAAGCGCATGCGCATCTCGACGAACTGGTTGAACTTGGTCGGCAGGGGGTACTTCGTCAGGATCCCCTGGTCCTCGCGGCCGGCGGAGAGCTCGACCCAGAGCTTCCGGCGGTCCTCCATCGGCCGGTTCACGTAGTAGCGGGTCGTCGTCTCGAGGCTCCCCTCGGGATCGGTCGGGTCCGTCGTCTCGTAGGTCGTCTCCTCGAGCGCGACGTCGTTCTCGAGGTCGCCGAAGATCGGCAGCGTGCCGCCGTCGGCGCGGCCCGGGATGTAGAGGATCGGCAGGTTGAGCCCGAAGTGGCCCGACAGGAACCGGAAGTAGGTCGTCTTCCCGGACGCGGGGATCCCGACGACCGCGATGCGCGCGGTGTCGGGGCCGCGCTTCGTCTCGCGCTTCGCGTTCGCGGGTCGGCGCGTGCGCGTGGTCACCTTGACGGCCGGCATCCGCTCCCTACCGCATCTCCGCGAGGCATATTTCAATGAAGTCGAGCGCACCCTCCACGACGGAGCCCGACGAGGCGAGGTCGAGACGGGCGTCCTGGAGCAGTCCGAAGACCTCCTCCACCGCCGCCTCGTGCTTGAGCGCCGCGTCCTGGAGGTCGCCTTCCCCGGCGAGCCGGGTCAGCTGGTAGGTCCCGCGGAGCTCCATCAGCTTCGTGAACAGGTCCATGAGCCGGTCCCGGCCCTTCGCGTCGATCCCGTTGAGCCGGTGCTCGGTCTCGTCGATGAACCGGACCAGCGTCTCCGTCTCCTTGTCGTTCTGCATCCGGGCCTGGAGGAGCGCGAGGCGGCGGAGGATGCGGGCCTGCGTCGGCATCGGGAGCTTCTCGGCCTCGCCCCAGGCCTGGAGGAGGGCCCGCGCGGCCTCGACGACGGCGTGCCGGGCGTACTGGATCCGGGCTTCCCAGTACAGGCGCGTGACCGGAGGGACGACGCCCTGGGTGCGGGCGAGCAGGTGGAGCGCGCGGTCGTACTCGCCGCCCACGTACGCGTCGATCACCTCGCCGAGCGGGCCGTACCGTTCCTTGAGCGCGGTCGCCGTGGTGCCGGGCGCCGAGGCGACGACGTCGACCTCGAGGTCGGGGGTCTCGGAGAACGCGGCCTCCGGGGCGACCCGGGAGGCGTCGTGGGCCGCGTTGATCTTGGAGACGGTCGCGTGCTGCTGCGGCTCCTTGAGCGCGCGGGCGGCGTTCGCCGCGTGCCGGGCGAGCTCCTCGGGGTGGAGGTCCTCGATCGGACGGTCGTCCTCGTAGCCGACGTCGACGAACGCGTTCACCATCTGGGCGAACAGCTGGCCGCCCGTGGTGACCTCCTGGAAGGAGAAGGCGGCGGCGAGGCCGAGCTCGGCGGCGCGCCCGTTCATCTGTCCGAGCAGCTGGTTCATCCGGCCCACGTCGACGCCCTTGTCGCGCTCGCCGCCCATGCCGATGCCGATGACCCGGAGCGTCAGGCGGGAGTTCGCGGGCAGGAGGTAGGGGGCGAGGTCGACGCGGCCGTTCTGGAGCGTCCCGTTCGGCTCGGGTCGGACGTCGAAGCGGGTCGACGCGTTGTCCCAGCCGTCGGTGACGAGGACCATGTTCCCCTGCACGCCCTGGGTGCCCATCCTCAGGAGGTCGGCGCCGACCGCGAGCGCGTCCCAGATCGCCGACCGACCGCTCGGCTGCAGGAGCGCGATGAGGTTCTCGATGTACGGCAGGTTCTCCCGCCGGATCTCCCCGAGCGGCACCGGGACGCGGACGGTCTCGGTGAACGTCACGAGCCCGAACAGCGCGCCCGAGCTGGCGGCGTCCTGGAGGATCTGGAAGACCGCGGTTCGGGCGACCTCGATCTTCTGGTGCGACTCCGGCGCCCCGTCGACCGGGTCCGGCAGCGGGGCCAGCATGCTCTTCGACAGGTCGAGGAGGAGCACGTGGCGTTCGCGCGCCGGCGGAGGCGCGGCCGTCGTCGGTTCGTCTGCCATCCTAGAAGTGCCGGCGCTCCGTGCGAAGGGTCCTACCGTTCGTCCCGGGGACCCTCCCGGAAGGCTCCACCGTTGCGCACGCATGCATTTACCTCGGTGTGGGTATTTGTGGCTTCCGCCGGGAGCGGTGGCTCCGGTCGGCGTGCCGGGGCGCGCTCCACCGCCGCGGGCGCAACGTTATAATCGCGCCGCGGTCCCAACCGCCCGCATGGGCAACATCCGCCAGACGTACATCAAGCGGGTCGCGATCGAGCTGATCCGCCATTATCCGAACGACTTCACCGGCGACTTTGCCCACAACAAGCAGAAGGTGCTCGAGCTCACCGACCTCGGCGTCGCCGTCGAGGGCGGCTACCACGTGACCCACAAGAAGCTCGCCAACCGGATCGCCGGCTACGCGACCCGGTACATGAAGCGGAAGCGCGGCACGTAGCGCGCCGCGCTCAGTCGAAGACGCCGAAGCCGTCCTGCAGGTGGACGATCTCCACCGGCGTCGTCGGGCGGCCGACCAGGAACGCCCGCGAGTTCGCCACGACGCACGCCCCGACGATCGGAACCCCGAAGTTCGCGGTCGAGCGGTGGACCGGCACCCCGAGCACCTCCTGCGCGAGCGCGACCTCGCGCTCCGTGGCCCGCGGGTGCACGATCACCCCGCGGTTCGTCGCCGCGCCGGCCATCCCGACCGTCCCGAGCCCCGCCAGCGTGCCGCGGCGGGCGGGGACGCCCAGGGCCCGGCCGATCTCCGCGACGGCGGCGTCGGAGAACTCCGGATGCACGAGGGCGCCGCGGTCGTTCACGAGCACGTTGTTCCCCATCGCGTTCTGGCGATGCTTCACGATGCCGAGGGGGCCGAGCCGCTCGAGCGCCTTCCGCTCCCGGTCGTCGAGGTCGTCCCCGACGAGGGCGCCGTGGCCGTTCGCCGCGAGGAGCGCGCCCACGACCTCGCTGTCGCCGACCGTCGTCCGGACGATCTCGACGCCGAGGAGCCGCGCGAGGTCCCGCTCGAGCGGCGCGGCCGTGGACGGCGGGACGACCGCGACGCGATCGCCGGCCCGCACGTAGACACCGAGGTAGGGGCTACCGCCGAAGAGGGTACGACCGACCGGCACCCCGGACGTCTCCCGTCGGGCGGCTCAGTCCGCGCCGAGCAGATCGACCTCGATGAGGCCGTCTTCGAAGCGGATCGCCTTGACCCGCACCTGCGAGGGGATGTGCTGGATGCCGCGCTCCCAGATGTGCTCGTTGAGCCGGGGATCGATCCAGACGTCCTCCGGCTTCCCTTTCATGTGGCGCACGACGAAGCGCCGTACGGTCTCGAGCGCGTGCCCGGCCCGGCGGCGCCGGGACGGCTGGTGCTGGCTCGCCCGCAGCGGGATCACGTACTCCCGCTCGAGCTCCTCGGTGCGCCGCTCTCCCGACTTCGTCGCCATCGACCGCCTCCCCCGCTACTTGTGCAGGTGGCCCCGCTTCCAGGTGTGGCGCTTCGGATGGCGCGTCACCTGGCGGTTCGTCCGCTGCATGACCCAGGCCGGGACGCGGCGGTTCCCCTTCACCACGCGGAAGAGCCGGAGCTTCCGGGCGAGGCTCTTGCGACGGTTCGCCATCGGCTCCCCCCTTCACCTCCGGGTAATATTGATTTCCCGCCGCTCCGGGGCGATCCGTTCGAGCAGCGCCCGCAGGGTGACGTCGTCCACCGCGCGCTGGATCCGACCGCTCGCGGCGAGCGCGATGAGCTGCTGCTCCACGGAGGCCGCGACCTCCGGCTTCGCGAGCCGGATGCGGCCGAGGCGCTCGCGCGCCTCGGGCGTGAGGATGCGGCGGAGGATCTCCTGCCGCTCGGCGTCGCGCCGGGCCATCTCGGCCTCCTGCGCCGCGTACGCCTGCGACTGGGCGGCCTCCTGGCTCTGCGACTGCTGCAGCTGCTGGATGCGCCGGCGGCGGAGCTCGCCGAGCTCGGGGTCCTCGGAGTACGCCATGGGTCGACCGACGGAAGGAGCGTTCAAAGGTACTTGGCGAGTTCGGGCCGCTCGGTCGCGAGCGCCTTCAGGACGTCGCGCGACACCGCGTCCAGCAGCTTCGCCCCTTCGGGGCTGACGCGGCGGCCCCGGGTCTTGAACGGCTGGACGAGGCCGGACTTCTCGAGCTGGTGGAGGATCTCCCGGAGGATCGCCCGCGATCCGCTGCGCGCGTGGTAGGGGGCGCTGCCGCGGTCCCGCTTGCCGCCGTACTCCGAGCTGAGGCGCTCCACTCCGATCGCGCCCGAGAGGTAGATCTTCCGGAGGACGGAGGCGCTCCGCAGGTACCACCAGTCGAGCTGCGTCGGCGCGCGCTCCTTGTGGACCCCGGTCTTCACGAACGTCGCCCACGGCGGCGGCTGCACGACCTTGCGGTTCCGGAGCTCCTCGGCCAGCTTCGGCAGCAAGCGTGAGGGCGGCACGTCCTGAGGGTGGGTCATCGGGCGGCGCGGCCACCCGGCTGGGCTATTTAAACTCGAACCCCGGACGAACGCGCCGGCGCGGTCGACCGGGTCGGCGGCCGCCGGCGCGCGGACAGCCTCTTAACTTCGGTCGGCGTCGTGGGGGTACGCGACGCCCGCTGCGGCGTCGAGCTCTCGAATGACCGTCGGTGCCCTCGTGCTGAGCGCAGGCGCGTCGAGCCGCTTCGGAGGATTTCCGAAGGCTCTCCTCGCGGCGGGCGACGACACCGGCGTCCGACGGATCGTCGGCCTCTGCGCGGAGGCGGAGTGCGACCCGATCGTCGTCGTGGTCGGCGCGCACAAGGGACCGGTGGCGCACGCCGTCCGGGACCTCCCGGTCACGCTCGTCGAGGCCGAGGACTGGTGGGAAGGGCGCACGGCCTCGGTCCAGGCGGGGCTCCGGGCCCTCCCGGACGACCGGGACATCCTCTTCTGGCCGGTCGACCACCCGTTCGTCGATCCGCGCACGGTCGGGCTCCTGCGCCACGTGGCGGCCACGGACCTGCTCGCCGTCTGGTTCATCCCGACGTACAAGGGCGAGGGCGGGCACCCGGTGCTCTGGCGGCCGGCGGTGCGGGGGGACCTCCTCGAGCTCCGGCCGGACGCGCCGATCCGCTCCCTGATGCCGGAGTTCGGCCCGCAGGTCCGCAGGATCGAGGTCGGGGACCCCGGCGTCGTGGCGAACGTCGACACCCCGGAAGCGTACGAGGCCGCGCTCGACGACTGGCGCGAGCGGGAGGGACGACCGTGGACCGGAAACTGACGCGCGAAGCGCTCCGTCTCCTCGAGGCCCACCAACCGTTCGTCCGGGCGACCGTGGTGCGCGTCGTCGGCTCGGTCCCCGGGAAGCTCGGCGCCTCCCTGCTGGTGCGGGAGGACGGCTCGTGCGTCGGCACCGTCGGCGGAGCGGCGCTCGAAGAGCGGGTGAAGGAGCTCGCCCGGGCGGCGTTCGTGGCGCGCGCCGGCGACCTGCACCACTTCGATCTCCAGCTCTGGAAGGACGGCGGCCTTCCGAGCCTGTGCGGCGGCTCGGTCGAGATCGCGATCGAATACGTCGCCGCCCGCCCGAACCTCCTGCTGTGGGGAGGCGGGCACGTCGCCTTCGCCCTCGCCCGGCTCCTCCCGACGCTCGAGTTCGACTACAGCGTGGCCGACGACCGGCCCGACTGGGTCGGTGCGGACCGGTTCCCGGACGCCGACCGTCGCGAGGTCGTCGCGGCGGAACGGCTCTGGGAGGCGTTCGACCCGACCCCGTTCACGCACCTCTACCTGCTCGGCTACGACGCCCTCAAGGACCTCGAGGTCCTCGCGCGCGCGATCGACCGGTTCCCGAACTCGATCGGCCTCATCGCGAGCGCCTCGAAACGCGAGCACATGTTCGCGAAGCTGCGGGAGCGCGGGGTCTCCCGCGAGGCGATCGCCCGGGTCCGCTCGCCGGTCGGGCTCCCGATCGGCGCCGAGACGCCGGCCGAGATCGCGGTCAGCATCGTCGCCGAGATCGTGACCGAGATGCACCCGGGCGCGTCGCGCGTTCCCCCGCGCGCCCCGCGACCTGCGGCGGAGGAGGGCCGTGCCGAGCCGCGAGCTCCTTAACTTCCAGCTGAACGGCCACCCGGTCTCGACGCCCTGCGAGGCGTCGCGGGTCCTGCTCGACCTGCTCCGGGAAGACCTCTCCCTCACCGGGACGAAGCGCGGCTGCGACCTCGGCACCTGCGGCTGCTGCGCGGTGCTCGTGGACGGGCGCCCGACGCTGAGCTGCCTCACGCTGGGGCGCCTGGTCGAGGGCCGCTCGGTGACGACGATCGAGGGGATCACGCCCGCCCAGGGGTTGACCCCGGTGCAACGGGCGTTCGTGGAGCTCGGCGCGACGCAGTGCGGCTTTTGCACGCCCGGCTTCATCGTGACCGCGACGGCCCTGCTGCGCGACCACCCGCACCCGTCGCACGACGAGGTCGTTCGCGCCGTCGCCGGCAACCTGTGCCGGTGCACCGGCTATCTGCGCATCGTCGCCGCGATCGAGAAGGCGGCCGAGGAGTCGGCCTGATGGCGACGACGACGCCCCCGTCGTACCGCCTGCTCGGGGGTCCGATCCCGTACATCGAGGGGCCCCTCAAGGTCACCGGCCGCGCCGAGTACACCGACGACATCAAGCGGCCCGGTCAGCTCGTGGGCCGCCTCCTGCGGAGCCCGTGGCCGCACGCGCGGCTGAAGTCGATCGACGTCCGCGAGGCCCGCGCGACCCCGGGGGTGTTCGCCGTCCTGACCGGGGAGAAGTATCCGATCCCGTTCGGCGTGCTCCCGATCACGCACGACGAGACCGCCATCGCCGTCGACAAGGCCCGGTACATCGGCGACATCATCGCGGCGGTGGCCGCGTCCGACGAGCGGACGGCCGAGGCGGCGCTCGCGAAGATCCGTTTCGAGGTCGACGCGCTGCCCGAGTACGCGGACCCCCGCGGGGGCGTCGACCGGGTCGCGGAGCCGATCCACGCCCGCGGGCTCAACGGCACCAACATCCAGAAGGAGGTCGTCCAGCATTTCGGCGACGTCGACGCCGCGTTCGCCCGGGCGGCCGTGTCGGTCCGGGTCCGCGGCACGTTCGCCGGCGTGACCCACGGCTTCACGGAGCCGATGGCGACGATCGCCGAGGCGACGCCCGACGGCCGGCTCACGGTCTGGAGCGCGACGCAGGTCCCGCACTACCTCCACCGCTCGCTCTCGGAGGTGCTGGGCCTGCCGATGCACCGGATCCGGGTCATCAAGCCGGAGGTCGGCGGCGGCTTCGGCGGAAAGTCCGACCCGCTCCCCCACGAGATCGTCTGCGCCGCCCTCGCCCTCGAGACCGGGCGGCCCGTGAAGATCCTCTTCGATCGCGAGGACGTGTTCTACACGAACCACGGGCGCCACCCGACCCAGAACGATGTGCGCATCGCGCTCGACGGGGACGGCCGGATCCTCGCCTACGACATCGAGGCGCTGATCGACGGGGGCGCGTGGAGCTCCTTCGGGACGGTCACGACCTACTACAACGGCGTCCTCGGGATGGGGCCGTACCGGGTCCCGAACTTCCGCTACAAGGGCCGGCGCGTCTACACGACGAAACCGCCGTCGGGCGCGATGCGCGCCCACGGTGGGACGAACCTCCGCTACACGATCGAGGTCGCGCTCGACGAGCTCGCCGAGCGGACCGGGCGCGACCCGTTCGACCTGCGGCGCGAGAACGCGCTCCCGCCGAACTCGCGGACCGTCAACGAGTTCCTCATCACGTCGACGTCGTTCGTCGCCTGCCTCGCGGCGGCCCGGAAGGCGAGCGGCTGGGACGCGAAGTTCCGGAAGCTGCCGTTCGGGCGCGGCGTCGGCCTCGGCTGCGGATTCTACATCTCGGGGTCGAACTCGCCGATCCACTTCACCCCGAAGATGCCGCAGTCGACCGTCCACCTGAAGGTCGACATGGACGGCGGCATCGCCGTGCACTCGATGCAGGCCGACATCGGGCAGGGCTCGAACACGCTCCTCGCCGCGATCGTCGCCGAGGTGCTCGGGGTCGACCTCGCCCGCGTGCACGTCCAGCGCGTCGACTCCGACGTGAGCCCGATCGACCTGGGCTCGTACTCGAGCCGCGTCACCTTCATGATGGGCAACGCGGCCCGCGCGGCCGCGGAGCAGCTGAAGGCCCAGCTCGTCCGCGCGGCGGCGGAGCGGCTTCAGCTTCCGGCCGAGGAGCTCGAGGTCGGCTACGAGCGGATCCACCGGCGCGGCGACCCCACGACGGGCCTCTCGTTCCTGGAGGCGCTCCACGCCGCCATGGAACCGGTGGGCGCGCTCACCGCCTCGGGCTCGTACCAGACGAAGGCGGTGGGCGGCTCGTTCAAGGGGGCCCGCGCCGGCACCGCGCCCGCGTACTCGTTCGCGGCCTACGTCGCCGAGACCGAGGTGGACGTCGAGACGGGCGAGATCCACGTCGAAAAGATCTGGGCCGCGTTCGACTGCGGCCGCGCCCTCAACCGGCTCGCGGTCGAAGGGCAGATCGAGGGGTCGATCCACATGGGCCTCGGGCAGGTCCTCGGGGAGTCGATGAACTACCGCGGCGCCCGGCTGTTCAACCCGTCGCTCCTGGAGTACAAGATCCCGATGCCCCAGCAGATGCCCGAGGTCGAGATCCTCCTGGTCGGCGCCGACGACCCCGAGGGGCCGTTCGGGGCGAAGGAGGCCGGCGAGGGCCCGCTGATCGCGACGCTCCCGGCGGTCGGCAACGCGCTGTACGACGCGATCGGCGTCCGGTTCACCGAGCTCCCGATCACCCCGGACCGGGTGCTCCGGGGGCTCGATCGCCGCCGCGCCGAGGGGCGCGTCTGGAAGGGGGACTAGCCGTGCACCTCGACGCGTTCGAGCTGCACCGGCCCCGCTCCGTCGAGGAGGCGGTGGCGATCGCGGCCGAGCACCCCGGCGCCGTCGACTACCTCGCGGGCGGCACCGACCTCCTGCCGAACTACAAGATGCACCTCAACCTGCGCCCCCACCTGATCGCCCTCGAGGACGTGCGGGAGCTCCGCGGCCGGTCCGCGACGCGGATCGGCGCGATGGAGCGCTTGACGGACGTGGAGGAGGACGCCGCGCTGCGCGCCGCCTACCCGGTGCTCGCCGACGCCGTCGGGGAGGTGGCGACGCCGCTCGTGCGGGCGAGCGGGACCGTCGGCGGGAACCTCCTCGTCGAGACGCGGTGCTTCTTCTTCAACCAGAGCTACTTCTGGCGGGCGAGCCTCGGCTTCTGCCTCAAGGCCGACGGCGACCGGTGCCACGTGGTGCCGCAGAAGGAGCGCTGCTACGCGACGTTCTCGGGGGACCTCGCCCCGGCGCTGATGGTGCTCGGGGCCGAGGTCGAGATCGCCGGGCCCGACGGCCGCCGGCGGCTGCCGCTCGAGGCGCTGTACGACGCCGAGGGGGACGGGATCCGCCGCGTGCACCTCGGCCCGGGCGAGCTGCTCGTCGCGGTCCACCTTCCGCCCGACGCCGCGGGGGCGCGGGGGCGGTACCGGAAGCTTAGGGTCCGGCCCTCGTTCGACTTCCCCGAGCTCGGGGTCGCGGTCGCCGGACGGTGGAGCGGGGACCGGGTCGCGTCGCTGCGGATCGCGCTGGGCGGCGTGGAGACGCGGCCCCGGGGCTTCGACGCGCTCACCGGGGCGCGGGTCGGCGCGCCGCTCCCGGACGCGGAGATCGCGCGGCTCGCGGCCGAGATCGAGCGCGCGGTCCGTCCGGTCCACAACACGTTCCTCCTCCCCGACTACCGCCGCCGGATGGTCGGCGTCTACGTCCGGCGGGCCGTCACGGACGTCCGGGAGGGCCGGGCCGGATGAACCGGCCGAGGTTCGACTTCGAGCTCGTGGCGCTGAAGTCGCTGCGGGCCCACGAGCGGATCGATCCCGCGAAGGTCGACGAGCTCGTCGCGGAGGTCGTCGCGAGCGGCGTCTTCGCCGACCCGATCTGGGTCGCGCGGGGCAGCCGCGTGATCCTGAACGGGCACCACCGGGTGGCGGCGATGCGCCGGCTCGGCGCGGAGCGGATCCCGGCGTGGGTCCTCGACTACGACGATCCCGCGATCGCGCTCGACCGGTGGACGCCCGGGCCGCCGATCCCGAAGGCGGAGGTCGTGCGCCGGGCGCGGGCGGGCGACCTGTTCCCGCCGAAGACGACGCGCCACCGCCTCGCGGTCGCGCCGCCGGCGCACCCGACGCCGATGGCCGAGCTCCTGCCGGCGGAGGGGGCTCACGCCCGGGCGTCGCGGCGGTCCCGCTCCGCGGGGGCCGCCGGCGGCGGGGCGGCGTAGGGGAGCGGGAGCGCCCCCTCGGCGAACCGGCGCAGCGTCGCCGCGAGGAGCTGGATCTCCACGGGCCGCAGCCGGTCGCGCACCGAGGCGGCCGTGGCGCCGGGGTCGATCGGCACGCGCTCCTGGGCGATCGTCGGCCCCGCGTCGACGTCGCTCGAGACCAGATGGACGGTGACGCCGGTCTCGCGCTCGCCGGCCGCGAGCACCGCGGCGTGCACGCGCTCGCCGTACATCCCCGGGCCGCCGAAGCGGGGCAGCAGCGACGGGTGGACGTTGATCGCGCGGCCGGCCCAGGTGGCGACCCAGCTCGGCGGCAGGATCGACAGGAAGCCGGCGAGGACGACGAGCTCGACGCCCTGGTCGACGAGCTCCTGCGTGACGCGCGTCGCCCACGCCTCGCGGACGAGGCCCCGCGGCGAGAGGACGACGGACGGGAGCCCGCGCTGGCGCGCGCGCTCGAGCGCCCGCGTCCCGGGCCGGTCGGCGACCACGAGCGCGATCCGGACCGGGAGGTGCTCGCCGAGGGTCAGCTCGGCGAGCCCGTCGAGGGTCGTCCCCTCGCCGGAGACGAGGACGCCGATCGGGAGCCGACGGGTCACGCGGATGCGACCGGGCCGGAGTTGAAGAGCGTGGCGGCGCGGCGCCGGCTCAGAGCATCACGCGGAGATTCAGCTTCTCCGTGAGCTCCTTGTAGCGGTTCCGGATCGTCACCTCGGTGACGCCCGCGACCTCGGCGACCTCGCGCTGCGTGCGGCGCTCGCCGCACTGGACGCTCGCGATGTAGATGGCGGCGGCGGCGACCCCCGTCGGCCCGCGGCCGCTCGTGAGCTCGCGCTCCGTCGCCTCCTTGAGGATCTCGTTGGCCCGGGTCTGGATCTCGCCCTTCAGCTTGAGCTCGGAGCAGAACCGCTGGATGTAGTCCTGCGGCCGCGTCGGCATGAGCTTCAGGTGCAGCTCGCGGGTCATGAACCGGTACGTGCGGCCGATCTCCTTCCGGCCGATGCGCGACTTCGACGCGATCTCGTCGAGCGTGCGCGGGACGTTGCACTGGCGGCAGCTGCCGTACAGCGACGCCGCCACGACCCCTTCGATCGAGCGGCCCCGGATCAGGTTCCGATTGACCGCCTTCCGGTAGATCATCGCCGCCGTCTCCCGGACGTTGCGCGGGAGCGCCATCCCCGACGCGATCCGGTCGAGCTCGGCGAGCGCGAAGGCGAGGTTCCGTTCCGTCGCGTTCGAGACGCGGATGCGGCGCTGCCACTTGCGGAGCCGGTAGAGCTGGGCGCGGTTCCGGGTCGGGATCGACTTCCCGTACGGGTCCCGGTTCTTCCAGCCGATCTCGGTGGAGAGCCCCTTGTCGTGGATCGTGAGGGTCGTGGGGGCCCCGGTGCGGGCCCGCTTCTCGCCCTGCTCGGCGTCGAAGGCGCGCCAGTCGGGGCCCTGGTCGATCATCGACTCCTCGAGCACGAGGCCGCACTCGTCGCAGACGAGCTCGCCCCGTTCGTAGTCCCGGGTGAGGTGCGTCGAGCTGCAGCTCGTGCACCGCGTCGGGACGGCGAGGTCCTCCGGTCGACCGGTCGGCTTCTCCCCGTTCGGCGTCGCCTCTCCGTTCTGCACCCTGGTCCCCCCTGGATTCACTCGCGCCGCACGTCGGATCCGATCCAGCGGAGCGCCTCCGCCGGGGTCGGGGCCCGCCG
>Ga0335072_10012024_pt1 | contig 12362 bp, 15 predicted proteins | sample Lox_Sample_21_FD_206725 | JGI IMG/M metagenome (GOLD analysis project Ga0335072, IMG submission 206725) | Soil microbial communities from Loxahatchee National Wildlife Refuge, Florida, United States - Lox_Sample_2.1 | ecosystem: Environmental > Terrestrial > Soil > Wetlands | place: USA...
GGGCGTATGCCTGGGTCACCAGGCCATCGCGGCCTGCTTCGGCGCGAGCATCGCGCGGACGGCTCCAGTCCACGGCCAGACCTCGATCATCAATCACGACGGCCGCGGCGTCCTGACCGGGCTGCCGCGGCGGTTCGCCGCAGTCCGCTACCACTCCCTCATGGTGGCGGACAAGACGGTGCCTCCTTACCTGCACATCACTGCGCGAACCCGGGCCGGAATCCCCATGGGGCTACGACATGCCAGCCTGCCGATCGAGGGCGTGCAATTCCACCCCGAATCAGTGCTCACCAGCCACGGCCACGACATCATCGGCAACTTCGTCAGCGCCCTTCCAGATCTGTCCAGAACGGACGGAACACGTTGACGAAGCCGCCGCTAGGTCAGGCACTTCAAAGCCAAGCTGCCGAGTGCCTGGTACCGGGAGCGGATAGCGGCCGCGCCCGGCATCGAGCCCGCGGTCAGCAAGCCAGTACACCTGTCGCGGACCTTCTCCCGGATCATTGACTTCCATGTCCGTCCAACCGCGGTGACGGCAGGCGGGTCCATCACGGTCAGCGGTCACCTGCAGCGGCACACCGGGCACTGGCGCCCACTGGGACACCAGCTCGTCCTGATCGTGCTGCGGCCGAAGGGTCAGTCCAAGTGGTACTGGATCAAGAAGGTCCGGACATCCGCGTCAGGACATTTCACCTCAACATTCACCGACCCCGGAAGCGCTACATGGTCGGCGGCCTTCGAGGGCGGCACACGCTACTTCGCCAGTGAGGCACGAACGGTCTACGTCCGCGTAGTCAGGGGTGGTCAATCTCAATCCGGTGGCCGGCAGCGGAGGCGATCGACTGCAGGTCGCCTGGGTCAGAAGTCACGACTAGGTCCCCGCGTCGCACGGCTCCTTCGACGACGCATGCATCGACTATGTCGGCAGTGGCGGCCCGAGCAGCTAAGGCACCGACTGACCGCGCCTGCCCGTCATCGAGCGCCTCGACGTCACAGCCAGCCAGCAGCCGGGCAAGCTGGACCTGCCTGGCTGATCCGCGCCAGGACTGAGCCACGACTGGCGCGGGCACCGTCGGGACCTCACGGCGGCCGAGCAGGGCACGGTGCCGCGCCCACATGCGCCGCTCACCGCGATCGGCGGCGATCAGCGCGCCGGTGTCGTAGGTCACGCCCATCAGGCACTCCGCTGCCGGGCACTGGCGCGCATCTGACTGGACCGCTCGATCGCCCGCGCCGCCCAGGCATCGGCGTCAGCAATCTCTTCGGCGGTGAAGGCGCCGTGATCCTGCTCGAACTGACTGGCCGCAGCCAGGCCCGCCCGGATGGTGAACTCTTTCCGTGCGGTGTCGGCCAGCCATGCGCTGTAGCTGAGGCCCGCTTCGGCTGCGGCGGCGGCGATCTCGGCGTCCAGCTCGGGCGGCATCGAGATCGAACGCTTCTTGCGAACTGCCATACTGTTACGGTAGCACAGCGGTAGGACAGGCCACGCTGTGATCGAAGGGGCCGGGAACACCGAGTGAGGCCCGCCTCGAGGATCATTGTTCCCAATCGGGCTAAATCGGAAAAGAGCAACAGGCTCTTACCTGCTGGACGCTACGACCTCGCCAGCCCGCCCTGCCTAGGGAAAGACCTTCCTGTCCCAGCGCAAGGCGCTGTTGCGCAATGTGACCCAGATCACGCAACGGAAACAGTCGGTGCTCACGTCCTAACAGTGAGTAATTCGCTAGTGGCGCTGAAGGCCGACGCCGGAATCCACAACCTGGAGGCTTGCCGTGACCAGGATCACCGTGAACGACGCCGTCTGCGAAGCGCTGTTCGCCTCACCCCTGCAGCCCTCCGACAATCTGACCGCCGAGACGGTCGCGGACGCGATCGGCTGCACCGTGCGACGTCTCAGCCCGGCCGGCTGCGCCAGCCAGATGGCGCAGGAGTTCGGGGACCACCCGGAGGCAGCAACCGACCGGATGCGCTGGGTCCGCCAGCTCACCGGTGACCTGGGCGGTTATGTGTACTTCCCGGCCGCTGTCTCATCCGTGACCAAAGCCGTCGCATCCGATCTCCTGCCGGTCCGCGAGGCCGCCTGAGATCAACAGGTAGTGAGTGAGTTGGATCGGAGCAAGGCTTGCCCGAGTGCATCCCACGCTCCGCCGTAGTAGGTGGGGCGGGCTTGCTGATGGGCTTTCGCCCGCTGAAGCAGCTTCCGGGCCGCCGCGCCGTCGCCTACTGCTTTAGCCGCGGCAGCGGACGCGAACATCGGCAGCACTTCGGGTGAAGGGTCCAGCACAGTCCCGGCAGGGTGCAGGGCTAGGGCCTGGCCGCGGTCACCGCGTCGCTGCAGCAGCGACCACCAGCGTGCAGCCAGCGCCCTGGCGTGCCGATCTTGGCTGCAGCTGTGCTCATGACGATGGCGAGCCTCTCGGGTGCGATGCAGGTGACGTCGACAGGGCGACGGCGCCGCCTGCGGCGGCTGCGGCGGCTGCGGTGAAGGCTTGCCCGCTCCGGCGGTACTCGGTCCGTCGCCGTTCACGCAGGTCTTGCGGGAGGGCAGCTCCCTGCGCGGCCCAGCTGTCGAATGGTGCCGCAGCCATGCCGAGCGTCGGGAAGATCAGCAGCGCAGCTAAGAGCGGGCCGGCCGCAAGGTGCAGAAAGACCTCGATATCGCCGAATACACCGACCCTGACAACAGACCCGATGATCCCGCATACCCTCGTACTCAAGGCGGGCCTGGTCATCTACAGCGTCTATAACGGCTACTGGTACTGGGCAGGCCCTCGATCGAGGATCTGCGCCGCGATCTCCGTGCGGTGACACGCGAGGTCCGCCCGGATTGCGACCTGTCGGCACCCGGCCTTCGCGAAGCCTGGGACAGCGGTGACCACTCGATGCACCACCTGTACCAGGACGGCGTCCACGGCCAGCGGGTGCCAGCGGACAGGGCGGAAGCCAAGCCTTAACCCAAGTCGGGTTCACAGGTAACCGCTGCCGGGCATGCACCTGCAGTGCGCGGGTCCTCTGACTGCGAAAGCGACGAAAGTATCGACATGGGCACGACGACCGGCCGTCTGGCGGTGCGTGGGTTGCTGGCAGCGACCGTGCTCGCTGTTGTCGTGTGCACGGCGGCGGGGTGCGGCGGGTCTTCGCCGCGCGCTGGCCGGCCGGTGGCAGCCGCCGGATCGGCCGTCACGATCCGCGTGCGCAGCCTGCCGCGCGTGGGCACCGTGCTGGTGAATAGTGCCGGATACACCCTGTACATGTTCGAGCCAGACGCTCGGCATCGCGTCACCTGCACAAAACTCTGTGCAGCGGCTTGGCCGCCGGTGAAGCTATCGCCAGGCGAGCGGCTTGTCGCCGGGCCTGGCGTCCGCGCGGACTTGCTCGGTTCTGATCCCGATCCGGCCGGCGGGCGGGTCGTCACCTACAACGGCTGGCCGCTGTACACCTACGTCAGCGACGTGCAGCCAGGCTGGGACAACGGCCAGGCCATCGACGTGAATGGCGGTTACTGGTATGTAATGCGGCCGTCTGGCGAGCCGTTGACCGAACGGCCGACCGGGTGACGCCTTCCCCGGCCAGCGGCCCGCCATCCCGGCGGTCGATCCCGCGAGGACGCGGTCGTCTACCCGGCCTTCCGCAGCCTGAGACCGCTGCACCAACGGGCGGCACCGGCTACGAGGCCGACTCCCGGTCATCCCGACTCCTCACGTTTGACCCTGAATCCGGTCCGCGTAGTAGCCGTGTAGCGGATCGGTTTTTCGCGCGTGACCACGCTCCCGGCCGGGTATCAGCGGAGGCCGAGGGGTCTGCTGATGGGGGAGGCCTTTAGATTGCGCGGTGCCGCCTGCTTGGTCGGCTTCGCGGCGGCGAGCGTTCTGCTGACGGCTCCGGCGCTGGCTTCGACGCACCCGTCTGGACCGCCGAAGACTCCGTCGTGGACGGTGTATCACGACGACCTGGCAGGCAGCGGGGTGGCGGCCGGGGTGGGTTCGGTGGACACGTCAGTCCGGGCGTGGACGTCACCGACGCTGGACGGGCAACTGTACGGCGAGCCCCTGGTCTTCGGTAACCGGGTCTTCGTGGCGACCGAGAACGACGTCGTTTACGCACTGTCCGCGGCAACCGGCGCCATAGTCTGGTCGGCGCGGCTTGGCACCCCGATCCAGGCCGGGACGCACCTGCTGTGCTCGAACATCATCCCGAACGTCGGCATTACCGGCACGCCGGTCATCGACCCGGCCCGCCACGAGATCTTCCTTGTTGCCGATGAACTGCAAGGCAGCGGACCGGCCCACATGCTGACCGGGCTGAACACCGCCACCGGTCAGGTCGAGCTGTCGCAGGACGTCGACCCGCCCGGCCAGCCGCCGAAGAACATCCTGCAGCGCACCGCCCTGACGTTGGACGACGGGCATGTGTACTTCGGCTACGGCGGGAACGCCGAAATGTGCGGGTTCTACCGTGGCCGGGTCGTGTCGGTCCCGGAGTCGGGCGGGACACCACGTTTCCTGACCTTCGCTGCACAGCCCGGCGATGACCGCGGAGCGGTCTGGATGGGCGGCGGCGCACCAGCCGTTGGTCCGAACGGTGACCTGTGGGTGGAAACGGGCCCCGGAACCGAATACTCAGCCAAGCGCCCCTACGACTACAGCGACGCGGTACTGGAGCTCTCCCCGTCCTTGCGCATCCTGCAGTACTTCGCGCCCGCGGACTGGGCGGTCAATGACGCTAATGACCTGGACATGTCCACCGAGCCGATACTGCTGCCCGACGGCCAGGTCATCCTGGCAGGCAAGAGCCAGGTCGTCTACCTGCTCAACGGCAGCCACCTTGGCGGGATCGGCAAGCAACAGGCCGAGATCAGCCCGGTCTGCAGCACGAACATCGACGGCGGCAGCGCTCACGTCGGGATGACCGCGTACCTCCCGTGCCTCAGCGGCATCCTCGCAGTTAGAGCGACCAAGTCGCCGCCCGCGCTGCACGTGCTGTGGAGCGCCAACATCAGCAACGGACCGCCGATCGTGGCCGGCGGCCTGGTCTGGACGATCGGGCAGAACGGCCACCTGTACGGCCTGGATCCTGCCACCGGCAAGATCCGTCAGCAGGCAACCATCGGCATCCCCGCCAACCACTTCCCGACGCCCAGCATCGGCGCGGGCCTCATGCTCGTCCCCAGCGCGCAGGACGTGGTCGCCTTCCGCACATCAGCTGCCCCCCGCGTCACAAGCTCGGCGGCGCGGGACAACCGCCACTACGCCTCGCCAGAACCAGCTACCAGCGGATTCGTGACTGCCGGGGTCGTACTCGCCAGTTTGGTCGTCGTCGGCGCATTCGGCTGGTTCATCTGGTTCGTTCGCAGGCGACGCCAGACATAAGGACCCCGTGAGTACCAGGCCGAGACTGGCTTGCCTCGGTCGACCCCGGACGGATTGCTCGCGGAGCGCGCGATCTGGCTAGGTGAACCAGACGCCGCGGGCTCGCCTGGTTCGCGACCGCTCAGGCGGAGGGTGGGGCTGAGACTGGGACAACGGTCAGACCATCAACCTTGACGAAGTCCTCTGGGGTTGCATGTAAAGACCGGCAGTTACTGCGACAGCGCCGTGGCGGCGATCATCGCGTCATATGCGCGCGCGGCCCGCTTCCGGCCTGCGCGGCGCAGCGAAGCGGCCACCCGGCCGAACGCGCGCGCCGCCACGGCGTCGAACGGTAGCGGATCGAAGTCGGCCTCAGCCTGCTGAACGTGCGCCTGACGCGCAGCCCGCTCCTCGTCGGTTGCCGCTGCCAGCGGGCCGACCGCCGGCTCGGCGAGCGTTACCGCGGTGATCAGCGGCTCGACCGGGAGCGCCGCAGGATCGGTGATCCGCGACAGCAATATCACCGTGCTCGTGTCCAGAACACCCCGCAAGTACCGGCTCATGGCCAACTGTGCGGGTGCCATCGTGGCGAGCGGGTCTGCCAAGAACTTCTCGCCGCCCTGAAATAGGCTCTATTCACTACGTCGCCGGCTGCTGCCTCGGTGCAGGGAAGGTGGCGGCGATGGATCGACGTGCTCGGGGCAAGGAGCTGGAATGGCACGGGACATCAGCCTAGAGCGGCTGCGCCTGCTCATGGATGAAGGCGCCCAGCTCGTCGAGGTGCTGCCGGCACGTGAGTACAGCGAGGACCATCTGCCAGGGGCCGTCAACTTGCCGCTGCGGAGAGTCGAAACCGAGGCGAAGCGAGTCCTGGATCCCAGCCGCCCTGTCGTTGTTTACTGCGCTGACTCCGGTTGAGATCTCAGCGCACGGGCCGCGTGCCGGCTCCAGACCCTCGGGTTCACTGAGGTATACGACTTTCGGACAGGCAAGCTGGACTGGATGAGCGCCGGGCTGCCCACCGAGGGAACGAACTCGCAGTGGCCGCGGCTGACTGACGTGGTCCGGCGTGACGCGCCGACCTGCGCGCTGAGAGAGCGACTCGGCGACGTCCGCAGTCGGGCTGCCGCTGCCGGGTGGGAAGCATGCGTGGTCATCAGCGAGGAGCGGGTAGTGCTCGGGTTGCTACGGGCGGCGGAGCTGCAGGCCGACCCGGGTCTCCTCGTCGAGCAGGTCATGCGGCCGGGTCCGAGCACTTACCGGCCATTCGTGAGCGTCGCAGAGATGCGCCGCACGATGACGGAGCGCAACCTCGAGAGCTCGCCCGTGACGACCTCGGATGGCAAGCTTGTCGGCCTGGTGACAAAGGCCGATGTCGGCGCCGTCTAGGGCTTTCTGACACGGTAGGCGGGATGCTCGCTGTCAGGTGCGACGGGCTCCGTCCGCTGCGGTGTGTATGAGTACGATGAGCGATCGGATGTCGACCGGGCTGTGGGTCCCGATCTCGATCACCGGCCAGCCGCCGGCCACCGGCCGCGCCACGTCGTCGTTCCACAGCTCGTCAATCGAGCGGTCGGCGTCAAAGTGACCGGCGGCTCGGGTGCCCGCGCGCAACGCGTATCGCTGGCGCGCAACCTCAGGATCGCAGCGGCAGAAGACCTCGACGATGTCCCCTGGCAGAACCCGAAGGTCAACCAGGGCCCGGCTGCGGTGCCAGACGCTCTCGAGCACCGCTCCGGCTGTCTCTGCGGCCACCGCCAGGAGCGCCGCCACGCTTGCGGTACCGACAAGGCGAGACGTCTCGATGTCTGCCACAGGCAGCACCGTCAACAGCGCCTGTTTTATGGTGTCCTTGGCGATCAAGGGCAGTCCTAGACCTGGCGCGATCGCCCTGGCTACGGTCGTCTTCCCGCTTGCCGGAGGGCCAGACACCACCACGAAAGTGCCGGACGGCAACCGATCGGCCACGACAGTGATTACCAGGAGCCCCACGCCAGGCTAGGCGCTGGCAGCGCAGGCGGGTTAAGGAAGGCCGGCGGCGAGACGAAGTCCAGGGCTGCGAGCGGTGCCGTCGCCGCAGCGTCGCGGCAGGTCAGGGCGGGCAAATTCCACTTCTCTTCGACAAGCTTCAGCACCGACGTGTGGTCGAAGACCTCCGACAACACGCAGTCCGGCCGGGCGTACGGCGAGACGATCACGGCCGGCACCCGAAAACCGTAGGTGTCGTACCGGTTCGGCTCGCACACCAGGTCCCGCGCGTGCCGGACATAGCCGGGGAACGCCGACTTGAGGATGCTGCGCAGCCACGAAGGATGCGCGACCAGGCTGCGGCCCGGAACGTCATCGGGTGGCTCGGCGGCCGGCGGCGCGACGTGATCGTAGTAGCCGCCGTTCTCGTCATAGGTCCAGATCAGCAGCGTGTCCGCCCATGCCTTGCCGTGCATGACCCGGCGGATGACCTCGGCGGCGAAGCTCTCCCCCTTGCGGATGTCCTGCGGATTCTCCTCTGAGTACTCGTCGAAGTCCGGATCGACGATGCAGAAATCCGGCAACTTGCCAGCGTCGGCGTCAGCGAAAAAATCGTCGATGCCGCGGACGTGCAGCATGTACCTCGCCATCCCGAGCGGGTACAGACCTGCTGTGAACTGCAGGTCTCGCTTTACTCCGTCGCGCGCGCGCTGGAACGGCCGGCCGAGCGCCCGCAAGTGATGTTGCGACCGCCGTCGGCGATAGTGCAGGTAGCGCCGGACCTGAGACTGGTCGCCGCCGTCAGGGCGGTAGTTCACCCAGGACTTGCCGTATCTGGTCAGCATGTCCAGGATGGTGCCGGCTGGCGGGTAGTCGAGGAGGTTGACCGGCAAGTCATCCATGAGCCCGTGCGCAGTCCCAGCCAGCAGGAACCGCCGGTTCGGGAACGTCGGCCCGAGGCACGAGCTGAACCAGTGATCTGCTAACGGGAACGTGCCGGCCAGACCGTGGTAAAAGGGCAGATCCGCAGCCGTCCAGTAACCCATCGCGACAGGCTCGCAGGCGGCCGCGGTCGCGTCCTGAGTGGCCGTGACGAAACCCGTCATCTTGCCGTCCGCGAACTGGGCATGCGCCGCCCGCCAGCTTTGACACGGCACACCACTGTGCTGCTCGGTCGACGGCAAGTGGTAGGCGCGCACCGCCCGGCCTGATGCGTCAAGGTTCTCGGCGTCCGGCCGTCCATCCGCGCCAACGGGGAACCCTTCACCGCGGACTAGCATGCCCAGGTAGTTGTCGAACGAATGGTTCTCCATCATCAGGACCACGATGTGCTTAATCCGTGGCAGCCGGTCGGTCCCCGCTGGCTGGGACTGATCAGGTCGCTGCCCTGGCCGGGCTTGCTCCATCCGCTTGTTCCGCCGCCGCAGCTGCTGGCGCTCGACACCCTCCCACACCGCTGCTCCGCGCACGTCTATCCCGCCTTTCGTTGCATGGGCCCGTCCGACACCGCAGCGCGCGTCGCGCGATTTGGACCGGTGAGATCGTTGACCGCGGCGGGTGGTGCCACGCTGGCCGACTCCGCCCGCCGTCTTCGCCGCGCCCGCCACAGCAAGATGACGATGGCGGCGGCAAGGAGGACGGCCACGGCGCCGACGACATAGCTCGCCTGTTGCACCAGACCTGTCACGTGAGACCAGTTCGCGCCCGCAGCGTAGCCAGCTACCGTCAGCGCTGTGATCCACGGAATGCAGCCCGCTACCGTATAGAGCCCGAACCGCACCGGCCCTATCCTGGCCAGTCCCGCTGGCAGGGAGATGAACGTCCGGACCACCGGCAGCAGTCGGCCGATGAAGACCGAGCGAGCGCCGTACTTGCCGATCCATCGCTGTGCTCGCGCCGTTCCGTCGCTACCGGCGGCGAACTTGGTGAGACGGCGCCAGCCGCCCTGGCCGCCATAACGGCCCACCGACCAGGCGATATAGCTACCTGCCAGGTTGCCGGCTACACCGACGGCGGTAACCAGCGCGAGGCTCAGGTGGACGCCTCCCGCTGCACCGGCAGCCATCGCCCCGCCGAGCGGCATCGTCAGTTCCGACGGGATCGGGATGCAAGCCGACTCTGCCACCATGAGAACGAAGATCGCGACGTAGCCATAGGTGCCGATGAAGTGTTGCACCCGCGCTTGCCCTCCAAGTCGGCGATGTCCGATGCAGGCACGCGCACCTGCCCGCAACCCCCGCTCCCAAACGCCCCCTTGGCTTCACCGGGCAGTGCGGGTGCACGCGTCCCGCATTAAGGGCAGCCGCCGCCGACCGTCCCGCCAATCCGCATGAATTGTCACCGCATTGGCGGGTAGTGAGGGTGGCCATGCGAAGTACAGCTACCCCGCGTGCCAGCACCGAGGCCAGGCGAGCGTCGGACAGCCCGGCGGCCCATGGGCTGGCCAGGGCAGGGCTCGTGGCGCGAGGAATCATTTACATACTGCTCGGCTGGGTCGCAGTCCTTGTCGCTCTTGGCCATGGCTCGCATGAAGCCGACCAGCAAGGTGCTCTACAGCTGCTCGCAGGCAAGCCCTATGGCTCTGTCTCGCTGTGGCTGCTTGGTATCGGCTTCGCGGCCTATGCGTTGTGGCGCCTAAGCGAAGCAGCCTTCGGCGTGGCCGGCGACGGGAACCGCGCCGGTCCACGGCTCAGGTCGCTGGCCAGGGCGGTGATCTACGCTGCGCTCGCTTATCTGACGTTCAAGGTGCTCTCCGGTACCCAGGGCAGTCAGTCGGGCCAGCAACAGGACTTTACGGCCAAGGTCATGCAGCACCCCGGCGGTCGGTGGCTGGTCGGCATCGCTGGCCTGGTCATCGTCATCATCGGCTTGGTGCTCGGCATGGAGGGCATCCGCCGCAAGTTCATGAAATACCTGCGCACGGCACAGATCAGCCCGAGAACGCGCCGGCTCATCCGGCTGCTCGGCGTCGTCGGCACTGTAGCCAGGGGCGTTGTCATAGCGCTTGTCGGTATCGGAGTGATCGACGCTGCGGTCTCGCACAACCCGGCGACGTCGGGTGGCATCGACAAGGCGCTGCTCACACTGCGCAACGGTCCAGTCGGCCCGATACTGCTGCTGCTCGTCGCACTCGGCCTGATCATCTTCGGCATCTACGGTCTGTGCGAGGCCCGCTGGCGAAAGGTCTGATGATGTCGACAGCCGGGGGAGGAGACAAGCAGACCCGGTCTGACGTAACCGGCCACAAGGCCGTCAGGAAGTCGCCCAGTCCTAGCCCAGGCGGTAGGGCTCGGCGTCCGCGGCACGCAGAGTCATGCCTAGTCCAGGCCGGTCGGCCTCTGGTGTCATCGTCCCGCCGTGCGGGCTTAGCGCTCCGTCGAACAGCATCTGCTCGATGCGCTGGTGGTCATGGAAGTACTCCACATGCCGCAGGTTCGGCACGCAGGCCGCCACCCGGGCATGCAGGTTCGGTGCGCAGTGGCCCGATATCTGTATTCCGGAGGCTGCCGCGAGCGTCGCCGCCTGCAAGAACCCCGTGACGCCGCCGCATCGCGTGACGTCAGCCTGAAGACAGTCCACCGCGTTAGCGTTCAGCAGCCGGGCCGAACCGGCGATAGTCCAGCTGTACTCCCCCGCCGCTACGTCTGGCAGGACCTGGCAGCGGATCGCGGCCAGGCCAGCGGTGTCCTGCGAGGAGACGGGCTCCTCGAACCATGTCACGTGATAGTCGGCCAGCGCCGCCGCGACCCGGACTGCCTGCGCGGTGGTATAGCCGCCATTGGCGTCAACGTAGAGCTCGGCTTTGTCGCCGATGACATCCCTGGCGATAGCCACCCGGTCCAGATCGCGGTCCTGACGGGTGCCCCACGACTCGCCGATCTTGATCTTCACTCGCGGGATCTCCAGAGACTCGGCCCAGCCTGTCAGTTGCCTGCGCAGCGTGGCGTTGTCGTAGCTGGTGAATCCGCCACTGCCGTATACCGGCACGTCCGTGCGGACCTGGCCGGCGAGCGCTGCTAGTGGCACTTCCAGGAGCCTGGCTTTCAGATCCCACAGAGCGATATCGACAGCCGAGATCGCGGTGGCAGCGATGCCCTCCCGGCCAACGTTCCGCACAGCTCGGCACATCGCTTCATAGCAACCCGCCACATTCATGACGTCGCGGCCCTGGACGACGCCGGCGAGCATCCCGGTCACCACGTGCTGCGCCGCCGGGCTCGCATAACTCCAGCCCAGGCCGACCTGACCAGCTGCCATCACGCGGACCGCCACCATCGCTGTCTCATCCCAGCCCAGCGTGCCGTCAGCCTCCGGCTCGTCGGTCGGGATCACGTAGGTCGCCGCCTCGACGGAACTTATCAAGCAGTCGCCTGCCACGCCTTGCCTCCGACCTTGCACTCAATGGCTCTCCGCGTGGTCACTCACCGCTGTGCCAGCGCGGCAGTTCCCTCGTCATCCCCGGCCAGCCACGGCGTCCCGGAGCTTGTCGACAACGGCTACCGCGGGGCCGAGAGTGGCAAGCACCGCGGGAGTGGGCGGCGTAAGCGGATGCGGTCGCGTGGGGCCGTGCTGCTTCGCCTGCGCGATCTTCTTGCCGAGTTCCTGCGATTCACCCTGGCTGAGTACCTTTCGCAGCCCCGGCCAGACGCGGGACTCCTCGAACTCGATGTGCGCACGGCAGGCAGGAATGAGGGTGTCGACCAGGGCGTCGAACTCATGCCGGCCTCCGCCGAGCTTGCCGAGTTCGTAGAGCATGTTCTTGGCTTCGGACTCCTGCTCTATCGCCTCGTCCGCCAGGTCGTTGCCAGATGGCATGAGCTGTCGGACGGTCGGCCAGAAGTACTGCTCCTCTGCCGTCTCGTGAGCGGAGGAGCCAATGATCAGCCGCTCCGCCACTGCCTTACGGGCAGCCACCACGGCCTCAGTTGCGCCGCTGGAGTTGTCAGGGCTGCTTTCCAGCGCATCGAGCATCCGCTTGACCGCTGCGTGGTCGCCGCCCAGGACCTCGAATACGTCTGTCATCTTCCCTCGCCTGAACTCGCCGTG
>Ga0335072_10012025_pt1 | contig 12362 bp, 16 predicted proteins | sample Lox_Sample_21_FD_206725 | JGI IMG/M metagenome (GOLD analysis project Ga0335072, IMG submission 206725) | Soil microbial communities from Loxahatchee National Wildlife Refuge, Florida, United States - Lox_Sample_2.1 | ecosystem: Environmental > Terrestrial > Soil > Wetlands | place: USA...
GCAAACCCGCTTACGTCCACCTCCACCCAACCTCCTACGCCATCATCGTCGCCGCTCTGATCGTGCACCTCCTCCGCGGTCCTGCGAGTCTACCTGCACCGTCTTCGTACATTTACCCCTGCCACCCTACTGCCGCTCCTGCCACCTACCCCAACACCCCGTGCAGCCGCTGCACCCCTGAGACCCTGCCGTCATCGTATATCTGCCCCGTCGTTGTCATTCACCTGCCTGTCCGCCGTGGCCGTGCATCTACGCGTTCTGCTGCCGCTCCTCTGACCGACATTGCCTAGCTCTGCCAACTCCCGCCGACCTCTGGCGCCCCCTGCCTACCTTTACCGACCATTACTTACCTCTGTCACGTGAAACAGATACCATACTTGGTCAGGGGACCATACCAGAGCCATCTACGCCCCACATAGGTAAGGGGGTGGCGCTGGTTGCCCAGGCACCATCTTTCGTGTACATATATGCCCGAATCTTTAAGATAGCAGAAATGACACTCTAGTTTCTACGCAACAACCTCTGCCGCTCACTGGCTATCTTTGCCGCCCTATCGTTTTCTCCGACCCGTCCTGACGCATCCTGACCGCGCCTGGTACGCTCTGACCGGCCCTGCCTGCCTCTGCCGCGCCTTGCCCAGCTCTAGTACGTCCTGGTGTGCTCTGCCGCGTCCCGCCGGCCCCCCGATGCCTGCTGCCTACCTTTGTCGCCTACTGCCTACCTCTGCCGGACTCTGACCCTTCTTGCCTACCTCTGCCGCGTCCTGCCGCGCTCTGACCGCCACTGCTTACCCCCTGTGAGTATCGGTCTGAGCGCCGACGTGAGTCTTGACTACCGCCGGAAGTGTCTGTAGCCGTGTCCGTGCCTATAGCCCAAGAGATCGTAGCGCTACGCTCGCAGGTATCGCTCTTAGTTGCGCCGACCGGAGACCATACACATCCCACACCGCTTGCAGACAACCACTCGGTGTGTCCTGTGGTAGCAAAAGTCACTCAACATCCTGAGATCAGTCATTGGATGCAGTGGGGACTGGAGACAAGGATGTGACCGGTGCTGGAACCTGTTCAGCAGCCCGTCGACTCGGCGCAGCCGTTGCAGGCCCGCCCGCAGCACTCGATCGACCCTGCCGCAGATAAAGGCAAGCCCCGCCTCCCCGTCGCTCGCCCTGCGTAGCTGGTAGGCCGCCGTGAACGCCGCAGCAACGGCGTGACCTCGGAGAGGTAACCGGAGTCAGGAACCGTGGCGTGGCGCGCCTGGTCGAGCTGCTGGCGGAGCGACGCGAACGCCGCGCGTTCACCGACGCGCGAGGCGGCGGGACGCCATTCCGAGGGACCCCGTACCTCGACCTCCGCCACCGTGACCATGCAGTACTGCCGCTTCGAGCCGAAGACCTCCGCAGCCTCACGTGCGACACCGCCCCGCCTGCAGTGCTGTCGGATCACGTCGCCGTTAATCCTCACCGCCGTGCAACCGCCGACCTTGCAGCTCCAGCCGCCGTGGAAACCCCAGCCCGTCCATGCGCCTCTTCCCGTGGCCCTGCCGTACCACCTCCGCCACCCTGCCTGCGACCTCGACTCCCGCCAGCTCTTCCACCACCGCCCGCTTCTGCCCGCCCTTGACGCCGTGCACCGAGACCAGGTGGCCCTCATGCTTCCCACCTACGTAGCACGTCCCGCAACCCGTGCACAGGAGGACGCCGCCCGCCGCCGCCGCCTCCATCTCGATCGTGTACCTGCCCCGCCGTTCTGATCGTGTATCTGCCCCGCCGCCGTGGCCGTGTACCTGTGCCGCCGTCACGATCGTATGCCTGCGCCGTCATCATGGTCGTGCAACTGCTCCGCCGTTCTGATCGTGTATCTGCCCCGCCGTCGTGATTGTGCACCAGCGCCGTCGCCGCGGTGTACCTGCGCGTCCGCCGTGGTCGTGCACTTGCCCCGCCGTCCTGGTCGTGTACCTGCCTCGCCGCCGTGGTCGTGCTTCTGCGCTATCGCCGTGCTTCATCTACGCCTCCGCCGTGATCGTGTATCTGTCACTGCCGTGGCCGTGCATCTACCGCGGCCGCTTTGATCATTTATCTGCGCCGCCGTCGTGATCGTGTACCTGTGCGGTTGCCGTGGTCGCGCATCTGCGCGCCGTCGCCGTGGCGCATCTACGCGTGAAGCCATATTTGGAATCGTAACGCTCTTGGCATATGCGGGGGGGGATTATCACGCTCTTGGCATCGAAACGAACGGTGGGAGAACCACTGATGGGAGCCGACCTACGGCGCTTCCCGGAACGACGGCCCGTCACCGCTATCTCTCCGCCGTCGTCGACGCAAATGAACAACCACGACGGACGCGTAGGTGTACGACCACGACGAGCGCGCAGATGCACGGCCACGGTAGCGGCGCAGGTACACGACCACGGCGACGGCGCAGGCATACGATCACGACGGCCGAGCAGGTACACGGTCAGAACGGTCGCGCGGGTGCACGATTAGGGCGACGGGGCAGATACGCGACCACGGCAACCGCACAGGTACACGATCACGACGGCGGCGTAGATACACGATCAAAGCGGCCGCGTAGATGCACGGCCACGGCAGTGACATAGATGCACGATCACGGCGGAGGCGTAGATGAAGCACGGCGATAGCGCAGAAGCACGACCACGGCGGCGAGGCAGGTACACGACCAGGACGGCGGGGCAGATGCACGATCACGGCGACGGCGCACGTACACGATCACGGCGGAGGGGCAGACACACGATCAGAACGGCGACGCAGGTACACGACCACGACGGCGGCGTAGATACACGATCACGGCGGCAACGGCGCGAAGATGCACGACCACGGCGGCGCCGTAGGTACACGATCACGATGGCGGGGCAGGCATACGATCACGGCGATGGGGCAGATGCACGATCACGATGGCGGGGCAGGCAGGCATACGATCACGGCGACAGAGTAGATGCACGATCACGACGACGGCACAGGTATACGATCAAGACGGCGGCGCAGATACACGGCAGTGGCATAGATATGCGATCACGGCAGCGGGGCAGACCTGCGCGTCCACTGTAGTGGCAGACTTGCGCGCTTGTCGTGGCAATGGACCTGCGTGCCCGCCGTGATCGTGCACTTACGTGCTCGTCGTGGTCGTGGACCTGTGTACCCACCGCGATCGTAAGCCCGCAGAGGAAGGCCGCATTCGGGTCGACTGCACAGCAGAAGCCGTGCTTCGGAGCCGACGTGCAGCTGCTACGAAGCAATGAACCCGGTCGACGGCGGGAGAACAGACAACCCAAAGGGAGGGAAGAAGGGAGAGCGAAAGGCGAAGGGTAGAGAAATGAACCCAGGCTGGACGGAATGAACTCGCGGTGAGGAGGAACGCGACTGAAACTGCATGCTCGCCCTGCTGTTGAGTGTACTTCTGGCCCTTCATCCCAGTGAACGACATAAGCGGCACCAGGCCTGCCGAGCCTAGCAGGCTAACCTAACAGGCAAATCATCAGGGGGTACCGAAGGCCCATGGGCCGTAAACTCCAGAGTAATGAATGCTATCAGTCAATTAGTCACTTACCATGAGCGGCTCGAACGGGGGGTGGTGGGACTTACGTCCATCCAGCTTCGCATAGACCAAGACAGATTTGTCCCGACTTCGCCCAGATAGATGTCTCCATCATGCGTGACGTCGTGTTCGAAGAAGCCTGCTAGAAGGAGAGACGGATTCTCCAAGTCTACCGAAAATCATGAAGCTCAACTACGACATCGATCAAGTTGCTGCACAGATTTGTGAGCTTAACATCTTTCAGGGATGCTCCGACGCTAAATCCAAGTAGTCTGATCGTCAGCATTCTGCAACATAGATTTGGCAAGTCTCAGCTGCTCCAGGAAGTTTGTTTCCCCACAGCCCAAGAAGACGGTAAAGCCAGCTACTCAAATCGAATATCAGTCCACTTCCGCAGGCACTCGATACAGACTTAGTGGACGCTATACCGGGGTTTGAGGCAACCACGTGGCCAGTCCACCAAGTCCACCACGCCTGCCAGGCCCTCAAGAACTCCCGGCCTGGTACCAGGCTTTACCAGATCAGGCCAGTTGGGCTTGCTTGTTGGGAGCGCTGTCTCGAGATGGAACAAGCCCAAACCCAGCTTGAGATACCCTTTTGAGCAGCAAGAATCGGGGTTTCTTGCGGACCCCCAGGCGACTGACATTGTACAGGCTCCTCGAACGTTGGGCCAAACACTCGTTTAACGCCAGAGCATCCCTCAGTACGAACCGTTCGTTCACCAAGTGCTCCGAATCTGCAAGCCGTTCACTCCGTTCCACGGTACAACTAAGGAGCGTCAGAGAATGGGATAAATTAGACGAGGCAGGCAAAGAATTGTGAAGAGAATCAGCGGACCTTGCGCTGCATTAAGGTGAATCCAGTTGCAAGTTGACGATGGCCATTACTGACTAAAGGAATCCAGTTCACCACTTATACCGTGCCTACCTAGCTTTTAGCGGAATGACTCGCAACCTTACAACCGCTGATAGCAACTCTCTAATCTACTCGGACCGTACTTCTCGTCTGCTACGAACAGATTTTTGAGTTCAGAATTCGTCTCACTTCCGTCAAACTGTCCATCCATCCTTGCCTTCTTCGCAATCTCTCTATCTCTGCATTCTTTTCGCCTCAACCAAAAGTACATGAAAGCCATCGTAAAGAGGGTGAGGGGTATTGCAATGGCAAAATACACCCACACACGAGTGGAAAAGACTTCTGGTATGGTTTGGGCGTCCCATTTGAGAGGCGGCAAAGCCAGAATGGTCTGAGAATAGTCAGTATAGGGCGATACTGCACTCAAAGTGGCCTTACTGCAGTGAAAGTCCCGGGTAAGAATATGGTACCAAGAAGAGCAATAATTCGCATGTCAGAGCTGTCTCTACGACTAGCTGCCGCCAGTTCTCTCGAGTCTCGAGCAATTCCAATGGACAGCGTCACATCTTGTTGCGCAATGAGGTTTGCGACCGCCATATTTTGAGATTGAAGGCGCAGTGGCAAGTTCTCTTGCTCTGCTTTGATGTGTTCTAGAGAGCTTAGCACGAATTTGGCTCTGGATGCGAGTATGGAGGAGGTGTCTCTGAGATGTACCGAGTTTGGTAGAAGTAAATCGCCTTGGCTTGTGTCCAATTGTCCAAGCGCGAATTCCAAGATCAAGCGCGAGCGTTCAACTAATATCTGAAAGAGTCCAAGGTTTCGGATGGCTTCACTCAGCTCGACCGCCAGTGATCGGTAGTCAGGTAGTGTTTTGGAGATCTGGTTTATTGAAAGCTTCACTGTTTCACGGCCGCTGCCAGAGTTGGATTCGATGTACTCCATTTGTTCGGAGAATCTTCTCCGTATACGGATTGCAGTATTTTGGAGAATCTCCGCCATAAATATCGGCATCGTCATTGGATTGGGAACTTCAAGAAATGTGGCTGATATTGCGTCTGCCCACCCAGTGATTTTTTGGCCCGATGTCATGCAGCCGGTCGTGATGTTGGAGCGACAGTCATAGGAGAATATGCCACCAATTGAAAGAGGATAGATGCCCCCGCCAATGATGAAATCTGGTTGGAGAGTAATCAATTGGATATTCTTCAGAGGCTCGGCCCAGGGTAAACAAGGAGCAGATTAATGCGAGATTGCATACGTACTGATCTTGGTCGAATCCCCAGATGTGACAACAAAGATTGCGGTTCCCCCCATGTAGAAGGCATCCCAATGAAGACGTAGCGTTGGAAATTCCCATTCTCGCAGTAAATGACGAAATGTTTTCTCTTTCATTGGGAATTTCGAATATCCATACTCGTTCTTCTGTTCTATTAACCGTAGACCTGCTACTGGTTTTTGGCCGTTACGCATCGGAGGCTCTGCTTTGGACCAGGCTTCAATTCCATCCTCTCTAATCTGATAGGTCTCGAATTTCGGATCCAGATTGTCTGGGAAAGTCCACACTTCGACTGCATGACTCTCTTCTGACATTTCTGCGAATCCAAAGGCAAATTTCCCGTCGCCTATTTCACCTAGGCATTTCGTGCTTCTCGCTGGAATCATGTCTATGAAGTATCTGCTCGCTCCCTAGGTAGAAGTCAATTAGCAGTGCTTTCACAATTCCAATTCCATGTACACCTGTCAGCTGCGCGCAACATGAAACAGACTCCGAGGCGGGGCGGGGCTGAGTCGGATTTTGCTCTTACCGCTTTAACCCGATCGCGTTTCAGGTTTAGTAACGTGACCACCAGCGTCAGGAGATCTATCTTCCGCAATGTCAGACATATTCGATATGCTCTGCATCTCAACAATAGTCCGATCTTCACCGCAAACAAGTCACCCTCTTTCGAGGCGCCTGAAGTCGACGAGTTGGAAGGCACTGATGCGACCGAACACAACGACACCGACTTCCCCAACGCTGAGTCTGCCTCTTCCGACGCCTTCCTCTACCGTTGACAAGCATTCCGGTTTGGTTTTAACCATGAGTCTGTGGGCTTCTAATCCTGCCTGGTTTATAGCTCCTGCCACTGGGGATGTCTTTGAGGGCAAGGAAAGCTGGTACCAGCACCTGCAAGCGTGGGGCTTGTTCCGGGGCTTTGGGATCATTCAAGGGAGGGTTGGGAAGGACGGCACACCGCACTGGCAGTTCATCTGCAAGGCTCATGGTACGGAAGCCGAGAATAAGCGTAACCTAGAGTCTAGGGAGAGGAAGGATGAAGAAGGCAAGGTGGTGTCTGACAGACAGTGCGACACGATGATTAAGACGAAGAAGGACTGTGGATTCGAGTATCTGCTATCCCACAAAGCTGTCAGCAAAGGAAGTGAAGATAAAGAGTATATTGGGGCACTCAAGTGCTCTGACCACACTCATCCACTTCATCGGAATCCAATCTCATTCAAAGTACACGAGAAAAGTACTGTAGAATATCAAGCACTGGTCGCTCAAGCCCGCAGATATCGAATTGGAAAGAGATCCTATGCTGAGAGTCAGGAATGGCTTGAACAAGAGCTATTAGGGATGGCTATTAGCCAGAAGACGTACACGTACTACGACCTGCTCCGAAAGAAGCCCGGGGATTCCAGCAACCCTGATACTACTGATGGCCTTCTGGCTGTGTTGAATGAGAGGCTTCCTTTATCTTTCGGTGTCGCACAAAGGGTGAGATGGAAGGGAATCATGTAATCAAGCGAAAGCTGATTCAGGTTGTCTTCTTCCATAAAGAAGCGATCAGGTTCGGTCAACGCATCATGGCCAGCAAGGTGCTTGTGGTAGATGGTGCCTGCAACACGAATAAGCTGAGGATGCCCCTACCCGCAGAGGTGGGAATAACGAACTCCAACGAAACCTTCCCTTCCGCCTATAGCTATTGTCCCGGGGAGACTGCTAGGCCATACGACTTCCTCGAAATCCTCGGTGAAGAAGTCTTTCTTGACGACACTCTTGACCCTGCTGTCATTATGGGAGACCAGGCGCCTGGCCTAATCAAAGCAGTAGATGTCCTAGACTCTATTCCGAACGATGTGTTGCAGTTTCGTAACTGGCACGCGGTGGAAGCTACGAGAGCCAAATTCAATAAAGCTGGAAACGAATCGTGCAGCGCTGCCAGCTGCTCTACGGCCAAAAAAAAAGGAAGAGTTACGTCACAGATACCTGATTTCCAAAGGAGAAAAGGGTGGTATTCTGCTATGCCAAGCTCTTGAGCAACCTGGGCTGCGTGGCTATGCAGCGGAGTGCAAGCTACCATCCTCCAACTAAGAAGGTAACCAACGCCCAGCTTCCGCTTGAAGATGCGGTAGCCGCTATTCGCAGCAAGACTCTAGCTATCTATAAGCAGCTCAATATGGAGGAGGACAGAGCACTTATCGACGCTGATTCAGCACTGGACACGAGCGCACTCAAATATCTGACCAACGCGGTAAGCATTATAGCTACCAAGCTCATTGAAACGGAATGGACTACACTACACAAGCTTGCGCAGGAAGCTGGTACTACTGATCTAGATCTAGGGCATTGTAGCTGCCAACTACTACTACTACGGTATTCATTACCTGCAGACATCACCTCCTTCAAGCCTGTCAAAGCGGTCAACCTCTACCCAAGTCCCTCGCTCACTCTAGGTGATGGTTGAAAGGCCCTAAAATCCGTCATAATCGGTGGACTCCATTCTATGGACAAGAGCAGGCAGTTAATCTATCACCAAGGAGGATGGATGTCTATAAGGCAGTTCAGGATGCAATGACGGTCCGAGATAGACTGGGGCTAGAAGAACGGTCACACTTCGATATCCAGTACCTCAAGACCAACGCTGCAGCTAAAGTCCTTACTGAACGCCATGAAGAGCTCTCTCTAATGCTGATCAGCCAGCTTGATGCAGTCCCTAAGAAACAGTGGCGGAAGAAGAAGAATCACGGCAAAGCTAATGCCCCATGGTTGACCGCAGCCCAAAGCAGTGATAAAGACTGACTAGAGGCTGACAGACTTGCCAGGGGTAAAGAAAGAGCTGTTAAACCAGAACTAGAGATGGAGAGAGTGCCTGCAACACCCCCGCAGCGTAAGAGGACCAAATCCTTAGTTGAGAAGACTCCTAGCAAGCGTCTGACCCCTGCCTGAGCTGCCCCGGCATTACCACAGTCCCCAGAACAGTCCTCACCTCCTCCGATACCTCCATCTACACCACCAGCTAGACTATTGTGGTGGGGCCAATTGGTCACTAGCCCCTTATGGGCACGAGAACTGTCCCTTGGAGCATCTATTAGAGATAGCGAGGACACACACAGATAGCATCAAGCAAGCTTTCTACGCAAGACGTGTCTCTAGGCTCTGCCTTCCCATCATTGCCATGCCTTCCCTATCGTACAGCTTGCCGTCAGGCATACCCTTATCCCTTCCACACTATACAAAGGGAAGGGAGGACAGGAGCGCATAAGGACTGTCAAAGGGGCAGAATCAAAGGCCAGGGGCTTACTAGCAGACTCGTAGCCCTGGGGGTGAGATGGGACACAAAACTCATAGTGTGGCTTAGAGCAAAGCCCTATCTCGAGGCTCTTGGTGCAGGACGGTGGCGAGGCCCTATATATGGCTATACTACTCAATGTGATGGTTTCTTTGAGTACCCCCACTACCGTGGCGCGGGTTATTTGATACACCGCTTAGCCTAATTTACGAGGGGTGCTGGCCTGAAGGGGTGTTGGCAAAGGGGTGGCCCGGAGTCATTCCGCCCCTTGAGATACCACAGAGGAGTCGGATTTTGAATGAGGAGGGCTTGTACTTGGATTCTGAAATATACCATCGTCACAAGACAGATTGCCAGTGACACCGTCGTCCAGTCTGTCATCAATTCCATCTTTTTCAACGAAGCTCAAGCTTCGAGATCGTCCGGACCGATCAATTTATCCATTTCGCGTCTCAATTCGTTTGCATCGTGCTCGTGTCCCCATTCCTGCAACCACCCTTCAAGCCAAGTCATATTCTGGAGGCGCCAAGTATCTTCTTCCTCTCCGTATCGACGTTCAATCATCCTGATCGATTGTCGGATGTTTGCCTCTGCCTGATGCTGATTATCCATGAGATGGTGCGCACGTGCAGAAGCGCTTAGAGCATAGATCTCATATACCTGTGAGCGTGGCCATTTGGACCTTTTGGCGCGAGCGAGCATATCTTGGGCAACTGTCTCGGCCTCGTGAGCATGCTCTCTTCCTCCTTCTCTTAGTGTCTTCGCGATATTGTTCAGTATGGATAGACAGCTCGGGTGGCTGCTGCCATAGCTTTTCTCGCAGTCAGCAAGCAAGGTCTTTGCGTGCTTCACAGCTTCCATGAAGTCTTTGCGATAATAAACCTCATAGGTGAGAGCGAGACGATGCAAGACGGCAGAGTAATCGAAAACATTAGTAGCGTTGCCGAAAGAGTCTGCGGTTGATCTCCAAATTGTTTCAATCACACAATGAAGCTGATCGATATCAACCTCAGCCAACAATTTGCAGACCTGGAGCCAATAGTCTTCAGCAGGGAGTATTTCTGCTGCCATATCACCGAAGTAACGACGCAACACGTCAGCATATCTTTGGAGCCCTACAGACATAAGCCGCATGAGCGATGCGAACAGATGAGTGATTACGTGCGGGTTTTGCACACGTAACATGGCCGGGACGAGCTTGCAAGCATTGGAAAGGATCTGTCGGACGCGCACAAGTGAGCCTTGCCTGAAGAGCCTTGCAGCTGCTTGACAACAATTCCTGAATTGGGCAGCTTTGCCAGCATCGAGATATGTTGCCGTCGTGTCCCGGTACCAGCCATCGTCATCCACAATCCATTTCTTCGTATGAAAAGCGCGTGCGATGAAGATATTGAGAGTAAATCCTAACTTCTCTGCCACGAGAAGCTGCTGTGGTAGTGTCATAGACAGAGGAATACTAGGGCTGCACAACACCAATTGGTGGAGACTTTGTAGGTCAGAGATACAAGTGTCATTAGGAGGGCTAAAACTTGCTTCCGGACGTCGCTGCAATGGAAGTTGTGGAGATTGTTCATCCAATGAAGACGAACGATTGCTATCGATCCGAGGCAGACCAAGTTCCTTATCTGCAACTACTCCGCCGGATACTGAAGGAGGCTCGGACAAGAGCGGTTCTGGCGACATGGACGGCGTCCTGCATGCGATGTGCTCAGGAGTTGGCGCGTCCAGGTATTTGGTGAGGAAAGCAGGATCTTGTCGTACCTTCCTCTTGACGTATCGCTGTACGTCCTGGATATTGCATGGTCTTCCACGGATTTTGAAGTCGGAGTTCTTCTGGCATGCCTGTCGTTGACGATACAGTCTGTGAACCGCAGCCATATCCCTTGCCTTGTTCTTCTTCGCTAAATTCCATTTCATTATTCGAGACTTGTACATCTTCACCCTGTGAAATGATTAGCTAATATACGTACTCGATTCTCAAGGTGGAAATGGCAGATGGTCATGTACTGACGTGGCGTTGTGATCATGTTCATCAGCCATGATCTCCATAACCTGATTCAGTGATCTCTTCTCGTCAACGTACAGTTGCGTGATCAGGGGCTTCTGGCGCTCCCAATCGGCTGGTGAAGCCCATGTTACGCGATCACTGGTGCTCGTGTCGGGGGAATGCTCTTTGGCACTGGCCAGAGCGATGTCCATCTCCAACCTCGGTACTGCCTCAAGCGATAGCATGACTGAAATATTCGTGATGTCGAATACAGATGCCCATGCACGACTGGTGTAGTAGGACCGAAGGATCGTTGGAGGTAGGAAAGCACTTTGTATGCACAAAAGTGTCCACGAGGCTGACCGATAGTTGTCGCTGACCGAAGATCCATGCATTTCTTTAGGCAACATGATTGGCTCTGACCATCGAGCCATGCAGTTCTTCAGGCAGCATGATTGGCTCTGACCATCGATCCATGCGTTTTGCATGGTGTGGTGATTGGCCACGACCATGGAGCCGTGCATGATGCATGTTGTGCTGGCAATCTGCTTGGATCTTCAGCCTCGTGGGTTATTCTCTAGCCAGAGTTCGTGTTCCCTCAGGTTTGATGCGAGACGCTATGGGGATCGGTGGCGAACGAAAAAGGCGAGAGAAGGACACACCAACTTTTGGCCAAACTCGCTCCCCAATTGACCCTGGGTGTGATGCTGGTTGTCCAGAAGACCGCTTCTGTTGGGCACATATGGTCGGGATGGTTCGGGTGGCCCAATGTAAGGCCTTTTCCGACTAACGCCCATTTCGGTGATAGTAGCATAATATCATGGTGTAAGTAAAACGAAGAGCTGGGCGCAGGTCGCAGAGGGGCGCGCCGCAGGGGTACCGCAGGCGACAGTGATCTCAGTTACCGAGGGCCCTCGAGGGCGGGTTCAAGGGGGATAGGAGCCTCGAGGGGGCGGGTAAGAGGTGGTTATGGTGCAAAGGTAGCCGTAAGGGGGCAGATTGAGGCGCGCAGTGCGTCAACGCTCTTATCCCATCTTTCTTGCCTGTGAGTGTGTTCGTAAGCCTCATCGCCTTCAATAAAATGGATCCTTACCAACGGGGGTCCCGAGTTCCCTTCGCAGTCCACAATCCCCGAACCCCCCTTTCAACGATCCCAATTATGAAGATGTATAAGCGTGGCCAGCGGTTCATGATCGTTGATTACACTGCTAATCAACGCAACGGCTCAGAAGTCTCGAAGATCTGGTAACACGGCGGAGAGCGCCGTCGAGTCGACGATGGCATAATGGTTCGATATTGGCGGTGTGACCACTGCAGTAATAAGAGGATCTTGAAGTGCCCAGAGACTAGTAGAGGAGTCACCAGGTATCCCATTCGCCACCTCGAGAACTGCCACTTTATCGACCTCAACTCCGA
>Ga0335072_10012026_pt1 | contig 12361 bp, 9 predicted proteins | sample Lox_Sample_21_FD_206725 | JGI IMG/M metagenome (GOLD analysis project Ga0335072, IMG submission 206725) | Soil microbial communities from Loxahatchee National Wildlife Refuge, Florida, United States - Lox_Sample_2.1 | ecosystem: Environmental > Terrestrial > Soil > Wetlands | place: USA: Florida...
AGTCGATGCCATCCGCGGGAATCTCCGCTCGTTCGGACTCACCCATGACCGGGCCGAAGACGGAAGTGGTGCCGGCGACGCGATCGGGCAAGACCGCGAGGGAAATGTCCGGGCCGCTTTCGAGGGCGACGGCGCGCTCGATGGTGTTCTCGAGTTCGCGGACGTTGCCCGGCCAGTCGTAAGACTCCAAGCGGCGCATGGCCTCCGGGGTGATCCCGTCGATCTTCTTGCCCATGGAATTTCGGAAAGACTCCAGGAAATGGCGGGCCAAGAGGGGAATGTCCTCGCGACGGTCGCGCAACGGGGGAACATGCAGAGGAATGACGCTCAAGCGATAGAAAAGATCTTCGCGAAATTCTTCGGCCGCGATGGCCTTTTCCAAATCCTTGTTGGTAGCGGCGATCACGCGGACATCGACGTCGATTTCCTCGGTGCTGCCGAGTGGGCGCACCTTCCCTTCCTGGAGCACGCGGTAAAGCTTGACCTGCATGGTCTGGTTCATGTTGCCAATCTCGTCCATGAAGAGCGTGCCGCCGTGAGCGGCCTGGAATAGGCCGCGACGGTTCTCGTTCGCGCCGGTGAAGGCGCCCTTGGTGTAGCCGAACAGTTCCGATTCCAGCAGGGTTTCGGGAAAAGCGCCGCAATTGATGGTGATGAACGGGGTGTCGGAACGGGCACTGTTCTCGTGAATGGCCCGAGCCACTAACTCTTTTCCGGTGCCGCTTTCGCCGGTGATAAGCACGCGGCTGTTCTGAGGAGCAACGGTCTGGATCAAATCGAAGATCGCTTTCATCTTGGGGCTTTGGCCAATGATGTTGTCCAAACCGGTGAGCCGGCGGAGCTCCCTGCGGAGGTAGCCGGCTTCTTTCTTCCACTTGAGATTTTCGGTGACTTCGCGGACCGCGGTGCGCAACTGTTCGACCAAATCGTGGTCCTTGATGACATAGCGATTGGCGCCTTCGTTGGCGGCGGCGATGGCCGTGTCCAGAGAAGGCACGCCGGTGATCAGGACGAAATAGGAATCGGGAGCGACTTCCTTGGCGAAACGGAGCAATTCCACGCCGGTCTCTCCGGGCATGCGCACGTCGGAAATGATGATGTCGTAAAGAGAAGCCTCGAGTTTGCGCTTGGCGCCATCGACGCTATGGGCGACTTCAACGCGATGTCCTTCCTTGCGGAAGGTAATCTCGAGGAGTTCGCAAATGGATTTTTCGTCGTCGACGACCAGGATGTGGGCCATTTCCCGGGTGGTTTCCTTAGGAGCGATTTTGGTTGCTTGCATAGCGCCTCATTCGATACGCGGAAGTTCGATAACAAATTCCGCGCCCCTATTCTTTTCGCTGACCACGGAAATACGACCGCTGTGGGCCTGGACAATCTGATAGACAATGGCCAAACCGAGGCCAGTGCCACCCTCAAAATTGGATTGTAGCGGTTCAAAAATCTTATCGCGTTGCTCCGGGTCCAATCCGACACCGGTATCGCGAAAGGAGATGCGCAACCAATCGGGGACGTGCTCAATGCCGACAGTAAGGGTGCCGCCGAGGGGCATGGCACGGACGGCGTTGTCGCAGAGATTCCAGAAGACCTGGCGGATCTTGTTGGAGTCCACTTTGGCCTTGGAAACCTGGCCATTGAAGGCGCGCACTAATTGCACATTCTTGACGATGTCGGGTTTGCGCTCGATCAACAAGAGGGTCTCTTCGAGAAGCGCGCGCACGTCTTCCTCCTGAAAGGCATAGCTCTTTTCGCGGGAGTAATTCAAGAAGTCGGTAATGATGTGGTTCAAGCGCTCCGACTCGCGGCTGACGATGCTGACCAGGTGCTTTTCGTCTTCCTCGAGGGGGACAAGCCGTCCCAACTCCTTGACCGCGCCGGCGATGGCAGTAAGTGGCTGGCGAATCTCGTGGGCGATGGCGGCGGAGAGACGGCCGACCGCGGCCATTCTCTCTTTGGTGGCGACCTCTTGCTCCAAGCGGCGCAACTCGGTGAGGTCCTGGAAATTAAAGACATAGCCACTGCGCACAGCCTCGCGGGTTCGCAAGGGCGAGACTGAGATGCCGAGATAGCGGCGTTGTCCGCCGGGGGTGCGTATCTCGATCTCGCGGCGCAAGGAAAGGCGCTCGGGCAACTCGGACATATCTTGCAACCAGAACTCCGGGCTGACTTCGCGAAGATCGCGACCGCGAAGATCGCTGAAAGTCCTGCCGAGGATTTCTTCGCCGGTGCGATTCAAGAGCACCACGCGGCCGTCGATGTCGGTGGTGACCAACCCGCCGCGCATGGAGTGGATGATATCGGCGGTGAATTCCTGCAACTCCCGGAGTTCCTCCCGTTTTTGCTCCAACTCCGAACTCTTCTTGCGCAGAGACATGCCCAGCAAACTGGCCAAATAGGCGACGGAAAGAAAGCCGAGGCTATTCCAGAGAAACCACAGGCGAATGTTTTCGAAGGTGGGAGGGGCCGCCGAGGTCCTGGGAATCTTGCCGCTGTAGACGAGGGCGAGGGTGAGGGCCAGTGAGGAGAGGCAAAACAGCGCGGTCAAAAAGGTGAGTTGGCGGGAAAAGAGGATGCTGGCCACCAGAATCACCAAGAGGTACAGAGAGATGAAGTTGCTGTCCTGGAGGCCGGTGGAATAAACGATGGCGGTGACCATGCCGACATCGCAGGAAACTTGCAGGGCGCCCAACCAGGATGCGGAAGGCAGCAAGCGCACCAGGATCAGGTGCAGAATGCCGATGGTGATCCACAAAATAATGATGGGGAGGAAGTAGCGGCTGGCACCGCTCGGAGGGGAATACTGGGGCCACACCACGCCGACGCCCAGAATGAGGGCAATCATGAGCAGGCGGACCTTGGTCAGCCACTCGAGCCATTCGCGGCGAGTCAGAGTTTGTTCCATACGCGGGAAGCCGGGACCGCGCCCGCTTCCCTCCCCCAAGACCATATCTTAAAAGAAATGGGAGGACAGCGTGCGGTGACGTGCCCTCCCAGTTCCGAAATAGAACGAGCCGAAGGTTTAGTGCGCGTTGGAGAGTTTGCCGATCAAAGAGAAGAGCGGCAAGTACATGGAAATAACCACGCCACCGACGACTAAACCAAGGAACACGATCATGATGGGTTCGAGAGCCGTCAAGAGGTCTTTAACCGCGACGTCCACTTCGTCCTCATAGAAGTCCGCGATCTTCTGCAACATGGCATCCATGGCGCCGGTTTGTTCGCCGACGGCGATCATCTGCGTGACCATGCCCGGGAACACTTCCGATTCCTTCAAAGGCTCGGTCAAGGACTTACCTTCTTCGAGGGCTTTGCGGACCTTGGTGAGGGCCCGTTCGACCACGGCGTTGCCGGAGGTTTTGGCGGTAATGTCGAGGCCTTCCAAGATGGGCACGCCGCTGGAGATCAAGGTACCAAGGGTACGTGTGAAGCGAGCCACGGCAATTTTGCGCATGAGGATGCCAAGGACGGGCAGTTTAAGGACGACCGTGTCGAGAACGAAGCGGCCGGTGGGAGTGCCGTACCAAATCTTCAATCCAACGACGGTAGCGGCGAATCCGACGACAATCAAGAAACCGAAGATGCTGCCCACGAAATGGCTGAGGGCGATGACGATTTTGGTGGGCAAGGGCAAATCCACGCCCAAGCCGGCGAACAAGGCGGCGAAAATGGGGACGACCTTCCAGAGCAAAAGGGTGATGACGCCGCCCGCAATGGTCAAAACGCCGACGGGATAGATCAAAGCGGACTTCACAGCGGCCTTGAGTTTGACGTTCTTTTCAATGTAGGTAGAGAGGCGCTGCAGAATGGTGTCCAAAATACCGCCGGTCTCGCCGGCCTCGACCATGTTGCTGTACAAGGGGTCAAAGACTTTGGGGTACTGCTTCATGGCGGTGGAGAGGTTGCTGCCACCCTCGACGGCGCTGCGCGTGCCGGTCAAGACCTTCTGGAAGGTCTTGTTCTCCTGCTGGCTGGCGAGAATCTCGAGACACTGGACCAGAGGCAAGCCCGCATCGATCATCACCGAGAATTGCCGGGTGAAGATGGCCAGTTCCTTGGCCTTCACACCGCTGCCGAAAGTGGGCAGGTTGAATTCCTTGCCCTTTTCGGAGACACGGGTAGGAGTGATTTGCTGGCGGCGCAGCAAGGTCTGCAGCTCAGTTTTGCTGTTGGCCGACATTTCGCCAGCAACCGAAGTTCCGGCGCGATTGGTACCCTTATATGTAAAGACCGGCATGGTGTTTCCTCCTCAGCGGTCGAAAGCCTTTTTTTGTACTGCGCACTTCCCCTGGCACTGCAAACTCTGTGGCGTTAGTGACGCGCGGCCACCGGCGTTTTCCCGAAAGTGGTCTTGCCGGCCGAGGGCGTATTGGCGACGCCACGATTAATCATGTCCTGGAGCTCATCGGGATTGGACGAACGAGAAAGAGCGATGTCCAAAGTGATGAGCTTAGCAAAATAAGCGTTGGCCAGACCTTGGTTGAAGGTCTGCATGCCGGTTTGTCCAGTGCCGGTTTGCATCGCCGAATAAATCTGGTGAATCTTGTCTTCGCGGACGAGATTGCGAATGGCGGCGGTAGGAACGAGCACTTCCATGACCATGACGCGGCCGCGACCGTCCGAGCGAGGCAACAACGCCTGACAAAGGATGCCTTCCAGAACCATGGAGAGCTGGGCGCGAATCTGCGGCTGCTGGTGAGAAGGAAAGACGTCGATGATACGGTTGATGGTGGAAGCGGCCGAGTTGGTGTGCAAAGTGGCAAAGGTCAAGTGGCCGGTTTCCGCGATACGCAAGGCCGATTCAATGGTTTCCAAGTCGCGCATCTCACCGATGAGCACCACGTCGGGGTCCTCGCGAAGCGCGGCGCGCAGAGAATTGGCGAAGGAATGGGTATCGGCGTGGACTTCGCGTTGGTTGACCAGGCATTTCTTGTGGTTGTGCAGAAACTCGATGGGGTCCTCAATGGTGATCATGTGCTCTTCGCGTTCACCATTGATCTTGTCTAGCATGGCGGCGAGGGTGGTGGACTTGCCGGAACCGGTGGGACCGGTGACCAGCACTAAGCCGCGGGGTTTGTCGCACAGACCCTTGACGACCGGGGGAAGGCCGAGAGCGTCGAATCCCTTAATTTCCCAAGGAATGGTACGGAACACCGCGCCGACCGCGCCACGCTGGTTAAAAACGTTGCCGCGGAAACGGGCGAGGTTTTTCAGACCAAAGGAGAAGTCCAGCTCCAGATTTTCTTCGAAGCGGTGCTTTTGAGCATCGGTAAGCACGCTGTAGGCGAGGGACTTGGTATCCGCAGCGGTGAGCGGGGGCATATCCAAAGGGCGCAAGCGTCCATGGACGCGCACGCGAGGTGCGCTGTTGGTGGTGATGTGGAGGTCGCTCCCCCCCATCTCGATCATCTTTTTCAGCAGTTCGCTCAGTGTAATGCCAGCCATAGTCGCATGTTCTCCGTTCTATAAGACCGTCTCGCGAATGACTTCTTCGAGAGTGGTGAGCCCGTCGGCGGACTTGATGAGACCGCTGCGGCGCAAGGTAATCATGCCTTGCTCAATGGCCTTTTTCTTCAACTCCAAGGCCGAGGCGCCCACGAGGATGAGTTCGCGCAACTCATCGTTAATCTCCATGACTTCATATAAACCGGTACGTCCTTTATAGCCGCGCTTGCCGCAGGTGGAACAACCCTTGCCATGGTAAATCTTGGTGGTTTTGGCCTCTTCGGGAGTATAGCCAGCATCGATCAACGCCTGTTGGGGAATGTCCAACTCTTCCTTGCAGTTGGAGCAGATGCGGCGGACCAAGCGCTGGGCGCAGATGAGATTGACGGAAGTGGCCACGAGGAAGGGCTCGATACCCATGTTCATCAAGCGGCTGATGGTAGAAGGGGCATCGTTGGTGTGCAGAGTGGAGAGCACCAAGTGGCCGGTGAGCGCGGCTTTGACGGCGATTTCCGCGGTTTCAAAGTCGCGGATCTCGCCGACGAGAATGATGTTGGGGTCTTGACGCAAGAAAGCGCGGAGAGCGGCGGCGAAGTTCAAGCCGATCTGGTCCTTCATCTGGACCTGGTTGATGCCTTGCAACTGGAACTCGACGGGATCTTCGGCGGTCATAATGTTGGTATCGACCTGATTGAGGCGGGAAACCGAAGAATACAGAGTGTTGGTCTTACCGGAGCCAGTGGGACCGGTAACCAGGACCATGCCATAGGGCTTCAAAATGTTGCGTTCGAATTTCTTCAGGGACTCAGGCTCGAAACCGAGCTTGGTCATATCCAGACGGAGGTTTTCTTTGTCGAGCAAGCGGAGGACGATCTTCTCGCCGTAGAGAGTGGGGACGGTGGAGACGCGGAAATCGAGTTCCTTCTTCTTGCCCTCGGCCTTGTACTTGATCATGATGCGGCCGTCTTGGGGCAAACGCTTTTCGGCGATGTCCAGCTTAGCCATGATCTTCATACGGCTGGTAATGGCGTCGCGCAGCTTCATCGGCGGGCTCATGACGGTCTGGAGCACACCGTCCACACGGAAGCGCACACGCATTTCGTTTTCGTAAGGCTCGACGTGAATATCGCTGGCGCCGCGCTTGACCGAATCGGTGAGAATAAGGTTGACCAGCTTGATGATGGGAGCTTCTTCGGCGGCCTTTTCGAGCATGGCCGCGTCCATCTCTTGCTCTTCCGCGGCGAGCTCGAGTTCCTGGTCTTCGTCGACCAGGTCTTTCATCAAGGAACTGAGTTCTTCGTGGGTGGAGGAACTGCCGCCGTAGAAGCGGCTGATGGCCTCGGCGATGGCGGACTCGGAGGCGACGACCGGCTCGACGTTGAAGCCGGTCATGAACTTGATGTCGTCCATCGCGAAGACGTTGGTGGGGTCGGTCATGGCGATGGTCAACACGGAGCCGACACGCGAGAGCGGAATCACCTGATAGCGGAGCGCGGTGTCTTGCGGGATTAACTTGATGACGTTGGGATCGATCTCGTAATACTTGAGGTTGATGGAGGGGACGCCGTACTGGCGGGAGAGCACACCCGTAATGTCGTCGTCAGTAATGAAGCCCATCTTGGTCAAGCAGCTGCCGAGCTTGCCCCCGTTGGAACGCTGAAACTCCAGCGCCTTCTCCAACTGGTCCTGCGTGATGAGGCTTTCCTTAAGTAAAATCTCACCTAAACGGACAGACATCCGTAGGACTCCCTAAACACAGTGCACCCACCGCTCAACATAGCAAAGGGGCAGAGGTTGCGTCGTTCGATTTTGCACCATCGTTGTGAATTCGCTAATACCTGCCCAGTAGAACAGGTTTAAACGCGCGGCCAGTAGCGGTTTTTGGACTTGCTGGGTGTGTGCCGCTTTTTGGCGAAAGAGAAGCGCGCCGGGCCCGTTGTGGGGACGCGGAGTTGGTTGCGGAGCACGGGGAGCGCAGCGGCGCAGTCCTCGTAACCGCGCTTTCCGGTAAAGTAGGCTCCAGGCCAGGCGTGCGCCGGATCCCCTGCGGAGCTGGCGTGGCTCGTGCCATTACGTAATTTTGCGATGGGGGGAGCTGGGCAATTGACAGAACAGGTGTCCCACTGTAGGTTCTCTCAAATCCTCCGCTCGACGGTAGCTAACAGGAGAAGAGAGCCATGGCCAGGCGCAGATTCTTGTCACAGTTGATGGGTGTACCGTTCCTCGCCCTCGGGGCAAAGGTCCAGGAATCGAAGAAAGCTCTGAAGATCATGATGAGGAGTTCGTGGGGAACCGACGATCCCACGCGAGCGTCGTTTGTGTTTGCGCATGCACTGGCGCTGTCGGACGCCGGTCATGAAGTTCAAATATTTTTGACGGCGGATGCCACCTATCTGATGCGTAAGGCCACGTCGGACGCGGTACTGCCGATTGGCTGGCCGGCGCTTAGTGAATTAAGGGACAAAATCGTAGCCAAGCATATCCCGGTGTTTGCTTGAGGGAATTGCGCCCGAGCCCGTGGGGTTTCGGAAAATGATCTGGCGAATTGGGGAGCGAAGTTCGGGAACACGGCCATTTTTGTGTCGCTGGTGGAGTGGGCCGACCGCATCATCAGCGAATAGTGGCGAATCCGTCCCGGACTGACCAAGAATTACTGGAATCTGTAGCGACGAAGAAACGCGCAATGCCATGCGCACGCGGCCATTAACGGGGAGCCCCTACTTTGGTGGAGACGCGATACAACAAATAATTCGAGTAATGATGGGTATTGCGAAAGGTTTGGTCGGTCACCCGCGATCCCAAGTCGCCCGGACCACCCGGGACGAAAACTGCACTGACGCGGTTCATCGGTACTCCCTTTAGAATGAGACATTATCGCACCTTCTCTGCCTGGTGTGATTGTGGCACCAGATCGTGATTAACGAGGTTCAGCTTGAAAGCAGCGAGCTACCCGATAGTGAGAATTTTTGTGAAAAAGGAAGGCCGGATGTCGAAATGACCGGGGGCGGAACGACTACTGTGTGAGGATGGCTCAGGCCGTCCCGAGTGTGCCAAGGGAAAGAGATGTCCGAACCGGGGCGCTGGTGTCTGGAGCCGGGCTAGGCGAGCAACGGCGCAAAGTGGCTTACAATCGAACGGCCTGAGGTTGGCCAAAGGCTGCTATTTTGCCGCATAGGGGTGAACGCATGTCATTCGTCCGCGATCTGAAATTTGCAATGCAATCGTTACTGCGCACGCGGGGCTTGGCTTGCGCGGTGATCTTAACGCTGGCCCTGGGCATCGGCGCCAACGCGGCTATCTTTACGCTGGTACACGGCGTGCTGCTCAAGCCGCTGGTGAACCGCGACGAGAACCGGCTGATTTACATCCGCCAGAGCGCCCCCGGTCTTCGCGACGAAAACACGACCTTCTCCGTCCCGGAGGTGAAGGACATCGAAGCCGGCGTGCACTCGATTGGAGAGTTCGGCGATTTCTCGGTGATCGGGTTCACGATGATCGGACTGGGCGAGCCGCGGGAAATTCGAGGCGGCGTAGTGGGCGGCACCTATTTTGACGTGATGGGGCTGCATCCCGTTCTCGGGCGGCTGATCGGACCGCAAGATGACGGTCCCAATGCGCCCGGCGTGGTCGTCCTCACGTATCGCTTCTGGTCCACCGTGTTACGACAAGATCCGAATGTGCTGGGCAAAACCGTTCGGCTTGGCAGCATCGGCGACCGTATGGCCACGGTTATTGGTGTTCTGGAGCCCTCGATTCCCTATCCGGCCGACACCGACATCATGGCCAACATCGTCACCAGCCCGCATCACCTCTCCGCGACCATGGTCACCGGGCGCGTCCATCGCATGACGGACCTGTTCGGGAAACTGGCTCCCGGCGCCACGCTGGAGCAGGCCCGCAGCGAACTGCGCACCGTCTACGCGAGCATGCAGAAGGATCATCCGGAGGCCTATCCGGCGAACGCGGAGTTCACCATTAGCGCGAAGATGCTTCGCGACCAGATCACCTCCGGCGCGCGTACGGTTCTCCTGGTTCTGCTGGCAGCGTCTGGCCTGGTGTTCGTCATTGCGTGTTGCAACGTGGCCAACCTGATACTCGCGCGCACGGTTCGCCGCGAAGGCGAACTGGCTGTTCGCGCGGCGCTCGGCGCAAGTGCGTGGGCGCTGCGGCGCATGTTGCTGGCCGAAAGCCTTTTGCTTTGCGGCGCCGGGGCGGCGATCGGGGTTCTGAGCGCGCAGCCGTTGGTCACAATTCTGGCTCGCTACGCCTCTCGTTTCTCTGTCCGCGCGCTGGACCTCACCGTCGATTCCAGTTTGCTGTGGGTGGGAGCGGCTCTGGCGATCATCGCGGCCGTCATTCTAGCCTTTGTGCCGCGCCTGCCCTCGCCGGGAAAGGCGAACGGACTGAACTTCGCCAGCGGCGGCGTGCGCATTACCAGCAGCACCAGCCGGCGCCAGCGGGCCTTCGCGGTCACGCAAATCGCCGCGTCCTTCGTGCTGCTGGCGGGCGCATGCGCGTTAGTCACGACGCTGCTCTCGCTGCAAGCGGTGCAGACCGGCTTTGATATGCCCCATGTGCTCGCCATTGACGTACCCGCGATGACTTACGGCAAAACGCCGCAGGAAGTGGTCAACTTTTATAAGGAAGTGATTCGGCAAATTGAAGCGCTGCCGGGCGTGACTCGCACAGCGTTTGGACTGGTGGCACCCTGGCGCGATGCCGAGAATTTTGGGCCCGGGTTACAATACGCGGCCGATGGTCATGCTCATGGTGACGATGATCCTCGCGCACAGTGGCGCACCATTTCTTCTGGCTTTTTCGCGGCCCTGGGCGTTCCCATTCTCGAGGGACGCGATTTCAACGACCTCGATAACGGCAGCTCCGAACCGGTCGCAATCGTGAGCCAGACGCTGGCGCAGCGCATGTTCCCTGGCCAGGACGCCGTCGGCCGGCACGTGTACTGGACGGATCCGGTCCTGCAATTCCTGCCCGGGAGCGACGCGGAAAAATCGCGATTCATGGCGCCACACCGCATCATTGGCGTCGCCGCGGACGTCGACGATGAACACGTGGTACCCGAGCCGACCGCTACGATTTACGGCTCGTTTGCGGACAATTTTCTGTTCGGGGGGCACCTGTTTGTCCACACGAGTGGCAATCCGTATCCGCTGGTTACGCCGGTGACGCGTATCATTCGCAACCTTTCGGCGGACCAACCGGTGGAGCACGCGTCGACGTTGGAAGATATCCGGGCGACGGTGCTGGCGCCGGACCGGTTGAACTCATTGGTCTTTGGAGTTTTCGCGGCGGTGGCGCTGGCGATTGCAGTGGTAGGAGTCGCGGGAGTGCTGGCGTTTTCCGTTAGCGCGCGGACGCGCGAATTCGGGATTCGGCTGGCGTTGGGCTCGCGACCCCAGCAACTCTTGAGAGGCGTGATCGCACAGGGCGCAGTGATGGCTACAACCGGTGTCCTGGCGGGAACGGTGTTTGGGTTCATCGTTGCGCGGGTGGCCCGCAGCTATTTCGGCGACTTGAAAATGCCAGGCGCACTGCCGGTGATCGCGTCGGCGGTGCTGCTGGTGGTCGCCGCGGTGATCGCCTCGTGGCTGCCGGCCGCGCGCGCCGCCCGCGTCGATGTTATGCAAGCGCTGCGTTCCGAGTAGCTGCGTCAGGTTGGTCAGAGGCATTTCTCTCAGATGGCATGGATCAACCAGAGGCCGGCGAGCAGCATCACCGCACAGGTTAGGCCATGAACGGCGAAGGCTCGCGACTTCGACCCGCCCGACCCCAGAATGACGGACATGTCACCAAGGGGGATGAGGGCTTCCACGAGTAGAACTATGCCCACCAAGCGGCTGTTCGCGGCCAGCATCATGGCCAGCACCACCAATCCCGCTGCGACATCGCGAATCCCTTTCAGACGTAGCCAGGCCCGCGTGTCGGCATCGGATGCCGGTGGCTTTAGACCAAATGTTCCGGAGATTCGTTCAGGAGATCCCAGGTAGAAGCCACCGATAATGATGATCCCGAGAGCCAGCAGAGCTGCCAGGATGAGCGGAATATCGTTAATCATAAGGTGCTCCTTTGCTAGAACAGCTAGCAACGCTAGATTTGATGCAGGGCGGACGGAAACGTTTCATCTTTTTGCCACGGGCAGATTCTAGCAGTGCTATACTTTCTATCGATGGCAACGAAGCTGGCAGTGAACCGGATTGCGGAACGAAAACTGCGGGACCAGCAGGCCCGCCGCGCACAGATTATCCGTGCTGCCCGACGAATCGCGGAGTTGGAAGGGTGGTCCAACGTAACCGTTCGGCGGCTCTCCGACGAAATTGCCTACAGCCAACCGGTGTTGTACGGTCATTTTGGAAGCCGCGAAGGGATTCTCGCCGCGGTGGCGATCGAGGGTTTCCGGGAGATGGGCGTGGCTTTGGAGAAGGCACGGAAACGGGCTAAGCGTGGGAATGCGATGGAAACGGTGGCGGCGGCCTATCTGAAGTTCGCCGCGTCTTTCCCCGCACTATACGAAGTGATGTTTTCGCTGCGCCTGAGCGTGCCCTTCGATGACCCGGCTACTCCTGCGGAGCTGCGCTTCGCGTTTTCGCAACTTTTGGAGTTGTTTACGGGGCAGCGCATGAAGGCCGAGGTGCTCGCGGAAGTGTTTTGGGCGAGCCTCCATGGGATCGCCGAGCTAACCAGAACCAAACGATTTCCGCGGCGGCGTCAGAAAGAGCGGCTGAGGGCGGTGGTCGAGCGGTTCACTTTCCCAAGAATGGAGGTAGTGTAGGGCCGCCCTTCCGAGGCGGGCCGTTGTTTTTTCCACCTTCGTAGCAGCGCTTTCACGCCGCTGGCCTTTTCTGTCACGCCACGCCTCTGAACCACCGGCCGCCCTCCTCTCGACACGACGCGCATCAAGGAA
>Ga0335072_10012027_pt1 | contig 12361 bp, 13 predicted proteins | sample Lox_Sample_21_FD_206725 | JGI IMG/M metagenome (GOLD analysis project Ga0335072, IMG submission 206725) | Soil microbial communities from Loxahatchee National Wildlife Refuge, Florida, United States - Lox_Sample_2.1 | ecosystem: Environmental > Terrestrial > Soil > Wetlands | place: USA...
GAATGCAGTTCAGGCACCCTCGGCGAGGCTAACTCGTCCCATGATCTCCTGTGGATGTGTCGCGAGCGAACTCGTCCGGCGGAATGGATGTTTCGCTGATTACTTGCCATTGGGCCTCAACCGAGCAACAGAAGATCGTTCGGAGCGGGCCGCCGAGCCGCGGTTCATACCCATCCGTCTTCATTCGACGCCGCTAACTATAAGCGATCCAGCGTCCCGCGCCAACTATACCGAACCAGAGCAAGATCGAGAAAGTCCCGGCAAAGCGGGCCGAGAGCGGAGCGACTGCGTCTTGATCCCACTTTCCGATGCTCTGGTAGGCAAGCAGCTGAAACACGAGTGCGTTGAGTCCTGCGGCGGCGATCAACAGCATTTTAACTCGAAACACATCGCTGCCATACATCTTCGTCGCTTCCGATGAAAACAGAAGTATTCCGGTAACGACCTGAATGACGAAACCAGCCCAGATCCAGGGCAGGAAGCGATCCGCCAGCATCGACACCGCGTAATCTTTGAAAGCCACGCCCATTAAGCGCAGGTCCAAAACGGAAGCAGCGCCTACCAGTACAACGACGCCGAAAAGATGAATCGTTTCGATTACCGGAAATAGCCACACGGAGTCGTGTATCGACCTCCCCATCAAAGAGTTCTGAAGCCAATCACAGAGTGAATACAATATGTGCATTTCTCCAAACCTCGCGGCCGACCTGAGAGTTTCGGAAGAACTTAGTTTTCAGATCGTTCCAATAGATTGAACTGACCAGCACTGAGAATTCGGCTGCTCGCGGCAAGAATGTCCGCGTCCGGTGCGAGGAGGAAGCCCCGGGCCGCTTCGAGTCGGACTCGCAGAGGCGACCGGGGAGAATCAAACGAAGCTGCCGAGATGATGAATGCCGGAATGATCTGTGCTTGCGACCAGGCAGTTCATACCTTCCCCACACCGGCCGACACAAATACCACCAATCTGCGATAAAGTCACGTTCCCATCCGCGACAACGGCGCAAGCACCTCGCGGCGGTATTCGCGGGCGGCTCACTTCCAGCGCAAAACGGGCTTGCGGGCGGCCGCGACTTCATCGAGGCGGCCGATTCGGGTGGTGTGCGGCGCGTGTTTCAGAAGATCGGGATTCGTGGCAGCCTCTTCCGCGATCGAGCGCATGGCCTCGATGAAGAGATCACACTCCTGCTTCGATTCCGATTCCGTCGGTTCGATCATCAAAGCGCCGGGAACGATCAGCGGGAAGGCCGTGGTATAGGGGTGAAAGCCGTAATCGATCAGGCGCTTGGCGATATCCATCGTGTTCACGTCATTCTCTTTTTGGATGGCGTCGCTGAAGACCACTTCGTGCATCGAGGGCAGCGTGTACGGCAGTTTGAACGCTCGCTCGAGATTTTTGCGGATGTAGTTCGCATTGAGCACGGCGTCTTCGGTCGCCTGGCTGATCCCGGGACCGTAGGCAAGGATGTACGCAAGGGCACGCACAAGCACGCCGAAGCTTCCGGAGAAGGCTTTGACTCTGCCGATGGAGTGCGGCCGATCCGTTTCCAAAGCCAGCTCTCGGCCGTCTTTTTCGACGAGAACCGGGACCGGCCGGAAAGGCTCGAGGCTTTTCTTCATGGCCACGGGGCCAGCGCCGGGCCCTCCGCCGCCGTGGGGAGTCGAGAAGGTCTTATGCAGATTGAGATGCATGACGTCGACGCCAAAATCGCCGGGCCGCGCTCGGCCGGCGAGCGCGTTCATATTTGCGCCATCCATGTACAGGAGGGCGCCCTTGGCATGCAAGATCCCGGCGATGTCGGAAATCCGTTCCTCAAAGATGCCCAACGTCGACGGATTTGTGATCATGAGAGCCGCCACTTCGTCGGTGACGAGTTCCCGCAGCTTGTCGACGTCCACTTGCCCGCGCGGGTCGGATCGGATGTTCTCGACCGCGTAGCCCGCGATTACGGCGGTGGCGGGGTTCGTCCCGTGCGCCGAATCGGGGATCAGCACTTTCTTGCGGGGGTTCCCCTGGCGTTCTAAATAGGCGCGGATCAGCAGAAGTCCCGTAAGCTCTCCCTGCGCACCCGCCGCCGGCTGCAAGGTGATCGCATCCATCCCGGTGATCTCGAGCAGGCACTGCTCGAGGAGGCGCAGTATTTTCAGGCAGCCTTGTGAGAGTGCTGATGGTTGAAGCGGATGCTCGGTCGCGATGCCGTCGAGGCGAGCGACGAATTCGTTGACGCGCGGATTGTATTTCATCGTGCAGGAACCGAGAGGGTACATTCCGAGGTCGATGGCATAGTTCCAGGTTGAAAGCCGCGTGAAATGGCGTAGGACCTCGATCTCACTGACTTCCGGAAAACCCGCGATACCGTTGCTGCGGTAGTTCGCGCCAAGGGCCTCCCGAGGCTGTGTCGGCGGCACGTCGAGCGGCGGCAGATCAAAGGCCCGCTTGCCCGGTGAGGATATCTCGAAGAGCAGCCCTTCATTTTGGCTGACGTGACGCGAGGCCTTGCTGATTTTTTCGCTCATGCCGTTTCGCACCCCACGGCGAGCGCCACGCGCAGGGCCGAGGCAAGCTTCTCAATCTCGGCTCGAGTCGTCGTCTCCGTAACGCAAACCAGGGCATGATCGGGCAAGTCCGGGTAGAACGAGTCGAGCGAGAATGGGCCGACGATTTTCTCGTCGAGCAGCTGCCGGTTCACCCGCTCGACCGGACACGGAAGCGCGATCGTAAACTCATTGAAGAAAGGCTCGGCGAAAGCGCGTTGTACGCCGGGAATCTTGACCAGTTCGCGTAAAGCGAAATGCGCCTTTGCCAGGTTCTGCTCGGCCATCTCGCGGAGTCCCTCTTTTCCGAGGAGCGAGAGATGTACGGTAACGGCGAGGGCGCAGAGGGCCTGATTGGTGCAGATGTTCGAGGTGGCCCGCTCGCGGCGTATGTGTTGTTCGCGTGCCGCGAGGGTCAGCACGAACCCGCGGCGGCCCTGCGAGTCGACGGCTTGTCCTGCGAGACGCCCCGGCATCTGCCGGACGAACTTCTCATGTGTTGCGATCACCCCGACGAAAGGCCCTCCATAGCTCGGCGGAAGACCGAAACTTTGGCCTTCGAGTGCGACAATATCGGCCTCGACAGGCGGCCGCACGACGCCAAGCGATACTCCTTCAGTTACGGCAACAACCAGCATCGCTTGGGACAAGTGCGCCGTTTCCGCAATGGATGGGACATCCTCGATCACGCCGAGAAAGTTCGGAGATTGCACGACGACGGCGCCAACATCCTCCCCGAGCGCGGATTGAAGAGCCTGCGGGTCGACCGCACCGTCCGAACCAAATGGAATCTCCTCAACCTCGATGTCGACGTTCTTTGTGTAGGTCTTGAGCACGTCCCGATACTCAGGATGCAGTGACCTTGCGACCAGGACCCGCCGCCGCCGCGTGAGCCTCTCGGCCATGAGGACCGCTTCCGTCGTTGCCGTCGAGCCATCCCACATCGAGGCATTGGCGACTTCTTGTCCCGTGAGCTGGCACACAAGCGTTTGGAACTCGAAAATCGCCTGCAGCGTGCCCTGCGAGATTTCCGCCTGATAGGGTGTGTACGACGTAAGGAACTCGCCTCGTTGAAGGATCGTATCGGTGACCACCGAGCGCAGGTGGTCGTACACACCGGCCCCGAGAAACCGGGTGTAACCGACGGAATTCTCCTTGGCGCGGTCCTTGAAATATCGGACGACTTCCGCTTCAGAATAAGGTCCGGGCAGCCGAAGGGGCTCTCGCAAACGGAACGGCTCCGGGATACTCGAGAAGAGATCGTCGATCGATCGCGCGCCGATCGCCTGAAGCATCTCGTCGCGTTCGGCAGGACTCTTCGGGAGGTAGCGCATCAGTTCGAGGCTCCCTTGTCGGCGATCGAGAGAAATGCCTCGTAAGCTGCCGCATCCATCAACGCCTCGACTTCGGCCGGATTGGTCAGCCGCACCTTCACAAGCCACCCCGCGCCATGTGGCTCGCGATTTATCTTTTCCGGCGCGTCCTTGAGGTCGCCGTTAACTTCAACGACTTCTCCGGAAACCGGAGAATAGATGTCGTTGGCGGCTTTGACCGATTCCACGATGCCGAGGGACTTCCCCGCTTCAAGCTTGTCTCCCACCGCCGGTAGTTCCACGAAGACGACATCGCCCAATTGACACTGGGCATAGTCGGTGAGACCGACGGCTCCCGAGTCGCCGCGAACGTCAACCCACTCATGGTCCTTCGTGTAGCGATATGTCGTCGGATACGCCATGATGGCTCCCCCCTCCTCTACATGCGCCTCTTGTAAAATGGAGTCGAAACGACGCGCGCCTTCGCAGCCCGGCCGCGGATTTCAACGTACACGCTGGTATTGAGAGCCGCCATCGCGGGCGGCACGAAGGCCAGCGCAATGTTCTTGCCGAGGGTAGGTGAAGGAGATCCGCTCGTAATCGCTCCGATCACTTCGCCTGTTCCGCTCAGGCAACGATAACCGTCGCGTGCGATGCTGCGGTCGACCATCTCGAGGCCCACCAGCGTCCGGCTCACGCCGGCCGACCGCGCGCGTTCCAGCGCAGTGCGGCCAATGAAGCCGCCCTTTTCCATTTTGCAGAAACGGCCAAGGCCCGCTTCCCAAACGTTGATGCTCTCGCTGATCTCGTGGCCATACAGGGACAGCCGGGCTTCGAGCCTCAACGTGTTGCGAGCTCCCAAGCCACACGGGCAAATCCCAAACTCGCGTCCGGCGTCCAGCACCATCGACCAAACGGTTTCGCTTGTCGTCCTGTCGGACGGAACATAGATTTCAAAACCGTCTTCGCCCGTATAACCCGTGCGAGCGATCATGACGTCTCTTAAGCCACAGACCTCGCCGTGCGTAAACCAATAGCTTCCGAGGCTACTCAGGTTTGCATCGGTGAGCCTCTCGACGAGATCGAGCGATCGAGGGCCCTGAATTGCGAGTTGCGTGTATGAGTCGCTCAGGTCGGCGACCGAACAATCAAAGTCGCGCGTCTTTTGAAGCACCCAGTTGAAGTCCTTTTCCCGCGTTCCCGCATTGATGACGAGCAAGTAGTCATCCTCGCCCAGGCGGTGCACGATCACGTCGTCGACAAACGTACCTTCGGGATAGAGCATGGCGGAGTATTGCGCCTGCCCGATTGCCAGACGCGAGGCGTCGTTCATGGTGATGTGTTGCACGGCTCGGAGGGCGATCCCTGGAACATGCTTCGAGCAGATTCGGATGTCTCCCATGTGGCTGACGTCGAATATTCCCACGGCCTCGCGCACGGCCCTATGTTCGACGGGGAGCCCTCCACTTGAGGGATATTCGACAGGCATGTCCCAGCCGCCGAAGTTGACCATTTTCGCGCCCATGGCACGGTGAACGGCGTTGAGAGGCGTCTTGCGAAGCCCGGCCGTGGAAGAATCGACCATGAGTTCTCCGTGTCGCGAGTCCAGCCGAATCAAAGTCAACTTCATTGGCGGCCCGCACGCGAGCCCCCTGCTTTTTTACCAGACTTGCGGCCAACGGTCTTTCGAGATCGAAACGCACTTGCTTGAACTTAACGGGGCCCCCTTGACTTACTTGACTTGACATCGCCACTTGCTACCATCACTGAAAGGGCGCGCAGTTACAGCCTTGCTTGCGCGCCATATATGGAGCGCAGCGCACACTTCTCGGACATCCAAGGAAACGTCAGGCGGGTTGAGCGCCTGGGCGATTTGACGCTGACGGACACGCGTTATTCGCCGAGGCTTCGACTCTATCCGCACGCGCACGCGTTGGCCTGCTTCGGTTTCGTTCTCGCGGGAAGATTCTCCGAGGAGTTCCCGGTCAGGACAATCTCGTGCACCGGGCGAGCGGTATTCTTCCGCCCTCCCGAACTGGTCCATGAAAACCAAGTTTCTACCTCCGGGGCCAGGTGTTTTTACCTCGAGGTCTCCCGGCGATGGCTCGAACACGTCGAGGAATACGGTGCGCTTCCCAAAGAACCGATGAGCTTCGAGGGAGGAGCGCTTCGGCGGCTTGCCAATTGCCTGTACGCGCAGTGGCAAGAGATGGATGACCTCGCGCCGCTCGCGATCGAGGGCCTCGCCTGCGAAATGGCCGCCGAGTTCTGCCGCACGGTGCGGGTGAAACTCGAACCGAGCCCTCCGCGTTGGCTGAAACAGGTTTACGAGCTCCTCCGCTGCCGCTTCAGCGAGTCGCTCGCTCTGGCCCAGATTTCCGGTGAAGTCGGTGTGCATCCGGTCCATTTGGCGCGCGAGTTTCGAAGGTACTACGGGACCACCATCGGTCAGTTCCGGCGGAAATGTCGAATCGACTTCGCATGCAACAAATTGGCTAATTCCAGGTTGCCGATCGTCCGGATCTCGCTTGATGCCGGGTTTGCACAGCAAGCGCACTTCACGACGGTCTTCAAGCGCGTCACCGGCCTGACCCCTCATCAATATAGAAGGCTGCACTACGATCGTTAGCGCCCATCGAGAGGAAGCGGAGGAAGTTGCGGTATGATCTTTCTGCCGGACCCGTACCTCAATTGGTTAGAGGGTCGGACTCATAATCCGAGCGTTCTAGGTTCAAGTCCTAGCGGGTCCACCAATTTACTTCGATACGACCGGCCGACGGCTAATTTTCTATTCCGATAACGTTACGTCAAGGGATACATAACAAACTAAAAGGCGGTATTGGTCCGCTACTCTAACCATCTGAGCTGCGGCCCGGCTTGGCTTCCCGCATCTCATCGCATTTCTTCTCTCAAGGGATTCACTGAGACACGCTATTTCCGGCTGATCTGTCAAAGGTTTCGACAATTGAGCGCGAGTTCGCAGCGCCTTAGGTGCGCGCTCAGGCGAATTATCTTTCGAAATACCGAAACTACCGAATCTCGCGAGGAGCCGCTTGTGGATTAAGTATTGATGGCTCCTTGGGGAAGGGGAGCGGTGAAAAGTTCGTAGCGGATATTTTTCACACGGTAAGAAATGCGGGCGACGCCCGATCAAGGAGACTTCTATGTCAAAGATCAAGAGTCTTAACGAGCTGTTTGAAATAGAACTTCGGTATGCCTACGACTGCGAGCGGAAACTGGTCGACAAGGGTTTGCCGGCAATGATCGAGGCCGCCAACTCTCCTGAGTTGCGGACCGCGCTCCAGCATCATTTGCGGGAAACGCAGGGCCAGCTGGTGCGGCTCGAAAACGTGTTCAAGATCATTGGGGCCAAGCCAGATACCAAGAGCAACGACATCCTCGACAAGATGATGAGCGCCGCGAAGGACTCGGCGAGCAACATCGAGGCCTCTCCGCTGCGCGATACCGCACTGATTGCGAACGGGAACGAGGTGGAGCATTACGAGATGGCGCTCTACGGTACGCTTATTGCGTTCGCGCGGCAGTTGGGGCTTCAGAATGCAGTAGGTCCCCTGGAGGAAACGCTCAACGAAGAAAAAGCGGCCGATGCCAAACTCAGCCAGCTTGCGGAGAGCTCACTGAACGCCAGAGCCGTCCGCGCGCACGGCGCCGATTAACTCGCCGCGAGAGCGGCGACAAAGCTTACGTACGGCCAGACGGCGCCGGGGGTTGACGCATACCGGCGCCGTTGATTTTTTCCCGAGCCGCCCCGAAAAGGGGCTCCGCCGGCAAAATCAGAGACACGCTTGGTAGAAGGGTGTGGGTACTACAGACACGAGCGCTAGAACGTTGAAGTGACGATTCGGGCGCTTAAGAGGCAGAGGATGCCATGGCCACGATTCGCTCGCGCCCGAGGTCGTAGATGTAGTAGTCGCCCGGGCGAACCGCGACGAGTTCGCGAAGGCGCGACTGCGCGTCTTCAAGACCTTCGACGGCCTCCACCCAAACCGGCTCCCCGGCGGGCAGCTTCCGAAAAATATCGTAGGTGACGATCATGATGTCTCTCCCAGCAGCGTTCGGATGCGTATTCTTCGGCACGCTTCTTGCAGCAAGTTCGCTGCCAAGGCAGACGGCAGCTAACATCAAGATTTTGCTGGCCCTTACGCCGGATGTCCGGCATTAGTTGTGTAGTTTTTCTTGTTGCTGGGAAGATTTTTCGGAGCGTCGAAGCGGGCGAAGTCGGCGGCTCGGCCGGCACCCCAAGGCCGGAAAGCTTAGAGCGCCTTGGGTCGGTCATTGGGATAAACTGGATCTTGGCAGTGGCAGCCTCCCTGGGGGAGTTCATGGCATCAGCGGCTCCGAAGAAGAAACCGTCGCGCAAGCGAGTCATTGAAGGGGATGACGAGCAGAACCTTAACAATCTTCTCGAGCTTCTCCACGACGCGTTTATCGTTCGCGACGCGAAGAACGCCATTCTCTACTGGAACCGCGGCGCCGAAAGAATGTACGGCTGGTCTGCCGCCGAGGCGCAAGGACGCGTCACCCACGATTTCCTCAAGACAGAGTTTCCCGAGCCCCTTGAGGACGTATACAAGACGCTGTTCGAGACTGGCGTGTGGGAAGGGGAACTGGCGCACCGCACGAAAGACGGCCGGCGACTACTGGTCGAGAGTCGGCAGACGGTACAACGAGACGAGCACGGAAACGCGTGGCGAATACTCGAGGTCAATCGGGATATTACGGCGCGGCGGGAGGCGGAAGAATCCCTTCGCAATCTTTCGGCCCGGCTGCTGCAGCTCCAGGACGAGGAGCGTCGCCGCATTGCACGCGAGCTTCACGATACGACCGGACAAAGCCTCGCTGCCCTCGCAATCCACCTCGCGGCGATCAACGAGCGCATCGGAAACAAGGATCCCATCGCTGCTCAGGTAGTGCGAGAAGCGATGGGCCTGTCGCAGGAAGCTTCCGACCAGACCCGCACTCTTTCGTATTTGCTGTATCCGCCGACGCTCGATTTTTCCGGCTTGAAGTCCGCGCTCGAGTGGTTCGCGGATGGGTTCACGCAGCGAAGCAAGATTAAGGTGGAGCTCGATCTTGCGCTCGGGGAAGAGAGAGTCCCTCAGAGCCTTGAAACAGCGCTTTTCCGGATCGTGCAGGAAAGCTTGACTAATATGTACCGCCATTCAGGCGGGTCCGCAGCGACCGTTCGCGGGAGACGCCAGGGCAACCTGGTGAGCCTGGAAATCAGTGACAACGGGAAGGGAATTCCGCCGGAGTTATTGGTTTCGCTCAGCGGATCCGGCGGTCATGTGGGCGTGGGAATTCGCGGCATGAAGGAGCGAGCGCGGCAGCTCGGCGGAAGATTGAGAATCAAATCCGGCGACTCGGGGACGACAATCATCGTGGTATTGCCGATCTCGGAGACGACGAAGGAAGACGAATACCGGGCGCGCGGAGTCGCTCCCGCCAGAGCAGCCAGAAGTGCTTCAGGCGAATAGCTGCTGTTGAAGATTGCGCCCGATCCTTGCTGACGGCACCGTCACGCGCCTCGCCGCACCAACCCCCCCAGCAGCGCCACGAGGAAAAGTACCAGGAAAATCATAAACAGAATCTTGGCGACTCCCGCGGCGGCCACAGCCACCCCGCCAAACCCCAGAAACGCGGCAACGAGAGCGATGATGAAGAAAGCGGCAGCCCAACGCAACATGTGGCCCTCCTTTGTGTTTTCTAACTGTGGTTGCTAATTCGGTCCGTGGAGCCGTGCACCGGTAGTGATCGGCAACATATATAAGCAGTTCGGCGCCGCGGAGCCATACACGGTCCTACGTATATTGACTGTGCTGCTGCCTGAGAACTGCAAGTTCCGGGTGCACAAGGGCATACAGCGAACCACCCTAGAAAGCTACAGCATGCCTCGGATGGACGGTCGCTGGCGCTTCCGGTAACTTGGCCATGCTTTCGGAACGTCTGCACGGGAGGGGAAGCTGGTTTTGGTCGTCTTTCATACTACCGATTGTCGACCGGTACCCCCGCCTCGTAATGGAGTCAGCGCTCTTCATACCCTGGGGCGGGTGCCAGTAACTCCACCGGCGACGCCGACAGGTATTGAGCAAGAAAACTTATACGGGAGAGTCAAACACACGTGATGAACGACCTGAGCACCCTCGAAGCTCCCATTGCAAACGATGCCAACCTCCTAATTCTGGCCGAGGAAACGAACCTGGTCGACCAGGCGCGAGATGGGAACCGGGAAGCCTTCGCGCAACTGGTCCAACCGCAAATGTCAAAGGCGTACCGCGTGGCGCTGAGAATCACCGGGAACAGGGAGGACGCCGAAGACGCCATCCAACAGGCTTTGCTCAAAGCGTATGCCCATATCGACCAATTTCACTCGAAATCGCGGTTCTCGACGTGGTTACTACGCATAACCATTAACGAAGCACTAGGCAAACTACGCAAGCAACGCGCGGAAAATGCGCATTTGTCCTACGGGCCGTCGTCCGAGGAAGGCGCCGACCCTGCTGAACTGATTCGTGCCAGCGACGACGCTCGCCCAGAGATTCTGTACGTGAAGCAGGAGAAACAGCGCCTCCTGCGGGAAGCCATCGGCACCCTCCGCGGAACTTCGCGGGCCGTCGTATGGCTGCTGGGCCTCGAAGAGCGACAAACGAAAGAGACGGCGCGGATCCTCAATCTATCCGAGGCGGCCGTGAAGGCGCGCTTCCTGAGGGCGCGGCGGAAACTGCGCGAATGCTTGGCGGAACGGATGTAGGGCCGGGCTTCCGCGATCGAGACTGCCAATCGAGATGATGTTCATAGCCGATGACGAGCTTGCAGGCGGGAAGAGAGCCGCTGCGGTATCGCTGTGTCAACCGAGCAGGCTTAGGGGCGTCCTTGACTGTCTTTTTGATCGTGTATAATTGAATGTCCAGTCCGCTCGAGGACCGCGTTCTGCGGGCGATGCAGGAATGGTTCCCTGGGCTTCCACCGGACTCCGGCATGCTGGAGGCATGAAGATGAAAACTGTGCGGATTCTCATCGTCGACGATCACGACCTCATGCGCCGCGGCATTAAGGCGCTCTTGCAGTCGCACGCGGGATGGGAAGTTGTTGGTGAGGCGCACACGGGACGCGAGGCGGTCACCAAAGCCGAGGAACTGAAGCCCGACGTGGTGATTCTGGATATCAGCATGCCCGACTTGAATGGCATCGAGGCGGCGCGGCGGATTCGCAAGTCGTCGCCGAACACCGAAGTCCTGATTCTCTCGGTGCACTACTCGGATCAGTTGATTCGCGACATTCTCGAAGCAGGCGTGCGAGGCTACATCGTGAAATCGGATTCGGACCGCGACTTGATCATCGCCGTCGAAACGCTCGCCAACCACAAGCCTTTCTTCACGCCGCGGGCCACCGAAGTGATCCTCAGCAACTTCAATGGAGCGCGCCCGGGCAACGATCTGCCCGAATCGGTTCGCGACCGGCTCACTTCACGCGAGCGGGAAATCGTGCAGTTGCTCGCCGAGGGAAAGAGCAGCAAGGAAGTGGCCTCATCGCTGTGCATCAGCGTGAAGACCGCTGAAACGCATCGCGCCAATATCATGCGGAAGCTGCAATTGCACACGGTGACCGATCTCGTCCGCTACGCGGTGCGCAATCAGATCATCGAACCCTGAAATTGACGTTTTTATTCCAAGTCGAGGCGCGTCCCGCTCTTTGCCCCGGCTTCGGCCCGTGATATAAATGTAATAGCAGAGCATGCAGGACTCATCCCAAACCGGTCCTCCAGATTCGTCCGAACCAACTCCGGCTCCCCATTTGCGGCGTGAGCTCCGCAGCTGGACGCGCGATCTGGCCGTGGCGCTCGGCTTGGCCATCGTGGTGATGATTTTTTTGTATCAGCCGGTGAAGGTGGAAGGCACCAGCATGAACCCGCTCCTGAGCGATCAGGAGCGCATCTTCATCAACAAATTTATCTACCGTTTTGAGCCAATCGAGCGTGGCGACGTGGTCGTCTTCTGGTATCCTCTCGACCGGTCGAAATCGTTCATCAAGCGCGTGGTCGGACTGCCGGGCGAAACGATCGAGATTCGCGACGGCCATCTCTACATCAATAATGAGGAGCTGGCGGATCAGTACGTGCCGCCCGGCTATATCGACGGCTCGAATTACGGCCCGCGCAAGATTCCGCTGGGCGATTATTTTGTGATGGGCGATCATCGCGATAGTTCGAATGATTCGCGCGTCTTCGGCCCGGTGCCGCGCTCTTATATCTACGGCAAGGCCGTGTTTGCGTACTGGCCGGTGGATCACTTTGGATCGCTGACTGCGACATCGACGGTCAGCGCGGCATCGAAATGACATCTTCTGGAGGACACACTGACCGAGGCCCTCGCAGGTCGCGCGATACTCGCGCTCGAGGACGGAAGAGTCTTTAACGGCCGCGCGGCGGGCGCTCAAACCCGCCGTGGCGGCGAAGTCGTTTTTAACACCAGCCTGACCGGCTACCAGGAAGTTTT
>Ga0335072_10012028_pt1 | contig 12361 bp, 10 predicted proteins | sample Lox_Sample_21_FD_206725 | JGI IMG/M metagenome (GOLD analysis project Ga0335072, IMG submission 206725) | Soil microbial communities from Loxahatchee National Wildlife Refuge, Florida, United States - Lox_Sample_2.1 | ecosystem: Environmental > Terrestrial > Soil > Wetlands | place: USA...
GTGCGTGACGCCCGTTTTGCCCGTCATGCCGCAACGTGATATTGAGACATTTCGGGCGCCGATCATGATCGTGGCCAGAAATGGACACTATTTGCCCGAAACTGGCCGCGATCATGAAACAGCCCGGAACGGGACCGGTCATAGCTGCATCGTCGCCTCGATGATCAGGCGGCAGACAGGAGTCGTGGCATATATGCCACAAGCCCGGCTCCGGGCGTGGCGCCACGCTGGGTGCGGCGGTCGGCTTGGTCCCTGGTGCCCCCTGCGCCTCCTGCGTCCCGTTTGCGTGGTTGATCCGGGCTTGGCGGTTGATTGCGGGTGCTGGAGTCCCCCGGATCGACCACGGAACCCGGATCCACCGCGGTGATGGGACGCACGCCGTGATCTGTGGTTGCTGTGACGTGCATGACTGGGAGACCCGGCGCTCACGCGCGCCAGGGCGGGTCACGTCGCGAACGTGACCTCGATCAGCAGATGGCGCGCTGAACTGGCCAGACGGTTGGGGACTTAGCCAAGACCGCTCTTGCCGGTGCAACGGTTCATCCACCCTGCTCCACGCGGCCGCGCCGCATCCTAGAACTGGGACCTGAGGTTCTCGATCTCCTTGGCGCGCTCACGCAGCTCGGCGTAGGCGGGGCGCTCGCGGATGCGGGCCAGGGCCCAGCGGACGGCCTCCGCCCGGTTGGCCGCGAATCCGGCGGTGATCAGCGTGTCCAGGGTCTCCAGGTCGGCCGGCCCGAGCCGGGCCATCACCGGGGTCAGGTCGCTCTTCGGCTCGTCCGGCGCGGGCATCCGCAGCACCATGAGCTTGCGCTTGCCGCCCTCGTCTCGGCCGCTGACGAGCTTGAACCGGCTGGCCTGCGGCCATCGCTGCGGGAGATCCCGCTGGAGCTGCTGGAGCGCGCTCCGGTTGGCCCGGTGGAAAGCGTCCACGGGATCCTCATCACCCTCTGTTTCGGCTGCGGCTCCGATGATCACCTGGATCAGGGCCTGACCCGGCTCGACCGCCGGGTCGTCGCCGTACTGCAGCACCTCGACGCTGTCCAGCGCGCCCTCCGGGAAGCGCCCCGTGATTTCCTGCTTGATGAGGTCGGCGGTGGCGTCATCCAAGCGTTCCATCGATATCCTCCTTGAGTTTCTCTAGAAATCAGAGTAACTGAAGAACCTCTAGAAGCGCGCGTCAATATCCCGCTTGACATGCGCGAACCTATATTCGATCATTGACGGGATGGGGAGCGCGCCTGCGGAAATCAGGCGGATATCATCCGCGCGGCCTCGGCTGTCATCGGCCGTCGAGGACTCCGAATCCTGGGCTTCAGGGGCCGGCGAGGTCGTCACCGGGGCCACCGGCACCGGGACGTTGCCGGTGTTGCCGGCGCTACGCGAACTTCTGCCGCGGGGCGGGCTGGCCCGGGGCTCGGTGGTGACGGTGGCGGAGTTCGGCTTGCTGATCCTGGCGCTCGCGGCCGGCGCCTCGGCGGACGGGGCCTGGTGCGCGATCGCCGGGGTGCCCGAGGCGGGCGTGCTGGCCGCGGTCGGCCTGGGCCTGGACGCGGAGCGGACCCTGCTGGTCCCGGATCCGGGTCACGCCTGGCCGCAGGTGGTGGCGTCGCTGCTCGACGGGTGCGAGCTCGTCCTGCTGCGCCCGCCCGCGGGAGCGCCCGCCCCGCAGGCCCAGGTCCGGCAGCGGCTGGAGGCGACGCTGCGGCGCGGGCGGGGCGTGCTGCTGGTCGTCGGCGACTGGCCGGGGGCGCAGGTGCGCCTCCGGGTACTCACCCAGGGGTGGACCGGGCTGGGCGACGGGCACGGCCGGCTCCGGGCCTGCTGCGCGCAGGTGCTGGCCGACGGCCGGGGGCAGGCCGCCGTGCCGCGCACCCGCTGGCTCTGGCTCCCCGCCGAAGACGGCCGCGTCACGGTCGCCGAACCGGCCGGCATCCCGGTGCCGGACCCCGGATTCGCGCGCCGCCTGCAGGTCGTGAGCGGATGAACGCGCGGGTCATGGTCCTGTGCTGCTTCGGGCTGTCCGCGCCCGGGCTGTTCGATCAGGTGCTCACCGCGGTGACCGCGTTCTGCCCGGCGGTCGAGGCGGTGGAGCCGGGGGTGTGCGCGTTCGGGGCCCGCGGCCCGGCCCGCTACTTCGGCGGCGAGACCGCGCTGGCCACCCGGATCATCGCCGCGCTCGCGGATCTCGGCCCGCAGCCCCAGACCGGCGTCGAGGCCCGGGCTGGCGTCGAGGCCCGGGCTGGCGTCGAGCCCCGGGCCGGCGTCGAGCCCCGGGCCGGCGTCGCCGACGGGCTGTTCGCCGCGCAACTGGCCGCCCGTCGGGCCGACCCCGCCCGTGGCCGCCCGGTCCTGGTCATCCCGCCCGGGCGCACGCCGGAGTTCCTGGCCCGCCAGCCGGTGAGCGTCCTGCCCGACCAGGACCTGGCCGGCTTGTTCAGCCGGCTCGGCCTGCGCACCCTGGGGGATCTGGCTGCGTTGCCGGCCGGCGACGTGGCCGGCCGGTTCGGCGCGGCGGGGGAGACCGCCCACCGGCTGGCTCGCGGCCTGGGCTCCCGGCCGCTGGCGCTGCGCCCGCCGGCCGAGGACCTGTCCGCGAGCCAGGAGTTCGACCCGCCCGAACCGCTGGCCGAGCCGGTGGTCTTCGCGGCCAAGGCGCTCGCCGAGCAGATGCACGGGGGCCTGGCGGCCCGCGGGCTGACCTGCGTCCGGGTTCAGGTCCGGGCCATCTCGGCCGACGGCCGGGAGAGCAGCAGGCTCTGGCGGCACGACGGGCTGCTGTCCGCGGCCGCCCTGGCCGACCGGGTCCGCTGGCAGCTCGACGGCTGGCGGGTTCGCGCGGCGGCCGCCGACCGGGGCGCCCGCCCTGCCGCGCCCGCTGGCCCAGACGCCGCCGACGCGGCCATAACGGTGCTGCGGCTGGTGCCGGACCAGGTGGTCCGGGCCACCGGGCACCAGCTTGCGCTCTGGGGGGAGACCGTGGTCAGCGACCGGGTGGCCCGGGCCGCCATGCGGGTGCAGGCCATGCTCGGGCACGAGGCGGTGCTGCGCCCGGTCCTGGGCGGCGGCCGGGATATGTCCGAGCGGGTGAACCACGTTCCGTTCGGTGAAAAAGGGGAGCCCCGCCTGGCCGCGGGGCCGCCGTGGCCCGGGCGGATCATGGGTGCGGCGCCGGGCGTGGTGTACCCCTTCGCCCGGGAGGCGGACGTGACCGACGAGGCCGGGGACACGGTCACGGTCACCGGGCGCTGTGCCCTGTCGGCCGCGCCGGCCTGGCTGGCGGCCGACGGCGAGCCGCCGCTGCCGGTCACCGGCTGGGCTGGGCCGTGGCCGCTGTCCGAGCGCTGGTGGGACCCGGCCGCCGCGCGCCGCCGGGCCCGGTTCCAGCTGCTGACCGGCGACGGGCGGGCCTGGCTGGCCGCGGTCCAGGATGGTCGCTGGCTGATCGAGGCGGGTTACTGGTTATGGGCTTCAGCAACCCGCCGGTGCCCTGGCGCGAACTGCGGCGGCGGATGGCCTGGCGGTTTGAAGGGGAGCTCCTGGAGGGGTCTGATCCGGATCAGCGCGCCCCCCATCAGGTCGCGGAGTTGCCCCGACGGCTGAAGCCGGTCCCGCCGCCGCCGACGGCCGCTATCCCGTGGGCCGAGCTGCACTGCCACTCCTCCTACAGCTTCCTGGACGGGGCGGCCGCGCCCGGTGAGCTCGCCGCCGAGGCCGCCCGGCTCGGGCTGGAGACGCTGGCCCTCACCGACCACGACGGGATGTACGGGGTCCCGCAGTTCGCGCAGGCCGCGGCCCGGCTCCGGAGCCAGGGGATCGGCCTGAACACCGTGTTCGGCGCCGAGCTCAGCCTCGACCTGCCGTCGGTGCAAACAGCCAAAGCGCCCGACCCGCCAGGGCGCCACCTGCTGATCCTGGCCCGGGACGCCGAAGGCTACCGGAGGCTGTGCGCGGTGATCAGCGCCGCCCAGCTGGCGGGCGGGGCGAAGGGGCGCCCGGCCTACGATGTCGATGCGCTGGCCGGCGCGCACGGCGGCCACTGGGTGGTGCTGACCGGGTGCCGCAAGGGGCCGGTGCCCGCGGCGCTGGCCGCCGGCGGCCCGGCCGCGGCCTGGCGGGAGCTGACGAAGCTGACCGAGATGTTCGGCCACGAGAACGTGATGGTCGAGCTGAACTGCCGCCACGACCCGGGCGACGACGAGCGCAACGACCTGCTGGCCCGGCTGGCGGCCCTGGCCGACGTGGGCGTGGTGGCCACCGGCAACGTGCACTTCGCGGCGCCCGCGCAGGCCCGGCTGGCTCAGGCGCTGGCCGCCATCCGGGCCCGGCGCAGCCTGGCCGACCAAGACGGCTGGCTGGACGCGGCGGGCACCGCCTACCTGCGGTCGGGGGCGGAGATGGCCGCGCTGCTGCGGCGCTACCCGGGGGTACTGGAACGGACCGCGGCGCTGGGCCGCGAGCTCGCGTTCGACTTCCGCGTGATCGCGCCGAACCTGCCCGACGGCCCCGTCCCGGCCTGCTCCGGCCACACCGAGGCGTCCTGGCTGCGCGAACTGGTCGCGCGCAAGGCCCCGGCGCGGTACGGGCCGCCCGGCGACGCCCGCGTGCCCGGCGCGTACGCGCAGATCGCCAGGGAACTCGACGTGATCGAGCGGCTGAACTTCCCTGGCTACTTCCTGATCGTGCACGCCATCGTGGAGTTCTGCGCGGACAAGAACATCTTGTGCCAGGGCCGGGGTTCGGCGGCCAACTCGGCGGTCTGCTACGCGATCGGCATCACCAACGTCGACCCGGTCTCGCACCACCTGCTGTTCGAGCGGTTCCTGTCCGAAGGCCGGGACGGCCCGCCCGACATCGACCTGGACATCGAGCACCGCCGCCGGGAAGAGGTCATCCAGTACGTCTACGACACCTACGGCCGGGACCGGGCCGCGCAGGTCGCCAACGTGATCACCTACCGGCCGCGGCTGGCGCTGCGGGACGCGGGCCGCGCACTGGGCTGCACACCCGAGCAGTCCGACGCCTGGGCCCGCCAGATCGGGCCAGGCCCGGCCTCAGAAAACCGCGAGGATGTCCCGGCCGCGGTGGCCGAGCTGGCTGCCCAGATGCAGCGGCTGCCGCGTCACCTCGGCATCCACTCCGGCGGCATGGTGATCTGCGACCGCCCGGTGGGGGAGGTGTGCCCGGTGGAATGGGCCCGGATGCCCGGCCGCACCGTGCTGCAGTGGGACAAGGACGACTGCGCCTACGCGGGCCTGGTCAAGTTCGACCTGCTCGGCCTGGGCATGCTGGCCGCCCTGCACGACTGCTTCGACCTGGTGACCAAACACCACGGCGAGCACTGGACGATGGCCTCGATCCCGCAGGAGGACCCGGTCGTCTACCAGATGCTGACCGAGGCCGACACGGTGGGCGTGTTCCAGGTCGAGTCCCGGGCCCAGATGGCCACCTTGCCCCGGCTGCGGCCGCGGCAGTTCTACGACCTGGTCATCGAGGTGGCGCTGATCCGGCCGGGCCCGATCCAGGGCGGCTCGGTCCACCCCTACCTGCGCCGTCGCGACGGCCTGGAGGACGCCGCGATGCCACACGAATCGATGCGCGCGGCCCTCGGCAAGACGCTGGGCGTGCCGCTGTTCCAGGAGCAGATGATGCAGCTCGCCATCGACTGCGCGGGCTTCACCCCCGCCGAGGCCGACCGGCTGCGCCAGGCCATGAGCGCCAAGCGCGCCCCCGAGCGCATCGAGGAGCTCAGACAGCGGCTGCTCGACGGGATGGCCGGGCACGGCATCGACCCGGCCACCGCCCAGGACATCTACGTCAAGATCCTGGCCTTCTCCAACTACGGGTTCCCCGAGTCGCACGCGATCAGCTTCGCCTACCTGGTCTACGCCAGCGCCTGGCTGAAGCGGTACTACCCGGCCGCGTTCACCGCCGCGCTGCTGCGCAACCAGCCGATGGGGTTCTACGCCCCGCACAGCCTGATCAACGACGCCCGGCGGCACGGGGTGGAGGTCCGCGGCGTGGACGTGAACGCCAGCGACGCGCTCGCCACCCTGGAAACCGCCCCGGAAAGCGCCCCGGACAGGACCGGCCCGGCCATCCGGCTGGGCCTGTCCGAGGTACGCACCCTCGGCACCCGGGCGGCCGGACGGGTGGCGGCCGGCCGGCCCTACCGGGACCTGGAGGATTTCGCGGCCCGGACTGGGCTGCCGGCCGCCACGCTGGAGGTGCTGGCCATCGCGGGGGCGTTCGGCTGCTTCGGGCTGAGCAGGCGGGCCGCGCTGTGGGCGGCCGGGGCCGCCGCCTCGGTCCGCGCGGGGCAGCTGCCCGGCACCACGCCCGGCCTGACCCGTGGAGGCCCTGGGTCCGCGCCGCCGCTGCCCGCCATGACGCCGGCCGAGGAGACGCACGCCGACCTGTGGGCCACCGGCACCTACGCCATCCATCCGGTGGCCCATATCCGGGCCGAACTCGCGGCCCGGCAGGTGCTCACCGTGGCGTCGGCCCGGTCCCCGGATATGGACATGGCCACCGAGCCCACCGAGCCCACCAGGCCCATCGAGCCCACCAGGCCCACCGAGCCCGGCGCGCCCGACGTGGCTGACGTAGCCGTGGCCGGCCTGGTCACCCACCGGCAGGCGCCGCCCACCGCGCGCGGGGTGGTGTTCCTCAGCCTGGAGGACGAGACCGGGATGCTGAACGTCATCTGCCCGCCGCACGTCTGGGCCCGCCACCGCCGAGTGGCCACCACCGCCCCCGCGCTGGTCATCTACGGCCGGATCGAGCGCACCGGCGGCGCCGTCAACCTGGTCGCCACCGCCCTGCGCCCGCTGCGGCTACTGTCCGTAACCGGCGCCGCGATGCCCAGCCGCGATTTCCGCTGACCCGCCAGCCGACCCGGCCGGGTCACGACGACGCGACCACGTTCCCGGCGCTGTCATAGGCGACCCAGCGCAGCCGCCGGGCCCCGGAGCGCACCGCGAACGCGAAGAACTTGCGGCCCCCGATCGCAACCAGCCGGACCTCGGCCGTGGACCCGTCGGGCTGGGTGACGACGACGCGGGCCACCGATGCCGCCGCGATCCCGGCCGCGATCTCGGGTGTGCCGTTCTGGTCGAGGTTGAGCACCACGACCGGCGCGGGCACGGAAGGCACGCAGGCCACTTCGGCGAGTTGCGGATCGAGGATCGGTATGCAGATACCCCACGGACCCAGGTAAGCGGTCGCGGACCAGGCCAGGCCCCCCGCCTTGCCGGAGGCGATCCGGCCCGAGGCGCGAGCCGCCTGGCGCTGGCCCGGCCTGAGCCAGGAGACGACCCAGGCCAGTCCTCGGGGCTGGTTGAACGGCACCGCATAACCGATCTCGCCGTGCCGGGAGTACGCGACCACGTCGGCGATCCCGGCGTCCAGCGGAAGGGCGAACGCCACCGCCCGCGTGCCGTACACCGTCACCGGATGCACCGTGAGCACGCTGCCGTCGTCCAGCCTGACCGTGACGTACCAGACGTCGGCCCGCACCGCCCCGACCTGGATCTGCGCCGTCCCGCTGGGGATCGCGGTGAAGGACACCGGGCCCGGGCTGTGCGCGGTGCTGAGCACCGGCACGATCGAGATGTTCCCGCCGATCGCCCCGGCGGCCGGCCCGGCGATGATGATGTCCTGCTGGGTGGCGCTGGCCCCGTCGACGCCGGGCCGGTCCGCCACGACCCACCAGTGCTGGCCGTTGATGGTGCCCGTGCCGATCTCCCCGGGCTGCGCACCGGGCCCCAGAGCCTGGACCGTCACCGTATAAGACCTGGCCGGCGACGTCGGGGCCGGCGCGGCCGTCCGGTGCAGCAGGGCCGGAACGGAGAACACCGCGGCGGCCGCCACCACCGCGACGCCCGCCGCCAGGGCCGCCCGCCGCCGGATCCTGATCATCCGCCCGCCGCGCACCGCCTGATCGACCGGGGCCGGGCGCGGGCCGATCGACTCGAAGGCCGCCTCCAGGCGCTCGTGCAGGTCGCGCTCGTCGATCCTCACGACAGTCCTCCGTCTACGAGTTCTGCGTTCTGCCGCAACGCGGCCAGGGCACGCGAGGCCTGGCTCTTGACCGTGCCGACCGAGCAGTTCAGCGTGGCCGCGGTCTCCTGCTCGGTCAGGTCCAGCCAGTACCGGAGCACGAGCACCGCTCGCTGCCTGGGACCCAGCCGCTGCAGCGCCGTCATCAGCGCCGAACGCTCGTCGTAATCCCGCGTCGCGTCCGTCCACGGCACGTCGATGAGGGCGGAGTCGGTCAGCTGTTCGGCGACCCGCCGCTTGCGGAACCGGTTCCGGTTCTCGTTGATCACGATCTGCCGGACGTAGGCGTCGGGGTCGCCGCTGCGCCTGACCCGTGGCCAGGACGCGTAGGCCCGCGCGAACGCGGCCTGCGCCACGTCTTCGGCGTGACCCTGGTCCCCGGTCAGCCCGTACGCGAGCCGGACCATGGCCGGCCACCGGGCGCGCATGAACTCCCGGAACTCGGTGTCCGTCCTGGCGTTCATGGCTCACCCCCCCACAGCCATCCAGACCACCATCAGCGGCCAAATGGTTGCAAGGGCTCAGCGAACCCCGCGCGGCCGGAACTGCACGCTGATCCGCGGCCCGACGGACTGGGCCGTCTTCGGCACCGCGTGCTCCCAGGTGCGCTGGCAGCTGCCGCCCATGACCAGCAGGTCCCCGTGCCCGATCTCATAGCGCACCGACGCGCCGCCGCCCCGCGGCCGCAGCGCCAGCGCCCGCGGCGCGCCCAGCGACAAGATCGCGACCATGGTGTCCTCGCGCGAGCCCCGCCCGGTCGTGTCGCCGTGCCAGGCCACGCTGTCCCGCCCGTCCCGGTACAGGCACAGCCCCGCGGTCCGGAACGGCTCGCCCAGTTCCGCCCCGTAGTGCGCGTTCAGCGCCCGCAGCGCGGCGGCCAGCATGGGGTCGGGCAGCGCCTCGCCCTCGCCGTAGAAGCAGAGCAGCCGGGGCACGTCCACCACCCGGTCGTACATGTGCCGTCGCTCGGCCCGCCACGGCACCGCGGCGGTCAGCCGCGCGAACACCGGCCCCGACCCGGCCAGCCAGCCTGGCCGCAGGTCCACCCACGCCCCCCGGCTCAGCGGAACCCGCCGCACCGAGGAACCCAGCACCCCGAGTACCGGCTCGTCGGCCACGTCCAGCAGCGACTCCTGCACCGGAACACTCACTCGAACAGCTTACCTCAGACCAAACGCGCATTCGAGTAGCAGGCGACGCCTTGCACGCCGGCCCGTACGGCTCGCTCGCGGACCGCTGCCCGCAACGGCGGCCGCCAGCCCTAGGCGAAGCGGCGCCGCAGCCAGAGGAAACAGAACCCGGTCAGGACCAGGGCCAGCGCGGTGAAGATGGCCAGCTCGTACCACTGCATCGGCCAGTAATGGCTGGTCGGCTGGTAGGTCAGCACCTGCCTGACGCCGAGCCGGGCGATGCACTCCTGGGCGGCCCGCTGGAACGCGGCGCTGGGGCGTCCTCCGGGCGCCCCAGCCTGGGCGGGGAACTGGTTGGGGCACGTCCCCACGCCCTGGAGCGCCACCCTGCCGTTTCCCTGCGGGCCGAACAGGATGCCGTAACGCCCGCTGCCGTAGCTGATTCCGCCGTTCTGCCCGATCACCCGCCCCGCGGCGGTCTCGGTTGCGTCTGAGATGACCCAGTCCCCGGGCTGGGGCGGGCTGGGCGTGCCGAGCCCGGGGGACTGACCCAGGCCCGAGACGATGTGCCGCGGGGTCAGCAGGCGGGGCCGCACCCAGAGCGTCACCGCCACCCGGACGACGGCGAACACCACCAGCGTGACGGCCATCGCGGCCAGCGTCCGGCGCAGCAGCAGCCCGGCGGTGACGCCCAGGGCGAAGGCGAAGGCGGCGTAGCCGAGCGGGACGACGCCGCGCTCGTCGAACAGCGTGAACGGGTCGGCGTTCACCCGGTCGAGCGGGCTGGACCACCAGGTCACCATCAGGCTGAGCAGCCCGGCCAGCGCGACGCTGGCCAGGCCGACCAGGCCGAGCTTGACCGCCAGCCAGCGGCGGCGGGGGACGCTCTGGGTCCAGGCCAGCTGGTAGGTGCCGCTCTCCAGCTCGCGGGCCAGCAGCGGCGCGCCCCAGAACACCCCGATGACCCCGGGGACGATGACCAGGACGATGCCCAGTCCCTGCAGGACGCTGTCCCGGCTGGCCAGCGCGGTGGCGGCCGCCGAGCAGTCGCCCCGGGCCTGACACGGGATGATGCTGATGTCGTAGAGGTGGACGAGCTGCGGGCCGGTGATGGCCAGCAGCACCGCGATCACGGCCAGCGCGCCGAACGCCACCGTGGCCTGCGCCCGGAACTGGCGCCAGGTCAGCCGGATCATCGCAGCACGCTCAGCTTGCCGTCGGCGGGACCCTGCTCGCGGGCCCGGCTCATGTAGGCCAGCACGAGATCCTCCAGGCTCAGTTCCTCGACGGTCCAGGCCGGATCGAGCACCGGCCCGCCGCACCGCACCACCAGCGTGCTCTGCACGTCGGTGTGGCTCTCCTCGATGACCTCCTGGCCGGCGGGCAGCGTCCTGGGGTCCCGGCGCGGCCCGGCGAGCCGGCGATGCGCCGCCAGCAGCTGGTCCACCTCTCCGGCCACCTGCACCCGCGAGGCGGCCATCACCACCAGGTAGTCGCAGACCCGCTCCAGGTCGCCCACCAGGTGGGAGGAGAGCACCACGCTGAGCTCGGCCTCGGCCACGATCGACATCAGCAGCTGGAGGAACTCCCGTCGGGCCAGCGGGTCCAGGCTGGCCACCGGCTCGTCCAGGATGAGCAGCTCGGGCCGCTTGGCCATGGCCAGGGTCAGCGCGAGCTGGGCCCGCTGGCCGCCGGACAGCTTGCCGGCCCGCTGCCTCGGATCGAGGCCGACCTGGGCGATGCGGCGCCGCGCCATCTCGTCGTCCCAGCGCGGGTTGAGCCAGCCGCCCAGGCGCAGGTGGTCGGCGACCGGCAGCGCCGGGTAGAGCGGGGTGTCCTGGGCCACGAACCCGATCCGCCCCAGCTGCCCGGCGTCGTCGCCGGGCGCCCGGCCGAGGACCTCGATCGTGCCGGCCGTCGGCCGCAGCAGGCCCACGGCCAGGCGCAGCAGCGTGGTCTTGCCCGCGCCGTTCGGCCCGACCAGCCCGACCACCCGGCCCGGCGGGATGCGCAGCGTGCAGTCGGCCAGGGCCCAGCGCCGGCCGTACTGCTTGCCCAGCCCGTCGGCGGCCACGACCGCGGTCATGCTACGCCCTCCGCAGCGGAGGACCGAAAGACGTCCCGGAACAGCGCCTCGATGCTCTCGTCGTCCAGGCCGGCCCGGCGGGCCTTGGCCAGCCACCGCCCCAGCTCCTGGCGCAGCGGGCCGTGGGCGGCGAGCGAGGCGTCGCTCAGCGTCCTGGTCACGAAGGTCCCGATCCCCGGCCGGGCCGCGACCAGGCCGGCGTGCTCGAGCTCCTTGTAGGCCTTGAGCACAGTGTTCGGGTTGACGGCCAGGCGCTCCACCGCCTCCTTGACCGTCGGGAGCTGATCCCCCTCGTGCAGCAGGCCCAGCCGGAGCGCCTGCCGGACCTGCTGCACGATCTGCTGGTACGGCGACACGCCCGAGCGCGCATCCAGATGGAATTCGATCACTGGGCATCCATTCCGGGTATCCATTCATCTAGGTTCCTAGGTAAATATGATGCTGTATGACCGGCCTGTCAAACCGGCACCGCGCCCGCGGGTACAGTCAGGTGTGCGCCCGATCCAGCCTCGCCACTGCGTGGTGATCGGGGCGGGCGTGCTCGGCGCGTCGGTGGCGGCCCGGCTGGCCGGGTCCGGGATGCGCGTGACCCTGCGGAGGCCGACCAGCCCGGCCGCGCCACCAGCCGGTGGAGCTTCGCCTGGGTCAACTCCAACGACAAGGGGCCGCGGCCCTACCACGACCTCAACCGCGCCGGCCTCCAGGCCTGGGCGGAACTGGCCCCCGGCCTGGACGGCGCGGCCTGGTACCGTCCCGTCGGCCACATCGAGCTCGCCACCGATGGCCCCAGACTCGCCAGCTCCGCGGCCGCGGCCGCGGCCGCGGGCGCCGCGCTCGCCGCCCGCGTGCGCCGCCTGGCCGGGTGGGGCTACCCGGCCCGCCTCATCGACGCGGCCGAAGCCGCCGAGATCGAGCCCGCGCTGCTGCCTCCCGGGCCGGGCGCCGTGGCCGCGTGGTTCCCCGGTGAGGCCTACCTGCTGACCGAGCCGCTGGTCGACCGCCTGGTCACCAGCGCGACGGCCCGCGGCGCCACCGTGCTGACCGGCGAGGCGGGCCGCGTGACCGGCCTGAGCCCCGGCCGCAT
>Ga0335072_10012029_pt1 | contig 12361 bp, 13 predicted proteins | sample Lox_Sample_21_FD_206725 | JGI IMG/M metagenome (GOLD analysis project Ga0335072, IMG submission 206725) | Soil microbial communities from Loxahatchee National Wildlife Refuge, Florida, United States - Lox_Sample_2.1 | ecosystem: Environmental > Terrestrial > Soil > Wetlands | place: USA...
AGCTTCGGCCATGGATCGAATGACGGACAGAAGGGCATGGGTCTGATCATGCTGATCCTGATCGGCACAGTGCCGACAGCCTACGCTTTAAACCATGCAGTCGGATACGGTCAGGTACAGGATTTCGCAGCAGTGTCGGAGCAGGCGGCACACGTTCTAAGCAATTACATTCCATCATCGGCGGTGATGGACGATGCGCGCGCCGATCTGACGGAATACATCCGCACGAAGGAATACACGGCGACTACACCACTGGCGGCACGGCAGCTGGCGAACGATATCTCAAACGAAGTGCTGCTGTATAAGTCGCTGGCTGGGATTCCTGCCGGGCAGCAGCAGAACGTCCGCAACGACATGTACGTGGAGAGTGAAGCGTTGCGGCTGATGGCGAAGAGCGGCACGCCGAAGTTCACCGCTACGGAAAGCGCTGTGCTGGCGAACTACAAGAAGCACCTGGACGGAGCGACGAGGTTTATTCCGACCTGGGTGAAGGTGGCGGTGGCGATCGCGCTGGGCCTAGGAACGATGGTTGGCTGGAAGCGCATCGTGGTGACGGTAGGCGAAAAGATCGGCAAAGAGCACCTCACCTACGCTCAGGGCGCTTCGGCGGAGATCGTGGCGGCGGTAACGATCATTGCCGCGGACCAGTTCAAAATGCCGGTTTCTACAACGCATGTGCTTTCTTCGGGCGTGGCCGGGACGATGCTGGCGAACGGGAGCGGGCTGCAGCTTTCGACGATTCGCAACATCGCGCTGGCATGGGTATTTACCCTGCCGGCGGCGGCGCTGCTGGCCGGCGGCCTATTCTGGACGCTGCGGCAGTTTATCGGGTAATTCTGCTCCAGACCTGACGCGATACGCGGCGCTTCGGTAGTATCAAAGAGAACCGGGGCGCCGTTTTGTTTGCGGGCGTATCCTGTCCCCTGAACGCATGAGTTTAAAAGCAAAGATTGAAGCGGTGATCTACGCCGCAGAGGAGCCGGTAACGCTGGCGCAGCTTGCCGGTCTGTTCGCCGATGAGGCCCTGGAAGAGAAGCGTGTGCGGGAAGCTGCCGCGCAAGTGTTTGAGCCTGCGAATGAAGTCGCAGTGGTGCTCAGCGTCGAGCGTGTGCCGCCCGTGGGTGCCGCGGTTCGTGCATCCGAAGGTGTGCTGATTTCCGAGGAGCATTCTGCTCCTTTGACGGTGGAAGAGGCTGCGGTCATGGCCGCCCAGGCTTCCGAAGAGGGGGTGACGATCATTGAGGCGGTCGTTGAACCGGAGCAGGTTGTGGTGCTGTCGCCCGAGGATGAGAAGCGCGCGGCGCGTCAGCGGGATCGCGAGGTGCGTGAGGAGCTGCGGCGGATTGTTTCCGAACTGATCGCCGATTATGCGGATGGCGATCGCGGGATGGAGATTCGCGAGATTGCCGGCGGTTATCGCGTGGGCACGAAGCCGGAGTATCACGACGCGGTGCGCGGCTTTGTGAAGAGTCTGAAACCGCCGATGAAGCTGTCGCTACAGGCTTTAGAAACACTGGCGGTGATCGCCTATAAGCAGCCGGTGACGGCCCCTGAGGTGGGCGAGATTCGCGGCGTAGATTCGGCGGGCGTGATAGGGTCGCTGATCAGCCGCAAGCTAATTACGACGGCTGGACGCAAGCAGGTGATCGGCAGGCCGATTCTCTACAAGACGACGAAGGAATTTCTGCTGCGCTTTGGGTTGAAGGACCTGAACGAGCTGCCGTCGATTGAGGAGTTCGAAAAGATGGCGGCGGGCGAGTTGTCTGAGCCGGAAGAGCTGCCTTTTGAAGAAAAGAGGGTACCGAACGAAGAGGGCATTGTAGAAAGCTCGTCCGATGAGAGCGCGGCTCATGAAGAAGGCGATGCGGGCGAGGAAGCCCGTGCCCATGCCGCAGTTGAGATGGCCGATGAGACCGAAGAGGAGGGTGCGGATCTTCCGGGTGTCGCGGTCGCAATTGAGGTTGAAGGCGAAGAGGCTGAGATTATCAACGAGGCCGTGGCGGAAGAGCCTGTGGAACGCCAGCCATGAGCGAGCCGGTCAGGCTGCAGAAGATCATTGCCCAGGCCGGCATTGTTTCGCGGCGCAAGGCCGAGGAATTGATTCTCGACGGTCGCGTGCAGGTGAATGGGGAGATTGTCACCGAACTGGGCACAAAGGCTGATCCCGAGCGCGACCATATTCGGGTGGACGGCAAGCTGCTACACGGCGCGCAGCAGCATCGCTACCTGATGCTGAACAAGCCTAAGGGGTATGTCACGACGGCCAGCGATCCGGAAGGCCGTCCTACCGTCATGAAGTTTGTCGAGCGCGCCGGGGTGCGTGTTTTTCCGGTGGGCAGACTGGATTACCAGAGCGAAGGTCTGCTGCTGATGACGAATGACGGCGAGCTGGCGAACGCGCTGACGCGAGCGGCGGCGAAGGTCGAGAAAGTCTACCTGGTCAAGATCAGCGGTAAGCCTAGTGAGGCCGGGCTCGATCAGCTGCGGTCAGGGATCATGATCGAGCGCGGCAAGCCTGGCGCGCGCGCGGGGCGCGTGATGACATCCCCGGCGCGGATCAAGCTGATGCGGGATGCGGAAAATCCCTGGTACGAAGTGACGCTGGTTGAGGGACGCAACCGGGAGATTCGCAAGATGTTCGAGGAGATCGGGCATCACGTGGAGAAGATTCGGCGCGTGGGGTATGGGCCGCTGGTGCTGGATGTGCCTCCGGGTGAGGTGCGGGAGCTTTCGCAGGATGAGGTTGAGGACTTACGGAAGGCTGTGCGGGTTAAGAGCGGGAAGGCTGTTATCTCGAAAAGCATAGCAACGTCGGGGGCGAAGAAACGCGCGGGAATTTCTCATGGCCCAGCGAAGAAACGTTCCAGGCGAATCTCAACTTTTCCTCGCCGAGAGGCGAAGTAGTTTCGTGCTTTCCCACCCTTTCGCAAACTACGCGAAAGGATGGGGCACCCTCTCTTCGTGCTGCTGCGACGTAAAGCAGATTCTTCGCTGCGCTCCGGATGACAATGCAACGTCAATGGCGGCCTAGGTTGATGTCGAGTTGCACGCCTCGTCCGTTGACTGTGTTCACTTCCGAGAGTGCGAAGAGGCTGGCTTGCCGGGAGCGGTGGCGGAAGACGTAGCCACCAATGAAATAGCCAAAGGTGCTGCCTACAATTACGTCCGAGGGGAAGTGTTGCCGGGCCAGGACGCGCGAGACTGAGACTGCCGTCGCGAGCCCATAGACGGCTATCTTGGTACCGGGTGCGTCGTATTGGCCGGCAATGACGCGGGCAAATGACCACATGATCATGCAGTGGTTGGAGGGCATCGATTGGCCGTCGGGCCAGGTCTTGAGACCGTGGGGCCAGAAGCGTCCTGTGCCGTCGCCCTGGTATGGGCGTTGGCGGTCGATGGCGTATTTCAGGGGTTGATTCAGAATGATCGCGTCGAGAGTGGCTTCCCCTGCGAGGACAGCGGACTCCTCAAGATAGTCGTCATGCCTGGCCATACCCAGCAGGTAACCGACGACGGGGGCCGCAGAGGCGCCATATGTCGTGTAGTCCGAGAACCTTTTGAACTTGTCTTCGCGGCTTGGATTGGATCCGAGATCGCGCATGAGGTGTGCGTCGTAGTCGATCGCAAACCCCGTCGCGACCCCGAAGGGCGCGACCCAGAGTAAATCCTTTGCACTGATGCGGAGGGGGCTGGTGACGATTCCGGCCTCATCCTGTGCGACATGCACAATGCAGGGCTTGATGGAGTGAAGCGTACAATCGTCAGTTGGCGTGGCTTGCGCCAGGAGCCGGCCTGCACAAGAAAAAAATAAGAGAAACGCGGTCAGCCTCAGAGACATACACAAAAGTTGAGCGTATCACGCGCTTGTCGCCGGCGGGTGAGCAGTTTGGAAGCTCAGGCTGCGGACGTGATCGAGAGGATATCAATCGGCGGCAGCGCTTTCAGCTCCGGCGTTTTCACTTCGAGAAAATTTCCGGCGGCCAGATCGGTAAGCACTCTATTTGCAGTATCTTCGGTGCGCGTGGAGAGGATGTGCAGACGCCTTACAGCGCGTATGGTGAGGGTGGCCAGGAGAAAACGGTTCTCGACCTTAATCGCCGCGGAATAAACCAACTCTGAACGCATAATTGCCTCGCTTCGTAAATTTGCATCGCCTCGGGTCAAGAGGCCGCTCAGAAACGAGGTCAGCCAGATGAAGGAAGAAGGGAGGAACTCCCTCTCTTTTCAGCATACGCGCCGCTGCCCCATTTACCTAATGATTTCTTTTGTTTGCGTGGCGAAATCAGGCAGGCGCAGGCTGCCATAGTTCCACCCGGTTGCCTTCCGGGTCATTGAACCATCCGAAGCGGCCGTATTCGGTGTTCTCGCGTTTTGGGTCGACGCTTGTTCCTGCGGCGACGAGCGAGTCGAGCACTGCGTTGAGATCATCGACCTGAAAATTGAGCATGGCGGGCTGGTGTATCGGCCAGTAGCCGTCGTCCTGACGGAAAAATGCGACGACGGTGTATGCCTGCTGTTCTTTTGCCGGGAAGATGAAGCAGCCTTGGTTAGGCTTGAGTCCGAGATGCGTTTCATACCAGGCGTAGAGTGATTCTGGATCGCGCGCCCGCACAAATGCTCCGCCGAAGCCGGTTGCCTTTGCCATAATTTACTCCTCGGGGTTGAGAATTTCGCTGAGGGTTGGTTTGTGTTTTGCTTTGCGGCGCTCTTCGCGCGGCTTGTCTTCGATGATGCGCTCCGCTTTAGGCTGACCCACGCGCTCGCGAGCATTCGCTTTGACAGCTTTGACTGCCGAGAATTTCTTTGCCTTCTTTTTCGCCATAGTTGCTCTTCCGCGCACTTGTCTGGAGCAGAGGATTTCCTGTCGCTCGACCAGTATGAAATACTTTCGAGGTCAGTGAGGGGGGAATTGCTATGGAAGAACGCGACTTTTTCAACGAGCAGAATGAGCAGCGCAGCCATACGCTCACCTGTCCGCACTGCGGCAAGGCGGATGAGTACCAGCTTGCGTGGCTGGTGCGGCGCAAGCGCGATTCGCTGCCTCGCCATGCCGATGAGCGCGATCGCGCGCGATTTGCCAAGGCGCAGTCTTACATGGTGCGGAAGGACGATATGGTGGCATGCAAGAATATCCGCTGCCGCAAGCGCTTTGAGGTAGCGGGGGTGCAGTCGGTCGCGTTTCTCCAGTCTGCCTGATTGAAAGCAGGAGCGCGCTTTGACGAATTGCCGCTGTAAGTGCGTGTTGCTGCTTATGATCGCTTTCTTGTGGGCGCCTTGCAGCCATTCGCAGTCTGATTCCCTTGCTTCGCTACGCGAGAAGTTTGCCAATCCGCCAGACGATGCGCGCATCATGATGCGCTGGTGGTGGTTTGGGCCTGCGGTCGAAAACGATCAGCTGGCGCGCGAGCTGCGCACGATGAAAGAGGGCGGCATCGGCGGAGTTGAGATTCAGCCGGTGTATGCGCTGGCGCTGGATGATCCGGCAAAAGGGATTCACAACACCCCGTACCTTTCGGATGATTTTCTTCGCTCGGTTAGTTTTGCGAACCAGACGGCACGCCAGCTTGGGATGCGCGTGAGCATTACGCTGGGCAGTGGGTGGCCTTATGGCGGGCCGCATATTCCCGTTACACAGGCTGCGGGGAAGCTGCGGCTGGCTACTGCGCAACTGCCTGCAGGCGCGGACCGCGTGGCGTTGCCTGCTCTGGAGAATGGAGAGGCGCTGCTTGCTGCTTTTGTAGTTGCGGGGACGCCTGCGAGTTACGATCCGGAGGCGGCGAAGCGGGTTGCGTTGCCCACGGCTGGCGAGCGAGCTTTGTCTGTGCCTCCCGTAAGTGATGCTGAGCGTGTGGTTCTGTTTTTTGTCAGCAGCCGCACGGGGCAGCAGGTCAAGCGGGCGGCAGTCGGGGCCGAGGGATTTGTGCTCGATCACTTTGATCGTGCCGCTATCGATCATCATTTGCAATATGCAGGCGACCGGCTGATGCAGGCGTTTGGGGATCAGCCGCCAGCGTCTGTCTTCAGCGACAGCCTTGAGGTTTATGAATCGGACTGGACGCCGAATTTTCTGACCGAGTTCGCAGAGCGGCGCGGGTATGATCTGACGCCTTATTTGCCGGAGCTTTTTGCCGGCAGCGACGAACTGGCGAAGAGCGTGCGTCATGACTGGGGCGAGACGCTTGGCGAGCTGGTTGACGAGAACTATCTTGAGCCGCTGACAGCATGGGCGCACGAGCATCACACGCTGTTTCGCTCGCAGACCTATGGGGAGCCGGCGGTCACCTTATCGAGCAACGCTCTGGTGGATTTGCCTGAGGGCGAGGGGCCGCAGTGGCGCAGTTTTTCCTATACTCGGTGGGCTACTTCGGCGAGTCATCTGTATGGACGTCCTGTTACTTCAGCGGAGGCATGGACGTGGCTGCATTCGCCGGCGTTTCGCGCTGTGCCTCTGGATATGAAGGCGGAGGCTGACCGTTTTTTTCTTGAGGGCGTGAACCAGTTTGTCGGGCATGGGTGGCCTTACTCGCCGGCGTATGCGGGCGAGCCAGGATATGCGTTCTACGCTGCGGCGGTTTTCAATCAGCACAATCCATGGTGGCCGGTGATGCCGGAGATTGCCAGCTATCTGCAGCGGTTGAGCTTTCTGCTGCGGCAGGGCAAACCGGCGAACCAGGTTGCCGTGTATGTTCCAACGGATGATGCGCAGGCTGACTTTACTCCGGGAAATGTTGGCGTTACGGAGCAGATGACTCGCTACATTACGCCCGAGCTGACGGCGAGCATTCTGGATGCTGGGTACAACCTTGACTACATTGACGCGAAGGCAATTGACAAGGTCGGTATCCGTTACCCGGTTTTAGTTCTGCCGCATGTGGATCGGATTTCGCTTGCGACCTATCGGCAGATTGCGGCGTATGTGCAGAAGGGCGGGAAGGTGGTTGCGGTGGGACGGCTTCCGCAACATGCTCCGGGATTGAAGGAGACCAATGACGATCTGCCACGGATCGAGGCGCTTTCAAGAAGGCTTTCACACGAGGCGAACTGGATGTTTGCCGCGCAGGATTCCGAGGTTGGCGGGTTGCTGAAGAAGGCGGTTGCGCCTGATATGCGGATTGACACGCCTGCACCTGAAATTGGTTTTATTCGCCGCAAATTGCCGTTTGCGGATCTCTATTTCGTTGCCAATACCAGCAATCATGCGGTCTCGGTGAAGGCTCATTTTGACTCGCAGTGGACAGGCGCGGAGGAGTGGGATGCTTTCTCCGGCAGGAGCTATCAAGCCGATTCAGACTTGAGCCTGGCGCCATATGAATCCCGGGTGCTGATTTTTCATGATGGTTCTGCTTCCTTGCCTGGACGCTGGCGTGGACAGGCGGTTGCTGGCGCAGAGATTGATCTGAGTCACGATTGGCAGGTTGCTTTTCCGGAGCTGCATCATAGCGTGACCATGGCGTCGCTGCAATCGTGGACGGCGGCTGAGGTGACGCGCTACTTCTCGGGGCGCGCGGTTTATACGCGCGACTTTGATCTTCCAGAGAAGGCGCTGATCGCAGGTCGTCACTACTTTCTGGATTTTGGCAAGGGCACGACTCTGCCGCCGGGCGATCCGAAGAAGCCAGGGACACATGCGCTGCTAGAGGGGCCGGTTCGCGAGGCGGCAATGGTTTCTGTCAACGGGCAGAAGGCTGGTTCGGTTTGGCAGCCGCCTTATCGGCTGGATGTGACGGCGTTTCTCCACTTCGGGAAAAACCATCTCGAGATTGAAGTCGCCAACACGGCGATCAACACGCTGGCGGGACGCTCGTTGCCGGATTATCGGTTGTTGAACCTTCGTTACGGGCAAAAATTTACACCGCAGGATATGGAGCATCTGGAGCCGCTGCCTTCTGGGATTCTTGGGCCGGTTATGCTTGTGCCGGAAGTTGCAGTTGCACGTTGAGACATCTCGCAGCTTAGCCGTCAGCGAAGAAATCGGTTCGCCGTCTACGACGGCGGTCGTTTTTGACCCACGTTAGCCCGCGAAGTCTGCGACTTCGCTCCTGCTAACATGGGGCACCCGTTTTCTGAACACTAAGCGAGTGCTTTTGGAATTGCTTCTTCCCATCGGCCCTGGGCTTTCAGGATCAGCTCAATCACTTCGCGCGCGGAGCCTTCTCCGCCGCGGGTGGTGGTCACGAAGTGGGCGACGGCTTTCAGTTCGGCGGCTGCGTCGGCTACGGCTACGGCGAGTCCTGCGCGTACAGCCAGCGGCAGGTCGGGAAGGTCGTCGCCCATATAGGCTGTTTCTTCCTCAGTGACTCCGGCTTTTTGCATGCATTCTTCGAATGCGGCTGTCTTGGTGGCCTGGCCGAGGTAGACGTAATCCACGTGAACCTCGTGGGCGCGCTGCTGCACGGCGGGAGATTTGCGGCCGGTGATGAAGCCGGTTTTGATGCCCATGATATGGGCGAGGGTTAAACCCGCACCGTCTTTCGCATTGAAGACCTTCATTTCGAGAATTTCGCCGCCGCCGGGGGGCGAGATGAGGCAGACGCCGCCGTCGGTGAGCGTGCCGTCTACATCCATGAGGAAGAGCTTGATCTTTCTGGCGCGGTCGAGAAGGGCGTCTGAAAACTGTGGATTGTCTAGCATGGAGACGATTCTATATTGCGTTTATTTCGCGGTTGTTGCTGGATAGAGCGATTTCAAGTCTGACTTCGCGCCGATTTTGCTCAGGCGGTACATCAAGAGCGCGTCGCGTTCGGTGTTGATGGGTTGCGCGGACAGGTCGACGGTCTCGCCGGGAGCGTGCGCGCCTTCTCCGGTGGCTCCGATGCCGGCGAGGCCGGGAAGGTATGGAGCCACGAAGGCGATGTCGCCTGCGCCGCGCTTCATCGGGTCTAGTTCCGGCATCTCAGGGAAGCCCAGGCTCTTGTTGGCGCCATTCAACATGCGCAGAAGCGCGCGGCTGTCTTCAGTCGGAGCCATGGCGGGATAGCCCTCGCCGAATTCGATCGTCGCGTTGGTTTTGGGCAGGTGCTGGGCGACGATGGCTTTCATCTTGGCTTCGATGCGGTCAGATTGTTCATTCGAGATGGTGCGGATGTCGCCGCTGACATATGCCGTGGGCGCGATGACGTTGTCCTTGCCGGTGGCGCTGCCGGAGATGCCTTCAGGGCCGACGTCAACGGTGGTGCCTCCAAGGATAAGGCCTACGTTGTAGGTGAGGTATTGCTCGGGTAGCTGCGTGCGGAAGGCGTCGAGGATGCGCGCGACTTCATAGATGGCTCCGTAGCCTTTGCTGTCGGAGAAGATGGCGGACGAGTGGCCGGTTTCGCCGGTGGCTTTGATCTTCCAGCTGATGGAGCTGCGGCGACTGACACTGCCATAGAAGACGCCATCGAAGCGCGGCGTGCCTTCGAATTCGAGCGCCACGTCGCTGTGTTGGGCAGCAGCGATCATGTCACGGCGGGAGATGCTGACGGGCTCGCCGTGCTCTTCTTCATCGCCGCTCAGGACGATGGTGATCTCGGTCTGCTTGAGCACTCCGGCAGCCTGCATGGCCTTGAGCGCGTAGAGCATGATGACCAGGCCGCCCTTCATGTCGTTGGTGCCGGGGCCGGTGGCGATGTGGCCGTTGCCCATGCCGCTCACCGTGTAGTGCTGGAAGGGACTGTCTTTCTCGAAGACTGTGTCCATGTGGCCGATGAGCAGCATGCGCTTGCCGCACTTGCCGGGTTCGGGGCAGGGATGCTCGGCGACGAGAACGCCGGCGCGCTTGACCTCGTCCATGGGGATCCATTTGGTCTGGAAGCCTAACTCGTCGAGTTGCGCCATGATGATTTTGCCTACGGCGCGGACGCCTTCGAGGTTGTGGGTGCCGCTGTTGATCTCGACCAGCTTTTGCAGAAGGTCGTTCGAGGCTTGTTCGTTGGCCTGGATATAGGTGACCATGGCTTGCTCTGGTTTGGATAGTTGCTGCGCTGAGGATGGCAGCGCCGATAGCACAATGAAAGGCATCGCAAGAATTCGCAAAGCTCGAATCAGCATGATGGCAGGAGGATAGCAGACAATATTTGTCGAAAGCATGGATCCCGAAAAACAGATCCTTCGCTGCGCTCAGGATGACAGCATTCAACGACTGGTTTGCGATAAATCCGATATACTGACGCGTTCGCCTATGAAGATTCTGGTTTGCATTAAGCAGGTCCCGCAGAAGGATGCTCCTCTGAAACTGAACGAGTCCGGCACCTGGATTCGCGAGGACGTCTCGTACGAAGTAAATGAACCGGATGCTTACGCTCTCGAAGAAGCGCTGCGGCAGAAGGAGAAACATGGCGGCGAGGTGGTGGTGATCACGGCCGGACCGGCTCGGGCGCAGCAGGTGCTGCGCGAGGCGCTGGCGAAGGGTGCTGACCGAGCGATTCATCTCGAAGACGACAGGTTTGTGCAGCTGGACTCGACCAATACGGCGCGGGCGATTGCAGCGGCTGTGGCTGAGGAGAATTTTGACCTGATCGTGACCGGGCTGCAGTCCGATGATTTTGGCGCGGCGCAGACTGGTGTTCTGCTGGCCGAGATTCTTGGGCTGCCGCATGCCACGATCATTATTGGGATCGAAAAGACCGACTCCGGGCTGCATCTGAAGCGGGAACTGGAGGCCGGGCATTACCAGTTCATCGATCTGCCGACGCCGGCGGTGCTCACGATCCAGAGCGGCATCAACAAGTTGCGCTATGCCAGCCTGATCGGTATCAAGCAGGCCAAGAACAAGCCTCTGCGCAAAGTCGCGTGGGCAGAAGTTGAACCGAAATTGAGCAGGAACCTGCAACAGATTGAGCGGCTTTACGTTCCGGTGAAGCAGAAGAAGACCGAAATGATCGAGGGGCCGGCTGCGGAAGTGGCGCGTAAGGTGACGGAGTATCTCAAAAACACCGCGCGCGTGATTTAATTGTTGGCATAGGGATTTGCCCCGGTACATCTTTCAGGAGATTTGAGCACAATGGCTAACATGAACATCCCCGCAGAGGAACGCAATCTGACGCCCGATCAAGTAGCGGCTCTCGACAAGCGCCGCCAGTGGGGACTGACTTATCAGGTGATTGCCGGACAGTTCGCCTTTTTCGCCGTGCTGCTTACGTTGTGGTCCGGGCAGGACGCGACCTACGCGCCTGGGTGGATGCATCCGATGCTTTACTACAACATTCTTGCCGCGGTGCTGGCGGTGGTCTTCGGGATATATGGGACGTATCTGAAGCGCGGGCGGCCGGAGTTTTCCAGCCTGTAATTAAAAGCAGGTCCTTCGACTGCGCGCTACGCGCTTCGCTCAGGATGACAATTCTTGGAATGACACTAGGAGAGCTTCGGCTCCCCTGAGGTGTGTATGGCAGGCACCATTCTTGTCGTTGCGGAACAGCGGGAGGGAAAACTCAACCGCGTCTCCTTTGAAACGATTGCCGGTGCGCAGGTTATCTCGAAAGAGACGGGCTGGCCGGTGGAAGTTGTTCTCGCAGGTAATGGCATCGAACCGCTCGCGCAGGAACTGGCGGGCAAGGCTGTGGCTCGCGTCTATGCACTGGAGGCTGCGGCGCTGGGGGCGTATACCTCGGATGCTTATGTTTTTGCACTGAAGCAGTTTGTTCAGGAGAAGCAGCCGAAGCTGGTGCTCTTTCCGCATACGTATCAGGTGCGCGATTTTGCGCCTCGGCTGGCGCTGGCGCTGGACCGCTCGCTGATTTCGGATGCGATTGGCTACAAGTACGAGAGTGGCAAGCTGCTGTTTACCCGGCAGATGTTTCAGGGAAAATTTGCCGCCGATGTTTCCTTTACGGGAGACGGGCCTTGGCTGGCGACATTCCAAATCGGTGCGTTCCGCGGAGACCAGGCCGAAGCGGGATCAGCCCCGGTTGAAAACGTGGCTGCTGCGGTTGCAGAAGGCGCGGCGCGCGTGACTCCGCATGAAGTCTTTCAGGAAGCGAAGCAGGCCGTCGATCTTTCGCAGTCTGAGGTGATTGTCGCCGTCGGGCGCGGTATCAAGGAGCAGAAGAATCTTGCGCTGGCTGAAGAACTGGCGAAGGCGCTGGGCGGTGAGGTGGCGGCTTCGCGTCCGATCTGCGACAACGGCTGGCTTCCGCTGGAGCGGCAGATTGGCTCGTCCGGGCAGACGGTGGCTCCGAAGCTGTATGTGGCGCTGGGGATTAGTGGAGCGATTCAGCATATTGTCGGCATGAAGGGCTCGCGCACGATTGTTGCGGTGAATAAGGATCCTGAGGCTCCGATTTTTGAGATTGCGGATGTGGGTGTGGTTGGGAATCTGTTCGATGTGGTGCCTGCGCTGACTGAGGAGATTAAGAAGGCCAAGGCGTAGTCTTATTTCCTATCC
>Ga0335072_10012031_pt1 | contig 12361 bp, 9 predicted proteins | sample Lox_Sample_21_FD_206725 | JGI IMG/M metagenome (GOLD analysis project Ga0335072, IMG submission 206725) | Soil microbial communities from Loxahatchee National Wildlife Refuge, Florida, United States - Lox_Sample_2.1 | ecosystem: Environmental > Terrestrial > Soil > Wetlands | place: USA: Florida...
CGCGACGATCGACGGTTCGCTGATCGGCGCCAACCTGACGGCGCTGACCACCACCTACACGCTCGGCGACGTGTACCCGAAGATGCGGCACTCGCTGCACTGGAAGATGAAGCAGGCACCGTGGTTCTATGGCCTGTACGCGATCAGCATCGCGGTCGCCGCCATGGTCACGCTCGCGTGGGCCAACGACCTGGACGTGGTGATCAACGGCGTGGAGGCGCTCAACGGCATCCTGCTGCCGTCGGCCCTGGTCTTCCTGATCCTGCTCGCCAACGACAAAGCGGTGCTGGGACCGTGGAGCAACACCCCCGCGCAGAACTGGATCTCCGGCATCATCGCCTGGGTCGTGCTCACCTTCTCCCTCGCCCCGCTCGTCACCACCTTCTGGCCCGTCATCACCCTGAGGCAGACGTTCACCGGCGGTGCCGTCTGCCTCATCCTCGGGGTGCTCGCCGCGTTCCTGCTCCTGCGGTTCCGGGCCTCGCGGAATGAGCCGTTCGCCGACGGCCCCGGCAGCAACAGGCAGCCGCCAGACATGGACCGCGCCACCTGGAAAGGGACTCTCCGCGAGCGCCGCATCGCGTGGCGCACGCCCCGCATCGAGACGCTCGAGCGGCCCGCGCTCAGCATGGCGCGCAGAATTGGCCTGCTCAGCCTCCGCGGCTACATCCTCTTCGCGATCGTCATCATGGTGATCAAGCTCATCCAGTTCACCGCGCACTGACAGCCGCAAGCTGACAGCCGGTCGAGGGCGCTGTCCGCGTGCCTGCGACAGCTCAGATGTACTCGTGCCGGCGCATCCAGGCTAGGGTCAGCCAGCCCCAGATCGGCGGCAGGTACGAGGTGAACGCCCGCTGCATGAGCACCGCGGCGATGGCCTGATCCTGGGGTATGCCGGCGCCGACGAGCCCGGCGATCAGCCCGGCCTCGACCACCCCCGCGCCGCCGGGCACCGGCACGGCGCCGCCGATGATGGCGGCCAGTGTGTTGACGGTGACCAGCGTCGCGATGCTGGCGTGCTCTCCGACCGCGTGCAGCGACGCGCCCAGCGCCAGGATGATGACGAGCTGGGCCAGGACCGAGCCGGCCAGGACAGAGACCATCTTGTGCGGCTCGGCGGCGATGGCCTTGGTGTTGCCCCAGATGCTTACCAGGTACGGCCTGACCCGGGCGCTGGCCAGCCGCCGCACCCGCGGCACCAGCGCGATCACCGTGGCGGCGATCCCGGCGACGATGATGACCGCGAGGATGATCCGGACGGCCGTCTTGTGGTCGCCTGAGGCGGCCTGCGTGTGCAGGTCCCCGGCGGCGAAGGGGATGGCGATGAGGAACAGCAGGGCCTTGACGACCCATTCCGCCGTGGAAACGATGGCGCCCGAGCTGACCGCGGCCGTCGCGTCGGACCCCTGGCGCTGGAAGAACCTGACTCGGACGGCGAAGACGGCGACATTGCCGCCGACCAGCGAGCTGAAGGCATTGGACACCTCGAGCGCCGTGCACCGCCCGTACGGCAGCTCGCCGACGGTGGCGCCGGTCAGCGCCCAGGCCGAGGCGAGCGGCGGCAGCTGAGCGAAGACGAACGCCAGCGCCACCCATCCCCAGCTGGCCCCCTTGATGGCCTCGAAGGCGCTGCCCGCGTCGGACAGCACGCCGATGATCGCCCAGATGCCGATCAGCGAGCCGAGGCCGAACAGCAGGTTCGTCCAGCTGACCCGCTTGAACTCCGCGAGCTTCGGAACCTCGATGCCGGCTCCGCTGGCCACCGCCGACCGCAGCCGGGAGAGCAGGTCTTTGTGCTGTGCCAGCGCGGCTATGGTCGTCGGGTCGAGCGCCGGGCGCTGCAGGTGCACGAGGGTGCCGCGAACGGTGTCGGTATCAAGCACCCGGGCGGCCGCCGCGGCGGTGCGCTCGACGCCCGCCTGCACGGCCAGGGCGGCCAGCGCGGCGGCGAGATCGCTGTCCAGCCGGCTGGCCGGAGCCGCGGCCGACGCGCTGCGGAAACCCCTGAAGCAGACGCCTTGCCCGGCGAGGATGATCGTGTCTCCGCCGAGCGCACCGTGGGCGAGCCCGGCGGCCCGCAGCCGCAGCAGGGCGAGCAGGGTCTCGTCGAGCGTGTCGTCGGTGAGGCCGTCGCCGGCCTGGGACAGCAGCGGGCCATCGGGCACGCGGGTCACCAGCGCGGCGTCCTTGCTCGGGCCGAATCTTCCGGCGGCGAGCACCTCAGGCACGCCGACCCGCGCACGTCCGGCCATCAGCGTGAGGTAGGCCTCATGCTCGACCTGCTGCAGGCGGTCGAGGATGAGGGTAGGCCCCGAGTCCCGGTACACGCAGAACCGCCACAGCTTCGCCAGCATCCGCGCGTCCGATGCGTCCCTGCCGTACACCGACAGCTCGATCTTCTCGCCGCCCGCGCCATGGCCGGCGAACTGCTCCACTCCCCAGACCTGGGTGGCGGCCCGGGTGATGTCCGTAACGTCGACGTTCAGGTCGGAGATCCACTCGGCGACCTCTGCCGCCGACGGCAGGCCGAGCGGCGAGCCCGCGACCAGGTGCACGGCCGCCGCGATGCCCCAGCCCACCGCCATGCTGGATAGCGCGTTGACCGGCAGCGCCGCCCCGGCGCAGACACCGGCCAGCACCGCCACCGGGACCAGGAACCAGACCAGCCGGTGCACCGGACGGCTCAGATAGGGAAGCGCGGTGGCCGCCATCGCGACCGCGACCGCCAGCCAGGTCACCGGGTAACCGGTATTCAGGCCGGCGAGCGCGGCGTCCGGAGGCCGTCCGGCCGCTGATCCGAGCAGTTCGCCGAGCAGCAGGCAGGTGGCCCAGGTCAGGATGCCGGCCGTCGCGATGTGCCGGGCCGCGGTCAGCCGCGGAATCACCAGCCCGACGATCGCCAGCAGCACCACCACCCCGGCCGAACCGAGCCAGAACAGCGAGGTGACGAGCCAGCTGATCGCCGCGGGCGGCGGGTTCAGGGCCCGCACGATGCTCAGTTCGACGGCCGAGTTCGCCCGCATCACCGGGATGGACACGCCCGCGATCACGACCGCGGACCCCAGCCGGAACGCGTCGGATGCCCGCCGCCGGGTGGTGCCGCCGCCGCGCGGCCCCAGCACAGCCGCGCGCAGCCGTCCCGCCAGCCGGCGGTGCACCTGCGGAACTTCCTCGCCGGACACAACGGTCATGTGCTACTCCTGCGGAGCGCCACCTCGAGATCGCCTCTAGTTAAGCACTAACTAAGGAGACCCGCACCGCATCTTTATCGTCAGCTCGTGTCGTGGCCAGACGCAGATCGATTATGTGTGCGGCATCTCGCCCGCGTCGCCGAGCAGGCCGAAGACGAGCGCGTCGTAAAGCCAGCCCGCGATGCGTTCGGCGGGCCAGGCGAGGGTGTCGGTCAAGGTGAAGTACGAGGAATTGTTGAGGTAGTACCACAGCACGTCTGTCGCCTGCCCGGCGTCCATTCCCTGGCGGAGCGCGCCCAGGTCCGCCAGCCTGCGGGCAATGTGGGCGAGCCCGTCGTGCAGGCCCTGCTCCGCGGTCCTGAGTCCTTCCCGCACGCTCGGTTCCTGGGTGGTCTCTCTTTGGTCATTTACTGGTTACAGCCTTGGATTCACCAGGATGAGCAGACGTCATCTTGTCTAGGTGAATCCACCCGCCGTCCGCGGAGCGGGTGCGTCGAGCCGCGCACGATCACCGGCTCAGCCGTGCGCCGCGGGGGGGGGTCACGGCCCGGGCGGTGCGTGGTTGGCTGCGCGCTTCGGCGGACAGCCACCGCGGTCCGTCGGGCAGCGTGCGGTCCCAACGGCTCCCGATCACGGGCCATCCCGGGCGCGCATTGCCGGATCCGTGCGCGGCCTGCGGAGCGGAATCCCCCTAACTACGTGATTGCTTGATCACCCTGGCCGTCTGCAAGCTGAAGCGATCTGACCGAAAGGAGAGCTTTCATGCGCGCGACCAGGATTGCCGGCATCTCGGTAGTTGCCTCGGCGCGGGGCTCGCGCTACCGGGCGTCACCTGCCTCGCCGATGGCAAGGGCTTGCAGATCGCCCGCTCGGGCGTCACACCCGTGTCCGCCTGACCCGTAAGGCCTGCAGTACCGCTCCAGGGCGGTCGGCAGTGTTCAGTCACTCATCAAGTTAGGAGCACGCACATGAGCCGGGCTGTTATCTATGAGACCTACGGAGGTCCCGAAGTACTGGAGGTGCGGGAGATCCCGGAACCGCACGCCGGACCGGGCGAGGTCCGCGTCCGGGTCCGGGCGGCGGGCCTGAACGCGATGGACGGGGCGTTCTCGTCGCGGCCTGAGATGGCGGCGCAGTTCGGCCTCACGGTGCCGTCAGGCTTCGGGTATGACTTCGCTGGCGTCATCGACGAGGCCGGGAGCGGCACCGTCGGCTTTTCCGTGGGCGACCGGGTCTACGGGGGGGCGCTGGCGCGGGCCGCCGCCGACTTCGTGGTGGTCAAGACGCCCGCCGATGCGCTCTGGCATACGCCCGACGGCATCAGCGACGAGGTGGCGAGCACCCTTCCGGTGGCCGGCCGTACTGCCGCCGCCGCCCTGGCGGCGATCGGCCTGCGGTCTGGCGACACCGTCCTGGTCGGCGGCGCCGCCGGCGGCGTGGGCGTGTTCGCCGTGCAGCTCGCGCGGCTCGCCGGCGCGACCGTGATCGGGACCGCGTCGCAAGGCACCTTCGAGTTCGTGCGGCAGCTGGGGGCCGAGCCCGTGGCGTACGGCCCGGGACTGGCGGACCGGGTACGGGCGCTTGCTCCCGGTGGCGTCACCGCGGCGACAGACTTGTTCGGCACCGAGACGGCCGAGGCCGCGCTCGCGCTCGGCGTGCCACCCCAACGGATCTCCACGATCGCCGCGGGCCCCAACCCTCCCGGCGGCGTCCGCGCGACCAGAGGAGGAGCCGACGCCTCGCCGGCCGACCTGGACCGGATCACCGGCGCGATCCTCGCCGGCGAGATCACGGTGCCCATCGCCGCGACCTTTCCGATCGAGCGGATCCGCGACGCCGTGGAACTGCAGGACGGCCGCCACGTCCACGGCAAGATAGTGATCACGTTGTGAGCCCGAGGAGACAGCGCATGCCAAGCCAGCCCGTGCCAGTACCGCCCGACGACCTACCCCGCCGCGGCTGACGAGAGCGCCGTGGCGAGGGCGGCCCCGGCCTCCCTCGCAGGGTCCGCCAACACGCTCAACTGGGTGCCGACGCGGTTCAGTTATTTTGCCTGTAGGGCAGTCGCTCGAGCACGTTGCCTGCGGCGTCGCGGGCTATGGGGCCGGTGCTTGAGCCCTGCTGGCCAGGCTGGACGGCGGCCTGTAATGAGACGCCACGCGTCCGTTCGGGATGAATGCTTTGGATTTTCCGACGGACGGGGCTGTCTGATCACCTAAACAGGGGGAGGGCTGCTCACCCTGCCGGGTCAGAGGCTCGGTCCATGCCAGGTGCCAAGGACAGCCGACGGCGGGCGGCGATCGATGTCCGGCCTCGGGTCATTACCAAGCTCATTACTCACGCGCCAAGGCCGCAACCGGGGCAATTCAACGACCACCAGATGCCAGCGCGTGGGGCTGATGGGATGATCGAAGTTGTGGGATCTGCGGCGGGGTTGCACAAAGCAGACAACGGCAGCGGCCGTGATCTAGGCGGGGTAGTCCTTCGTCCCGCACTGTTCGGGCGGCTCGGGTCGGCGGCCCGGGTGACGGTGGTGTCGGCGCCGGCGGGCAGCGGGAAGACGGTTTTGCTGCGGTCGTGGATCGCCGGGGCCGGGCTGGCGGGGCGGGCGGCCTGGGTCGCGGCGGGGCGCGGGGAGCGTGACCCGCAGCGGTTCTGGCTGTCGGTGTTCGGCGCGCTGCGCCAGACGGGCCCGGGGACGGGACTGGTGCGGGCGGTGTCGCCGGCGCCGGACCTGGACGGGTGGGCGCTGGCGGAGGGGCTGCTGAGCGACCTGGCACCGCTGGATGAGCGGCTGTGGCTGGTGATCGATGACGTGCACGAGCTGCACCCGGACGCGCTGCGGCAGCTGCAGCTGCTGATCATGCGGGCGCCCCCGGAGCTGCGGTTCGTGCTGGCGGCCCGTCATGACGTGCGGCTGGGCCTGCACCGGCTGCGGCTGGACGGCGGGCTGGCCGAGATCCGCGCCGGTGACCTGAAGTTCACCCTGGCCGAGGCGGGGGAGTTGTTCACCGCGGCCGGGGCGGAGCTGGACGAGCCGACCCTGGCGGTGCTGCACGCGCGGACCGAGGGCTGGGCGGCGGGGCTGCGGCTGGCCGCGCTGTCGCTGGCCGGGCACCCCGATCCGGCGCGGTTCGCGGCCGGGTTTTCCGGCACCGACCGGACGGTAGCCGACTACCTGCTGGCCGAGGTACTGGACCGGCAGCCGGCGGCGGTGCGGCGGCTGCTGCTGCGCACCTCCATCCTGGACCGGGTTAACGGGGAGCTGGCGGACCTGCTGACCGGGAATGAGGGCGGCGAGCGGGTGCTGCAGGACCTGGAGGCGGCCGGCGCGTTCGTGGTGTCGCTGGACTCGGCAAGGTCGTGGTTCCGCTGCCACCAGATGTTCGCCGCGCTGCTGCGGCTGGAGCTGCGGCGCACCGAGCCGGCTGCGGTCACCGGGCTGCACGCCGCCGCCGCTGGCTGGCTGGCCGCCCGGGGGTTCGCGGTGGAGGCGGTCCGCCATGCCCAGGCGGCCAGGGACTGGGAGCTGGCCGCCCGGCTGCTGGCCGGTCACTGGCCGGCCCTGCACCTGGACGGGCAGGCCGCGACCGTTCATGAGCTGCTGGCCGGGTTCCCGGCCGAGGCCCGCGCGGCCAACGCCAGGCTGGCGGTGGTGGCCGCGGCCGATGAGCTCGCGCAGGGATCGCTGGAGGCCGCGGAGCGGTACCTGACCCTGGCCGAGCGGCACTCAGGATCGGCCCCGGCCGGCCGGGGAGAATACGAGCGGCTGCTGCTCGGGGTGGTCCGGCTGCTGCTGGACCGCCAGCGCGGGGACCTGCCGGCCGTCGCCACCGACGCGCGGGAACTGCAGGCCATGACCGAGGTCGCGGACGCGGCGCGGCCCGGGCTTGGCGCGGACCTGCGCGCGCTGGCGCTGATCAGCCTCGGCAGCACCGAGTTCTGGGCTTTGGCATGGGAGGACGCGGCGCGGCACCTGGAAAGCGGCATCGCGCTGGCCCGCCGGACCGGGCGGCCTTACCTGGAGTTCACCGGCCTGGCGAACCTGACGCCGGTCATGAACCAAACCCGATCGTTCATGCGGGGCGCCGAGGTCGGCCGCGAGGCGGCCGAGCTGGCCGAGCGGCACGGCTGGACCGACGACCCGGCCTTCGGCCTCGTCAGCAATTCCCTCGGAGTCACGCTGGCCTACCAGGGAAGGCTGGAGGAGGCAGAGCGCTGGCTGCAGAGCGCCGAACGCGCCTTGCGGGCCGAAGCGGTCGAGCCCGCCACGGCGGCCGCGATCCGCATGAGCCGCGGGATTCTTGAGATGCTGCGAGATCGCGACTCTGCGGCGCTGGCCGAATTCCAGGCCTCCGAGCTGGTGGCCCAGTGGCCTGGAACCTCACCGCACCACCTCATTCCCTGGATACGGGGGTTCCTGCTGCTGGCCCTGGTGCGGCTCGGCCGGACCGGGCAAGCCGGGCAGTTCCTGGACGGGCTCAGCGACGCCGACCGCGAGCACGGTGAGATCGTTATCGGCGAGGCGGCGCTGCGGCTGGCCACCGGCGACCCGCGTGCCGCGACCGCCGCGCTCGCCTCGGTCCTGGCCGGTTCGGCGCCGGTGGCCTGGCGGAACGAGCTGGCCGAGGCGTACGTGCTGGAGGCGATCGCCCGGGACTCGCTCGGCGACTCCGGCGCCGCCGACGGCGCTCTGGAACGCGCGCTGGACCTGGCCGAACCCGACGGCCTGCTGCTGCCTTTCCTGCTGCATCCCGCGCCGGGCGTGCTCGAACGCCTGGCCCGGCACGGCACCGCCCACGCCGCCCTGGTCGCCGAGATCCGCGGCGTGCTCGCCGGGCCAGGGGGGCGTGGATGGGCAGTCAGGGGATATGGGGGCGGGAGCCCCACTGCCGGAGGATCGCGCCCCCCCGTCAGCAGGGAGGGTTTGCGAGGGATCGTCGTCCCGAGGCCGCCAGAGCAGCTGCTTGAGCCGCTGAGCGAGACCGAGGTCCGCGTGCTGCGCTACCTGCCCACCAACCTGACCACGCCGGAGATCGCTCGCGAGCTGACGGTCTCCCCTAACACCGTCAGGACCCACGTCCGGCACATGTACGCCAAGTTCGGCACGCACCACCGCGCCGAGACCGTCGAACTCGCCCGTGCCCTCGGGCTGCTCGCCCCCTCCAGAACTGGTCGCGCGACCGCCCGGCCGGAATGAAAGTGGCCTGAGACGGGAACCACGCAACCGTTCTGGATAATCAAAACAATATTCAGAACGGATCGCTGTTCTCCGCCCGCCGACACTATGACCTCATGCGCCGGCGAACGCGCACGGCCGGGTGAGAGCGAATCACTCCGACTAGAGGTCCTTTCTGCATCCGCCTAATCACGCAGATGTGGTGAGGCCTGCTCACCCTGACGAGTCCGAAGCTGCACCCAGGTAAGGACCGATGGAGGGAGAGGGGCATGCGGCTCACTCTGCCCAAGGACAGGTTGACAGTGAGGACCGGAACGGCTGAAGGAAGGCATCATCATGCTGACTACCCGCAGCGCGCCCGATGGAGTGCGTGCCGCGGACTCGCCCGCGAGGTGCCGGTGATGGCCCCGCGTGAGTCTTGGCCGCTGGTGTACCAGATCCGGGTCCGTGGCCAGCTAGGCGAGACGATGCGCTCGGCGTTTCCCGCCTTGCGGGCCCATGCGGAGGATGGTGACACGGTGCTGACAGGCGTGCTGGCCGATCAGGCCGCGCTGTACGGCGTGCTGGCCGAGGCCGAGGGGCTCGGCTTGGAGCTGATCGAGGTCCGCCGTCTGCCTCCGGGCGAGGCGAGGTGAACGTGCGGCGGACTTCACCCCGCTTATATTCCGGCGGTAGGTTTGGGCGCGTGAACCCGCCCCTGCTGCCCCTCGGTAAGCCGCGCGGCGAGCGCGCGGACGCGGCCCGCAATCGCGAGCACCTGCTTGAGGTGGCCCGGCAGATGGTCGCGGAGCACGGGGTCGACAAGGTGACCATGGACGGCCTCGCCGAGCGGGCCAGCCTGGGCAAGGGGACCGTCTTCCGCAGGTTCGGCACCCGCGCGGGAATCTTCCGCGCACTGATGGATGCCGACGAACTCCTCTTCCAGCACGATGTGATGCGGGGTCCGCCTCCGCTCGGACCAGGAGCCGCCCCCGTACCGCGACTGGTCGCCTACGGCCGCGCCCGGATCGCCTTCCTATACGGCCACTTCGAGGTAGCCCGCGCGACGATCGACCGGAACGGGCCGGTCCCCGCAGAGGGCGTCGAATTCACTCGGATGCACATCCGCATGCTCCTCGCCCTAGCGCGCCTCGACATCTCCGACCTCGACAACCTTGCCGTCCAGCTCACTACCGCCCTTGAAGGCCCGATCCTGCTAGCGATGTACATGCCCGAACCGCCCGGCACCGCCGATCCCAACGGCCTGCTGGCCGACAGCTGGCAAACCCTCACCGAGCGCGTCTGCCGGCCCTGACGAACCGAGACCACGGGCATCAGCCCTCTCAAGGCTCGGCTTGCGTGAGGACCTGCTCAGCTGAGCGTGGCGGGTTCAGCCGGAGGCGTTGACGCCGAGGTCGAAGTTGAACCCTACGCCGTTGCGGGCCAGGCCCATCATCAGCAGGCCCGCTCCCTCCAGCCAGTGCGCCATCGCCAGGTCGCCGGTGTCCAGCGGGCGCAGCCCGAGGCTCTCGATGAACGCCGATACGCTCGCCTTGGCGTGCGCGTCGTCGCCGGCGATGAACACGTCCAGCGGGCGGCCCTGGGCCAGGACGTGGCCGAAGACGGTGTTGAACGCCTTCACGACGTGCGCGCTCGCCGGGGCGGCCTTGGCGATCTCCTGCGCGCCGGAAGTGCCGTCCGGGGTGACCAGCGCGGTGGCGTCGGCGTTGAAGGTGTTGGACATGTCGATGATGACCTTGCCGGCCAGCGCGTCCCCGTACTGGGCGACGACCGGCACGGCGCTGGCGTAGGGCACGGCGAGGATGACGATGTCGCCGGCCGGGACGGTGCCGAACTTTCCCGTCGTGGCGCCGCCGCCGAGCGCGGCGGCTAGGTCCTTGGACTTGGCCGCATCGCGGCCGATGACCTCGACGGCGTTGCCGCCCTCGACCGCGCGGGCGCCTATGACGCGGGTCATGTTCCCCGGGCCGATGAAGCTGATGCTGGTCATGACGAGTGCTCTCTTCCTTGTTCTCGGTCTTTGCGGTGTCTCGTTCGTGCTGGGACTGGCCCAGCGCGCCGGAGCGGAGCGCGGCGATTACGTTCTTGAGGTCGTATAAGGCGGGCAGCGGGTCGCTGCCAAGGTCACGGCGCACGGCCGTCGCCCCCGGGGAGCCCCGCGGTCCACTCTTCTTCGATGACGCCAGCCAATTCGGCGCTGGCGGAGATGCTCGCGTCCAGGCGGAACAGGTTCATGTTCGTCTCCTCGACATCAGCCGGGTTGCTTGCATCGAACAAAACCGGACTTTACCCCGGTTATATTCCAGCGGCGGGCCGGACTGCGTGAGGGCGCCGAAGGCGCGGGCCATGCTTGCCAGTTCGAGGATGCTGACGCTGCTCATGGTGTGTGCCTGGTTCCCAGAGCCGGGGCTGGATCGGTCCTCAGCATCTGGCTGGCCCTAGTGAACCGCCATCGCCTCATCTGGGTGATTCGGCTGTCCGCTCGCCGCTCAGTGTCGCCGTCGGGCGGGGCCGTCCGGGATCCTGGCCAGCTGCATCGCCCTGTGCCGTTGAAGACACCGCAAAGACGAGACGGCCACGTCTGGCTGATGCCCCACCATCCGAAGTCCCAGCCGATCCTGGTGCGTCGGCGGGAAGCAGAGTCAGCTGACGCAGTCGAGCCACCGCGGGTCCGTTCGGGATGATTTTCCGGACGAACGGCGGTGACACCCGCCGGGCAGAGCGCTGCGGCGCCCGGTCGCTGGCCTGAGCGCGTTCTGCTGCGGTATCGAAGCCACGCTGAACGCCTCCAATCATCTAATCAGGGTGACCACCGTTCACCCGGGGCGCCGCAATTCTGGCAGTAGGAACACCGGCCACGACTCAGCCGAAGTGCTTCGGCAACTTACCGCCTGAACAGCCAGACCCATGCGTAAGGAGCTTCATCATGCGCGTTTTCGTCACCGGGGCTACTGGGTTCGTCGGCTCCCCCGTCGTCCAGGACCTGTTCGCCCATGGGTACGAGGTTGTCGGCCTCGCCCGCTCTGACAAGTCGGCCGCCGCCCTGGAGCGGGTTGGGGTCGGCGTCGTTCGGGGCACCACCGAAGACCTCGACGTTCTCAGGACCGCTGCCGCCGACACCGACGGCGTCATCCACACCGCCTACATTCACGACTTCTCGCCGACCGCCAACCCCATGCGGTTCGCCGAGATCGACAGGGACGCGATCGCCGCGTTCGGCGAGGCCCTCGCGGGGACCGGCATGCCGCTCGTCGTCGCGGCCGGGCTGTACCGCCTGGCGCTGGAGCAGGCGCCCGCCGGGACGCTGCTGAACGCGGTCGGGGACGAGGCCGTGCCGTTCAAAGACGTCGCCGCCGCCATCGGCCGCAGCCTGAACCTGCCGGTCAAGTCGGTCAGCGCCGAGGAGGCTCCCGGGCACTTCGGGATGCCGCTCGCGATCTTCGCGCAGCTCGACGTGCCGGCCTCCAGCAAGCGGACCCGGGAGCAGTTCGGCTGGGAGCCGGTCGAGCCCGGTCTCATCGCGGACATCGACGCGCGGCACTACGCCAACGCTGGCGACTGAAGTGATAGGAGGTAAGAAGATGACCAGGATTGCCGCTCGTCGGACGTTGCTGACGGGGGCCGCCCTCGCCGTTGCCGGGGTGCTCATCGTGGGATGCACCTCGCAAGACTCAAGCTCGTCGGCTTCCGCCCAGGGCACGTCCGCAGCGTCCGCGGCACAGTCCCCGCCGACAGAGCCCGTTGCCGGGGCGACCACGGCCGCCGACTCCGCACCGGCCGGGTCTGGCGGTTCATCATCCGCGCCTGCGTCGTCCACCTCCAGCTCGGGCGGGTCCTCGTCTGATGAATCCGTTCCCGGTGTGATCGACTGCGGCACATCGCTGTCCCGACTGGATGTCCGGCCGACGTCCCTCCTGCTCGTCTGCAGCGACGGCACCGCCGGGCTCCGGTATCTGACGTGGAGTCACTGGGGCCCACAACATCACGACTG
>Ga0335072_10012032_pt1 | contig 12361 bp, 19 predicted proteins | sample Lox_Sample_21_FD_206725 | JGI IMG/M metagenome (GOLD analysis project Ga0335072, IMG submission 206725) | Soil microbial communities from Loxahatchee National Wildlife Refuge, Florida, United States - Lox_Sample_2.1 | ecosystem: Environmental > Terrestrial > Soil > Wetlands | place: USA...
TTTGATATGCCGCCGGACGGCGAAGCGGTGGGCGGAGTCGTAGAGCGCAATACTCCCATCGACACTGCCTGCCGCAAGGAGAGTCAGAGGGGGAGGGGCAAAGGCGAGCGTTTCAATGCCGTCACTTTGGGCATGCAGGTCTGCAAGGATTTGTCCAGCTTGGCCTGTTGCAGATGCGGCCGGAGTTTTCTTACCCGCTTTTGCTTTTGGTGCAGTTGCATCAGCGTTGAGGCGTGGAAGTCCGATGACTTTGATGGCGCCGCCGGCACCCCCAACCACGAGGAAGGCACCCGTTGGTGAAACGGCGACGCTATAGAGACCGCCTTCAACAGCGAAACGCTGGTCTTGCGCTGTTAGGCTGACCACTGCTTGGCCTCCTCCCACGCCCGCGGCGGCTGCTTCACCGAAAACATCCAGTACGTAGAGACTTCCGTCCTCGGAAACTGTAGCTAGCATTTTCCCATCAGGCGTCCAGGCTCCAGCTGTGCATGGTCCAATATGCAAAAAGTATGACTGCACAATTTGTAATGGATCGTCCTTGGCAGAAGAGTCTATCGTGTAGACCCATACCGAGCCATTATTTGCTCCCAATGCTATTGTATTCCCATATGAAGGGTGCGGACATGCACTCAGCCAATTTATCTCCTCCACTTCTTGCACCTCAGCTAGAAACTGCCATGATCTGGCTTGTGCTGATTTCGAGACATAGGCTCGTAGTTTGCCATCGAGACCACCTGATACGAGGAACTCGCCTTTCGGAAGTGTGAATACTAAAGCGTTTATAGAGTCGGTATGGCCTTCTAACGTAAACAAAGCATCTAGAGATTTTCGCTCATTAGGCTCGTTCGGTGCGCTTTGGTATGAGGCAGGAAGTACCGGTCGTTGTGGAGGTGTTGAGTCAAAGATATACCCCATACCACCTGCATCTTCGCCTTCGCTGCCGCCCGTGGCGACGATGTTGGGATACAGTGGGTGTTGCGCAATGGCGAAGATACTGTCTTTGTGAAGGTCGAAGTGCGCGGCAGAGTCGTTCTGGAGTTGAATTTCTTCTTGTATCTCGTCTTCGTCTCCCGAGTCCATAGTAGCATCCATATCTTCGGGAATCTCCTCTGCAGCTTCGTCTGGGTCAAGCATCACTGCCTCTTCTCCGTCGAAGTCATCATCTTCAACTGGATGATGTGAGGAAGACATTGTGGAGAGCTTCGAATGTTCGAGAAAAGCTTGTGCTGAGTGATACAGGCATGCAATTGCAACTTTGAGACAAGGTTTTCCTGTAACAATAATCAATAGGAAGTAGATCCTAAAGTTGTGTCGCCATGAGCTTCTATAAAATGTTTGAAGATAACTTTTGCTTATCAAGCCGCGAATGACGCCACTGAACCCGATTACAATAATGTTTTCTGCAGCCTTGCTGGATCGAAGCCAAACATGTCGGATTATTGGTCAGCAACAACACGACACAGTGCAAGACAATAGCTAACAAAGGTAAGGTAGCAATAACATCATGGCGTTTATTCTTAGGAACTAAGACACAGGTAGATACAAAACACGAGGCATGATTCAAATATTCGCTCAATCCACCTTCCATAGTGCTAGGTCACAGCCTTGCTCCTTGCTTCTTCATCTTAGCCTTCTCCCTTTCTCGAAGCAGTCTCCGCAAGATTTTCCCGCTGGGGCTTTTAGGAATGACATCAACAAACTCCACGCCGCCGTTTAGCCATTTATGCCTCGCCTTATGCCCTTCCACATGCTTTGCAATTTCTCCAGCAACCATTTTATCGCTATCTTCGAGGCCTATGGATGACGATTTGACTATGAACGCTTTGGGCACTTCCCCTGCCTTGTCATCAGGGACTGCGATCACGGCACAATCGGCGACTGCCGGATGTGTGAGGAGATGAGCTTCCAGCTCAGCGGGAGCCACCTGAAGGCCCTATGTAGTACTGGGTCAGAATTGCTCTCTATAGTGTATTGATTTTTTCCTTACCTTTACCTTAATCAGCTCCTTGATGCGATCTGTAATCACGACGTGCTCATTGCCTGAAGGTGCCTTTCGAATCTCCGCTTCATCTCCGGTTCTCATCCACCTACCTCTTCCATCTGTATCTTCTATGAAGGTTTCTTTGTTTGCCTTTTCATTGTTGAGATAGCCAAGAACAACAGAGGGTGACTGAACAACAAGCTCGCCCGGCTGGTTATAGCCATTAATCTCAACCCCTTCGGGTGATAGCAGTTTCACCTTTATGCCTGGCAATATCTTTTTTTATGCCATTAGCAGAACTCATGTAGATATAAGAAGAAATCTTACGGAGCCACAAGTCCCAAAGCATATGTCGCTCTCGGCAGTCGAGCAAATTACCGTGCTCGTTTCTGTCAGGCCTGAGAGCATGTTAGTAGGAAGATATTATCGCAGTTTAGGATTGCTCGGCCGAACTTACCATAACCCTGACGTATCTTCCAACTTGGGTATTGTGCTTGAAGAGCTTCTGCAACTTCAGCTCCCAAAGGCGCTGCACCTGTGTAGACAGATTTCACACTACTTAGATCAAACTTTTTCAGCAGCTTTTCGTTATTTTTCATTCCTATAATGATCGGAGGAACCTGATGAATCAATAGATGGCTTAATTTATTGAGAAAGGTGATGTGCCTACCAGGACCAAGCTGTTAATTTTGAACCTGGAGCGAATGTCAGGACTTTATGGTTCCATTTAAAAGGGATGTCACTTACTTTTGGATTGATTCAAGAAATGAGACCATTTCAAACCTCGGCAAAACAATCACCTGGTCTATATTGTAAAACTATCGTAAGCATGAAAGAAGCACAGATTGAACCACATCCAGAACTCTTTCAAGGACAACGTACCACCGCGATACGTCGCCGCAGCACAAATCACTACAAGACCATATATGTGGGACTGAGGGAGCAGGCCTAGCACTACGTCTATGCGGGGTTTACCGTTCCGGCTATGGGCGATCCGATCAATCGACTCGAATGTACCTATTTGTAAAACATTTGAAATCACGTTCCGGTGGGAAATCATGACCCCTTTCTAAAAGTAAAAGCTCAGCAATCGTCTGTAATTAAAGTGGCGTAATACCTACCGGCAAGCCAGACGTGCCGCTTGAGTAGCACAAAAAGGCTGTTTGTCTAGCACCCTGACCCTTCGTCCATCTCAGCGGTTCGAGTTTTGTGAGCTTCCGCCCCTTGACAATAAGGTCGTCTACAGATCTGAAAGGCACGCTCTTTCCATCCGTCATCTCCTTTGGGATTTCCAGGATGTAGACATGCCTGTTCGGTATGCCGACAGCTTTGGCTGCTTGTAAAGACGTTCCTAGAAGAGGGATGCAGGTAAAGAGTGCTTTAGCCCCAGCGGATTTAAGCTGATATTCGAGTTCTGGCGCTGAATATACGGCATTGGCAGGAGTGAGTATTCCATTCAAGCGATGCACAGCATATGCCAGAGTCATATAGTCAACCTGAAATCGAAGAGTCAGTATGAGATACCGTCTGTGGCACCGGAGAGATTGGCCTTACAGTATTGAAAGCAAAGACACCTATTACTTTATCCCACTCAGTGCCTCCATTGACCGTCCAGCCCAGCTCCTGGGATAAAGCTCTCGCCAAGGCATCGGTCCGTTCAACCTGCTGCACGTAATTGAAAGTCCGTCCCGATATGCCACAGGTGAAAGGGTCTTTCGCATCCTTGAATGGCATCCGACCATAGGACTCATCTTGCATAAATTGTTGGATTGATATCGTGTCTGGGGGTTCTAGCAACCAGAATGTATGTCAGCACTGCAACAGAGATCAGTAATCCCACCATAAGCCTCACCAATCAGTTTTGGAACCCACGCGGGTGATTCGTAACAACTCATTGCGCAGTCGGTTAACTAAGTCGATGGCCCCATAAATGTTTTCGCCTGCAATGTATCTTGGATACCTTACCATCGAACTTCAAGATGCTTGCAAAGAGTGAAGTAGAAATACTTCGTAGGACTACAGTTTTGATCGCGTACCTCGGGGCGCTTTATGCATGCCCATGCTATAGCCGGGGCTAAAAAGCTACCGAGGACAATTTTCATATTTACGCGGGATTAGCCCTGTCCGGAAACCAAGGCCCCCGTGATCCAGGTAAGGTATATACGCCTCAATGACGACGACGATAGTATAGGCAATCCCCCGCAGTGGTCGAACATGGATAGCAATGGTAATACGATGGCGTTACTCGGAATCTCCTATCGAGGTCAAGGTCAATTGCAGAAATTCTCCAATTACAGTACTTGACTGATTTCCCCGCCAACCATACCCGAGGGTGGCATCTAATTTTGATTGGGACGGAGATAGTGGCTCAGGGGAAACTAAAAACTCCCACTTGACCTATGACGCATTTGGATTTTGTAGGCCAGTGAGCTTGAATATTCATCGTATCCCCTGCCTGTTGAAAATTACTCCTCTCTCCTTCAAATAGCAGCGCTGCTACACCCTCTCCTGCATCCACAGATTGGGGAACAATTGTAAATCGTGCTATGGCACAGATAACCAATGTTGCGGAAGGGCCGCTAGACACTTGCCGCGAAGCTCTATTCGACCATCATGGTCTTACGAATTAATAACAACGGAGGAAGAGCAGGATACTGTGAGAGTCACGGAGTCAAACATCTTGGATGCCCAAGAAGAAGGGAAAGATTGGGGAGACAAAAAGAGGCCATGGACAGCGAAATGGCGGCGAAAAGGCAGGCTCCACAGAAAGTTATGGCAGCAAAGTTTATGGTGCCAGCGTGAGCGTGAATTCCGTCGCAGTGCCTGACGTAATGCAAGGAAGACCATCTGTACGATGCGGTCCGTATCATGAGCAGCAAAGAACAAGAGACAGCACTTGAAGGAATCCAGAGACAGAGAGTGGGGAAATTACCCCACATCTTTATTCATGACCAAAAATTGCAGCAGGCCTTTTCACCTCTATTTTACGTGCGAGGCCTGCAAGCCGTCGTGTCACCCACCACACAAACCCAAACAGTTTGTTCCAAGGACAGAATTGGGAGAACGCGCCAACAGCGGACCAAACGCAGGAAGTAAACTCAACGGGGGAAGGGACTTTGTGGAAGAACAATAATGTAGCTCTTCCACAACGTCTTGATTCAGTTGATGTACTTCCTACAAACAATTCTCGTGCTTCGTGTCCCCACGACTTGGGACACTTGCTCAACAGATTGGCGCCAAACTGTTTGGGCAGTGCCCAGACTCCCGAGCCAAGCCTATGGACTCTGAACAATGCGTCAATCAGTGATTCGGCCTTTCATTCTAATCGCTCAACGTACAATACTAGATCCTCAAAGCAAGCCATACTCGAAGGGAGAGCGCTTAAACAATGGAAAACTCCTACTTCACACCATTTCGTTCTTACGGATGAGCTGGCGCTGTCGCTGCTGGATACTGCTGTAAGTGCAATATCACCAGTTGTTTGTGAAATTCAAGCATGAGCATTTCGGACTAAATGCTTCTGGTTTAGGCGGATCGGCTCGTGGCTTCGGAGAGACCCCAAATGGAATTACTGAGCAGAGAAAGACTCATAATTGTATTATGCCTATTACTCTGCCAGGAACATCTTTTCGTAAGTTGAAACCATTGCTAAGACTCATACATCCGCCTCAATTATCTTTCGCCTTTCATTTATTCTCTTTCGCGGGGATATACGTACTGCAGTCCTACGCACTAATATCGGGGATTCTTTTTCTTCTCTTCAAGTAGTCGTCATTCACTTTCAAATTACTATATTTTCACAGCGAGGAACGTATTTCACTTTAGTTATGTCAAACCAAACACAAAGATGTCGTCTTTAAGATCATCGGCTTCATGCGCTTCAGGAAGATTCTGAGCAACGATGACGGTTAAGGAACGTGTTGATACCGTCTGCACCCCTGGATTGCTTCTAACAGACGAGGAATCTTGAGAGCATCCAATTCGTCTCACGTCTCATGGATGAGAATCCGAAACCCGCAGTATGAGGTCAAGAAATGCAGGTCTTGAACCGAACCATTAGAAGATTTTAGTCTGAAGTGCTTTCATCTGAAATATTCTCGTTGGGGGTCCGTTCGTCAGATCTTCTGAGACCCTTTCCAAGCTCCTTGTCCTACTCCAATCATTGAAAGGCATCAGGAAAATTTGGTCTCACCGTCAATTACACCAGTTGTGGCGATTTGATTGGTGTGCTCGTTCACGGCGGCCAATTAGACAGCGACCCAATTTAAGGTATTTATTTGAATAACGAAGCGTCTGGACAATATGTGCGACCATTTTCGCCATGTATCAGAGCCTTAATGTCATATTTGGTCTCAGGCCGTGCCTTTTGAAAATGAATTACTACTTCAGCTTGAAATGGGTACCACCTATGGTTCTTTTAGAATGGAGGTGCAATACCTCCTTGCCAAACACTCTATAGCCAGTTGCGCAAGTAATATGAAAGTTACTACGCATTTGGCCTGGCTCAGGTGGATCATATTCGACAGTTCTCCGACTTTCGTTTTATGAAGATGACTTCCTCTTGGGCCTTTGGACCGGTACGCTTTCGATATTATGGTACAGTTACTAGGGAGCTTTGTCTTCCTGACCACCACCTAGGTCGCTTGTATCGATTTTATTGGGATGTATCAGGTTGTTTTACACCACAAGTCGATCATCGGCAATACGAGGCTATTGACAGCACACAGGCACTCCAGCAGAACCAATGCCAGCGACACCACTCGACTGCACATTTCAGGATATCTTGGGTCTCTCTGTAGTTCCAGACACTTGAGCAAAGATCTATCAGGGACATATGTCCTCTTATGGCCAACACTCAACTGGCGCGTTTTAGGACCATAGGTGGTACAGCTCTGCTTCCTTCTTCCAGACTCAAGTATCAAAAGGGCAGTCGTAATGCCCTTTAAGCGAAACTTTAATGCAGGGAGGTCATTAGTCTACAGGACTTCGTCATAGATTACCCATCTTTTCTACATCTATACTCAACCACGCTGTTAAGACGTCACAAAGTCCGATTGCACTCCCGAATTGCAGGAGCAACACTCCGGCAGAGGCTGTTTCCAGCAGGAATAACCCTCCTACACTCGGCTGCACAATAAGAACTGCTTCTTGTACGCTGAACGTCACTTCAACGTCACCTCGACGTCACTTTGATGCCAGCAGGTCCGGTTGCACAGAACTGTCGAGCAACGATTAAGCGAAATCTTAAGGCACCTTATTACCCGGATTTTCTCGACTGAGCATCCAATTTCTTCTTTCATCAACAACCTCGGACCCCTCTCTCCACACCCAAAGCAAGCGCCGTCGTAGCATCGGTCATAAGTAATTAACAGTATCACGGCAACACGTGGTTAAAATAGACGAACCTTAACGCGCCTAGGGCCTTTCAGGCAAGCGAAACCTTAGGGTAGGAACGCTACTTATTCGGAACCCTCTTCTTCTCTTGCATCAACTATCAACTGCACAAGTCAATATATAAAGGCCTACTTGTGCTCCTCGGACACAGGTGTTCTCTTGAACACTTGACATAATAGAGCTCTCTAAAATTCCCCTCTTCGGAACGGTGTGGACCTGCATAACCACTTTCATCCCCTACCTCGACTTCTAATATTTTATTATCTCCTTCCCTTTTATGTCGTATTGGACTCCATCATAAGGCATCTTCATATAGTTGTGCAAGTTGGCCAGCAAAGCAGTCCATTATGTCTCAAGCATCTATTGAAGAAGACCAGCGAATTGCGCGAGAGTATTCGCGGCAGTTAAATGCTAATCCGCGCCGGGCGTCAGTTCCACAGTCAAACTCACAAATACTTGGACCGATGGAAACACCTATGCCTAAAAGAAGAATTGTCTTCAAAAGCCCAATAGTTGGGCTTCCAATAACACCTGTCTCCATGACGTCTATGCCAACAGAGGCGCGTTCTAACGGTTTCGAAACTACTTCTTCTCTTAGTTCGCTGCAAAGCTCTGATGAGTCATCATCAAACGATGCTTCTCCGTTGGTGATGCTACGAGCAAACATGACGCGTCGGAAACTTCCTGATCACAAACCAGTAAGTTTATGCAAAGCCCTCACACCGCGATGGCCTTATGTTTTTCGTACTTCTACTCTGATATTGTAGGCTTACAGCGGATTCTCAAGGTTAAAACGCTTAGCAGTGATACTGTCTCAATACCTCACCAAGGGAGGAAGCCACGAGGTCTCACCGACATTACTATCAGCGATGCTGATGCAAGAAGCACTCCACCCCCTGGTCGGGAGCTGCTTCAGAAAGTTAATGATGCCAAAGGAACTGGTGAAGTGCCTATGTTGTATGATTCCTCGGTCATACGCTACGTTGATGGAAAATGGATGGTTCCTCAGATGTGTGAGAGGTGCGTATATATGCAATGCAATAAAAGGCTCGTTTGACTTTTCTCAGCTGCCAAGGAACAACAAACATTACCAAAAATCCAAACAAATGGCAAAAGTGTGACCGGGGTAACCCATGCTCTATATGCACAAGTACCGGCACAGACTGTCCACAAGGGAGTCTGATGACTTATGTCTTTAGCACAAGGCGACTATCACAACATTTGACACTTCAAAGCCCAGATTCCGTAGAAGAAGCCGCTAGGGGTTTTTCTTTGGCATCTCATGTAGGCCAGAACCAAGATGGAACCTGGACTTCCACACAGCAGATTCGGCCATGCGGCCAGCGACCGAGCAAGCGCAAAGCTGAAGGACCTCCTATGCAACTCACACGACGCCGAGGCCCTCCTCGATCTACAACTTTGCAGATGAACGGGCTTGTCTTGAATCCTCTCGAGGATGCAAGCGATACCACAAATCTGGAGAATGATAATGATAGTTCTTGCAGTCCAGAGATGGGTATCGCTCCGCGGTTGCGATTTAAAAGGCTTAAGGCAGACGACAAGGATAAGGAAGACCTTGTACCAGCTTTTGCCGACCGTGGCGCTGGTATCCAGGAAGAGAGTACCTTCCGTTCGACTGCTATGGGATCTCTAAAACGTAAGGCCACTGCAAATAAAATAGCTGGATTCGTCAAATATCATCGGTCCATGCAAGAGGATAAACCAGCGCCATATGGACAGCCACCAGTATGGGCGGACAAAAGGCAAAGCCTTTGTGAGACTCTTCCATATTACAGAGCTTATATGTCGGGAGCCTACATGCATTGCCAAATAGTCCGCGCTTTCATGGTTGATAGAGAAGTCGGTCCTCGTGATAAATTTGAAGAGGAGATAATGATATCCCGGGTGTAAGAACTCTTCGTGTTAACATGTCCATGAAGTTTCGTGGAGCTAACGAGCAACTAGCGGAGGAGGTAGAAAACTTGACGAGGAAAGTGGTCAGATGATTCAGAAAGCGGATCAAGATAGGAGTTCCTTTGCTCTCGGCTTCCGGCGGGCGATGGAAACCAAGTCTCCGGTAGCAATTATTGCTGGTAAGGCTCGTACGATAGCATCACTCCGATTTGCATTTTCCCATTTAAATTTACTTGCGGCTAAATACTGACCTTTTTAAGGACAAGGCAACAGAATAAGTACATCCAGAATGCCACATTATTATAATGTTCTCGATTGGTTCCATGTCACCGATGTCTGGTGTGAAAAGAGCAATGGTTTTAAGTGCTGGATGGTCCGACTAGAAAAGATCTGCCTGAGCACACAGTCATGGTGGGCACCAATCGGCTCCCAGGCGTTAAATCCCAATCGAAACATCGACGCCATCAAAACGGGCACAGCTTCTTGCAGGCTTTGTAAAACTGCAAGCAAGGATATCTATAACGCGGGATGGGCGTGTCTTAATACGAAATGTGATGCTTACTTCAATTTCTCCAAGGAAGTCGACGATAAAACACTTGATTACAATGAAGAGTTCATGAATGAGCGCACGCAATTCACTGGAGGACCTCTTGATCCTTTGGCTCCGCCATTATTAACCGATAACTTCTTGACGGATAACAACAATTTTGGAGTTGAGAAGTTGTGGAACACTGGCATTGTTTGCCCCACCTGCAAAGGGTGTAGTCGTCGTATCGAGTGGCGACAATGGAGATGTGAGACACCGGGATGTTTTTTCACATACAGCGTCCTACAAAAGACTATGAAAGTCCACGATGCAATCGCTCAAGGCTTCGCGTATGACAAAGAGTGGTATGATCAAAAAATTGGCATTAAATTTAGCCAGAAGACTATGGGCATGTATGACGTTTACGAATACATAATACCAGGCGAAGGAAAAGACGAGATTGCTGGTATTATTAGGCACTTTGCAGCCAATGGTATTATTAACGGTCAGCCGGATGGTCCCAATGATCTCTTCCGTTTTATGCAGGAGAGCGATTTTGGTTTGAAGAGATATCCCGCACGCCAAAAAGGCTGTGAGTCTACCAAATTGTATCTCTGAAATGCCAAGCCTGACTGAAATCCAGCAACTGGCGAAATACTTACGTCTCATTTTGCCGCCAATTGGGTAAGTCCTCCATAGGTGGTCGTGAATTAGTCTTTTGCTGACATTGTTTCTTTAGGGTGCCCCATATAAATACGGTGTTTCCGTCTTGTCGAAAGGTTTCGATGAGGCTCCACCTGTCATAGTAAAGGCTCTTAAGAGACTCACATGGGCTGGGGAGCAAACTTTAGCAGAACGGGTTGAACCTTTCCATCCGTTCAATGAACTCCTGTCTATCGGTTATTTCGAAGAGACGTCTATTGGTGTGAGTGGAATGTCCAAGTCTTTTCTTAAGAGTACTGCTGATTGGCAATAGTACCACGATGATGGAGAGAAGGAATTGGGGCCGACCGTTGCTACTCTTTCCTTGGGCTGCCAGGCATTAATGGTGCTCCGCCCAAAGGCCAAATGTAGCGTAGGGGCTGAATCAAGAAATGCTAAGGGAACAAAAGCCGATATCTTGAAGATGGTACTCCGGCATGGGGATCTTATGGTGATGCATGGAACTGGTATCCAAAAGCTTTACGAGGTATGCTACTTCCTTATCAGTGCTTAAAATGTTGCTAATCCTCAAATAGCATGCTGTGACACCGCAGGGGAAGCTCCGATTCGCTCTAACATGCCGCTACGTCCGCCCAGAGCTCATGGCGAATGACGAAGAGAGACAACAGGCCGAGACCAAAGGTAGACTGCCAAGCGGCCACGAAGCATACGAATATGACGGTGACGTGGGTAAGAAACTCATACCGCTTGATAAAGACTCTGAAGATGTTTCAGCAGCTCAAAAGGCTATGAATGAGCTTTCTGCTCGTGCGCTCGCAGGAGAACTCGACATAGATACTCTTCGTCAATGTCGCCATTTTCTCAGCGGACTGATGGATGGAATGGGAGTACCGGAAGGCAGAGCCTCAAGTCCGCCACCCACCAACACGCCGATGGATGATGCACAATAATTTCACATGATCACTGGTTCTGGCTTGGCCGCCACTGTGTCTTTCCTTCTGTATCCCCTTCGCTCGGTTGCTGCGTTGGCATATTTTCTGCATGGATTCCTGCATGGCTCTTGCAGTGCATTACGGTTCGGTCAGGGCGATAGTGAGTTGTTTGGCAAGGATTTGGAACCCGTGGGTTCCCGCAGGTGCAGATATGGATGGCTTTCATTGAAAGGGCAGCATGGTTGATCTTATCATTAATGGGTGTTAATGGAGCTGGGGCGTACTTGCATTGGTCTATTACAGGGTCTTGATTTCAACCATAGGGGAGTAATGGAGCTTCGAGGATATTTGCGTTGATTTTACTGAAAGGATCTAGCTGGAGCGATGCCAGGTATTGCAAGACATAGGCATATAGAAATTCACACAGCATTGTTACAAATAAATAATCATGGCGTGCTGACGACCATTTTGGAAGTTTTGGCCTTGGACGTGCGACAAGGAGAGAAGTCTTCCTTGGGCTGCCAGGCAGAACCCTTAAAGCAATTAGGCTTCACAGCAGGCGAGACGAGGCTCTCGTCTCAGACAAGGCTGTTCGCAAACTGCGATGAAGTTCGTTTAAACTCAGCCCTCGCTAGTTAGCCCCAATCTCGCTGCTCACCTTACTTTTCGTTTCTGCCTTCCTGCGTCGTTATATACACCAGCTATTCCGGAGGTTACTATTTGCTGTCTTAAGTCCATCACTACATGCCGTTATGCATCCTGCAGAATTTAGCATCGACAGCTAGCACTTTTCTTTTGGCACCACACACCATTTTCTACGTTTACGTGTTTTGGGGGCCAATAGGGTATTGCTAGACACTCGCCCCTTCGGGAATCAGTGCATTTGAGGACAAGCCCTAGAACACATGATAGATTTGGCTTTTCTGCCAGTACATTGCATCCAGACGATCA
>Ga0335072_10012033_pt1 | contig 12361 bp, 13 predicted proteins | sample Lox_Sample_21_FD_206725 | JGI IMG/M metagenome (GOLD analysis project Ga0335072, IMG submission 206725) | Soil microbial communities from Loxahatchee National Wildlife Refuge, Florida, United States - Lox_Sample_2.1 | ecosystem: Environmental > Terrestrial > Soil > Wetlands | place: USA...
ACCTTTACGTCCGTAGCGCTTGGCATCGCCGAAGCCGAAGGCCGCCTCGCCCTGGACGACCCCGCCCTCAAGTACTACCCCGAGCTAGCCGGCTCTGCCGCGCCCGGCCTGGACCAGGTCACGCTCCGGCACTTGCTCATGATGACGTCCGGCAGCCCGCACTCCTGGTGCGACGGCGACCCCGTCGTGGTCCCGGACCTGGCCGCTGACTTCTTCGCGACCCCGCTGGCGCACGAGCCCGGCACGTATTTCAGGTACACCGGCATCGGCCCGTATGTAGCGGCCCGCGCCCTGGGCGCCGCGACCGGCGCCAACGTCCGCGACTACCTGCTGCCCCGCGTCTTCACCCCGCTGGCCATCCACAACCCCCAGTGGCACACCTGCCCCCTCGGCCATCCGGTGGCGGAGAGCGCCCTCTACCTGAGGACGTCCGAACTGGCCCGCTTCGGCCGCCTCCTGCTCGACGAGGGCCGCCACGAAGGCCGCCAGCTGGTCCCCGCCGAATACTGCGTACGAATCGCGACTGAAACCGTCCCGACGGTGAAGGACCCGACGGACGAAGGCTTCCGCCTCGCGGACAGTTACGGCCTAGGCGTCTGGTGCACCCCTGGGGAAAAAACGTACAAAATGGCGGGCCTCTACGGCCAGCTCTGCATAATCTCCCCGGATAAGGAAGCGGTGGTAACCGTAACCGCCCACGTGGAAGGGGGCTCGGGCTCCCAGCGAACCTCTATAACAGCCCTGATAGACGAAGAGATCGTAGACCGCCTATAAAGGCAAGCGTTCCTCGGATGAGAAAGTACGGCGGCTCGCAGCCCATGGAGCGGCAGGGCCCCGGAGTGTTCCGTGCTTGACCTGGCTTGAGGCTGTTGTGGCTGGCGGGCCTGGAGTGACGAAGCCGGTTGCCGAGCCCACCTCGCCCCGATCAGCGTCCTCGCGCTCCACGGCATCCCATGATCAATCAGACATCCAGGGAACACTCCGGGGCCCTGGACCGATGTGAGCAACGAGACGGATTCCCTGTTGTGCTTGTGGGTCGAGCCTTGGGGGACGGATCACTGGATGCGTCCGGGCGAGGTGTTCACGGTCGCGCCAGTGCGCCCCGGTCCGGATCCGGTGGAGAATCCCGTCGATCACCTGTCGGTGATCACGCCACCATCCGCACCGCCTATTGCTGACCGGCAGAAACGGCCGCACCTGCTCCCACTCAGCGTCTGCCAGATCACCCCGCCCCATGCCAGGACAACGAGCAGGACTGCCCAAAGTCACGTGATCGACCGGACAGGCTCTAGGCGCCGGCGTCTCAGTGGTCGTGATCGTCCCGGTGGTCATGCCCGTGGGGACGTTGCTCCAGGGCTTGGACGCGAGCGGCGATCTCGCCAGCGGACACTGCGCCGACGGCGGCGAGCACGTCTTCTAGGGCAGCCAGCCAGAGCTGGTAGTAGTCGTACGGCTCATTCCGCGCAGCCGTGGTCTCCCAGGCACCGATCCTGGCGATCAGCGCGGCCTGGAATACCGGCCAGGTAAACGCGCCGGCCTCGGACAAGCTGACGGCCATGCCGAAGGCGCGGCTCTCCCATGGCTCAGAGAACGCCAGCTCGCCGTTGGATCGGGGCGGTGCGGCCGGGCCATCGATATCTAGCGGTACGGTCACGGCGCCTCGACCTTCGCCACGCCGACCATCGCGTCTCTGGTTACCAGCGGCACGAGGTCTTTCTCGGACAGGTGCTCGGTGCCGGCCGGCCGCTCTGGCAGCACCAGCCAGCGCACCTCACTGGTGGAGTCGCGGACGATGATCTGCACCTCATCGGCGAGCTCAAGTCCCATCTCGGCCAGCACCGTGCGGGGCTCTCTGACTATGCGCGAACGATAAGCGGGATCCTTGTACCAGCTCGGCGGCAGGCCGAGCACCGGCCACGGGTAGCACGAGCACAGCGTGCACACCACCACGTTGTGAGTGGTCGCGGTGTTCTCCACGGCCACAATGTGCTCGCCCTGGCGCCCCGAGAAGCCCAGCTCCTTGATGGCGGCGGTGCCGTCCTCTAGCAACCGCCGCCGGTACTGCGGGTCAGTCCACGCCTTGGCGACGACCTTGGCGCCGTTGAGCGGGCCTACGTTAGTCTCGTAGTCGCTGATGATCTCGTTCATCGCGGTCGGGTCGATCAGGCCGCGCTCGGTGAGCAGTTGCTCAAGCGCTTCGGTGCGCAGCGCCGGGGAAATGCGCTCGGCCGATCCGCTGGTGGTCATGAGGCCCACTCCAAGTAGCTCTCGAATAGCTCGACGGTGACCGCGAAGGGCTCGGCGTCAGGGCCCCACAGCTCGCGGGAGGCGAACTGCACCGAGTAGACGTACTGCGGGTTCTCACCCTGAAAGTGCGCGTTGGTGTCCGGCAGCACCGCGGCTGGCTGGATGAGATCGATAACTCCGGCATGTCCGCGCACATATCCCGGCAACCTCGTGGGCCCGGGCTGCGACAGGTTCCTGGCGCGCACTCGCTGGCCGACGGCGAAGACAGGCGGGGTGTCTACCATACGCAGCGAGCCGGCGGCGGTCGGCGCGTAGTCGGGCCTGACCGGCTCTGGGATCGGCGGTTCAGCGACATCTTCGCCGCGCAGGTTGCGGGCGCGGGCGTTGATGGCACCCGGAGCCAGTATGGCGCTGTCAGTGAGCATCAGTTCCGTGGCGTTAAGCCAGCGGCCGTAGTAGCCGTCGTCGAGATAGGCGGCTCGGTCCAGGCGCTCAAGCGCGTGCCTGAAGGCGTCGATGTTCCGTCCGGATACCCGGGTGGAAAGCAGCGTCAGCGCGAACGCCCGGCCCTGCCAGGGCTCCGCGAAGACCGGCTCATCACCTTTCGGCGGATGTGCAGAACCCCATCCCCGGGTGCCACCCATGTCGGCAACACCGTCCATGGAATGTCCTTGACCTGAATCCGAGGACGGCAAACACTGGCTGGCGCGGCCGCAAGCGTGGACGACACTATGGAGTCGGCGATCCGCGTGTGGATACCTGCGATCCCCGCACCGAAGGGCAGGAGTCTGCGATGTATCACGTGAATGCTGAGGACTTGCCCGGCAATGACGTCTCCCGCACCTTCCAGGGCGGTTCGCACGGGCCGTCGTCAGTGTCGTTCTTCCTCGTGCACAATGAGCCCGGGCACGGTCCCGAGTTGCACCATCACCCTTACGACGAGACCTTCATCATCCTGGAGGGTCACGTGCAGGTGCGGGTCGGCGATGAAACCGTCGACGGCGGGCCCGGCGACATCGTCATTGGGCCTCCGGGCGTCCCGCATGCCTTTACTAACCTCGGCCCCGGCCAGGCCCGGCTCGTATGTATCCATGCCGCGCCTGCCATGCGTACCGAGTTTCTTGACTGAAGGCTGACCCGGTCGGGGTGGCGAGCATGCGGCTATTGCTGGCCGGCGTCGCCCGCATAGCGTGGATGGCTAAGCCGCTGCGGAAGGACAGATGATGAGCGTTCCAGAAGTCACCTCCGAAGCTCGGCAGCAAGCGGAGGCGAGTGTTGCCGGGCCCGTGGCCGAGGTCCTAGGGCGCCTGGCAGAGCACACCGGCAGCAGAGCTTCAGTGTCGGCCGTATTCGGGAACCCGGTGGATCGCGAGGGCGTCACGATCATCCCGGTGGCCAGGGTTGGCTTCGGCTTCGGCGGTGGCGTCGGGCGAGGACGCAGGCAGAGCGAGATCGGGCAGGGCGGCGGGGGCGGTGGGGCTTTGGCGGCTCCGGTCGGCTATATCGAGATCAAAGGGGGGAACGCGCTGTTCAGGCCGATCCGGAACCCCCTCGCGGATGCCGTTGTCCCGCTGGCCATGCTTGTCGCGGCGTTCGCCGCACCGCGGGTGGTACGGCGCCTGCTCCGGCGCCGATAGTCCCCAGCCGGGGAGCGTGGGGCCAAATATCATTCATGAACGTCGCTCTGAGCGCCGCTGTCGCGCGCGGCCCGCCCGAACATCACCGGAGGCATGGTGCAGCACATAATCGCCCTGTCGCGAACCGCGGTTATCGTGCGGCACTGGTTTGAGATCGACCTGCAGGACTCCTCAATGGAGCACGGCGTGCGGATCGAGTTGCGTGAACTTGTCGAGCAAGATCGCCGCGGGAGTGAGTCGGCTGCCCAGCTGATCACGCTCGACCGACCGTTGTGGCGGGCTGATCTCTTCGATCGCCATACCGACGCGCCCGGCACCTTCGGCGTCGCCCACTTCCATCCGCAGTTCCTTGGCAACGAACCGTGCCCGCGAGTCTGGGATCCGCAGCTGAAGGCTGACCCGTATCGCTGGCTCGGCGACCAGTTCTCTCAGCTGGGTAGCGGACCCGGGAGCGGCCCCTGGCCGGTCGACTCGGGAGATGCCGACGAACTCAGTCGGCTTGCCGACGTCGTCGTGTCCGTCGCCCAGCAATTCGGCCCTGATCGGTGCACGTCAGCGAAGCAGTGCCATGAGCTAACTAGGGATGTGCGCGAGGCCGTCCAGCTCATGCTGACCGAGCTTCAGCGCCCGGACCTGCTCGACGAGGATTGGGTGGCACCCTGGCGAGCCACGACGTGAGCTAGCCAAGCACCGAAGCTGGGCGATGGCGCCTGCCCGTTCGCGTCACATCTACTGGCCGCCCGGTGTCAGGTAAGCGAGGCTTAGGTAAGCCAGCTGATCGAATCGGGAGGTGCCCCGGATGGCGCGTATCAAAGGTGTCCCCAAGGCAAGGGCCGGCCTGACGGTCAAGCTTGTCTATAGGTTCGGGCCCCGGATGATGAGAAAGCTGACGGGCCGCGACCCGCAGACCGGCAACGGGCTCGAGCCCTTTGAGATCTGGGCGTACCAGCCGAAAATGATGATGGGCATGGGCAGGTTCAACCAGGCGATCCGCGGCGGCAAGACCGTAAGCGAGCGGATCAGGAACCTGGTCGAGCTGAAGGGCGCGCAGATGATCGGATGCGAGTTCTGCGTCGACCTCGGCTCGCAGATCTGTCGCAACTCCGGCTTCACTGACGAGGAGCTACTCGCCCTACCGGGCTACCAGTCCAGCGATCTGTTCACCGAGCAGGAGAAAGCCGCGCTGGACTACACGGTCGCGGTGATGCGCACGCCTGCCGAGGTCACCGACGAGCTGTTCGATCGGATGAAGGCGCACTTCAGCGACAAGCAGATGGTCGAGATCACCGCGCTGCTGACGCTGGTGAACGTCGACCGCTTCAATGCCGCTTTCGGGATCGGCTCGGCCGGCTTCAGCGCCGGAAGGGTGTGCGTCCTGCCGGACCGTCCTGCACCATCGATAGCCACCCTCGCCCGCGACTCGACGCCCGCCTGACCTTGGCGTCCGACCGCTACGCGATCGGAGGGTTCGCCGGGACGGGATCGCGCGGCTTGACGAGGCGCAGGATCAGGAATCCCGGTTCTGTGCTCAGCTTCTCGTAGTCCTCGGGGTAGAGGCTGCGCATCGTTTCTGCCGGGAGGGGTTCGATGACCTTCTCGATGAGGAATCCGGCGCCGGTGGCATAACCGCACAGCGCGGTCAGCGGCTCGCGCCAGAACCGCACTGGATGGTCGCCCGCCTCCATGTGCCAGACGTCGGTCTCCAGTTTCACGTCGAGATAGGATCCTCCCTTGCGCAGCCAGTCCGTGGTCGGGTGCTGGGTGGATACCACGAGCGCCCCACCCGGACGCAGCACGCGGCAGAACTCGGCAAAGGCGACTGCGCGATCGTCGGCGTAGTGAATGGCCAGAGCGCAGACCACCAAGTCAAACGCGCCATCGGAGTAGGGCAGCGGCTGGCCGAGGACGGCCTGATCGACCTGCGCCTGGTCTGCGGTAAGCGCGCGGGCCAGGGCCACCATCACCGGGCTGGCGTCAAATGCCATCACGACGGCGCCGCGGGCCAGGAGTTCCTGGCTGTACAGGCCTGGCCCGCACGCGGCATCAAGGACACGCAGGCCGCGGACTTCTCCCAGCGCGGCCAGAACCGCCGGCCGGTCGTAGTGGGCGTTGTACGGGCTGTCCGTCGCTCGCTGCTGATATTCGTGGCCCATCGCGTCATAAACCGACCACAGTCGCTCATCCACGCACCGACCTTAGCCCGGCGACAGTCCCCCCACCTCGGCGGTTTTGGCATTTTCGGTCGCCCTAGGCGGGGCGTGGCGTTTTCGGTCGCCATAGGAATGGGAGGCGCCGTCGGCATCCCAGGGCTGGGATAGTTTGCCTGATATGGGAGGATGGCGGCGTGTCTGGGGATCCAATCGGCCGGAGTGTGGTTGTCGTGCCGATGTCCGGATCCGCCGTAGCCGCGAAGAGTGGTGAACGGATCGCCGTGGTTGACGTGGAGGGTCGTCAGGTAGGCGACATGTGGGCGGTTGATGCGGCTGATCATGACCGGTGGCTGTCGCCCGGGCACACCCGCGACCGGTGCGAGCGTCTGTTCCCGGCGGTCGGCGAGGACTTCCGCGATCAGCGCGGCGAGCCGATCCTGCGCCTGCTCAGCGATACCTCGCCAGGGGTGCACGACATGCTCTTCCCGGCCTGCGACCCGGCGATGTATGCCGCACGAGAGTTGCCGGGCCACCCGAACTGCCGGGATAACTTCCTGGCCGCAGCTGCGACGGTTCGGATATCGCTGCCGGTAGTGCCCGATCCGGTGAACCTGTTCCAGAACTCCGGGCCGCAGCCTGATGGCCGGCTTGTGATCCGCCCGGCGGTGTCCGGTCCTGGGGATGCTGTCTCTTTCCTCGCACTCAGAGATGTGATCATCATCGTGACGTCATGCGCAGTCGACTACCCACCGCTGAACGACGGGCGATGCACCGCATTGCGAGTCGACGTCAGCCCGACCGCATAACCCACTGTCGAAAGGCGTCGTTTGGTGTTCTCCTACCTGACCTACCTGAGCTGTCCCCGCTGTGGCACCCGCTACCGGGCCGACGTCGTCCAGGGGGTGTGCGCCTGTGGCTCGCCGCTGCTAGCGCAATACGACCTGGCCCGGCTCGCGGCTGAATCGTCGCGGGCTGCGTTCGCGGGCCGCGATGCCTCGCTCTGGCGGTATCACGAGCTGCTGCCAGTGTCACGCGCGGAGAACATCGTGAGCCTGGGCGAGGGCATGACACCGCTGCTGGCGTTGCCACGCCTAGGCCAGCAGCTCGGAGTGCCCCGGCTGATGATGAAAGACGAGGGGACGATCCCTACTGGCTCGTTCAAGGCTCGCGGTGCCGCCGTTGGCGTCTCGAGGGCAGCTGAGCTGGGGGTGCGTGGGATTGCCATGCCTACAAACGGGAACGCCGGAGCGGCGTGGGCGCTTTACGCGGCTCGCGCGGGGCTTCACGCCCTGATTGCCATGCCGGAGAAGGCGCCCGCCATCTGCCGGGGCGAGGTGGCCTCGGCAGCGGCCGAGCTGTACCTGGTGCGCGGACACATCGGCGACTGCGGCCGGATCATCAACGCCGCCGTTGCGCGCCGCGAGGGCCTTCAGGAGGTTTCGACGCTGAAGGAGCCCTATCGGCTCGAGGGTAAGAAGACGATGGGCTTGGAGATCGTCGAGCAGCTCAACTGGACCATGCCGGACGTGATCGTCTACCCGACCGGCGGCGGCGTCGGCATCATCGGCATCCACAAGGCGCTCAAGGAGCTGGTTGCGCTGGGCTGGATGAGCGGGCCGCTGCCGCGGCTGGTCGCGGTCCAATCCAGCGGCTGTGCTCCCATCGTCAGAGCGTTCGAGGCCGGCGCACGCGAGAGCTCGCCGTGGCCCGATCCGTATACCGTCGCGTTCGGCATTAACGTGCCGAAGGCGCTCGGCGACTTCCTCATCCTCGATGCGATCTACAGCACCAACGGGTGTGCGATCGCCGTCAGCGATGACCAGCTGCTGGCGGCACAGCGGGAGATGGCCAGCACCGAAGGGGCTTTGGTCTGTCCGGAGGGCGCGGCGACCGTCGCGGGGATCCGCGTACTTCGCGGGCGCGGCGAGATCGGCGAGCGCGAGGTCGTCGTGGCGCTCAATACCGGTGCCGGGATCAAGTATCCCGAGACTCTCAATGCGACCGCGCCGCTGCTCGAGCCTGACGGTGAGATCCCGGCGCCGTAGATGTGAGCCGTCAGCATCACTGGCCAGGTGACACACACGGTGGCGCCCTGGCGCCCGAGAGTCGGCCGATCCAGCAAGCCTGGCGTCAGCCCATGCAGGCGCGATACGCGCCTACCCCGACCGCGCGGTTCCTGGTGACGGCCCAGGCGTCAGTGAACCCCCGGCCGGCGGGCTCGGCGAGGATGACCCAGAGGTGGGCGTTGTTGTCGGTGATGGTGACCCCGAACTCGACGGCGATGGCGACGGCTGCACCGTGGGCTGGCTAGGGGCGGCAGATGCCTGGTCTGCGCCGCCCGAACCGCTGACTACGACGGTCGCATGCACTCGGATGCCGCCGATCTGCACCCACACCAGCGCGGTGCCGGCCGAGAGGCCGGTCACCTGCCCGCTGCTATCCACGGCCAGCACGGCGGGATTAGCTGTCGTCCACACCGCGCCGGTCAGGTCGGATTTGGGCGCGAGATGGCCGTTGTACAGGCGGCCGTGATCCGTCAGCTGTCGGGCCTGGCCTACATGCAACTGGAGCTCGAGCGGCCTGATCCACACCCTCGTCACCAGGCCGAAGTGCGCGATCAGTTCCAGCGCCTGCTGCGAGGACACAGCGCGATACGCCTGGACGTATGTCGCTAGCCGCTGTTCGCTCACGGCGCTGGCCAGCTCGTGGACCTGGTAGCTCACGACCGCGTGACCGTGGGCTGGCAATCGCAGGTCCCAGCCCGCCAGCGGGCTCTTTGCGAACGGGGCAACAGCGCTCGTGAACGTCACCGAACTGGGATCGGGCGCGATGCCTGCCGGGATGGGCTCGTCGAGCTGCGCATAAGCCGCCTTGCCCGAGGCGTTGCTGACGGTCATGCTGACGTCGAGCAACGACCCGCCTGACCCGGCCAGGGTCCACAGCTGCGTGATCGAAAGCCCGCCCGGGTAAGGCTGCGTACCGAGCCGATACCGGGCGACCGAGGCTGGCGAGTGTGCCCGCCCAAGCAAAACGCCCGCCACCACCCCGGCGATCAGAACGACCGCCACGGCCGCGCTGACCAGCATCCTGCCCGAGCGCCTGGCGGGTGGAGCCGCGCTCGCGCCGGCGGTCAGCTCTGAGGTGGTCCGCGGGTCCGTGCCGGCACCGGCAGGCCCGGTGATTCTGAGGGCTGACGGGTCCGCCGCGACCGGATCCGAGGCCGTGTCTCCGCCACCGCTCAGCTCCGCGTGGGCCTGGTCCGGAGCTATCGGGCGCTCGGACCCGAAAGACTTAAGCCCAAGCGCGGCGCGCAGCGCCGCGGCGAACTCCTGGCAGCTCTCGTACCGGTCGGCAGGCGACTTTGCGAGCACCCTGGCGAATACGCTGTTCACGGCTGCAGGCAGGTCCGGTCGCTGCGACGTCGGGACCGGAGCGGGGCCAGATAGATGCGAGTACATGGCAGCCGGCCACTGCTTACCGGAATACGGGGGACGCCCGCACAGCAGCTCGAAGGCAGCGCAGCCGAGTGCGTACTGATCGGTCCGGCCATCCACTGGATTGCCGAGAATCTGCTCGGGGGCGGCGTAGTCGACGGTACCGAGGAACTGGCCGCCGGTCGTGAGCACGTCGGAGCTAACCGACGCCTTGCTCACGCCGAAATCAGACAGGTACACATGGTCAGGCCGTCCGGGCCGCACGTCGAGCAGCATGTTCGCTGGCTTAACGTCCCGGTGCACCAGGCCAGCGGCGTGCGCGGCGTCGAGTGCGGAGGCTACGGCCGACAAGATCCACTCCGCGCGAGCAGGTGCGAGCGGGCCGCGCTGGGACACCAGGGACCGCAGGTCACCGCCGGGAACCAGGCGCATGGCAATGAACAGGACGCCGTCGGCCTCGCCGGCCTCATAGATCGGGATGATGTGCGGATCCTCGACCGCGGCCGCGGCGCGAGACTCGGCGATGAAACGCTTCCGGAAGACCCCATCCTGGGCGACCGCTGGAGAAAGGATCTTCAGCGCAACCTGACGCTCGAGCCGCTCGTCGAACGCGCTGAACACCACCGCCATGCCGCCGCGGCCGATCTGCTCCCGAAGCCGGTAACCCGAAATCTGGTAGCCGGCCGCAAATCCCACTGTGTCTGGCTGAGGAGGGATAGTGCTAGCCACCGTTCCTCCACCGTCTGCCGTGCCGACCCAATGCGCTCAACCAAGTGCACCGCATTATCGGCTTTGCCCAGGCAGGACGCAACCCGCGGGATCATGCTGGCCGCGGCTAGATTCGTCTGATCCTCGCCAGCCAGGCCGGCGCGCCGTGCTCGTCGTGGAATCGTGTCTGAGCCCGTTCCGGTTCGATGGCGGCGACATTCCATCCGCTGGTCGGATTGAACGCTGCCGCCAACTCCTCGCTGCTTACTGGATGCGGGCCGGTATCGGGACCGTCGTCGCTGAAGCACAACACATACAAAGTTCCGTCCCGCTGAGTCACCGAAGCCAGGCTCGCCACGTACCCGGGCCGCTCGTCGGCGTCGAAGCTGTGGAACAGCCCGCAGTCCAGCACCGTGTCAAACCGGCGCCCCAGGCGCTCCAGATGAAGCGCGTCAGCCGCAGCGAACTCAACTTCGATGCCACGCTCGTCGGCCTTCGCCCGCGCCATTGCTAGTGCCGTCTCAGCCACGTCTACGCCCAGAACCGACAGTCCCAGCTTAGCGACGTGCAGGGCGTTCTCTCCGGTCCCGCAGCCCGCATCGAGCACCGATCCGGCGAACCCGCCCTCGGATGCCACACGCTCTATCGCCGGCTGCGGATGGCCAATATCCCAAGGCGCCGGGCCATCGTGGTACGACGCATCCCACGGCCGTCCCGACATCCGCTCATGACTGGTTGGGCGACGACTGTCCGTTCCCATCACCTCGATGACCGGCGGATCCTCCTGGTGACAGCGTAGTAGCCCACCCAGGCCCCTGCGCAGACCAGCGCAAGGGGCGCGCCTACGAAGGCATAAATGGCAAAAGCGAACGGGAACGCCAGCGCGGCGACGCTTTCGGGATTGTTGCCGCCTGAGTAGCCCTGCGAGCCCTCCGCAACCGCTTGCCATTACCACTCGCTGAATGACCCGTCCGGAAGGCTCAGCGCAGGACGGGGGACAGGCCTGGCGGGATGGGCCAGGCAGACGTCGACATTCAGCTCCATCCCGAATCCAGGCGCGTCGGTCAGCGTGAGAATCCCGTCACTGATCGTGGCAGAGGTGCTTATGATCGCGTCTCGCCAGGGCGAGATATCGCCCTCGGCTCGCTCCAGGGTGAGGAAGTTGGGCATCGCCATCGCGACATGCGCCGTCGCCATGGTGCCCACTGGGCCGAGCGGGTTATGCGGCGCGAAAGACACCTGATCCACCTCGGCCATGGCGGCAATCCGGCGCTGTTCCGACACGCCGCCACAATGCGCGATGTCCGGCTGCACTGCAGCCAGCGCCCGCAGCTCAAGAGCGCGCTTGAATCCGCTTCTGGTGAGCCAGCGCTCACCGCTGGCAAGCGGAACCGTGGTTGCCCGGCTGATCGCGGTCAGTGCATCGACGTTGTCCGGGAGTGCCGGTTCCTCGATGAACCAGATGTCGAAAGGCTCTATCAGGGCACTGCAGCGGATCGCCATCGCCGGGCTGAGCCGGCCGTGGAAGTCGATGGCGAGCTTGACATGCGGCCCGATGGCGCGCCGGATGCTGCGCACTGCCTCCACAACGTGCGCCAGGGCCTCGTTACCGTCGAGATCGGCGGTCGGCTCGACCGGGCAGACCTTCATGGCCCGGTACCCCATCTCGGCGAGAGCGGCCGCACTGGTCGCGTATTTTTCCGGCGTGGATCCGCGCGGACCGTTGGCATAGAGCGGAACGACGTCGCGGCACCGGCCGCCTAGCAGGTCATAGACGGGCAGCCCGCTTGCCTTGCCCTTGATGTCCCACAGAGCCTGGTCGATCGCGGACAGCGCCGTGAGGTGCGCTGGCCCGCCTCGCCAGAACCCCGACCGCAGCATGAGCTGCCACAGGTACTCGATGCGGCCCGCGTCGCGCCCGGCGATGACATCGCTCAGTGCCTTGATCGAGGCGGCCACTGGCTCGTCGTGCCATTCGAGCGTCGCCTCGCCGAGGCCGCTAATCCCCTCGTCAGTCTCGACCTGAACGATCGTCAGATTGCGGATGCCGCACTCGACCGAGAACATCCGAAGCTCGCTGACCAGCCCGCTCGATGTCCGTGCCCGCGGCGTCGGCACCGGCGACATCCTGGCTCGCTCCCTTCGCTTGCGTTTGCAGTTTCAGCAAATAGCGCCGAAAACTGCA
>Ga0335072_10012034_pt1 | contig 12360 bp, 13 predicted proteins | sample Lox_Sample_21_FD_206725 | JGI IMG/M metagenome (GOLD analysis project Ga0335072, IMG submission 206725) | Soil microbial communities from Loxahatchee National Wildlife Refuge, Florida, United States - Lox_Sample_2.1 | ecosystem: Environmental > Terrestrial > Soil > Wetlands | place: USA...
GTCGCCGCGCGGATGCGAGCGTGCGAGCGATTTCACGTTCGTCGAGCCCGGTCTTGCGTGCCGCCTCTGCCAGTTCGCCGAGGTCGGTGAGCCCGGATTCGAGAGCGCGGCTGGCCGCCCAGAACAGGCCGTCGTTGCGGTTGCCTTCCGCCAGCCGCGCCACCCACCCCGCCAGACGGGTTGCGTCCGCCCGACGGGTCGCGTCTGCCGGCCGGGCGCCGACCTGCGAATAGGAGCGCTCCGGCAGAGGATCGAGCAGCCGAATCACTGCGGCCCAGTCCAGCCGGCCCGAGCCGTCTTCGAGCCGGCCATCCCGGTGCCTGATCAGCTCGTAGCGCTTGCCATGCGCTTGGGATGGCGGAGCGACGATGTAGCCACCAAGCGAACGGAAGTCCAGATGGTGGGCCGGCAACCGGCCGTTTCCCTGCTCCGAGCCAGTGAAGTAGACGTGCAGGCCGCCGCTGGGGGTTCGGACGTACGCTCCGGCCGCGTCCAGCAGCCCCTCGCGACAAAGCCGGCTCAGCGCGGTGAAGCCGTTGCCGTCCGGGCGGACGTCGACGTCGAGCACGTCAGGCCCAAGGAGGCCGGTGGCGATCGCTACGTTGCACTCCGGGTCGCGCCGCCACCACCAGGCGATCTTGTCCGGGTCGGTGGTCGCGTCGAGGAACCCGTGCCGGGTGGCCGGGAGCTTCTCCCCCGGCATGCACGGGAAGACCGGCCAGTTCGCCCGGGCGTACCGCAGCGCCGCGGCGAGTATCGGATCGCGGCGATCCGGTCCGCTGGTCACGGCTTGCCTCCGCGCACCGCGACGGGCAGGCCGTCAGAAGCCAGAGCGTGGTGCTGGCAGCCACTCCCGGTCTCGACCGACATCAGGTCGGCGAGCGCCGGGAGCACGCGAGTGGCGTACTCGGCCTGCCCGTTCAGCAGCGGGACCGTCCGCCGTGCCTGCAGATACAAGACGGCGTGCAGTTCCGCGGCTATGTCGAGGCAATACAGGCACAGATCGTGCGACTCCCAGCAGGGGCGCAGCCGGGCGGCGAGATGTCCGAAGCCTGGCCGGTACACCTGCTGGACGAAGCCACGAAGCCTGCCGATCTCGGCGTCACGCGCCTCGCCGGACAGCTTCCACCAGCACGGCGCGGGCCGCGGCGCATACACACGGGAGGCGCCGTGCTCGTCCGGCAGCACCCCGGAGATCGTCGCGGTCAGCCCGGCCAACGCCTCCTCCAGCGCCTGGACGCGTGCACCGTGCTCGGCCTGCTGGCGGATGTCAGCGCCGAGTTCGGCTACGAGCCGCTCAAACCCCGATAGCCTCTCTGCGGTCTCCGCGAGCTGGACGACCACGTTCTGCAGGGCGGTGTCGGTCACTGTTCTTCACCCCACGGGAACGCGCAGTTCTCCCAGTGGCCGTTGCCGCCCGTGCCCGGCGCTGCGGGGACGGGCACTGCGAACTGGCGTGTCTCGGGTAAGACAGTCGGGGCTGAGGCCGTGTAGACGGCGCATCCCTGCCGCCGCGCCCGGCGATACGCCTTGTCGGTCCAGGCGCGCGGGAGCTTGGCCAGCACCGGAGCCCGGCTGCCCCGTATCAGCAGCGCCCAACCGTCGGGGAGCTCGCGCAGCATCGCGGGTTCGCAGATGTCGTGGCGGGTGAAATGCTGTCGCCGTCGCAGCCGGAACGTGGTCTGCCCGCACAGCTCGCTAGCGGCTTTCAGCAAAGCGGTGTCACTGATGCCGGGCAGGAAGACCTTGCAGCCAGCGGTGTCGCTGATGATCTGTGCGCCCTGCTCGCCCCAGCGGTCGCGGAGCTGGCCGAGGCCGTGGTTGACGATGGCCATCTGGATGCCACGGCCGCCGGCATCGGCCATGAAGTTCGGGATGTTGATCGGCGCGATGTTCGCGATCTCGTCCAGCGCCATGAGCAGGCAAGGATCGAGCCGCCCGCCGGGCATGCGGCTGCCGGCCAGCTTCGCGGTGTGGTGGACCTCGTTGAGGAAGCACGCCATCAGCGGCGCCACCGGGGCTTCCTCGGTCTGCGCCTCCGCGATCAGGTACAAGGTTCCGCGAGAGGCGAGGAAGTCGTCGATGTCGAACGCGTTCCCCTCCTGCGGCAGCACCGACGCAGCCAGCGCGGGGTTCCCTAAGAACGACAGGGCCTTGTTATGCAGCAACCGGATCGTGGAGATGGTCCGCTCGGCTGGCGACCGTAGCTGAGCCAATGAGGTGGCCCACTGCTCCTGCCCGGCGCGCTCCAGGATCACCTCGGCATCCTCGGCGGTGCCCATCAGCCAGCGGCCGACCAGGCGCATATCCCCGCCCACCAGATCGGCCGCCATCAGCGCAGCGCGGAAGAACTCCGATGCCTGCTGTGCCCAGAAGTCCTGCTGCTCGGTTCCCTTGACTGACACGGCTCCGGTGAAAGCCTCGGCACGCCGGGCAGCGACCTCCGGGTCGCGGCAGCCGGTAACGGGAGACCAGGCGAAAGTGGAGGGCAGGTCGGAGACGCGCTGCGGGTTGAACACCGCGATCGGCCCGCGCTGGCTGCGGATGCCGCTGGTCAGCTCGTAGATGTCGCTCTTCACGGAGGTCGCGACCACGGGTCCGCAGAAGTTGAGCACCAGGTCGGCGAGCATGCCGGTCTTCCCAGCGCGGGGCGGCGCAGTGATGGTGATCGACTCCTGTAAGGGGACCCGCAGGCGCAGCCCGTAAAGCGCTCGGCCGACCATGACGCTGTGCTCGGCGGGACGGGTCAGCCGATCCCAGAACGGCAGGGACGGCCGGGCGCGATTGCTGGTGCGGAAGCTCGCCAGACGCCCCCAGTGCAGCCAGCACTCGAGCGCGGATGCGAAACCGCGCCCGGGGCGCAGCCAGAGCCGCAGCCGGAGCCTGGTGTACCGGACCCGGTTGGCCGGCAGTTTCATGCTCGGCCAAAACGCCCACTTCGCCATAGCCGCGATGACAAGAATGGCGGCCAGGGTTCTCATGTGTCCCGCCTCCCATCCCGGGCGGCCAGGACGGCCCGCCGCAGGGCGGTCCGTGCCGCGCCGGCGTCCAGGCCAACCTGCGGCGCCAGTTCAGCGCAGGTTCGGGAAACCCGTTCGAGCGGGAAGTGCGCCAGCGGCCCGTACTGCTGAGCGACAAGAGCAAGGAAACGGGCAGTTTTGGACTCAGCTCGCCTGCCAGCCGGCCGGTCTGGGCTGGTGATCGCTTTCCGCGGCACCGCTTCGACGGCGGGGGCGGCTGACGCGGGCAACGGAGTTTTCACCAGCAGCCAGCGGCGCAGCCCGGCGGCGGTGCTGGGCGGCGCCAGGATCAGCCGCAGCAGGTACATGACTAGAGGGATGGCCCCGTGCCATGGGGACTGTTCCTGCTCGCCGAGCACGTGCCGGCGGACTACCGACACGACCCGATCGGCGACCACCGCCAGGAACACCGGCGGCATCACGTAGGCCAGGACAGACTTGGGCGAGGCGTCGTTAGCGGCGGCGAAGTTCATGACCCCGCTGGCGCCAGCGCAGACGGTGATCATGACTCGCTCGACTCTGGCAGCCTTGCCTGCTCTGGCCAGGCCAAGCGCCAGGAGCGAGAAGATCGCCATGCCCACGTCCAGCGCCAGCGCCTCAACCCAGCTAGCGGCGCTCTGGTGCTTGGCGTGAAACACGTACCGGTACTGGGCATCCAGGCTGACAGCGAACAACCCCACGCCGAGCACGAACAGCATGCCGGTGGCGACAGCGACCAGGACACTGCCAGGGCGGCGGCTGCTTCCCCGCGGCCCTGCTACGCCTGGCGGATGCGCGTCGCCGGCGCGTGCCAGGCGCAAGACCGGAGCGTGGTCTTGGTCATCCGGATCATGGGGCGCGGCAGCCGTTACGGTGTGCAACACGGGACGGACTCCGTTCGTCTCTCCAGGTCGCCGGCCGGTGTCTCTTCCGCCAAGTCGTGGCACCGGCTGGCGACCGCGTCGTAATGGATCAGGGCATTTGATTAGGGCTGTGTTCACCAGTCCCTCTCCCCTGCAAGTGAGGGCTGCCGGACAGCGCGCTGAGTCCCGGTCCGACGATTCGGTTGAGCTCGCTCACCAGGACGGCAAGGGCATGCTGTGCCGCGCCGAGCCGTGCGGTGGTATCGACGGGAGGCTCTGGAAGGGCCGCCGACGGAACGGTGAACTGCAAGCTCAGGGTGGTCAGCACGTACGGCCTGGCCGCGAGGTCCGCTTCACCGGGCTCGTAGTAGCGGGTGTTACCGCCGAGGTATTCGGTCGGCCAGTCCTGCCAGTACGCGGCCTGGCCGCCAAACGGGAGTGGCTTGATCAGCATGGTCTTGAGCTGGTCGGGCCAGGAACACGCGAGACTGACGCTGGCGATCAGGCTGCCATCCCAGCCGCTTCGCTCCAGCTGGGCAGCCAGGACTCGCGGGTGGTAGCGGACATAGCCGGGGCTCATTACGGGGCCGGTGGCGCATCGCCACGCGAACGCTGCCCACTCCACCGAGCGGTCGTTGTCGGTCCACGGCTCGAAGGCGGCATCGTGCAGGTAAGCCCCATAGCGGCTGCGGCCGTCGCTCGAGTTTTCGCGGTCGTAGTCGGTGTCGACCCAGAAGGCCACCGGTGCATCGCTCACTGGTTTCTCCTCCGGCAGCGCCTTGGCCCGGTCGCCGACCTCTACGGCAGACGGTTCGGTGCCGCGCCTTGGCGTGGTTGCTGTGCTCTAGTTAGATCTAGAGTACAGTGCATCACATAAACCTAGAGCTGTCAACGGACTACGCGCGACGTCCAGCGCTGGTGGTCTAGAGCACCGTAAGCTGGTGCAATGCCAGTGCCGGATCTTCGCGACCCCCGGCCCGCCTATGAGCAGATCGCTGACGACCTGAGGGCGGCCATCAAGGAGGGGCGGCTTCAGCCCGGCGACCGGCTTCCGACCGAGCGGGAGCACGCGGGCCGCTATGGCGTCGCGGTTGCGACCTACCGCCAGGCGCTTTCGGTGCTGCGCGAGCAAGGGTGGCTCGCGACGCAGAAGCGCCACGGAACCGTGGTACTCCGGCCAGAGGCGACACCCTCTCCGGAGTTCATGGAGCTGAGCCAGCGCCTCGACCAGATCGAAAGGCACGTCAGCCACCTGGCTCAGCAAATAGCCCATCTCAGCGAGAATCCAGCCCCGAATGGCGCCCAGCTCGGGGACCGGCTTTCTCAGATGGAGGCCGAGATTGCCAGGCTCGGCGGGCAGATCGACGATATGGCCGACCGGACTGCCAGTTAGGACGAGCTCAGACATCGCGTCGCCCAGATGAAGCAGAGCCCGGCGAATCTGGGTCCAGGCGACAGCTGACCTGGCGCAGCCGCTGCACGCGAGCCTCCAGATCGCGCAGGGCTGCACAAAGGCCAGCGATACGTCCCTCGATCGCCCGGCGCTCGCTCGGTGTAAGGCCGCTTACCGGTTTCGCGCCAGTGCGCCGCCGACTGTGAGTTTCGGTTGCCTGAGCAGGTAAGTTGAGCCTTGCTGCGGATGCCCCTGCCTGTTCCCGGCGATCGTCGGCGCCGCTATATCTCATGCACTCAACATGTGTCCGGGAAATGCCACCGCCCATCCCCGGCGATTATCACGTGCCGGGATATATGCTGGTTTAAGACCGTCGCCGGCAGCCGAAAACGGCTCGAAGGGAGGCACGGTTGACGGAGCGCATCACCGACCCGATCACCGTGCCCGCTTCGCTGTGGCAGCGTGCCGACACCAGTGACGCTCTGCGCTCGCGGGACATGCGCCGCTTATTTCACCTGCTGCGCCAGTACGCCGGCGCAAGTCAGACCCGCCTCGGAATCGCCTGCGGCCTGACTCAGGGCAAGGTCAGCGAGATCATGAGCGGCGCCCACCGGGTGACTACGCTTGAGGTGTTCGAGCGGATCGCCGACGGGCTGCGGATGCCGCCTCAGGCCCGGCTGGCGATGGGCCTCGCTCCGTCGGCACCGGATCGGGACTATGCGCTAGCTATCCCGCCTCGGGATGGTCGCATCGCTGAACTGCCTGACGCTGTGCCTCTCGCGCCTATCGTGGGTTCTCCTGATCGAGGTGACACGGAGGATCCAGTGCGACGGCGTACGTTCACCCGCCTAGCGGGAACCAGCCTTGTCGGCTCGCTTCTCGGCAACGTCGCCGTCGACTCCGGTCCGCTGCGTACAGCGGAGAGGCTCGCCACGACTCTTGTCACGCCGGATAGCGCGGCCGCCGGACCGCATGCCGATCTCTCCGCGCTCACCGGCGCGGTTGCCACTGCGAAACGGACCTACCAGGCCTGCCGGTACACCGAGGTCATGTCGCAGCTGCCCGCGCTGCTCCCTGCTCTTCAGACCGCCTGTGGGAACCTGCAAGGTGACGACAGGCTGCGCGCATACGCATTGTCTGCAGACGCGTATCACGTCGCGGCGAGCGTGTCGTTAAAGCTCGACGAACATGGCCTGGCGTGGCTGGCCGCCGGCCGGAGCCTGAATGCCGCGGTGCTGAGCCAGGCGCCCCTCGCCGTTGGCTCGAGCGCCCGGATTATTACCCACACGCTGATGGCCGACGGACACTTCGGCGCCGCGACCGAGGTCGCGAGCAGCTATGCTCAGCGGCTGGCCGCGGACGTGCCCGTTCCCTCCCCGGAATCGTTGTCGGTGTTCGGCTCGCTGCTGCTGCGTGGTGCCATCGCGGCCGCTCAGGCCGAGGACCGCGACGCTAGCCTGACGTTGCTCGACGAGGCCGGAAGGGCAGGAGCCCGCCTGGGCAGCGACTACAACCACAGGTGGACGGCGTTCGGACCAGCCAACGTGCTGCTGCACCGGATCAACGTCGCGGTTCGTCTCGGCGACGCCGGATCCGCGATCAGCCATGCCCGCGGCGTAGACCTCGACCAGCTCACTGTGACCGAGCGCAAGGCGACGTTCTTCGTCGATACTGCCGAGGCGTTCCGCCAGTGGGGCAAACACGAGAAGGCTTATCAGGCCCTGCGCGCGGCTGAGCAGGTGGCACCGCAAGAAGTCCGCTCCCGCCCCGCCGTCCGCCAGCTAGTCATCGACCTGCTGGCCACCGCCCCGCCGACCGTCCGGCCCCATCTCAGCGAGTTCGCCGCCCGCATCGGTGCGGTGGCATGACGGGCGCCGATGCGAGCCGGGTCGTCTACGTGGTCGTGTGCGCGGCTGGCCCGGCCGGCGACGTCGGACGCCTGGTGGACCTCACGCAGGAACGCGGCTGGACGGTGCAGGTAATCGCGACGCCATCTGCGCTGGCATTCATCGACGTGCCTTCGCTCGAGGCACAGACCGGCCGGCCCGTGCGCAGCCAGTACCGAAGCCCCGGCGAATCCAAGACCCCGCCCGCCGACGCCATCGTCGTCGCTCCCGCGACGTACAACACGATCAACAAGTGGGCCAACGGGATCAGCGACACCTACGCGCTTGGTGTCCTCGCCGAGGCCCCCGGCTTGGGCATCCCGGTCGTGGTGCTGCCCTTCGTCAACTCGGCGCTCGCCGGGCGGGCTCCGTTCATGAATAGCGTGCAAGCTCTGCGCAGCGAGGGAGTCCAGATTTTGCTCGGGCCCGGCCAGTTCGAGCCACACCCACCGGGATCAGGAAGCGAGAGAAACGCTGTTTTCCCCTGGCGCCTGGCTATCGCGGCCGTCTCCGCCGGTGAGTCGAGCAGCTAGAGGGAGCTGCGCTCGGTCATGCGCGACGGGATCGTCCGCGCCGCGAGCATCTGCAGGTAGAGCGCCGCTATCCGCTGATACAGCACCTTGGCCATCTCGACTGATGCGCAGACCACGTCGAAGTCCTCACGCGCAACCGCCAGGTCAATAGTCAGGCAGTGCTCGGCAAGCTTCCGCGCGACTAAGGCAAGCTCCCGGCTCTGATCTGCCAGCGGCTTGCAGCGGTCGGCTTCGGCGTCAGCGCTCATGGTTCATCAGCTTATACACAGACGTCCATGCTCGTCCATAGTTGATTCGGACTGATCGCGAGCGGGCATGGATGCCTAGCGTGCTGCTCGTGACGGTCGACCACGACGCTGCGACTCCGCTATGGACCCAGCTTGCCGACATCCTGCGCAAACAGATCCTGGCGGGGAAGCTGCCATCCGGCCGAGTCATCCCGTCGGAATCCACTCTGATGCAGGAGCACGAGCTAGCACGCGGCACCGTGCGCAAGGCCATCGACGCCCTGGTGGCAGAAGGCCTGGTCGAGCGCGTCCAGGGCCGCGGCACCTTCGTCCGCTAGTTGAGGTGCTTAGCACCGAAACTCGCAAGACGTCGTAGTCATCCAAGCGGATCATGGTTCCGGCGCCCGGAAATGGCTGCGGCCCCTCGGTCTGTTCGAGGCGTTCGCATCCACGGGAGTTGCGTATGGGGTAGTCGGCACTGGTGTGACTGGCGCGTGGGCAACCGCCATGAACGCGCCGAGCCCGCCGATCGGTACGTCATGCCTCAGAGGGTTAAGGGCGGACGCGAGCCGCCGAGAGCGATGGTCTGGTCCGAGGTAGTCGCCAGGTGGGCGTCAGCGTTGCCGTCCTACCCTCTGCCCGGGGGACTGGCGTCTTCCGATGAGGCGCAACTCGACGACCTTGTTGACCATCGGGAAGCCGGCGAACACTTGCTCGCCTTCCGCCTCGATGAGCCGCGTGAGTTCGGTCATGAGGTCAGTCCGTATAGCGGGTGGGGTGGACCGCCACTCCTCTTGTATGCACTTGAAGTAGTCCTGATAGGTCCGCCAGCGGTTTCCTAACGCCTCGTTGTCCACGACGGGGAAGATCCTAGGCAGCAGGAAGTGACAGAACTTGGAGGCAAATACTGGCGACGCGGTTCTCGTTGGTTTGATGAGTGCGACCTTAGCCGGGAACGCCTCGACCTCCTCCCATGTCACCATTGAGATGTCCTCGGCCAGGTGTGGAACGCACACCTCCTTCCATACGGCGCTGAGAGTTGCAGCATGCTCCGTAAAGCGAGCAGTCAGATCGGCATGCGAGGCTCCGCGCGTGGCAATCCATTCCTGCAGCCTTGGCAGCTGGATGTCGCGCCACCAACTCAGCGTGAAGTTCCCACGTGGATCTCGTCGAGCCCACTCACGGTAATCCGCGTTGTGGAAGTCGGCCGGCCACGACCGCTTCATCCAGAAGGTAACACCGGCCGCCAGCTCACGCATTGCCGCTACGGACTCGGAACTCGCATAACCCAAGGCCTCCACGTCACCTGGCGCGAGGCCCACGACGGCCGCGCTCGCCGTAGGCGCACCATCGGCATTCAGGCCCTGCACGATGAAGTAGCGGATCGTCTCAGCTACGGACCACCCCCGCTCGTTGGCGAATTCGCTCAGTCGCCTGTCTAGCTCAGGTGGGAGGTCGAAGATGCGTTCCTTGCTCAATCTTCCGGCCATGAGAGGATTGCGCGCCGACGACGCCCCCAGGTGCACGGATCGGTGCAGGCACATCCCGTCGGCGGCAGATGCGCGCGTTCACTGAACGAGTAGCGGATAGCTATGCAGCCGACCCAGCACAGGTCGGTGGCGCAACCTGGCTTAGCGAGTGCTCGCTGAACCGGTAGCCGAGTACGTGTAACCGCCGATAGGCCGAGTGCAGCCGCGCCGGTCGTCGATATTCTGTGTGAGCGCTCTGGGTGTCTCCGACAGCCTATCGAGGATGTCACTGAAGCCTCACGTGCAGGGCGGCGTGAACACCCAACCGCGGTTCACGCCGCCATCCCCGGTCCCTTTGAATAGGGCGCGATCTGGACGGGCTTTCGAAGGGAGCGGCCGGGACCGTATGCCTGCTGCCGGGTATGTCCTCGCACGTTGACTGGGTGGTCGAGTGTCCAGCCTCCGCCACTCGGCCGGGCTGTGGCCTTCACCTCGTTCTTGGACAGGGCGACCGCGCCGCTCAGCGCGGGGCCTCCGACCTTCACGTGTGTCTTGGACAGGGCGATGACGCCGATACCGACGACGGCGGCGGCACCGACGATCAACCATGCGCCGCGGTGTGTCTTGCCCGGTGGCTCGGCCGGTGGCTCGGCCGGTCGTTCCGCCGGTGGCTCGGCCGGTCGTTCCGCCGGTGGTTCCGCGGTGGCGTTCATCTATAGCATTCCCCGAAGTCCATTGCGCTCGATCTTGTGTCAGATAGTACCTCGCCTCCTCCCGATCGCCAGTCCGCGCGGGCGCACAGAACGACGACCGTCGCGGGCCATGCGGGAGCGCGCGAATCGGCTTTAGCGCGGTCAGCAGAGCCTACGGCGCCCGCTCAGATTGATCATGTACCGGGCTTATGAGTATGCACGGGCGAGAATCATGATGCACGCCCGAACTCGCTGTCATCGGCAGGATCGGTGGTCTCGACTGCATGCACTGAGTGCGGCATGAGCAGGGGTCCGGGGCCGCGGCATGTCCGGCAACGCAATCCTGCTGGAAGCGGGCTGTACCCACAGCCGATGGCCGCGTGAGCCTCGGTCAGAGCTTTGGCTGGCAAGAATGGCTTCCGGCTGGCGTCAGGACGAGCGCCCGGCTCGCCACCGGAAGGCGGCAGCGCAGCGTCGCGCCGCCCGGCTTAGCCTCCCGCCGCGGAGAACCTCCGGCTCGGACGCGCCGCCGTTAGCCACCGGTGATCCGTCAAGAGGGAGATGCCCGTACGGGTACTGATGCGGGTCGCTCCACGGGTTATCGTCCAGCTTGCTCTGGGTGTGGTTTGCAAGGTCGTCGTCCGGGTTGTTGTCAACCTCTGATGCACGAGCGAGGGCACGGGCGTCGCGCGAACGCGCCCACTCGATCCCTGCTTCCGTCATAGGTCGACGCCAGTCGATCATGTTCCTAGTAATGAAGTAGTGCGAGCGGCATGCGAGCACACCGTTGCTCACCGACGGCTCGAGGCTGACGGTCTCTCCGTCGAACACCAGCCGCCAGCGGTGCGGTGCCAACGGCGTGACGACCTCGTGGCCGCAGCCGCAGGCACACAGATGCAGGACGGTCTTGTGCCGGATCGAGACGTACATGACGCCCGGTTCGAGAATCCCCGGTGCACTGTCGACGAAGCACGGCTCGACGGCTACCGTGCGGACTTTCACGCGGCATCGCCCGTCATAGTGTTCGTCGAGGTGCCAAACGTCCACTGCGTTTCGCCTCGCAGGTCGACATAGAAGCGCAGGTGCTGCTTGAAGCGCATCACGGCCATGCAGGCGTTCATCGCGTTGAGCTCGGCGACCTGGATGTTCGAGGCGTACACGTCGTCGCCCGGCTCATCGTCACCGAAGCTGAGATAGCCCATCGCGGCGTCGGCGCGTTCGGCTGTGACGAGCGTCGCCCGGACCGTGCCGAAGATCGCGTGCTGGTCATGGTTGACGAGCATGCCGAGGCCGCAGTCGACGAACGGGATGGCCCGAGCGAGAAGATGCTCGACGATGACGCGTCGTGCGGCACCGGAGTCGATGCAGACGAAGACGAACGTGCAGCCGTTGAGCAGCTGCAGGTTGTCGTCTGTGACGTAGCAGTCGAAGGCTCGGATCCCGGTGCGGGTGGCGTCGTATCGGCTGGAGAAGAAGCTCGCCTTGTAGGGGCGGCCGTCAAGCTCGTCGAGCGTGATGCTGCCCGGTGCCCTGAATGCGTTGTGGGTCAGCAGCCGGTCACCGTCGAACAAGTCGATATGTGCGACGCTGGTCTTGGCGAGCAGGTCGAGCAAGTACGTGCCGGTGCCTCCAGCACCGATGATCGCGACATGCTGGTTCTCAAGCTTCGCCGAGATCGCCGAGATGCCAGCCCGGGCTGATGCTGTGTCGGGGTACCGAAATACGCTCGTGTCACTGTCGTCTCGTAGGACTCGACCCGTCCTGGCAGTGACAGTCGGGTCGATCTCGACGGCCTGGGCGCTCAGGAGCGCCTCGTAGTGGAGAAGCTTCCGCTCGTGATCGAGGAACGGGGTTGCGGGCTTGTTCGAGAAGCTCCGGTCGATGCGCAACCCTGGGGCCAGTTCGTTCGGTCCCGAGTGGTTCAGGGCCGTCATCGGGGTCCCCTGCCAGGTGCAGGGCGCGGCGCCGATGAAGTAGGCGATGTGGTCGCTCGGCGCGGTCGTGACGTTCCCGGCCAGGGTCAGGGGCGTCACGAGCGTGCCACGACAGACTTGCCGGGACTCGTCGACGTAGGGGACGTCGTGCATCAGCAGGTGATTCTGCCGGATCTCGATGCTGTAGCCGGCGGTGACGAGGCGTTGGATGTCTGCGCTACGACCGGTTGGAGTGGACGACATCAACGCTCATCCCCTTCTTTACCCTGGCGCTCGCGCCGCCTTCGACGAGCGAACCGCTCGGGTTGTCGCCCTTGGCCCCGGTGAACGTGACCGAGAACGTCACATCCGGGCCCTTGGGGAT
>Ga0335072_10012035_pt1 | contig 12359 bp, 10 predicted proteins | sample Lox_Sample_21_FD_206725 | JGI IMG/M metagenome (GOLD analysis project Ga0335072, IMG submission 206725) | Soil microbial communities from Loxahatchee National Wildlife Refuge, Florida, United States - Lox_Sample_2.1 | ecosystem: Environmental > Terrestrial > Soil > Wetlands | place: USA...
ATTCTAGTGAATTTGAGAAAATACTCAAAGAGCACACTGAAATGGTGCAGATGGACCTCCTCAACCCGGATGCGTATCGTGAGCTGCTTGAACATTTGCAGAGTCTTGAATCGCACTATGAACATGAGGTGAGTCGACTATATTACCTCTCAATTCCCAGTCAAGCGTTCACGCCGGTTATTCGCTTGCTAGGACAGACTGGCCATAGCCGACCACTAGCATGCGGTGAGGACCCCCGTCTTCTTATTGAGAAGCCATTTGGTTACGACCTATTATCTGCAAGGGAATTGGTACGAGACCTCGGTGCCTATTTCGACGAGGATCAAATTTATCGCATCGACCATTATGTCGCTAAAGAAACGGTACAAAATATTCTCATATTTCGTTTCCAAAACCCATTGTTCGAGAGTATATGGAATAGTAAACACATCGACCACATATCTGTGGTGGCGCGCGAGCAAATTGATATTGAAGGCCGCGTGGATTTCTATGAGCAGACAGGAGCGTTGCGCGACTTTGTACAGAACCACTTACTGCAGCTACTGGCGATAACGACCATGGCACGACCAAGGCAGCTCGAGAGCGATGCTATTCATGCAAGCAAACTAGAGCTGCTTAAGGCAATACAGCCAATCCGTCCTGCGGAAGTGGACACAAGAGCAATACGTGCCCAATACGAGGGCTACCGTACTGAGGTCAAAAATCCTAGTTCGAGTGTCGAAACTTACGCACATTTAACACTCGCGATTGATAACGACCAGTGGCGTGGGGTGCCGATTGTACTCGAAACTGGTAAGGCGCTTGATGCCAAATCCACTGAAATCAGCATATGTTTCCGGCAACCGGATGATATACCTACGGAACAAAACAGGTTGGTATTTCGAATTCAGCCTACAGAAGGCATTACACTACGTCTACAGACAAAGCGACCAGGCATTAAAAGTATTACTGGTAATGCCGATATGGACTTTGATTATGCAAAATCGTTTAATCAACGACCAGCAGAAGCATATGAACGTGTCATAGTCGACGCCATTCGCGGTGACCAGACTCTATTCGCGAGTGCGCCTGAGGTTATCCGCAGCTGGGAAATTATCGAATACGTACTGCAGCGCTGGATGCGTAACGGTGAGGGTCTACTATCATACGCAAAAGGCTCGACTGGTCCTGTGGACAATTCAGAGTAGGCTTTAGGTTGTGCTCATCGCGACGCTGGCCTATACTGAAAAGGAACAGAACATTGTTATTAAAAAATAGAGGGCAATGAAGATATTGATGCTTGGGTGGGAGCTGCCGCCTTACAATAGTGGAGGTTTAGGAGTGGCGTGCCTCCAGCTCTGTAAGGCACTTTCGAAACGCTCAAGTATAGATATTGAATTCATCGTGCCGTATCGTGAAAGACACGATAATATTGATTTCATGCGCGTTAGTTCGGCCACTCCACAAGGAGTTGCTCACATTATGCGCTCCGGAACGGTCTACTCAAGCTATAAATATGTTCGTGAAGATGGCACAGAAGAGTGGTTGAACATCTATGACCAGCAGGCACTTTACGAGCAGGCTGTTGTTAGTATGATAAAAAGTCGTCAGTTTGACATCGTACATGCTCACGATTGGTTGACATTCCGCGCGGCCATGCGCGTTAAAGAAAAGCGCGGGGTGCCGGTTATCTTGCATGTTCACTCAGTGGAAGCTGATCGGGCGGGTGTGATAGGCGGTGGCAACGCCATGGTGCGCGAGATTGAAGGTCTAAGTATGCTCCTAGCGGACCGAGTCATCGCTGTGAGCCAGCACACCAAGAATTGTATCATCCGTGAGTACGGTATCCCGCCTGATAAAATTGAGGTCGTGCACAACAGTATTGAGCCGAGCGACGCAGTTACCAGTACTGGTGAGAATGTTTATCACTATCTGGATACGATGAAAGCACACGGCTACCGTGTAGTTGTAAATGTCGGGCGTTTGACTATTATGAAGGGCTTACCGAGTCTACTACGTGCAGCTAAAGAGGTCGTATATCGAGCCCCTAAGACCTTGTTTCTCATCGTGGGTAGTGGTGAGCAGTATTACGAACTAATTGAGTTGGCGGCTGATCTTGGCATCGGGGCGAACGTGTTGTTTACGGAGTTTCAACGTGGCAAACGTTGGCGTGACGCCTTTGCAATCGGTGATTTATTTGTTATGCCCTCGGTATCTGAGCCGTTTGGGCTTACTGCCCTAGAGGCTGTTGGCTATGGTAATACCCCTGCTCTTGTGACCAAGCAGTCGGGTGTTAGCGAAGTTCTGCGCAACTGCCTAAAGGTTGATAATTGGGATATTGACGAACTAGCTAATCAAATAACTGCAGTTGTGCAGCACGATCCGCTGCGAGATAACCTGATCGCAAATGCGCGCCGTGAATATGAGAAGCTCTCGTGGCACGATGCGAGCGAGAAAATCGAACGACTATACGGCCAGCATTTGGCGGGAGCAGCGGCATGAATTCGACAGTACGCAAAAATACGGTAACCGATAAGAAAGCCATTGTGCTCTATTTGCATGTCCATCAGCCCTTTCGTATTCGACACTACACGGTATTTGATACGGGCGTTGACCATGTCTATTTTGACGCACCTTTTGAGGCTGGCCCCAGCAACGAACGCAACCTGAAAAAGATTGCAGAGAAGTCTTACTTGCCAACTAACGCCAGATTGCTGAAAATGCTGCACGAACATCCGCAGTTTAAGCTATCTTTAAGTATTACGGGCACGATCTTAGAGCAACTTGAAGCATGGTCACCTGAAGCACTTGAATCATTCCGAGAACTTGTACAGACGGGTCGTGTGGAAATCGTAGCCGAAACCTACCATCATAGCCTAGCGTTCTTCTATTCACGCGAAGAATTTGAGGCACAGGTTCGTATGCATGCAGAGAAGATCAAAAAGGTTTTCGGCGTAAAACCTACTGCTTTTCGTAATACTGAGTTCAGCTACAACAACGACCTGGCATATTGGGCTGATCAAGCCGGCTACAAAGCTATTCTAGCCGAAGGCTGGGACCCGATACTTGGCTGGCGCAGCCCTAACTATGTGTACCGCCCGGCATACACTAAGAACATTCGGCTGCTTATGAAGAACTACCGCTTGAGTGATGATATTGCCTTCCGTTTTGGCGACCGTAATACCCCGGTATGGCCGCTAACAGCAGAGAAGTTTGCTCGCTGGCTCGGAGATGACCAGAACGCTACAAATTTTGATCTCTTCATGGACTATGAGACCTTCGGTGAACACCAATGGGGAGAGAGTGGCATCTTTGACTTTCTTGAGCACCTACCACGGGAATGGCTTACGAATCGTCACCACACCTTTATGACTGTCACGGAGGCTGCAGGATCTTTCGACTCAAAGGATGAGATAGACGTACCTACGACGATTACGTGGGCTGATACTGAGCGTGATCTGTCAGCATGGCTCGGTAATAGTATGCAGACGAATGCTATCGAAGCGCTTTATGGCTTACGGGATGATGTCTTACAAACCAAAGACCTAACCCTCATAGAAGATTGGCGAAAGCTTACCACCAGCGATCACTTCTATTACATGTGCACTAAATATTTTAATGATGGCGATATTCACGCTTATTTTAGCCCGTACGATACACCGTACGATGCATATATGAACTTTATGAACGCCTATCATGACATAAAGTTTCGACTAGCCGATAAAGGCGTCGTTGTCTGATACAATAATTACATAACATGGTGGGTAGCGTGGGAGTGAAAAACTAATATGGGCAGACCGGCGATTCTTGGCAATGGCAGTTTAACTGTTGGCTTAGCAGAGTCAGGTCTTGTGCATGATTTCTATTATCCGTATGTTGGTCTCGACAACCTGACCACTGCTCGTAGCCTACCGCATAAAATTGGCATCTGGGTGGATGGTGCCTTCTCGTGGGTAGATAGTGACGATTGGCGCACTACTGTAGACTTTGAAAACGAAGCCCTCATTAGTCGAGTTGTCATGCATAGTGATAGGCTACAGCTCGAGCTTACTTTCCGGGATTTTGTGGACCACGAATTTAATGCCTTTTGCCGTCAGGTCGGTATTCGTAATGAGGCTAACCGGGATCGGCAAGTTCGTGTCTTCTTTCACCAAGTATTTCAAATCTCTAGAGCAGGACGTGGCGATACGGCACTCTATGTACCCGATGGTAACTACCTACTTGACTACAAGGGACGGTGTAGTCTCATTATCTATGCCCAGGGTGCCGACGGAACGGGTATGGACGAATATGCCGTCGGTAGTACCGGCATCGAGAATAAGGAAGGTACGTGGCGTGACGCTGAGGATGGAACTTTAAGCAATAATCCCGTAGAGCACGGAGGTGTTGACTCTGCGCTGCGGTGTAGTCTTAGCTTACGTGCTGACTCGAGTGAGATCTTAGATTATTGGGTCGTTGCAGCTGATGCGCAATATAACGCTCAGAAAATTCATGATAGGCTGCTCAAAGAAGGATTACCAGCCCGTCTTGAACAACTTAAGGAATTTTGGCGGGATTGGCTGCGTCCGGCTGAAGAACACCTACAGACCATGCCTCAAGTACAGGCAGTAGCTGTCAGGAAATCATTGTTGGTTATTAAAGCACATACGGATCACCGTGGTGGTATTATTGCCAGCTGTGATTCCTCTATTTATAACTACGGCCGTGATTATTATAGCTACGTTTGGCCACGAGACGGTGCGTATGCGATGTGGCCACTCATACGTTTAGGCCTATATGATGAGCCGCGTCGCTTCTTTAGTTTCTGCCGCGATATTGTTGACCCTGAAGGCTATTTGGCGCATAAGTACCAGCCAGACCGTGCCATTGGTAGTACTTGGCACCCCTTAGTCCATGGGCTTCATAGTGAACGGGCTATACAGGAAGATGAGACGGCCATTGTAATTCATTTACTCGGTGAGTATTTTGAGGCTAGTCGTGACCTAGACTTTGTGCAGAGTATGTACACGACTTTTATCCAGCCAGCTGCGAATTTTATGGCTGATTTTCGCGATGAGGCAACTCGATTGCCTCACGCTAGTTACGACCTTTGGGAGGAGAAGTTCCTAACTACTAGTTACACGACAGCTACCGTATACCGTGCACTACTCACAGCAGCAGATATAGCTGAACTATTGGAGTTCCCTGACGATGCAGCTCGCTGGAGGGACGTTGCTACTGAAGTTGCCGAAAGCTGCCATGTTTTCTTTGATGAGCAACGCGGCTATCTACGTAAGGGTTACTTACTCCAGGATGACGGTTCGTTACAGTTTGACAACAAACTCGACGTAAGTAGCGCATATGGTCCACTGATGTTTGCGACGAAAGCGTTCGGCAGTCGTGCTATCCGCAGTACGTTCAAGGCCGTCGAGGACACACTACTCGACAAGTCTCCATCTGGGGGTGCGCCACGCTACGAGAATGATACGTACTTTGCAACCACTCCGCCGTACCTAGGTAATCCATGGATTGTTACTACGCTCTGGATGGCACAATACTACTTACAGGTAGCTCGTACTCCTGATGCTGAGAAGCTGGTTGAATGGTCGCTTGGTCATGCCTTGCCAAGTGGCGCGTTAAGTGAGCAGGTTAGCCCTATCGATGGCTCGCCACGTGGTGTTATCCCCCTTGTCTGGAGTCATGCTGAGCTCGTTAATACACTACTTGATCTGCAGCAATAACTATAAATATTTGGGCCATAAGACCCAGTTGCTATAATTTTGTAATGGCGGCAAATCAGTCAACCCTTCTAGATAACTCTGCCGGCCCCCTTACCTTCTTAGGTGACCCGACGACTCTAGCCGTTCTTGAAGCTGCCGCTAAGACGTTTGTAAAAGCTAATGGTCAAGCAGTAGAAATTTGGGCGGCCAGCAGAGATTGGTTCTTGGAGGAGTGGGGTCGTGACACCTTTATCGCTCTTCCGGGCCTGCTGCTTACAGCAGGGAGGTATGAGGAGGCTCGGCTAATCTTTCTGCGGTTTGCCGAGCGGGAGCAGCATGGACTCATTCCGAATGTTATTCACGCTGATCAGACGCTATATAACACGGTCGACGCTTCACTTTGGTTTATACACGCCCTCAAAGCCTACGTTCAGATGACTCAAGATTGGTCGTTCGCTATTCAGCTTTTACCGATGCTGCGACATATAACGTCAGGGTATATAGGCGGTACAGGCTACCAACGTGGCGGTACGTGGTATGTAGTTGGCGTTGATCCCGAAGATGGCCTGGTAGTATCACCACCACAGGCAACTTGGATGGATGCAGATCCTTCTGGCAATGGTAGCAGTATCGTAACACCACGTAACGGCAAATGTGTGGAAATTAATGCGCTATGGTATGGTGCTCTACGTTTTGTTAGTAGAGTTGAAAAACAAGCTGCCGGGACGTCGGATAGTGAGCCGATAGAGGCTTTAGCAGACCGCGTCCAACGCGCTTTTCGAAAAAAGTTCTGGAATAAAAGTAATGCATGCCTCTATGACGTTATCGAGGGCGATCCTCATGGTTCGGCTATACGCCCCAATCAAGTGATTGCTATAAGCCATGGTGATGACCTCATAAGGCCTGAAGAGCAACGAGCCATCCTTGCTGTTGTTGAGCGCGAGCTTTTAACGCCAGGTGGACTCCGGACATTATCTCCGCGTGACGCAAGTTACCATGGTCAATACGACACTACGGCCCCGATGGCTGTCAAAGACTTTGCGTATCATCAAGGAACGGTGTGGCCTTGGCTGATTGGACCGTACACTGATGCGTTACAGATCGTGGGTCGCGCTCGAGATTTATCTGAATCGACTATACATCATGAGGTCGGTCGTGTAATAGCGCCCCTCGTACGGTTTTGTCTACGCAGTGAGTTTAAATCACTACCCGAAGTTTTTTCAGGTGACCCACCTTACGAACCTGGCGGCACGACGTCACAGGCCTGGAGCATTGCGGAGGTGCTGCGCGTACTACATAAAATAGCACCAACATTCTCACGTAACGAGACTGTCAAGATATAAGCTGCTGGAGACTAGTGCTTACGTGGCTTGACTTCGTTACGACCAAGGTTCTTCTTTGTCTCTACAAAGAGAACATGCTTACGTAGCTTAGGGCTGTATTTGCGCAGTGATAACTTTTCAGTAGTATTCTGCGTGTTCTTACTTGTGTAATAAATGCGTTCACCGGACTCTTCACTTACAAGTCCAACGAGTTTACGCTTGTCGCCTTTTTTTGCCATATCGATGTTAGTTTAACAGATGTAGCACACTTTGTAAACAAAAAAACCGGTTGATCAGACCGGTATTTTTTGCATTTCTTCCTGCAGGAGAAATCACTTTTTAAGTGTATTTCTTTTGGATTTACACTTCTACGTAAAAGAATAATCCGCTTATGTATTCTTGTCAAGCATATTTATCAAGATTACCCACAAATCTATTACGTATAGCGTATATTTAGGATGTCCATGAAGCCGCTATGCGATGGGCTGGGCGGCAAGATGACTCTATAACTAAAAAGACGCCTTGCTAATATAAGCACTGCGTCGCAAATATGTAATCTCCGTACAACTAAGTCTTGGAGCCGTCTCCGGGATTTGAACCCGGGACCCCTTCCTTACCATGGAAGTGCTCTACCCCTGAGCTAAGACGGCCTATTACTCTTTCGGGATGGGCCTGATCTGGGAAGTGGTGCAGGGAGAGGGATTCGAACCCCCGAAGGCTGAGCCAGATGATTTACAGTCACCCGTGTTTGACCGCTTCACTATCCCTGCAAATAGTTGATTGTAACTTGGAGCCGACAGAGGGATTCGAACCCACGACCCGCTGTTTACAAAACAGCCGCTCTAGCCACTGAGCTATGTCGGCTTAATCCGCCGCCGGTTACCGCGTTAGTGTACCAAAACAGAGGTAATTTCTCAAGTCTTTGGGCTTAGATCACTACACGTCGTGGACGCAAAATACGTTTGGGTCTACCAGCTGGTACGATGAGGCGCTTGAGCTTTTCACCAATCATGTCAGCTTCTGCTTGCATACCTCGTTCTTCGTAAGCCTGCTTGAGTAACGTGTACGTCTCGCGGTTTGGCTCTAGTTCTATCGCACGACGTAGAGAGTCGAACATGAGTTTCTCGTTACCGAGCTTTTCATGAACTTTGGCATAGGCTACATGGCGAGCGGCAAGGTTGTCTTCAAGCTTAAGCGCTGCTTCAAATGCGATAGCAGCCTTCTCATAATTCTCAGTTTCATAATAAATAAGCCCCAAGTTGTGTAAACTTGAGGGCGTGGCTTCTATTGAGCTGGCAATTTCGAAACATTCAATTGCATCACGATATTCTTTCTGTTTCGCATAGAGAATACCGAGGCGGTTGTAGGCGGCTGCGTTTTTTTCGTCAATCTTTAGAATGGTCAACAATGCTTTCTCGGCCCGCAGAAATCGGTTCTCGCGCATACCCTGATGGGCGATATCCCAAAGTTTACCCATACGGTCGCCGACTTTACGAGAGATATCATCAAACTCATCGTCGTGTACCCGCGTAGCGACGACGGCCAAAATACCGAACGCAGCAACAATCAACAACTCATACATAATTGTTGTTTGAGTATAGCATATTCTACAGTGACAGCATAAGCTCTGTAAGCACTAATTTGGCACTGCCATTGTGCATAAGTGCGTCTTCAGCAACTGCTGAGACTTGCAATACAGTTTGCCACCGCGCGAGACTAGCACTTCCTCTGCTGGCAGCGGCTTCAAGACTCGCTGATGCAGTTTTCGTGAGCGTCTGCATGAATGTCAGCGATAGCCCTTTCTGCTTAGTGAATCCATCTACGAGCAGGAGTCTCTCATACGTAGTTCCACCTAGTACCTGTTTGACAAGTCGAAGTGCTTCCGCCTCTGGTTTTTGTTCTGTGCTGGATACGCGGAGTGTCTGTGTGCGCGAGCGAATTGTAACGAGCAGAGCTTGTGGTTGGGACGTCGTAAGAATGAGTACTGAATCTCTGGGTGGCTCTTCAAGTACCTTAAGTAGTGCATTTTGCGCCTCAATGCCCATAGCGTCAGCAGTTTGGATAATTGCCACACGCTTAATGTCGGCACTACCCGGGACTTTAAGACGAAAAAAACCGATTAGTTCACGAATTTGCTCGATGGCTATAGTGTCCTTTTCGGGTCTGACTTCTCGGTAATACGCTTGGCTGGCGAGTGACTCGGCGTGCAGTAGTTGCATGGCTAGTGCGGTTGCAACTTGGCTTATCTCTGCACTGACAGGTCCGGTAAGCAGCAATGCATGGGTAGGCGCCTGTAGAAAGCTATCGAGTCGCACAGCTGTAGTCGGGGAAAGCGTTAAATCTGGTATATTCACTTGATGATCTCTCGAAATTCCGGTGGTTCGGGCGCTTCGAATACCATACGCTCGTGGTTCTGCAAGACTGTGATCTCGAGTGTTTTTGCATGTAGATAGAGTCGCTCAGCTGGCTCACCACCGTACAGCGTATCGCCAACAATCGGGTGGTGAAAGTAACTCAAGTGCACACGGAGCTGGTGCGTACGGCCCGTTTCTGGTTTAAGCTCAAGCAGGCTGTAGTGTCCGTTATAGTAAGCGGTCCGATACGCAGTCTTTGCTTCTTTACCTTGTGAACCTACACGGAAAGTGGCGGGTAGCTTGGGGTTACGCTCTATCGGCATATCAATGATTGCTTCCAACGGGTTCATTTGACCACATATGACTGCTACATAGGCTTTTTTCACTTTCCGCTGCGCGAACTGCTTTTGCAGCCAGCTCAGTGCTTCTGGGGTCTTTGCACAAATCATTACGCCACTCGTGGCTCTATCCAATCGATGCACAATACCTCCGCGTTCTCCGCCTAGGCCTGTCAGCCGGCTGCGTAGCCACGTTGCCACTGTGGCTTCAGGATTAAATGTGCCTTTACTATGGCTCAAGACACCAACCGGCTTATTAATGACGACACAGTCTTCATCCTCGTATAACACTGGTAGTTCGATGTGCTGTATCTGCTCGAATTGCGCAGCATCGTATTCTACAACTACTTTGTCCTCTTCGCGTAACTTATATCCTGCCTTGAACTGCGACATGCCATTGACCGTTACTTTGCCATCCTCAATTAGGCGTGCCGCAAAGGCCCGGCTGAGATCGGGTACAAGTTCTACCACACGTTGATCTAACCGCTGTGCTCGTGATAATTCAATCCTTGCCAAAGCGAAGCCTCACCTATTCAACCACATCCACTACCCTAGCCCCTGGGATTTTGCGCAAGTCTGCCGTTTTGTACTGAATCGTACAGTCGAATCTCCCCGAACCCCCCATGAGATATTCTTTTTCAAACACCTTTGTATCGATAAGTGTCTCGGCACTAGGATTGTACACTCGTGCAGCGCCAACTGGTACTCCGGTGAAGGCTGTGAACTCGTCGGCGTCCGCCATGCGTAAGTCCTGAATTTTTAAAATAGCTCTTATCTTATCGTAGTCGGCTTTAGTAGCAGCACCTCGTATGATTACAGCGATGAATCGTTCGTCGCCTCGCATAATGAGCGTAGATATACTTTCATCTACCGGCTTCTCCAATGACTTCATGACTTCGGGAATACTGTGACTTGCCTTATGCTCGAAGACTTCATTCTCTATGCCAAGCCTAGTTAATTCATCGCGATACGCGATAATACTTTCCTCTTCGCCGGCTGGAATCCCTGGACGTAAGCCAACAGCACGCTGTACTTGAATTAGAGTACGGTTAGCCACCTTATTTAACTGCTTTTCGTCCGTCTCGAGTTTTGCTTTCAGGAGATTCTCGTCCACGTTACGTAGGCGGCTTTGGAAGTCGATCAAGAAGTCTCTAATAACGTTAGCGACGGCCTCCTTAAGCGGCCCATATTGTGTCTGGCCATCGTAAGCTATGTTAACGTCATCGAGCGACTGACTCGTAATCAGCGCTAGAATCTGCAATAGGTTGTGTACGCCGGCCTGCTCTTTGTTATGCACGTCTATCCTGGCAAGGCTGTCTGTGGTGGCGCTTCTAATTTTTTTCGCAGCAGCTTCTGGTGGATCACCTAAAAATATGACGCCCTTACCCGTATCGTCGCTTTTACTCATTTTCTTACTAGGTTCTACGAGGTCTTTGATTCGCAGACCTTGTTCTTTTCCAAAAAATTCATGCTGGTCTTTTACTGGTTTCGGTATGGTAAACAATTCGCCGAACTGACTGTTCAAGCGCATAGCGATATCCCGTGCAAACTCAAGGTGTTGTGTCTGGTCGTCACCGACCGGAACATAACTAGCGCCGTACAGTAAAATATCGGCAGCCATGAGCACTGGATAGTTGAATAGTCCGACGCTTATTCTATCGTCTGTAAGCTTTGCCGACTTATCTTTAAATTGCGTCATGCGACTCATCTCACCAAACCCAGTAAAACAATCAAGTATCCATGTGAGTTCGCTATGGGCCGATATGTAGCTTTGGCGGTAAATGTGAATGTTCGGATGGTCTAAAGGCAGACCCGCGGCAGCGTAGAGTTTTAAATTATGTGTAATCTGCGCATTGAGCTGCGTGTAGTCTATCGGCGTTGTAAAACTATGTAGGTCAGGCACGAACAGGTTGATCTCGTAGTCGTCAGCGTAATTTTTGGCCATGTCAATTAAGGGCAGTAGCGCACCGAAATAGTTGCCAATATGCAAATCGTTATTAGCGCGCAATCCCGTCAAGATTACTGGTTTTGTCATATCGCTGTAATTATACCGCAGCAGTTACGCTTGGGTATACTCCTTCACCGTGATGATTACACAGAGTCTCTACTATGGGTATTGTTTGCGCTGCGACAAGTTCAGCAATGTGAGATGGTAAACCATGCCGAGAGTGAACTGGCGCCTCAGTTTCTCGCAGAACAGGTGTTCGCATACAGGCGCTCCCAATGTCTCGTCCTGATGTACGACACTGCACAATACGAGTTGTGCCTTCTAATGGGTCTGAATATTTCATATCAGTTCCCCTTTAGTAGTAAAATTAAAAACCGCCAGGTGGCGGTTTCCTCAATAGGTTCAATCTTGATTAGAGCATACAGAACAGACCGCCACGTATTGTGTCGGTTTGCCAGGACTGGCCGTGCTGATAGTAAGCAGACATGTGGTAATGGTACGCTGTCTAGCGCGGTGCCGTCAATGCCGTGTCCTTTTAAATGCTAAGATAGCCCCTTTAAACGGGAGCGTGCTAAGAATAGATAGATGATGACACCAAGCGAGAATACTCCTTGCAACGGCGGTATCGATTTCTTGTCTATCCCTAGCTCAATGGCGCTTAGTATAACTATGACGCCGCACGCGAGACTGCCAATCAACATAACTGAGCGTGCTTTGAC
>Ga0335072_10012036_pt1 | contig 12359 bp, 10 predicted proteins | sample Lox_Sample_21_FD_206725 | JGI IMG/M metagenome (GOLD analysis project Ga0335072, IMG submission 206725) | Soil microbial communities from Loxahatchee National Wildlife Refuge, Florida, United States - Lox_Sample_2.1 | ecosystem: Environmental > Terrestrial > Soil > Wetlands | place: USA...
AATGTTCGCTACCTAACCGGCCTGGTCAGCTCCAACGCGGCGATCCTGCTCCCGGCTGCGGGAGCGGGGATCCTGGCTACCGACTCGCGCTACGCCGAGGCCGCCGAGCGCGACTGCCCTGACATCGAGCTCGCGACGGAGCGCGAGCTTGAGCCTGCCCTGGCGATGCTGGCGACCGAGCGGGGCTACGGCACGCTGGCGTTCGAGGCACAGCAGATGACCGTCGAGCGGTACACGGCGCTTGCGGAGCTCGAGAACGGTCCCGGGCTCGTCCCGCTCGGCCACGTCGTCGAGGAGCTCCGGATGATCAAGGACGAGGGCGAGATCGAGCTGCTGGCCAGGGCTTGTGCGATCACCGCTGAGGCCCTCGCGGCCGTGCTTGACGCGATCGAGCCCGGCCGGACCGAGCGCAGCTTCGCCATCCTGCTGGAGCGGGCGATGATCGACCTTGGCGCAGACGGCCTGGCCTTCGAGACCATCGTGGCCAGCGGGCCGAATGGCGCGATCCCGCACCACGCGCCGGCCGGCCGCGCCTTTGCTCGCGGCGACCTGATCACCATCGACTGCGGCGCCTGCTTCGGCGGCTACAACGCGGACATGACCAGGACCGTCGCGCTCGGCGAGCCGGCCGCCTGGCAGCGGGAGATCTATGACCTGGTGGCAGCCGCGCAGCTGGCCGGCGTCGCAGCTGCCGTGCCGGGCGCCGATATCTCGGCGGTGGACGCGACCGCCAGGGACCTCATCACTGCTGCCGGTTATGGCGGTCATTTCGGCCATGGGCTGGGACACGGCGTTGGGCTGGAGGTGCACGAAGCGCCGCTGATGGGACCGGGCCGGACAGGTAGACTAACCGAACGGGTTCCCGTCACGATCGAGCCTGGGATCTACCTGCCCGGCAAGGGCGGCGTCAGGATCGAGGACACCCTCGTCGTTCGCGCTGGCACCAGCGGCGGTGCGGCGGCGGGACCGGCGGAAGTACTCACCACGACCACCAAGGAACTGCTGGTGCTCTGAGCGGCACCAGGTTCCGGACGCATGCAGGAGACACACTGACGTGGCCACCACCAATGACCTGAAGAACGGCATGACGCTGAGCATCGACGGCGCGCTCTGGAGCGTGGTGGACTTCCAGCACGTCAAGCCGGGCAAGGGTGGCGCCTTCGTGCGCACCAAGCTGAAGAACGTGCTGTCCGGCAAGGTCGTCGATAAGACGTTCAACGCCGGCGTGCGGGTCGAGGTCGCCAACGTCGACAAGCGGGAGATGCAGTACCTCTACCGCGAGGGCGATGACTTCGTCTTCATGGACACCACCGACTACGACCAGCCGCACATTCCCGCCGCCGTCGTCGGCGACGCGGCCAACTACCTGCTGGAAGAGCAGACCGCAACGATCGCCTTCAACGACGGCACGCCGCTGTACGTCGAGCTGCCGGCCGCGGTCGAGCTGACGGTCCAGCAGACCGACCCGGGCCTCCAGGGCGACCGGTCGACCGGCGGGACGAAGCCCGCCACCCTGGAGACCGGAGCCCAGATCCAGGTGCCGCTGTTTATTACTACCGGCGAGAAGATCCGGGTAGACACGCGCTCGGGGGACTACCTCGGCCGGGCCTGAGTCACGCTCTGGCCCGCTGGACACGAACACCGTTACGAACGAGCACAGTCATGGCAGCGCGCACCAAGGCCCGCAAGCGGGCACTTGACATCCTGTTTGAGGCCGAGCTTCGCGGTGAGCCGGTGCTGGACCTGCTGGCCGAGCGAACCGCCGCCGCCGACCCGCCGGTTGCCGAGTATGCGGCCGCTCTCGTCCGCGGCGTGCACGAGCACGCCGTGCAGATCGACGAACTGCTGGCCGCGCATGCCCAGGGCTGGACGCTCGACCGGATGCCAGCTGTCGACCGGAACATCCTGCGCATCGGAGTGCAGGAGATGCTGTGGAACGACGACGTGCCGGACGCGGTCGCCATCAGCGAGGCGGTCACGCTGGCCGGTGAACTGTCCACGGACGACTCGTCCTCGTTCGTCAACGGCCTGCTGGGCCGCCTGCTGGAGCTGAAGCCCACGCTGGCGCTCTGAGCCGGTCATGCCGCTCTGAGATTGTCGGCGGCGGCCGCTACAGTCGGCGCAGGGGACTGGGTTCAGTGGCTGGCAGGTGAGCATGGGCAGTCGGGTCCCGTCCGGCACGGGAGGACCAGCAGGGGACGACACTGGCTGCAACATCCTGCATGTGGACATGGACGCCTTCTACGCCAGTGTCGAGATCCGGGATCGCCCGGAGCTCGCCGGGCGTCCGGTGATCGTCGGCGGCCTGTCCGGCCGCAGCGTGGTGCTGTCGGCGACCTACCAGGCACGCGCGTTCGGAGTGCGGTCGGCGATGCCGATGTCCCGTGCCCGCCGGCTCTGCCCGCAAGCCACGGTGATCCCGCCGCGACACCGGCTGTACAGCGCGGTGTCGAAGGAGGTCATGGCGATCTTCGCGGCGGTCACCCCGCTGGTCCAGCCGCTATCGCTGGACGAGGCGTTCCTCGATGTTGCCGGGGCCAGGCGCCTGCTTGGCCCGCCCGCGAAGATCGGCGAGCTGATCCGGCGTCAGGTGGCTGAGCAGCAGCAGATCACCTGCTCGGTCGGCATCGCCGCGAACAAGTTCCTGGCCAAGCTAGCGTCCGTGCACTGCAAGCCAGACGGACTGCTGGTCATCCCGGCCGGCGGGGCACTGGAATTCCTTCACCCGCTGCCGATCTCGGCGCTCTGGGGGGTCGGCGAGCGGACCGGCCAGACGCTGGCCAGGCTCGGTCTCCGCACTGTCGGAGATATCGCCCGGACGCCCGTGAGCACGCTCGAGCGCGAGCTCGGCAAGGCGGCAGCCGAGCATTTGCACGCGCTCGCCTGGGGCCGGGACGATCGCGGGGTTGAAGCATCGGTGCGGGAGAAGAGCGTCGGTGCCGAGGAGACGTTCGATGTCGATGTGACGGAGCCGGCCGTTGTCCGCCGGGAGCTGCTCAGGCTGTCCCGCCGGACTGCTGCCGCGCTGCGCTCGTCCGGGTATGCGGCCCGAACGATCGTGATCAAACTGCGGAAGGCGGATTTCACGACCATCACCCGCTCGAAGACGCTGCCCGAGCCCACCAGTGAGACACAGCGGATCTACGCCACTGCCTGCGCCCTGTACGCATCATCCGGCCTGAGCGGGCAAGCCAGGCTGCGGCTGGTCGGCGTCCGGGCGACCGGACTAGTGCACGCCGCGGCCGCGGCGGCTCAGCTCTCGCTCGGCGAGGACCGCGCCTCCTGGCGGGACGCTGAATCGGCCCTGGACAAGATCACCGGACGGTTCGGCCCGGACGCGGTGCGCCCAGCTACGCTGGTTGATCGCGGCGATCCAGGCCGCGGGGACGGCGGACCGGCCGCGATGTCAGGGGCATAAGCGGGAAAAGTGATGACTCCACCCAGTCACGGTGTCCACGAGTGCCCGCTGTGGCCATGTACCCTTCCACAGGGCGCCTTCGCGCTCGTATTCTGGGCGTAAGGCAGGGGCCGCAGCAAACTTTCAGCATCGGCCTGGTTGATGGGAGGCACAGTGCCGCTCTCTGAGCACGAGCAGCGTCAGCTCGAGCAGATTGAGCAGGCGCTCTACGCCGAGCATCCGCGACTTGCTCGGGCAATGCGGGCAAAAGATCCTAAAGTTCACTACCGCCGAAGAGTAATCGAGGCCGCGATCGGCTTCGTACTTGGCGTGGGCATGGTCGTCGCCGGCGTTGTCCTGAAGTACAACTGGCTCGCGGGCGCTGGCTTTGTGGTTCTCCTGGTCAGCAGCATCTGGGCAATTGCCAGCTACCGGCGGATGGCGGGCATGGTGACGGACCGCACCCGACGGCGGGAGCGCAAGTCAGCGTCGAAGCCCGCTCCCGCCAATGGCCTCATGGAGCGCATCGAGGAGCGCTGGCGCCGCCGCCAGGAGGGCAACAACCGCTAGGTGACGGACTAGGTGCCATCGCCAGGCGCGAGTCGGGGTATCAGGTTGCCCGTGGGGGCTGATGACGGCTACGCCCAGGTGTTCGCTAGCCCGGCCGGTGGACGACCGCCCGCAATTGCCGCCGCACGGCCGGCCATGAGAAGTCCAGCCAGCTGAGCATCTCGCCGGCTCGCTGGGCCAGCTGACGGGCGGCCAGGAGCGTCGAGGCCGGCAGCAGCCTGGCCCGAAGGCGCTGCCGGCGCGGCACCGAGGCGGAGATCGCCCGGTGTGCGGTCCGCACACTGGCCTTGAGCGCGGCACCTGGGCCCGCGAGCCGTGCGTACCTGGCCCGTTCCTCAGCAGCGCTGATCTGCTTCACGGCCCCGATGCCGGATTCATCCAGGCCTCCGTCACTGGCCACCCGTCTCGCCACCGCACGCGGCGTCTCGGCCGGCGTGAACCCGAGCCCGTAGTCGGCCAGGTCATCGGTGAGCTCACGCCAGGCCGCGTGCGCAAGGTCGGCGTCGCCGGACGCCGTGAGCCAGCGCCGGCGTCTCGTCGCCAGGCGGATCAGGGCGGGCCAAGCGATCAGCAGGAACACCGCGGCCGGAATCACGATCGCCAGCCAGAGATCGGAACCCGAGGACTTCCTCGCGGCGGTGCCTCCTGGGCTGGATAGGCGCCCCAGTTTGCCGAGGTTCTGACCCCGCTTGCCGCCGTTCGGTGAGGTTCCGTGGCCCGGCTGGGTAGCGGGCTGATTGCCATTGTGCGGCGCGAGCGAGTTGCTGCCCACGGCGGCGTAAGGGGGAATGACGGCGGTCGCCTGTCCGGCCGCGCCGGTGGGCGTCGGCTCGAACCGGAGCCAGCCCTCGCCGCTGAAGTAAAGCTCGGGCCAGGCGTGTGCGTCGTGGGTGGTGACCTGCCAGGTCCCGCCTGAATTGGGTACCGGGGTACCGGCGGTGTAACCAACCGCGATCCGGGATGGGATACCAACCAGCCGCGCCAGTACGGCGAAAGCCCAGGCGAACTGGCTGCAGTAGCCACGCTGGTCGGTGGTGAGGAACGCGGGCAGCCAGTTGGTGCTGGGAAGATCGGGCCTGAGGCTGTAGCTGAAGTTGTTCAGGAACCAGTCCTCCAGGTCCTTGGCGCTCGCCAGCGGACTCGTCGCGCCGGCCGTAATCCGCTTCGCGATAGCGCGCAACTGGGCTCGGTCGGGTCCGCTGTAGGTTCCGTACTCAGCCTTGATGCCCGGGGGGACAGCCAGGTTGGGGATGTTGGCTGCCCGCGGATCTGGATCGGTGCTCAGCACCGTGTACGACAGGTGCGCCATGGTCAGTCCGTTGTTGAAGACCATCTGCGAGCCGGAACGTTCAACCCAGCCGTCGGTTGCACCGACGACGTTGACCTGAATCGGGACATACGGCAACGGCAGCACCGGCGCGCCGTTGTAATCCCTGCTGATGTTGACGGTCGTCCGCACGTCGAGAACCGGACTGCTGCTCACGATGCCGGGCGCTTTCCAGGGGAGGGCTCCTCCGATCACGGGATGGTCAACACCCGCCGGCGGCAGCCACTTGTTGACCCGCGCGTCGTAGTTGAGCGCGTACACCTGGAAGTACTGCTCTCTCGGCTGCGCTGCGGTGGTCTCATAGGTCAGCACCGGCTGCGGCTTGCCCTCGAGCAGGGGTCCCACCTGGAGCAGCGGGGAGACCCCGGAGCTCCCGCTGCCACCGCCGCCTGTGGGCGTCGTGGCGAATAGGTCGTGGGCATGCATGGCCGGGAGGATCACCGGTACAACGATCGCGATGCACACCGCCGCAAGCCCGATACGGCGGCCAGACGCTGCCAGCTCCCTGGTGTCAGGCCCGGATCCGGTCTCGTCGGGAGACTGAACGTGGCGGAAGGTCACCAGCCTGCCCCACATCCGGAGCCGGTCGCGGCCGTCGGCGGCCAGCAGCCCGAGGTACCCGGTCAGGCTGAGCGCGAAGATGATCATCTGCTGGACGCCGAAGACCTTGAGGTTGCTCGCAACTGGCACGCTGAAGAGCAGCAGCAGCGGCAGGCCGGAGACGGCAGGCCGCCGCAGTCGCACTGCGAGGATGTCCACGGCGATCGCGACGGCTCCGATGCCCGCCGCCGCCACCAGGCTGACCGGCTCCAGGTCCGTTACCGGTGGCATGTAGTCGAAGTCAGCGAACGAACCCCGCCACAGCCGGCCCAGGGCTGACAGGGAGCTGTGACTCGGGATGATCTGCCCGAATGAGGAACCGTGGGCGAACACGATATTCAGGTACAGCAGCAGGAAAGCCAGGTAACAGGCCAGCACGGCGAAGCCGCGCAGGGGGCGTGCGCCCGTCGCGCTCAGCGCCGTGACGACGACAATCACCAGGCCGGCCATCCGCTCTGGCCAGCTTGAGGTGCTCAGCAGCGGAACGACCGCGATCAGGACCGCAACCGTGGCCGTCATGGCCGACGCCAGCCTGTTCTGGCGGCTCAGGATTCCGGCGGCTGTGACGACCGCGACGGCACCCATGCCGATCACGAACCAGTTGGCTCCGTGAATGACAGAGCTCAGCGACAGCGATGCCAAGATGACGGCGGCCGCCGCGGTGATCGTGAGGCGCAGGTTCATGCCGGCTGCCCAGTGCTCGTGCCCGCATGACCTGCCACGGCGAGCATTCCGGCCGTGTGCGGCAGCCGCCGCCAGGCCACGGCCAGCGGTGTCGTGGCGTCGAGCGACGTGACGTGCCAGCCGGCGCGGCGCAAGACACCTGCGGCCGTAGTGGCCTCGGCGGCTTCCCGCGCGGTTGGCTCGACTGCTGCTGCCACCGAGCTTGCCTGGTCGGCCGCCGCCAGGCCCGTTGTGCCATCCGTTTCATGCCCCGCGCCCAGGAGGCCGATCATCGGCACGTCGGCCATCGCCAGATCAGCCGCCGGCGCGTCGGGCGCCGGCTCGTGACTGGCTTCGCCGTTCGCAAGGCGGTGCCTGCGCGCTTCGTCCGACCAGCTCCAGACATCAAGCAGGAGCGCTATGCCCTGGCTGCCTTCGGCCCTGCAGGCGGCTAGCTGCTGAGCTTCTGCTACCGAAAGCCGGCCCATCACGGCGATGATCACGCCGCCGCCCAGCACTCTGAGGTCGGAGAATGCCTGGGCAAGGCTGCGGGTGCGGGATGCCTTCAGTACGGCAAGCGAGTCAAGGAGCCGGTCCTCGAAGAACGGGCCGCTGCGGACTACCTCGCCGTCTGTCATGAACTGGCCGGTGAGCCCTTGCTGCGCTACATGCACGCCGAGCGATGCGGCCGCGCTGACCGCCGTCTCGAGCGAGGAAGCGGCACCACTGCCGACATGTGCGAGTGAGCGGCTGTCGAGGAAGACCGTCGCCCTGTTCCGCCAGCGCTGCTCCTCCCTGCGCACCATGAGTTCGCCGTACCTGGCCGTTGAGCGCCAGTGCACCCGCCGCAGCTCGTCGCCGTTTCGGTAGGCACGCGGGATGACGTCGTCCTCGCCGGCAGTCGATGACAGGCGGGCGCGGCCATCGCCCTCTCCGGCCCACGACCTGCTGATGACCGTCCTGGGCAGCGGAACGATCCGCGGTGTCACGACGAAACTGGTCCGCCCGGACAGTGAGCGGGCCACCTCCGCGAGCCCGAAGGAATCGGCCGCGCGCAGCTGCAACGGCCCGATCTCGAACTTGCCCCGCATGTCGGACCGGAGCGAGTAGGTCAGCTCCCGTGAGCCGTTCCGTTCGATCTTGTCCAGCACGTACCGTGGCCGGGTACCGAGTGCGTACGGCACGGTGTCCTCGGCCAGCAGGAGGCCGGTAGGGACCCTGGACACGTTGTCCAGCCGCAGTGTCACCGTGGCTGTCTGCCCCGCCGGGACGCGCGGTGGGCTGATCGTGCGGCTCGTGCCGAGCCGGTACTGGGCGCGCCGGATTGCTGCCCCGGCGAGCAGCGGTAGCGCGAGCAAGGCAATCCCCACGCAGAACAGTCCGCGCTCGCCCAGGAAGTAACCTGCCACGGCCGATGCGGCACCCGCGGCCAGGAACGAAGTCCCCCGGGTCGTCATCCCGGCGAGCAGCGTGCGCATTGTCGTTGTCCTTCCGGCTGCTCTGCGCCTGAGTCTACGCGTCTTTAATGGCTTGGCAGCGGGAGCCGGCGGACGATTCCGGACAGGACCTCGTCGGGCATTTCCCGGCCAATCATGGCGTCGGCACTCGGCAGCAGACGGTGTGCGAGCACCGGGACCGCCAGGGACTGGACGTCGTCTGGAATGACGAAGTCGCGGTCATCGAGCGCAGCATGCGCCCGGCTGGCCCGCAGCAGATGCAGCGCTGCCCGTGGTGAGGCGCCGAGCCGGAGTTCGTGTGAGCTCCTGGTCGCGTTCACCAGGTCGATAATGTACCTGCGGATCGAGTCGGAGATATGAACCTCGCGCACGGCCGCGACCAGGGCTCGCACGTCGCTTGCGTGCGCAACCGGCTTGAGCTGGTCCAGCGGCGACCCACCCCCGTGGGAATCGAGCATGGCGAGCTCGGCCGCCGGGTCTGGGTACCCGATGGAGATCCTGGTCATGAAGCGGTCCCGCTGTGCCTCCGGCAGCGGGTAAGTCCCCTCCATTTCGACAGGGTTCTGAGTCGCGATCACCATGAACGGCGAGTCCAGCTGATACGTGCTGCCGTCAACGGTGACCTGCGATTCCTCCATCGACTCGAGCAACGCCGACTGCGTTTTGGGCGACGCCCTGTTGATCTCATCACCGAGCACGATGTTGGCAAAGATAGGTCCGGGCTTGAACTCGAACTCACGGAGTTCCTGATTGAACGCGCTGACGCCAGTAATGTCGCTAGGCAGCAGATCCGGAGTGAACTGCACCCGCCGTACCGAGCAATCGATCGACTTGGCCAGGGCTTTGGCGAGCTGGGTTTTGCCAACGCCGGGCACGTCCTCGATGAGGATATGGCCTTCGGCTAGCAGCACCGTAAGGGCAAGGCGAATCACCCCCGGCTTACCGGAGATGACGGTCTGCATCGCGATGCTGACCTGCCTGGCCACGTCCACGAGCTCATCGAGCGACCTGTCAGCCTGCTGGTCGGTGTCCGTGACCACGCGCCCTCCTGGCGGCTATTCCCCAATTAGCTGCTCTTACTGCTCGACAACCTCTGCAGCGGCCATGCAGGCATCGTCGCTGGAGCGGCGGGATCAGTCGTGCGATCAAGACAGTACGTCCTTGTATGGGTCGAGGGCGATCCCACGCCCATTATCAGGCCCGTAACGCTGAGATGACTTATTCCACTTACCCGGTCGCCTAACACGCGGCGGGGAAGGGCGGCACAACATCGTTTCGGGCGGCGTCTGCACGCGTTACTCCACTTCGCTCCACCTCCATGACCTGGTAACTCCTCCGACGGTTGAGCGGTTCAGGGGTTTCTGATGATTGACGGTGGGGGATAGTGGAGTACAGTGGTACTCCGTGGGGCGAGAATGGCGTCCCGAGGGCCTGATGTGGGGAGCCTGGGGAGGTGAGGCGGGTGTTCCTTGGCACCCACACGCCTCGCCTCGACGAGAAGGGCCGGCTGATCCTGCCTGCCAAGTACCGGGAGGAGCTGTCGGCGGGCCTGGTACTGACCAAGGGCCAGGAACGGTGCCTCTACGTGTTCCCGGCAACCGAGTTCGGCCGGATTACCGAAGCGCTGCGAACTGCACCAGTGACGGCGAAGGCCGTCAGGGACTACAGCCGGGTGTTCTTCGCCAGCGCATCGGACGAGGAACTGGACCGGCAAGGCCGGATCACGATTCCCCAGGGCCTGCGAGAGTACGCCGGGCTGGATCGCGATTGCGTCGTGATCGGCGCGAATACCCGGCTGGAGATCTGGGATGCCGCCGCGTGGACCAGCTACCTGGAGCAGCAAGAGGACGCATTCGCTGACGCGTCAGAGGAGGTTCTGCCAGGAGTTCTGTAACGGCGAGCTGGATGCCCGGCGAGATCTCCACCCGTGCTGGAGAGCCGAAGGCCCGGCTGACGTCACTTCCCCGGCGTCAGGCGGACACCGCGACTGGTCAGTGCAGTGGCGCGGATGGGGGCCTGGCCGGGCATCTCGGCAGCAGGGCGAGCGGGATCGCCGCGGCAAGCGGCGTCAGGGCAGATGCGAGGGGGCACGATGGGAACGGCTGCAGCCGCACACCAGCCGGTCATGCGCGACCGGGTTCTCGAGCTGCTAGCGCCCGCCCTTGATTCGCCGGGTGCAATTCTGGTGGACGCGACCCTGGGACGGGCTGGGCATGCTCGCGCGTTGCTCACTGCCCATCCGCTGCTCAGCCTGATCGGCATCGATGCCGATGGCGCCGCCATCGAGGAATCGCGCGGGATCCTGGCCGCCTTCGCCGACCGGGTGACGCTCGTCCATGCGGTCTACGACCAGCTGCCGCACATCCTGGCGGACGCGGGCCTACGCGCCGTGCAGGGCATCTTGTTCGACCTCGGGGTCTCTTCCCCGCAGCTGGACAATCCGAGCCGCGGTTTTAGCTACGCGCAGGACGCGCCGCTCGACATGCGGATGAACCAGGCCAGCGAGCTGACGGCAGCAGACGTTCTCAATACCTATCCGGCTGACCGCCTCGCGCAGGTACTGCGCGACTACGGCGAGGAGCGCTTTGCCCGCCGGATTGCTGCCGCTGTCGTCCGGGAGCGAACGCGCGAACCACTGACCAGCACAGCCAGGCTCGCTGACATCGTCAGGGATTCCATTCCGGCGCCCGCCAGGCGGACGGGCGGCAATCCGGCTAAGCGCACGTTCCAGGCGCTCCGGATCGAGGTGAACGGGGAGCTGGAGGCGCTGCACCAGGCACTGCCTGCGGCGCTTGATGCGCTCGCCGTCGGCGGCCGGATCGTCGCGCTTGCGTATCACTCACTCGAGGACCGCGCGGTGAAGAGGGAGCTGGCCGCACGGTCCACCGATACAACGCCACCAGGCCTGCCGGTCTCGCTCGAGGCCTCGCGCCCGCAGTTCCGCCTTCTCACCAGGGGTGCAGAGCGGCCGGGTCCGGATGAGCTGGCGGCGAACTCACGGGCGGCACCGGCACGGCTCCGGGCGGCCGAGCGGATCAGGGCAGCGGCATGAGGAGACTCCGGAGGGACGAGCTAACTCGATGAACACGACAATCCGGATAGCACCCGCAGCTCAGCCGCGCACTCGGCGACATCAGGTACCAGGCCGGGCCGGCCTCGGTGAACCTGACGCGCGCCTCGGTCGGGCGGCCACCGGCCGAACCAGACCGGTCGACGCCGCGAGCCGGCCTAGCACCGGGCGAACGAGCCCGCTCGGCGCGCCGGCCAGGCCGCGCAGCGCACGGTCCGGCGAACGCGGCGTGACTCCAACCGCGCCCCGTCCGGTCCGGCCTGCGAGGACCGGACAGGCGGCTACGCGGACTGCCCCGGTTCGGCGCCCGGCCCCGTCGGTGCCGCCGAGAGCGGTACGCGACACCGGGGGTGCTGTCCGCGCGAAAAGCTCGGCGCCGGGCGTCGCGCTGCCGCGGATGCCGTTCGTCCTTCTGGTACTCGGACTGCTCGGCGGCGGGCTGGTCTGCCTCCTGGTGGTGAACACGACGCTCGGAGCGACGAGCTTCCAGCTCAGCCAGCTGCAGCATGCGAACGCGAAGCTGTCGCTCCAGGAGCAGACTCTGGAGGGCAAGATCCAGAACGAGCAGGCGCCGGCGGAGATCGCGCAGCGGGCCTACCAGCTGGGCATGCGAGCCGAGACGAACGCCACCATTCTGGACCTGCGCACCGGCCGAACGTACCGGCTGCATGATCCTGGCTCGGATCTGATCGCGGCTGGCACTACACCTGAGGTCGCCCGGATCCACGCGGCCACGCACAGTGCCGCCAAGAAGGGCGCCGCCAAGAAGGGCGCCGCCAAGAAGGGCGCTGTAAAGAAGGGCGCGCAGAAGAGTCGGGCCGGGCGGCACCGGACCCCGGCCCCGAAGGCCGGGTCAGACCGGTGACCAGCGCGGGGGGGCGCGACAGCGAGGACGGAGCCCAGCGCCGCCGCCGGGTCAGGCCGGTACCAGGTGGCGCGCGCAGCCCGGCCAGGCCAGCTCGCAGTGCGGCTCGGCCGGGTGATATGGCCGGGCCAGCCGGCCGGGCCCGGCGAGGTCAGGCCGGGCAGGGCCGCGCGAGCCAGCGGCCCGGTGGTATCGGACGCAGTGGTATCGGACGCAGTGGTATCGGACGCAGTGGTATCGGACGCGGTGGTATCGGGCACAGTGGCCCCGGGAGCAGCAGCGCGGCTCGCCGTCGGCCGTCAGGGGCATCGCGCCCGGCCCTGCGGCCAGTTCGGCGGCCGGCCCGCGCGCGCCGTCGCGCAAGCCCCGCACGGCGACTGCGGATCACCTTGCTCTGCATGGCGTTCGCG
>Ga0335072_10012037_pt1 | contig 12359 bp, 10 predicted proteins | sample Lox_Sample_21_FD_206725 | JGI IMG/M metagenome (GOLD analysis project Ga0335072, IMG submission 206725) | Soil microbial communities from Loxahatchee National Wildlife Refuge, Florida, United States - Lox_Sample_2.1 | ecosystem: Environmental > Terrestrial > Soil > Wetlands | place: USA...
CGCGAGGCGGAAGACTCGTTTGCCTTCGACAGCACGCGGCTGCCGCTGCCGGAAGTGGTGAACAACCAGGGAGTGGCGGCGAGCCGGCGCGGCAAGGACGCGACCGCGCTTTTCCGGCAGGCGGTAACGGCCGATCCACGGGACCCGGACTACCACTTCAATCTGGCGGTGGCGCTGGACCACAAGGGAGACACGGCGGGAGCGCTGGAACAGATTGAAGAGGAGCTGAAGCTGCGTCCCGACGATACCGAGGCGCAGGGATTCGAGGCGCAGCTGAAGAACCCGCAGGCGCAGCAGGCGAATCCGGACCCGGGGCACGCGATCGCCGATCCGGACGCAGGCGATTCGGGGATTCCCCTGGAGCGGATCAAGCGCAGCTACAGCGAGGCGGGGTTCCGGCAGGCCGCTTTCGAAATGGAGCAGATGCAACAGATGCGGCTGGCGTCGATGCCGGCGGACCAGCGCGCTGCGGCACTGGTGAAAGACGGCGACGCGTTCTTCGCGCGTGGGCTGGTGCTGGAAGCGGAACGGGAGTATCGTGAGGCTCTGGCTGCGGATTCCGCCTCAGCGCCGGCGCATGCGGGGCTGGCCGCGGTGGAGGAGCGCGACGGCGATCCGGGCACGGCGCGGCAGGAAGCGCAGGCGTCGCTGGGGCTGAAGCCGAACGTTCCGGCGTATCTGGTGCTGGCTCGGCTGGACCTCGAGGCGAATCAGCTGGATGCGGCGCAGAACGACGTGGCCGGCGCGCTGCGGGTGGATCCCAACAACGCCAACGCGAAGGGGATGGAGATGGCGATCGAACGGCGCCAGGCCGGCAACCAGTAACCGCGAGCGAGCGGCCAGGAAAGAGACGGTCAGCGATGAGGACAGGGATCAGCGACCAGGGTGCAGCGATGAGAAAGCGGATGGCTGTGCTGTTGGCGTTCGTGGCAGCGCTGGCTCTTCCAGGCCTGGGCCGGGCGCAGAGCAACACGGTGGTGGTGCTGCACCTGGACGACACGATTCAACCGATCAGCGCGGATTACCTGAAGCGTGGGCTGGACCGCGCGGCAGAGCTGCATGCCGGGGCGGTGCTGATCGAGATGAACACGCCGGGCGGGCTGCTGGACTCGATGCGCGACATGGTGGGCGACATTCTGGCTTCGCCGGTGCCGGTGATCGTGTACGTGGCTCCGGCGGGGAGCCGCGCGGGGTCGGCGGGATTCTTCATCATGGAATCCGCGGACATCGCGGCGATGGCGCCGGGAACGGAAGCGGGGGCGGCACACCCGGTGGTCGAGGTCGGACAGATTTCCGACACGCTGAAGGAAAAGATTCTCAACGACGCGCTGGCATTCCTGCGCTCCTACGTGTCGGTGCGCGGGCGCAACGTGGACGCGGCGCAGGAGGCGGTGACGCACTCGAAGTCCTATACCGCCGACGAGGCGCTGCAACTGAAGCTGATCGACCTGGAAGCTCCCAACGAGACGACGCTGCTGAACGATCTGGACGGGCGGACGGTGAAGCGGTTCAATGGCGCGACCGCGGTGCTGCACACGAAGGACGCGCAGCTGGTGACGGTGGATGAGAACATACGCGAAGCGATCATGGACCGGCTGATGGACCCGAATCTGGCGGTGCTGATCCTGATGGCGGGCGCGCTGCTGATCTATCTGGAGTTCAACCACCCGGGAACGATCGTGCCGGGGTCGGTGGGGACGCTGCTGGTGCTGCTGGCGCTGTTCTCGCTGAATCTGCTGCCGGTGCGTTACACCTCGCTGGCGCTGATTGCGGCGGCGCTGGTGCTGATCGTGCTGGAGGCGAAGTTTCCGAGCCACGGGGTGCTGGCCATCACCGGGACGGCGGCGCTGATTCTGGGCACGCTGACGCTGGTGGCGGGGCCGATTCCGCAGATGCGGGTGCAGCTGGCGACGGCGGTGTCGGTCGGGCTGGCCTTTGGGCTAATTACGACGCTGCTGGTGCGCCTGGCATGGCGAGCGCGGCAAAACAAGGTGCTGAACGGGCCGGAAGCGCTGGTGGGCGAGGTGGGCGTGGCGCAGCAGGAGATTGCGCCCCAGGGGCAAATTCTGGTTCACGGCGAGCTGTGGCTGGCCCGGGCGGTGTCGCCGGTGGGCACCGGAGAACGGGTGCGGGTGCGCGCCGTCGACGGATTGACCCTGCTGGTGGAACCGCTGGCATCGCCGCAGCGGGCGAGCGGCGAGGGGTTACGAGAAAGCGTCTCGCACTGAAAATCCGCGCTGGGCGCAGGCGGCGGTGCGCTACAATCGGGCCGGGTGCAAGGGGTCCCGCCTATGTTCAGCATTCCGTTCCTGGTCTTCATCGCGATCGTCATTCTTTACCTGCTCAACTGCATCAAGATCCTGCGTGAGTACGAGCGCGCTGTGATCTTCCGGCTGGGCCGCGCACTGCCCTCGCCGAAGGGGCCGGGCATCATTTTCATCCTGCGTCCGCTGGATCAGTACGTGCGGGTTTCTCTGCGGCAGGAAGTGATGGAAGTGCCGCCGCAGGATGTGATCACCAAGGACAACGTGACCATTAAGGTCAACGCGGTCATCACCATGCGGGTCATCGACCCGGGCAAAGCGGTCATCGAGGTTTCGAACTACGTTTACCAGACCTCGCAGTTCGCACAGACGACGCTCCGCAGTGTGCTGGGCGAGGTGGAGCTGGATGGGCTGCTGTCGCACCGGGACGTGCTGAACCAGCGGATCCAGACCATCATCGACCTGCGCACCGAGCCGTGGGGGGTGAAGGTGGTGAGCGTGGAAGTGAAGCAGGTGGACCTGCCGGATTCCATGCTGCGGGCGATGGCGAAGCAGGCGGAGGCGGAGCGCGAGAAGCGGTCGAAGATCATCAACGCCGAAGGCGAATTCGCTGCGGCGCAACGGCTGGTGGAAGCGGCCGACCTGCTGGCGGCGCAGCCGATGACCCTGCAGCTGAAATATCTGCAGACGCTGATCGATATCGGCGTGGAAAAGAACACGACCATCGTCTTCCCGCTGCCGATGGAACTGGTGTCACTGCTGGGAAAAGCGGCGACGGCGGCTGCCGGCGCACAACCGGAAGCAAAATAGCGGGTTTGGATGGAGTGGTAGCAGGACCATGAGATACGCAGTGGATCGCGAAGAGGAGCTGGCCGAGGCTGCAAGGCGCGGCCGCGGGCTGGGGCGCGGAGTGCGCGAGCAGAATCCGGATACCGAAATTACGCTGGGGACACGCTCGCTGCTGGGGATCTTTTTCGGCCTGGCGCTGGTGTGCGGCATCTTCTTCGGGCTGGGATATTCCGTAGGACGCGGCAGCGCTTCGCGCGCGGCACTGCAATCGCCCACCGACGCGGTGGACAACGCCGCCGACAGCCATTTGCCGAAGCCCTCGGCGCAACAGGCGCTGACACCCACTCCGGATACGACTGCAACCACGGATGCCGGCGCGGCGGGGACTTCATCGGCGGCGGCGCCAGGAACGGTGGTGGTCCCCTCGGGTGGAGCGGCGGCGACTACGGCGCAGGCGGGGGCAGCTCCGGTTACGCAAGCATCCGCTCAGCCTGCTGTTCAAACAGTAACGAAGCCGGCGCCTACTCCGGTAGCTCAGCCGGCAAACCGGGAAATTAGTCCGTCCGGCTTTGAGCAGGCGGCGGCGGTTCAGCCTGCTGCGGGAATGTTTATGGTGCAGGTAGCGGCGGTGAGCGTCGAGCAGGACGCAGAGATCCTGGTCGCGGCGCTCCAGAAGCATGGGTATACCGCGGTGGTGAGGCACGCGCCGACGGACGCGCTGCTGCACGTGCAGATCGGGCCGTTTCCCTCGCGCATTGCCGCAAACGACATGCGGTCGCGGCTGCTGGCGGATGGCTACAACGCGGTGATTAAGTAAGAGCAGCTAAGAAGCGGGTAGCTAAGAACCGGCTAGCTAAAAAGCGGGTAGCTAAAAACCGGGTAGCGGGGAAGCGGCTGGCTAGAAACCGGTTGGCGCCAAAATCCGCGAGCTGAATTCGCCCCATGGTACGGTGACGTCAGCTGCGCATCCACTCAGGCAATCCGGAAACAATGCTGGCGCGGACAGCGTCCAGCAGGTCCTCGCGCGTGGCGTAGTTGCGCGGCAGCAGCGGTGCGTGGAAGATGACGTGCGCCGTGGCGGGATAGATGCGCAGGCTGCCCTTCTTCATCATCGATTCCGTGCCATAAATGGAGACGGGGACGACGGGCGCGCCGGTCTTCTCGGCGAGGAAGAACGGGCCCTTCTTGAAGGGCTGGAGGCGGCCGTCGCGCGAGCGTGTGCCCTCAACAAACGAGAGAACGTGGACGCCGGAGGCGAGGACGAGTGCCGCCGCGTCGACGCTCTCGACGGCGCTCTCCACGCGGCCGTCACGATCGACGGGGATGAAGTCGGCGAGGCGCAGGCCGTAGCCGAGGACGGGGATTTTCATCAGCGAGCGCTTGAGAAATGCGGTGGTGCGGCCCGGAAGCAGCGGAAAAAGCACGGGGGGATCGAGGTTCGAGACGTGGTTCGAGAGGAAGATGTACGGTTGCGCAGGGCTGAGGGGCGCGCGAAATTCCGCCTGGACGCGAATGCCGGCGGCGCGCAGGCCGATGCGGACCACGCCCATGGCATAGCGATAGAGGCGCGTGACGTCGCCGGTGATGAGGGACCACGGATAGAAGATGAGCGCACCGGGAACGCCGAGGACGATCCAGGTGACGAAAAGGACAAGGGCGGCGAACATGGTCAGACACGCAGGGCTGCGGGAAGTTTCTCATAGATGCCGTCGAAGCCGCCGTTGGACAGGATGGCAACGACGTCGCCGGAGGCAAGGCGGGAAACAATATTTGTAACAATGGCGTCGGCATTTTCGAGGAGGACGGCGTCGTGGCCCTGCGCGGCGAGCGCGGAGACGACGTTTTCCGGGTGCAGACGCTCGGATGGAGGGATTTTTTCGGAGTGAAAGACAGCGGCGAGGATGACGCGATCGGCCGGCGCGAGGCTTTCGACCAGTTCCCGCTCAAAGACGTTGCGGCGAAGGGTATTGGAGCGCGGCTCCAGGACGGCCCACAGACGGCGGCCTGGATATGCGGAGCGAAGGGCGCGGAGGGTTTCGCGGATCGCGGTGGGATGGTGGGCGAAGTCGTCGATGATGACGATGCCGTCGATCTCGGCGCGAACTTCGAGCCGACGTCGAACGCTGCGAAAGGTTGAGAGCGCCTCGACGATGTCCTCGCGGGCGATTCCCTGCCCGGCGGCGAGAGCGGCGGCGGCGGTCGCGTTCAGCGCGTTGTGCTCACCGGCAACGGGGAGCGCAAGCTCGGCCCAGGGCTCTCCGGAGCGGAGGAGATGCCAGCGGCTGACACCGTTTTCGAAGCGCAGATCGGTCAGGCGCCAGGCGGAATCGGCGGCGAATCCGTAACGCTCGACGTTACAGAAGGCGCGGCTGACGCATTCGGTTACATTCTCCGAGCCATCGAAGGCGACGATGCGGCCACGGCGCGGGACGAGATTCACGAGGCGTTTGAACGCGGTTTTGACGGAGTCGAGATCGGCGTAGATGTCAGCGTGATCGAATTCGACGTGGGTGAGGATCAGCGCGTCGGGAAAGTAGTGCATGAACTTGGGGCCCTTATCGAAAAAAGCGGTGTCGTATTCATCGCCCTCGATGATGAAGGGATTGCCGTCGCGAAGCTGGAAGCTGGAGCCGAAGTTTTCGGCAACGCCTCCAATGAGAAACGAGGGTGCGAGCTCGGGACGGCGGCGCGCGGCGACCTCGTAAATCCACGCCAGCATACTCGTCGTCGTGGTTTTCCCGTGAGTTCCGGCGACGACCAGCGATTCCCTGCTCCCGGCGCCGGGCGGCCGGATGAATTCGTCGTGCATGACGCGAGCGAGCGAGGTGAAAGGGATGCGCCGATCGAGGATGGTCTCCAGCTCGACATTGCCGCGGGAGATGGCGTTGCCGACGATGACGAGATCGGGCGCGGGCTGCAGATTGGCTTGAGAAAACGGCTCGGCGACGGGGATGCCGAGCGCGCGCAGCTGGTCGGACATGGGAGGGTAGGCGGCCTGATCCGATCCGGTGATGCGATGGCCTTTGAGCTGGAGCAGGCCCGCGAGCGACGCCATGGCGGTGCCGCAGATGCCGATGAGGTGAATGTGTTTCTTATCCTGCATGGTGAACGGAAGTTTCCAAATAACGTAACAGAGGCTGATCGTTTTCGAGGAGCAGCTCGGCCTCGATGCCGAGGGGCAGGGTGACATTGCCGCGGGAGACATGGCCGGAACGCAGGCCGATGGCGATGGGGACATCGAAGGGCTCGAGGACACGGAGGATCACGTCGTCCAGGCGATCGGAGCGACCATTGTCGAAGTCGCAGCCCAGCATCTCGCCGAAGATGAAGCCGCGGACACCGTGGAATTTTCTGGCGAGGATCAACTGACGCAGCATGCGGTCGATGCGGTAGGGTTTCTCGGCCTGATCTTCGAGGAATACCAGCTTTCCTTCCGTTTGCGGCGCATACGGCGTGCCCAGCGAGGCGGCGAGGATGCTGAGGCAGCCGCCGTAGAGGATGCCGCGGGCGCGGCCGGGACGGAGAACGCGGATTCCCTGCTCCGAACCAGCTTGAACCAATCCGCCGCTGAGGGCGGCGTGAAAACTCGGAAGGTGAACGCCGTCAGTTTGGGAGAAATCCGCCGCAGCCATGGGGCCGTGGAAGGCAACGAGGCCGGTCCGATCGAGCAGCCAGGTTTGCAGGGCGGTCATGTCGCTGTAGGCGAAGAACGGTTTGGGGTGGGAGCGAATGAGATCGAGATCGAGCGCGGGAAGCAGATAGTTCGATCCGTAACCGCCACGGGTACAGATGATGGCGGCGACGGAGGGATCGGCAAAGGCGCGATGCAGATCGGCGAGGCGGTCTTCCGCTGTTCCGGAAAAATAGGGCGGATGCCTGCCGTAAGCGTGCTCGGCGGCGAAAGCATCGTAGCCGAGGGCGCGGAGAGCCTCGATGCCGCGGGTGATGCGGTCGGGATTGGCGCTGCTGGCGGGCGCGACGATGGCGAGCCGCGCGCCGGGAAGGACGGCGGGAGGTTTGAGTGGGGTCAACGGCGTACCTCAGGGGCTAAAGCCCCGGAATTTTGCCGGAGCTCTTCGGCACGGCTGAAGCCGTGCCCCTTCAAAGCTGCAGGGGCTAAAACCGCAGATCTTTCTCGGGGCTTTTCGGCACGGCTCAAGCCTTGCCCCTTCAAAACTGCAGGGGCTAAAGCCGCGGATCTTTCTCGGGGCTTTTCGGCACGGCTCAAGCCTTGCCCCTTCAAAACTGCAGGGGCTAAAACCGCAGATCTTTCCCGGGGCTTTTCGGCACGGCTCAAGCCTTGCCCCTTCAAAACTGCAGGGGCTAAAACCGCAGATCTTTCTCGGGGCTTTTCGGCACGGCTGAAGCCGTGCCCCTTCAAAACTGCAGGGGATAAAGCCCCGGAATTTTGCCGGGGCTTTTCGGCACGGCTCAAGCCGTGTCCTGATACAAAACCGGTCCAGCTCATATTGCGATGAAAGCCTCGCCCGACGCGATGAGATCGGCGGGGCCGGTGAGGGTCATCTCGGTTCCGGGGCCGGCCCATTCGACGTGCTGCGTGCCGCCGGGAGCGTGGACGGTGACGGGCGAGCGGCCGCCGCTGTGGGCGATGAGCGCTGCCGCGGCGGAACAGCTCCCGGTACCGGAAGAAGTAGTGGGGCCGACGCCGCGCTCGAAGAGGCGAATCTCGATCTCATCGGCGCGGATGATGTGAACGAAGACGACGTTGATCTGCTGCGGAAAATCCTTGTGGAAGCAAATCTCGCGGCCAAGCTCGGTCCAGCCGCGGCCGTGCGCGCGAAAGTTCCCGTCGTCGACGAGAAGGACGAAGTTCGGGTTGCCCATGGAGACGAAGATGCCGCGGACGAGAGTCTTGTCGGCGAGGGTGACGTGGGTGGGGCGAACTTCCGGCACGCCCATGTTCGCGGCGATCTTGAAGTGGCTGCCGGCGGTTTCGACGATGCGGCAGGCGCGCGGGCCGGCATCGGTCTCGAGGGTGAGCACGTCTCCGGGAGCTGCCTGCGATGTGTATGCGAGCCATGCGGCGACGCAACGGGTTCCGTTGCCAGAGATCTCCGCGAACGAGCCATCGGCGTTGGCGAGGCGGATGCGGCCGGCGAGCGGTCCGGTGCGATCGAGAAACTCGACGCCGTCGGCGCCAATGCCGGAGTGACGTTCGCAAAGTTTCTTTGCGAGATCGGGATTTGCGGGACCTTCCACGACGAGAAAGTCGTTGCTGCAGGCGTGCAGCTTGGCAAACCGAGTCATTCATCCTCCGGGGGTGATCGTAACACCGGGCGCGTGGAGATCGGAGCGGTAAAAGCGGACGCAGGGCTGGCCGGTGGAGCAGACGATATCGAGGAGCGTGAGGCCCTGGGGATGGGCGGCGACGGCCTGAGCGACGGCGTCGTGGTCAGAGGCAACGATGAAGGCGGCGGATTGCGCGGGATGCTCGAGCGCGGGCTTCCATCGGTAGTAGTCCGTCTCGTTGATGGTGCGGCGGAGGGGAATGCCGGCGCGCTCGAAGGCGCCGGGGTGGTCGGAGGTCCAGACCAGAATTTTGCCGGTGGGAGGCAACTGCTCGAGAGCGCGGGCGTAGGCGGCTTCAAAGGGCACGCGGGTTCTGGAATTCACGATGGCTTCGCCGAAGACGATGGGCGTTCCGTGAATCAGGACGGCGGTGTCGATGAAGATGAGGACCATGGAGGCGAGCAGGATCAGCTGCGCGTGGGTGGGCCAGCGGGACTCGGCGCGCTCGATGAGCCAGGCGGCGAGAAAGCCGACCCCGAGCGCGAAGGCGGGCAGCATTTCCATGCCGTAGCGGATGTTGTAGTACGAGTGCGGAAACCAGAGCGGGAAGAAGATGGGGACCCATCCGTAGGCGACGGACCAGGTGTAGAACGGTACGGGCATCCAGAAGAGCAGCAGCGGCAGGATGGCACGGCCGCGCCACCTGAGGAAACCGGCGACGGTCCCGGCGAGCGCGAGGATGAGGAGAACGTCGGTGAAGCGATGCGGGGCGACGCCGAGCTCCGCGACCTTGAGGAAATAAAGGAAAGCGACCCAGGGCTTGTGGAAGCCGGGCCAGTGGTAGGCGCCGGGCGGCGTGGTGCGGATGGCGATGGCTTTGGCGGAGTAGGGGCCGCGCATGAAGTCGAGCCAGTCGCCGTACTGGGTGGCGTTCCAGGCAAACCAGAGAACCGGGGCGACCAGCAGCATGGCGGTAAAGAGCACGAAGGCGCCGCCGGCGCGGGACTTCCACGCCCGGGCCACCCAGAGGCCGCGCAGCGCCACCAGCCAGATGAGGCAGGCAAAGATCCAGCCGTCGTAGCGGGTGTAGATGGCGGTGACGAGAACGAGGCCGCAGGCAATGATGCAGCGGCATGCGCTGCGATGGTTCCCTGCTGCGAGCGCGCGGAGGAATGCGACCAGGAAGAGCACGCTCCAGATCATCTGGCAGAGGAAGAGCGGCTCGGTCATGGCGGTGGTCTGCATGTAGAGCAGGCCGGGGTTGAGCGCGAAGAGGAGCGTGGCGACGAGGGCTCCGGCGGGACGCAGCCAGTAACGCGCCAGGCGCCACAGGCCGGCGACGGCGAGGACGTAGCAGACCATCGAGGGGATGGCCCCGGCGATGCCGTTCTGCCACCACGCCATTCTGGCGGCGAAGGGCATCATGAGGAAGTGCGGGAAGGGCAGCCAGACGGAGCCGATCTGGCTGATGCCCGGATTGGTGGAGTCGAGGATGCGGCGCGCGATGTGCAGATGCGCGACCGCGTCGCCGAAGAGGAGCAGCAGATTGTGGGAGAAGCAATAGCCGAAGGCGACGAGAGACAGGAGCGCAGCCACCATGCCCGCGAAGATGGCTTCGTGACGCAGGGAGCGGCGCTCGAGGGCGCCGGCGGCAAGGTCGGAGCGGTTAGTCGAGGTGCGAGAGCTGGCGGAAGAGCGCAAAGCGATCCTCGATTTCCTTGTGCTCGAGCTGCTGCAGGCGCTCGGTGCCGAAGCGCTCCACGGCAAACGAGCCCATGACGGAACCGTAGAACATGGCGCGGCGAAAGACAGCAGGGGTGAGTTTGGGCTGGGAGGCGATGTAGCCGAAGAAGCCGCCGGCAAAGGAGTCGCCGGCGCCGGTGGGATCGACCACCTCAGCCAGCGGCAGCGCGGGCGCGCGGAAGGGCGTTTTGCAGACCTCGCCAGGGAAGGCATTGTCGCCGAAGAAGGCGGTTGCGCCGTATTCGCCATGCTTCACGACGAGGGCCTTCGGGCCCATGGCGAGAATCTTCTGGGCCGCGACCACCAGATTGCTGTCATTGGCGAGCATCTTCGCTTCGCCATCGTTGATCAGCAGCGCATCGAGATTCTTCAGCACGCGGGCCAGGTTGCCGGCGTGGTCCTTGATCCAGTAATTCATGGTGTCGCCGCAGACCATTTTCACTTTGGGCATCTTGCTGCGAACGTCGGCCTGGAGGACGGGATCGATGTTGGCGAGGAAAAGATATTCGCTGTCCTGGTATTCGGCGGGGATCTTGGGGGAAAAGCTCTGAAAGACGTTCAGCTCGGTGTTGAGGGTCTGGGCTTCGTTCAGGTTCTTCATGTAAGAACCGCTCCAGAAGAAGCTCTTGCCGGAGACGTGCTCGATGCCGCGCGTGTCGATGCCGCGCCGGGCGAAGACGGATTCCTCCGCGGGCCCGAAGTCCTCGCCGACCACGCCGATGACGCGGACGGGGGTGAAGTAGCTGGCGGCGAGAGAAAAGTGTGTGGCGGCGCCGCCCAGGCAGCGGTCGCGCCGGCCGGAGGGAGTCTCAATGGCATCGAATGCAACACTGCCCACGACAAGAATGGCCATGCGGAAATTTTCCTCGACTTCGGTTAGTTGGACTTCAGGTATTTCCCGATCAGCAGATCCAGCTTTTCGCGCGTGGCCGCCGGAATGGCCGCGGGAGCGGTGAGAATGGCGTGCTGCAACGCGGAGGCGCAGCCGCAGTTGCGCTCCCGCGGAAGGCTCGCCACCACGGTTTTGATGACGCGACAGGCGTTGGCGGCATTCTGATTCAGCACCGCGACGATCTGCTCGACGGTGACGTCGTCATGGCCGGGATGCCAGCAATCGTAGTCGGTGATCATGGCGGCGGTGGCGTAGCAGATCTCGGCCTCGCGAGCCAGCTTGGCTTCCTGGAGGTTGGTCATGCCGATGACGTGCGCGCCCCAGGAGCGGTAGAGATTCGATTCGGCGCGGGTGGAGAACTGGGGGCCCTCCATGCAGACGTAGGTGCCGTCTTTGTGCGCGGTGACGCCTTCCGTTTTGCAGGCGGAGAAGATCGCGCTCGCCACGGCGGCGCAGACAGGATCGGCGAGGGCGACATGGGCGACGATGCCGTCACCGAAGAAGGTGGCGTGGCGAAGAGAAGTGCGGTCGATGAACTGGTCGGGAACGAGGAAGTGACCGGGATGGAGCCGCTCCCGGAGGGAGCCGACGGCGGAGACGGAGACGATGCGGGTGACGCCAAGCTTTTTGAGCGCGTAGATATTGGCGCGGAAGTTCAGCTCGGTAGGCAGCAGACGATGGCCGCGGCCGTGGCGGGCAAGAAAGGCGACGTTGCGGCCTTCGAGCTCGCCGAGAACGAAGGCGTCGCTGGGATCGCCGAATGGCGTGCTGACGCGCTCTTCGTGGACGCCGGTGAGGCCGGGTATGGCATAGAGCCCGCTGCCCCCGATGATGCCGATTTCTGCCTGTTGCAAGAAGACTCCCCTGATCCGGTGGGTATTGCGCCGGAACGCGAAACAGCGCAAGGAATCAGTATAAATGTGCGCGCCATCGCGCCCGCAGGGGCGGCTCAGTGGACGAATGTGGCTCGTACGCGCTTCGACGCGGAAAAATATGTGACCCAGATGACCGCCGTGAACAGTGCGCGCCCTGTCTGAAAAGCCAGCTTTTCCGTGGTAGTGGCAACGATGTTCGCGGCGATTCCGGTCACGGCGCCGAGCCCGAAGCGCGTCAGGCTGTACTCGGTGAGGGCCGCGACGAAGGCGAAGATCAGCCACAGCTGGAAGCATCGCGGCAGAATCCGCTTCTCCCGGTAAAAGAGAACATTCAGGGCCAGGCAGCCGGCCAGCAGGGCGAGATTCAGGAGCATTTCCACGGCAACCAGGGTTGGCAGCCCGGGAATCAGCTTCCCTGCCAGGGTGCGGCCGGGACTGCTGAGAAAGTGCAGGTCCCTCCAGACGTAGAAGGACATAAAGAACGGCGAAACTGCGAGGCCGATGGCCACCAGAACCAGCCATCCGCCGATGCCCTGCGGTGCGTCA
>Ga0335072_10012038_pt1 | contig 12357 bp, 8 predicted proteins | sample Lox_Sample_21_FD_206725 | JGI IMG/M metagenome (GOLD analysis project Ga0335072, IMG submission 206725) | Soil microbial communities from Loxahatchee National Wildlife Refuge, Florida, United States - Lox_Sample_2.1 | ecosystem: Environmental > Terrestrial > Soil > Wetlands | place: USA: Florida...
GGTGGTAGCTTCGTCCTCGTGTCCACCCCATCGTCGCCTCCGGCTCGTCATCCGGAAACCCCAGAATCACAGAGCGAGGCCGTTTCGCTAGCCCCCCGAGATTCCAGTCAGGGTGGAAATGCTCTAGGGCGCTGCGAAGTCTCTGTCTTCTGGACCGTCCTGCCGGCTTCGACTCCCCGTTATTGCCGCGCAACCACTAAGTCTTGGGCGAAAACAGCGAGCACCAGCCATTCGGACCGATGTCGCCCTGGACAAATTTGCACGCATTTGGCGGTTGGAAGTTGATGCAAACCCCGCAGTGCTGGCCGCCATTCGGCATCCCCTGATATTTGGCGATAGCCTGACTGATCTTTTGCTGCGCCGCCGCCTCTCGCACAGCAGCAGCACCTGCCGCCGCGCCGAGCGCAAACACCGTCCCAGCGAGTGCCGAACGGCGTGAGATGCGCCGGCGGTCCTTCCCAAGTTCAGTCACGCGCAACCCCTTCATTGTGACGGCGTGCGATGCTCCATCAGGCAGCGGTGCTCGCGCAGGAGCCGGCGGCGCATTCATCGCTGCGGGTATGCCGTGAAAACGTAGTCCTTCGCCGCCACGATCGTATGGCAGGCGAACCCGCACTTGGCGTCGTGCGCCTGCGGCGGCATGTCGTGCAGATCGCCGGGCCTGAACGTGCCGGACGCAGTGTCATACTCGAACACGGCATATCCCCATCCGCCGCTGTCTGCGAACCGCGTACTGTTCTTTGCCATGAAGTCAATGTCATGCAGGGGCCCCGGTATCAGCGGTTCACCCGGTTCGTCGACGGCCTTTTTTGCCGTCCAGTGGATCTTCGCCATCTTGGCACCGTCGGGGAACGGCTTGCCATTGCCGGGAATGCCCGACTTGAACGCCGCGATCATCGTGGGATTGCCGAGAATCGTCTCGATCGTTTTTCCATTCTGACTAACGGCGATGGTCTGCCATTCGTCATATCCCCTGAACTCGGAGAAGGCGAGACCGCCCGGCACCTGCAAGGTGTATCTGTCCTGCGCCGCGAGAGCGATGCCGCCGAGCGCGGTGAGCAATACCATAATGGCGACCGTCGGCGGAACGCTCGTGCGGTTCATGCTCATCTCCTACTCTTCGGAGCCGGTGACTTATGCATCCGTCCTCAGGTTTAAGACGCCTGGATCGCGCGGGCTTGGCGAAATTGACTTTTTTTATAACGTGCCGCCATTATTCGGATCGCGGATGGGAATGGGGCCGGAGACGGATCGGAATGTTCCAATCAGATGAATACCACAAGGCGACTGTCTACACCCCTGGCCAGAGCAGAATCCGGTAGCTGAAATCTGTCTTGAACCGGATTATCCGATCCTGCCTACGTGCAACCTCAAGCCCCATACGCCCGCTTCCTGTCAAAAACTCGAATTCAAATCGACGTCGGGTTGCCGCGCTCGCCACCGTTCCCCTACTGTTGCCCGCAACGCGGCTCACCCCCGCGCAACCGAAGGTTCATACCATGCGCGTGGCTTTGCTGGGTTTCTCAATCGAGTGCAACCGCTTTGCCCCTATTGCCACCGAGGCCGATTTCGCCGCCCGCACCTTGCTCCACGGGCAGGCGATGCTGGATGAAGCCCGCGCTCCCGCTCCACGCATGCTGGCCGAACTCCCCGGCTTCCTCGCCGCCATGGACGCCGCTGGCCCGTGGCAGCCGGTGCCGATCACCCTCGCCATGGCCGAGCCGAACGGCCCCGTGGACCAGGCCTTTTTCGACCAACTCCTTACGCAGTGGGAAGCCGGCCTGCGCCACGCCGGCACGTTGGATGGCGTCTATTGTGTGCTGCACGGCGCCGGCCTCACCACGCAGGACCACGATCCTGAAGGCACGCTGCTGCGCCTGGTGCGCCGCATCGTCGGCGATGCCGTGCCTGTGGTCGCCACCTACGACCTGCACGCCAATGTCTCGGACGACGACGTGGCGCTGGTGAACGCGTTCATCGGCTACCGCACCAACCCGCATCTCGACATGCATGACCGCGGCGCCGAGGCCGCCCTCACACTGCGCCGCTTGATGTCTGGCACGCGCACGCATCTCGCGCGGATCCGCCTGCCGATCGTGCCGCCCACAGTGACGCAGCTCACCGGCAAGGACGCACCCAACCGGCCGTACGGTGAGCTGATCGATCTCGGCCAGCAGCGCATGGCAGAACCGCCCTACCAAGGGCGCGTGCTGAACGTCTCGGTGATGGGCGGCTTCGCCTTCGCCGACACGCCGTTCAACGGGCTGACCGTGGTGGTGACCGCGACCGACGCCGACGCGGCCAACGGCCTGGCCCGCGAGATCGCCGAAGCCGGCTGGGCGCGGCGCGACCGGTTCCGTCCGATGCTGACGCCGTTGGAGGAAGCCACAAGCCTGGCCAAGGCGACGGAAGATCCGTCGCAGCATGCGCGCGCCTTCGCCGACGTGGCCGACAATCCGGGCGGCGGCGGCCGCGGCAACACGATGTGGATTCTCCAAGCCTTCCACGCCGCGGGGGTACGCGATGCGCTGGTGGGCGTGATCCACGATCCGGCGCTCGCCGCGGAAGCGCACCGCCTGGGCGAGGGCGCGCGCTTCACCGCGTGCTTCAACCGGGATAACGAGGACAAATTTTCCAAGCCGCTCGCCGCGCCGGCAGAAGTGCGCCGTCTGCTGTCCGGGACCGTGCGTGGCCGGCGCGGCATCTATGCCAACAATACGCTCGACCTGGGTGCCGCGGCGGCCGTGCAGCTTGGCGGTATGACCGTGGTGGTTGTGTCAAATCGCTATCAATGCGCCGATCCGGCGTTCTTTGAGGCGTTCGGGCTCGACATCGCCGCCGCCCGCGTCGTGGTGGTGAAATCGCGTGGCCATTTCCGTGGCGGCTTCGACGAGTTCTTCCGCCATCAGGACATCGTCGAGGTCGATGCACCCGGTCTCACCAGCCCCGTCCTGTCGCGCTTCAATTGGCAACACATGCCGCGGCCGGTCATTCCGATCGATGACACCGCGAATTGGAATCCGTCCGATTGAACGCTATGGCATGCCCGCGCGCGACACCAACCCTCCGGACAGTCCATACGCAACACGACCGAGATTGCTTCGGTCGCTGCGCTGGCGACGACGTTCGCCGCGCGACCCGATGCGGGATCGGGCCGCGACCTGCCCGCAGGCGTGGCTACATTAGCCAGGTCGTTTCGTTTTCGCCCCAGACGCGCGCATCGCGCAGGCGCGTTTCCACCTCCTGCGTCAGAGAGGCGAGGAAGTCGATCATCACGCGCGTGCGCGGTGCCAAATGGCGCCGCGACGGGAACACCAGGAACAACTGGTCGTGGCCGGAGGCGAAGCCAGGCAGAACCTGGTACAGCCGCGCAGCGCGCAGGTCGTCGGCAACCTGCGGCTCGCGCATCATCGCAATACCCAGTCCGGCCAGGGCGGCACGGTGCACCACTTCGCTGTTGTCAGCGTGGAAGGAGCCGGAAACCTGCACGTCGACCGGCCCGTCCGGGGTGGCAAATGTCCAGCGCGCGCTATCGGCGCCCATTTCGTGGATAATGCACTCGTGGTCGCCAAGGTCGTTCGGATGTTGCGGGGCACCGCGTTGTTCCAGGTACGTCGGACCGGCCACCAGAACGCGATTGAAGGTGCCGATGGCGCGCGCGATTACCGACCCTTCCGGCGGACGGCCACGCAGCAGGGCCAGATCGAGCCGAGCCTCGACCAAGTCGTCGAACCGGTCGCCAACGACCAGTTCGACCAAAAGGCCCGGATACTTCTGCAGCAGGTCAGGCAGGCGCGGCACCACCAACGTGGCCGTGGTGGCGGGAAGGCCGACGCGCACCCGGCCCACGGGTGAAGCATTCTGACGCCCGAGCGCTGCTTCCATTTCCTCCTGCGTCGCCAGTAACTGCCGGGCGTGGCCTAGCAGATCCTGACCGTCTTCGGTAAGGCTGAGCCGGCGGGTGGTCCGGTGCAAAAGCCGGACTCCGAAATGATCTTCCAACTGACTGATGATACGGCTGGTCGCGGCGTGGCTGGTGCCGGCCTCGCGGGCCACGGCGGACAGGGACCCCGCTTCGGCCACACGCACAAATGTGCCGAGAGAACGTAACAGATCCATCGATTTACCTGCTTCCGGATGAACCGCACGTGTCGCGGCAGCGTCGCCGCTCAACGCATGCGTGTTGACTGTGTCGGCACCAGCCGATTACCGCGGAACGTCCGCTACGCTTCCGCTATCGGCGCGCTGCCGCATCCTTGAACAAAACAAATCCATCCGGGCACTCCTCAGTTGTGGCTTAAATAAGGCGGCTTCGCTGGCAATCAATTGCCGGGGTGAGCATGGGGGTGCTCAAGCCCGATATTCGTAGAGTGCATGGGTTCTTTGGTGACAAAAACGTGAGCCGGGTCGTGTTCTGACGGAGCTTGTGACCTGCGGATCGCTTCCCGTCGAGCTGCTCTTGATACCAGCCGGCATGTTAGCGCAATCCAAGCCGCTACGGTGGTTGCCTGAACAGCGAGACGACTATCGTTTGCGGGGCCAACAGGGCTGATCCGGCCCAAGGGCGCGCCTCGCCGTGTCGGCTACGACAACGCTGCTCTGTCGTTGCAGCACAGCGTCGCGCCCTGCGGATGCATGCAACAATTTCCGGCCCGCATTCAAGCTGACGTGCGCCGCCATCGGGCAAAGTGGTGCTGGTGGTCGCCATACTATCTCTCCACCGGCATCGATGTATTGAAGAATGCCTTCAGGTCTGGTCGTTCTGGCTCGACGATTCGCGCCCGCCGCAACGACCGTCCAGTGTTTCGTTAGCAACGCCTGCTATTAGCAGTGCACCAGCGCCAAACGCTTACTCTTCCAGCTTTTGCGTCATCGCGCCGCCGCCATCTGCTCTGCCAGCCGCATGAACAATGGCGCTGCGGCTTCCAGATCGGCGAGCCGCACCTTTTCCGTCGGCGTGTGGGCCACGGCAATGTCGCCGGGCCCGAGCACCACGCACGGAGCGATCGCCTGGAGTTCGGAGGCATCGGTGCCGTACGGCGCGGTGTGCGCCGCCTGGCCTGTCGCCGCAACGCACAACGCCACCAGCGGATGATCGGATGGCAATTCCGGGGGAAAACCTTCGCGATCTTCCCTCACCGTGATGCCGGCGCGGGCAGCAGCCTCACGCACCGCAATCAGCACCGGCGCCGGATCCACCTTCGCGGAATAACGGAACTTGATACGCGCCGTCGCCACGGGAACAGTGACGTTGACTGCGGCGCCGTGGTTTTCGATCACCAGGTTGAAGTCGCTGAACGGCGGCTCGTAGTCGGTATCCTGCAGGCTGACGTCGCCGCGCAGGCGTTCGAAGATCGTCTTCATCTCCACCAGGAACGGTATCAGGTCCCAATTGGCATTGCGGCCTTTGCCGGTGCTGCTGTGGGCCTGCACGCCGTGTGCGGTGCAGGTGAAATGGATATGCGCGCGATGGCCGCGCACCGGGATCAGCCGCGTCGGTTCCGCCACGATGATGCCGCGCGGCTTTACTTGCCGCACCAGTTCGGAATGTGTCGCAATTTCCCGCGCGCCTTGCTTGGTGGTTTCCTCATCGGTCGTAATCAGCAGCGTCACCGGCACCGATGCCGGCAGCGCACAGGCCGCCACGACCGCCGCGGCGACCGGGCCTTTCATGTCGGTGCTGCCCAGTCCATGCAGCACCCCATCCGCGTCGATCCGGGCGGACCATGGGTTTTCCTGCCAGCCAGTGTCCGGCACCGTATCCATGTGGCCGGACAGCGCGATGCCGCCGGTGCCGCCGCGATGCGCCACCAGCGCGCGCTTTGCGACGCCGGCGTGGTCCGTGTAGTCCAGGCGTTCGACGTCGAACCCAGACAGTGCCGCTTCAATCCGTTCGGCCACGGCGAGGTTGGAGACAGAGCTGCGGCTGTCTATGCGCACAAGGTCGCGGGTCAGATCGTGCAGCGTGGAGGAAAGGGAGGGCATAGCGATCGCGTTCCTGAAGTCCCGGAGGTTGGGGTTATAGCATCGTGCGGGCAGCAGCGGGCGAGATGGTCATCATAAGCGCCGCGGGCCAGGACAGCCCGCCGCGCCTGCGACGTTTCATCAATATCAAAATCGCGGCAGGAGACGGGCTTGTTGTCCATGGCGGCTAAAGAGAGAGGGCCTTTCCGTCGAACGAAACGAAGATTTTCCACCTGCCGCTCGCCGTCATAGGCAATGAGCCCGTCGGCAATGTCACTACCGGCCTCGAGCTGGCGAAGCCCTGCCTCGACGGCCGGGCGGTCAACCGGCCCGACCAGCCCCGACCTTCGCCGGGGCGGGCCACACCCCCGAACGCTTACTGCGTCTCGACCTCTCTCGCGCTACGCGGATAGCGCAGCGCGGGAAAGGCAAGAGAAGAGGTTGACATTCCCGCGCGCCCTCTTGATATCCCACGCCAGCAACCGCTCCAGGCGCGCCATGCGCCGGACACGCGACTGTTGCGGCGCTGGCCGCGACCTGCCATCGACTGGACCCGGTTTGACAGACACCACGACCGCCCCGGCGGACCCGACCGACGACGCGCCGATCGAGGCCGCGTCCACACCCGTCGCCACGGAACCCTCGCGCACGACCTTTGCCGATCTCGGCCTGTCGGAGCCTGTGCTGCATGCCGTGGCCGACATGGGCTACCGCCACCCAACGCCGATCCAGGAGCAAGCTATTCCGTTCGTCCTGATGGGGCGAGACGTGATGGGCATCGCCCAGACCGGCACCGGCAAGACCGCCGGCTTTACCCTGCCTTTGCTGGACATCCTGTCCGGCTCGCGCGCCCGTGCCCGCATGCCGCGCAGCCTGATCCTGGAGCCGACGCGGGAACTCGCGTTGCAGGTGGCAGAGAACTTTCTTCAGTACGGCAAATACCTGAAGCTGACGCACGCCCTGATCATCGGCGGCGACAGCATGACCGACCAACGCGACGTGCTGAATCGTGGCGTGGACGTCCTGATCGCCACACCCGGCCGCCTGATCGACATGTTCGAGCGCGGCGCCATCCTGCTCTCCGACGCCAAGATCCTGGTGATCGACGAGGCCGACCGCATGCTCGACATGGGCTTCATCCCCGACGTGGAGCGCATCGTTACCTTGCTGCCCCGCCAACGGCAGACCCTGTTCTTTTCCGCAACGATGGGGCCGGAGATCCGCAAACTGGGCGACGCGTTCCTGCGGAATCCGAAGGAGATCGCGGTCTCCCGTCCCGCATCGGTGGCGACGACGATCACCGAGGGCCTGGTGCTGGTGGCAGAACATGACAAGCGCGAATCGCTGCGCCGGCTGGTCCGTACCCAGCAGGTGCAGAACGCGCTGATCTTCTGCAATCGCAAGCGCGACGTAGACATCCTGTACAAGTCGCTCAGCAAGCACCGGTTCAGCGTCGGCGCGCTGCATGGAGATATGGCGCAGACGGTGCGCTTCGCTACGCTGGAGAAATTCAAGGCAGGCGAGTTGCAGTTGCTGGTGTGCAGCGACGTTGCGGCCCGCGGTCTGGACATCGGCGGCCTGTCGCACGTGTTCAATTTCGACGTCCCGCACCATGCCGAGGATTACGTCCATCGCATCGGCCGCACCGGCCGCGCCGGTCTGGAGGGCCACGCCTTCACCATCGCGTCGCCCGAAGATCGCTACGCGGTGGAGGCGATCGAAAAGCTGGTCGGTCACGCGATTCCGCCAGTGAATGTCGAGGGCCTGGACCCGGTGGATTGGGCAGAGGAAGACGGCCGCAAGCGGCGCCGCGGACGGGGCAAGGGCCGCGAGAAGGATGTGCCACGCGCGGCGGAGCCTAAAAGGAAGGACAGGGCGAAGAAGGACAAGCCTGAGAGCAAGCGGCGGGAAGAGCGGAGTGAGGCGGAGGTGCGACAAGAGTCTCCCCCTCCCCTCGCGGGCTTGGGCCGTGATGCGGACCAAGGAAGGGGGGAGAGGGCAGGCCGTCCAAGTGCTGCCCGCCGGCCCCCTCCCCCCTCCCTTGGTCGGCATCACGGCCCAAGCCCAGGAGGGGAGGAGGAGCAGCCCCCTTCGCATCGCCGGCCCCGCCATGAACCCCATCACTCCGAGGACCACGGTCCACCCGTGCGTGGGTTTGGCGACGACGTCCCTGCCTTCATGCTGCTGCGCCCCCGGCCCCGTCCTGCTGCGAAGACCGAATCTCAGGAGAGCGAGGCATGAACGACGCGCCGGCGGTACGGAAAAGCCATTTCACGCCGTTCCAGTGGGACGACCCGCTGCGTTTCGACAGCGAACTCTCCGAAGACGAACGCGCCATCCGTGACGCCGCGCGCGCCTATTGCCAGGACAAACTTTTCCCCCGCGCGCTGCTCGCCAACCGCGAAGAAAAATTCGACCGCACCATCATGAACGAGATGGGCGAGATGGGGTTCCTCGGCGCCACGCTCGAGGGCTACGGCTGCGCCGGTATCAACTACGTCAGCTACGGCCTGATCGCACGCGAAGTGGAACGCGTCGATTCCGGCTATCGCAGCGCATTCAGCGTGCAATCCTCGCTGGTGATGTATCCGATCTGGGCGTTCGGCTCGGAAGGCCAACGCCAGAAGTTCCTGCCCGGCCTGCGCAGCGGCGAACTGGTCGGCTGCTTCGGATTGACCGAGCCGGATGCCGGCTCCGACCCTGCCTCGATGCGCACGCGCGCAAAGAAGGTGGATGGCGGTTTCCTGCTGAACGGTTCGAAGACCTGGATCAGCAATTCGCCCATCGCCGATGTCTGCCTGGTCTGGGCGAAGGATGATGCCGGCGATATCCGCGGCTTCCTGGTGGAACGCGGCATGTCGGGTCTGACCACGCCCAAGATTGAGGGCAAATTTTCCCTCCGTTGCTCGGTCACTGGCATGATCATGCTGGCCGACGTGTTCGTGCCGGCGGAGAACGTGCTACCCGAGGTAAAGGGGCTTCGCGGCCCGTTCTCCTGCCTGAACAATGCGCGCTACGGTATCGCCTGGGGTGCGCTCGGCGCCGCCGAGTTCTGCTGGCAGGCGGCGCGCGACTACACCATGCAGCGCATGATGTTCGGCCGACCGCTGGCGGCGACGCAGCTTATTCAGAAGAAGCTGGCGGATATGCAGACCGAGATCACGCTCGGCCTGCATGCGGTGCTGCGGCTGGGCCGGCTGATGGATCAGCATGAAGCCGCGCCGGAAATGATCAGCCTGCTGAAGCGCAACAATTGCGGCAAGGCGCTGGAGATCGCCCGCGTCGCCCGCGACATGCACGGCGGCAACGGCATCGCGGACGAATACCACGTGATCCGGCATTTGATGAATTTGGAAACTGTGAACACCTATGAAGGCACGCACGACGTGCACGCGCTGATTCTGGGGCGTGCGCAAACCGGCCTTTCCGCGTTCGGCGGCTGATCCTTTCGAGGTAAGGGACCGTAGCGGTGACGTTGGCTTGACTCCGGACATCCACGCACCACCACCCCGGTACTTTGGGTCCGACAACGCGCCCGATCTGCTCGGGTAGATGGCCGGGTCGAGCCCGGCCATGACGAGAATAGTACGGCGGCCGTGTCCGGCCGTGACAAGAACAGTACAGCGGCTGTTTTCAGACGTAGACCGCTGCCATCCCGCCGGCAGGATACCGCGTTCCCGCCGCTGCGCCGCGCGGCACTGCAGCGGAAATCCTTGCCACGTCATCCGGCGTCAGTTCCACTCGCAGAGCCCCGATATTTTCGTCCAGCCGCGGCTTGTACCGCGTGCCCGCGATCGCCACGACGTCGTCGCCCTGTGCCAGTACCCAGGCCAGCGCGAGCTGCGACGGCGTGCACTTCTTCTCTGCCGCGATTGCTTCGATCTTCGCCACCAGTTCGCGGTTTTGGTCGAAATTTTCTTTCTGGAAGCGAGGATGCGCGGCGCGCCGGCCGTCCACATCGGCGAAGGTCTGGATTGCACCGGTCAGGAAACCACGTCCCAGCGGTGCATACGCTACGAAGCTGATTCCCAAGGGACGCGTGGTCTCCCGCGTCTCTTCGGCTTCGGCCCGGTACAACAGCGAATATTCCGTTTGCACGCACGAAATCGGGTGCACCTTATGGGCGCGGCGGATGGTCTCAGGCTTCGCTTCCGACAGGCCGAGATGCTTCACCTTGCCCTGCTGCACCAGCTTCGCCATCGCGCCGACGGTGTCCTCGATCGGCACAGTGGGATCGACGCGGTGCTGGTAATAGAGGTCAATCACGTCCTCGCCCAGGCGCTTCAGGCTCGCTTCACAGGCCTGGATCACATATTCCGGTCGGCCATTCACCTTGTTCTGTCCGCCCGGGTTCTGCACCTGGCCGAATTTGGTCGCCAGAACCACACGGTCGCGCCGGCCCTTGATCGCGCGGCCGACCAGTTCCTCGTTATGGCCCCAGCCATACATGTCGGACGAATCGACATGATCGACGCCAACGTCGATGGCAGAACGGATCAGGTCCTCCGACGCCGCGTCATCCGCCGCGCCGTACACGCCAGACAGCGACATGCCGCCCAATCCGATAGCGGAAACCGTCAATCCGCCTGCGCCAAGTTTACGATGGGGCAGTTTTTCCGTCGCCATGATTGCTTGAACTCCCATTTGTGTTGTTGCAAAGCCTACCGTCATGACCAGGGCTTGATCCGGCCACTCCGTGCATCCGATTACTCGCCGCGCAAGGCTGCCGCATAGGCCCGCACGGCAGCCGCGAACCCCATTTCAAGCGCATCGGCGGTCAGTTCGTGCCCGATCGACGCCTCGGCCAGGAACGGCACCGCCCCCATCAGCGGCGGGATGTTGCGCAGGTTCAGGTCGTGCCCGGCATTCACCACCAGGCCCAGCTTGACGGCGCGTTGCGCCGTCTCGGCGATCCGTGGCACGAGCGTGGTGGCGGCGCCGCTTGCGCGGAACGCTTCGGCATAGCCGCCGGTATAGATTTCGACCCCATCGGCGCCGGCCTCGCGCACGCGCGGCACCACATCGGGATCGGGATCAATGAAAAGAATGACACGGCAGCCGAGCGCTTTCGCGGCGGCCACGGCCGGGCGCGCCAATGCCATCTGATCTGCGTCGAGTTTCCATCCCTCCTCCGACGTGAACGCATCCGGTGCGTCCGGCACGAACGTGCATTGCTCTGGCTTCACCTCTTGCAGGATCGCCTGCATGCGGGCGTCCGGATAGCCTTCGATGTTGAATTCGATCTTCGGACGCAACTTCTGCATCAGCTTGGCGAGCGCCGGAACGTCGCTGCCCCGGATGTGGCGCTCGTCCGGGCGCGGATGTACGGTCAGCCCCGCCGCGCCGGCATCCAGCGCGATGCGCGCGAAATGCAGGAGATCCGGCACGCCGGTGCGCCTCGAGTTGCGCAGCAGCGCCACCTTGTTGAGATTTACGCTCAGCCTGGCCATACGGGGGAGTCTAGCGCGGCGGGCTTGGCGGCGCCAAACTCGGCGCCATGTCAACCGTCACGCCATCCGGCGCCGTCCTGGGCGCACGTATCACGGGGATCGATCTTGCCGCGCCGCTGTCGCGCGACGACTTCGCCCTGATCCTGCGCATGCTCGGCACCTACGGCGTAGTGTGCTTTCCGGACCAGCATCTTGACCCTGCCGTGCAGGCGGCGTTCAGCCGCCGGTTCGGCACGCTGGAGGTGCACGTATCGGGCGCCTTCCAGGTGCCAGAGCACCCGGAGGTGATGATTTTGTCCAATATTGTGGAGAACGGCCGCCCGATCGGCCTCGCCGATGCCGGGCAGGACTGGCATACCGACATGTCGTTCAGCCGAACCATCGCCTTCGTCAACGTGCTGCACGCGTTGACGGTGCCGCGCCGCAATGGCCACGCGCTCGGAGATACATTGTTTGCTGACATGGCGGCCGCATTCGACGATCTGCCAGCGGCGCTGCAAACGCGGCTGGAAACGCTGACGGCGACCCATGACTTCGCAAAGTTCTGGGACATGATGCGGGTGCGCGGTGGTGAGGGCAGCGTGCGCAAGCCGCTGACCGAGGCGCAGCGCGCGCAGAAGCCGCCCGTGTCACAACCGATGGTGCTGCGGCATCCTCTATCGGGTCGGCGCATTCTGTATGCCAATCCCGGCTACGCCGTGCGGATCGACGGCGTGTCCCAGGCAGAAAGCGAAGCGCTGCTGGAGGAATTGTTCGCGCACCAGCTGCAGCCGCGTTACCAGTACGCGCATCACTGGACCGAGGGCGACGTGCTGTTGTGGGACAACCTCCGTACCCTGCACTACGCCGTGCCGGATTACGGCCCTACGGAGCATCGCCTGGTGCGGCGCTGCCAGGCGATGGCAGACCGCGTGTTCAAACCGGAGTTCGCGGCGCTGGCAGC
>Ga0335072_10012039_pt1 | contig 12357 bp, 13 predicted proteins | sample Lox_Sample_21_FD_206725 | JGI IMG/M metagenome (GOLD analysis project Ga0335072, IMG submission 206725) | Soil microbial communities from Loxahatchee National Wildlife Refuge, Florida, United States - Lox_Sample_2.1 | ecosystem: Environmental > Terrestrial > Soil > Wetlands | place: USA...
CGAACCCTTCGCGGTCACCGCCGAGCTGTTCGAGACCTACCTGGAGAGAGCCTCATGACCGCGACCAGCGAACCAGACGGGCGCATTCCCCCGGCCCTGCGCACCGAGGCGCTTGAGCAACTACTCACCGAGCGGGGCCTGATCGACCCGAAGGCCATCGACAAGATCGTCACCACCTACGAGACCAGCGTGGGCCCGCTCAACGGCGCCAAAGTCGTCGCCAGGGCATGGACTGACCCGCAGTACCGGCAACGATTGCTCGAGGACGGCACCGCCGCTATCAAGGAGCTGGGCTTCTCGGGGAGCCAGGGCGAGCACATCGTCGTCATGGAGAACACTGCAACCACCCACAACGTGGTGGTGTGCACGCTGTGCTCGTGCTACCCGTGGCCGGTCCTCGGCCTGCCGCCGAGCTGGTACAAGGATCCCGCCTACCGTTCGCGCATGGTCTCCGAGCCGCGCACAGTGCTTGCCGAGATGGGGCTCGAACTTGCCGACGACGTGCAGATCACCGTCCGCGACTCCACCAGCGAGGTGCGCTGGCTGGTGCTGCCCGAGCGGCCGGCCGGCACCGAGCACCTGACCGAGGAAGAACTAGTCCCGCTGGTAAGCCGGGACGCGATGGTCGGCGTGGCGAAGGTCGCGGCGCCATGACCGCGCCGCTGGATATTGATGGCCCGGCCGCACCGCCCCGCTCTAATGGCGAACTGGTGTTCTCGCAGCCGTGGGAGAGTCGCGCCTTCGGCATGGCCGTCAGCTTGGCCGAGGCAGGCGCCTTTACCTGGCCCGAATTCCGGGCCGCACTGATCGCCCGGATCGCGGCCTTCGAGACCGCGCCGCCGGCGGACCAGCCGTGGAACTACTACCAGCTCTGGCTGGCTGCCCTGGAAGACGTGCTCGCCGGCCTTCGCTCGGTGTCCGCCGCCGAGGTCACCACGCGCGCCCAAGCCCTGGCCCGGCGCCCGGCAGGCCATGACCACGCCGGCGACGACGACGACCGGCACTGACCCCGGATGGGCGCACACTGGCGCGCGGACGACCTAGCGGGTAGCGGCGCGGCATCGACCATCGATTCGTCGGCCCCTACTTCGGCGCGGCGCTCGGCGTACTGACCTGGAGCGCTCAGCGTCAATCCGAGTTGTGTACGCTAGCGTACGCTGACGTACAATAGCTGTTATGGTCACGCTGACGGTGTCCCAGGCACGCGCGTCCTTGCCGGGGCTCCTGACCCGGGTCGAGGACGGCGAGGAAGTCACGATCACCCGGCATGGCCGTCCAGTCGCCGTCCTGGTGCGACCGGACGTGATGCGGGCTCGCGCGGACGTCGTCATCGAGGACGCCGCACGTATCCATGAACTCGTCGACATCGCGGGCGCCGCCGAGTTGCCGGCAGAGCCGGGCCTGACTGCAGCCCGCGCGGAGGAACTGATCAGCGCGATCCGGGCAGGCCGGGATCGTGAGTAATGGATGCATTCGATTCCGACGTGATCATTTACGCCGCTGTCCCGGATCACCCGCTGGGACGGCGGGTACTCGCCTTGTTCCGGCAGGCCGGCCGGCAGCCCGCTGGCGCCGGCTCAGTTCTGCTGCTGCCAGAAATTCTGGGCAATCCACTCCGCGACGGCCAAACGAGCGAAGTGCGGATCCTGGCGGGCCTGCTCGCCCGAGTTGATCTCCGCCCGGTCGACCGCGCCACCGCGGACCTGGCGACCGCACTGGCGAGCAGGTACGGCCTGCGCGCGGCGGACGCGACGCACCTGGCCACCGCGGTCGCGCTAGGCGCAGACCGGTTCATCACCAACAACCAGCGTGACTTCTCGCAGGCAATCACCGAGGTCAAAGTGGTATACCCCGGAGACCTGACCGACGGCACCCGCGCTGGCTGAGCAACGCGCGGGCGGGTTCCGGCTGCTGGCCGGCGCTGCCGGGTTAGCGGCGGATCCGGGCGGCAAACAGGTCGCGGAGCGTGACCACGCCGCAGACGTTGCGTCCGTCGACCACGGGCAGATGCCGGAATCCGTTCAGCAGCATGATCTGGGCAGCCTCCTCCGGGGAGGAGTCCGGGCTGGCCGACTGCGGATCCGCGGTCATCCAGTCGGAGACCGCTGAGTCGCGCACGTCCTGCCCGGAGGCGGCTGCCCTGAGCACGTCGCGTTCGGTCACAATTCCGGCGAGGAACGAGCCTTGCATGACAACCGCAGACCCGACCCCCGCTGCCACCATGGCGGCCGCTGCCTGCGCGAGCGGCGTCTGCGGTGCCGTCGTAACCACCGAAGTACTCATGACATCCCTGAGGGTCGTCACGGGTTACCCGCTTCCGCCGGTCTCGTCGAGCTCCGGATCCGCGACACGAGCAGACGGTGCGGCTAGCTCGGCCGAAAGCATGGCCCACAACCGGCCGTTCCAGCCCGACAAGTGAGGCCATTTCTTCCAGAACACCTGCAGTGTCGTCTCGTCGAACTCGGCCAGGGCCCGTTCGACGGTCACGCTGCTGGCTACATCCTCGAGTTCATGGATCAGGTCGAGGAACCTGTCAGCTATGTCGTTCATCGGCACCTCCAGGACCGCAACGACCACCGGTCCAACGGCAGCGACTGGCTGTTCCAATCGACGTTAACTGACGGCGCCGTCCTCGCCTAGGCCACAGCGGTGCAAACGAAATGCAGCGCGGCGCTAGGCCCGTTCGCGGCAGTAAGAATGTCTACGTGCGCGCCGTTCGGGCGGGCAGCCGGAGGGTGCCTCCGGCCCGGCCAGGCAGGGAGGGCGTTGATGTCAGAAACCGGGTTGGATATCGGGGGCATGCTGTCGGGGCGCCCTGAGTTGCTCCGCGATGCTCTGGACCGGTCACTCACCTATCTCAGCGGGGTCGGCGACCGGCGGGTCGTCCCCGACGCCGCGGCGGTCGCCAGGCTGGCCGAGATGGACGTCGAGCTGCCGAGGACCGGGCTGCCGGCCGCGGATGTGCTCCGCCAGCTCGACGACATCGGGTCGCCAGCGACGGTCGCGTCCAACGGCCCGCGGTACTTCGGCTTCGTGATCGGCGCGGCACTGCCGGTGGCGCAGGCCGCGGCGTGGCTTGGCTCGGCCTGGGACCAGAACGCGGCGCTGACCGTGATGTCACCGGTTGCTGCCCGCCTCAACGCGGTGGCGCTGCGCTGGATCACCGGCTTGCTCGGATTGCCGTCCGGTACGGCAGGCAGTTTTGTCACCGGCGCGACCATGGCGAACACCACATGCCTGGCCGCGGCGCGTGACGCGGTGCTGGCCAGGCACGGCTGGGACGCTGCCAGCGAAGGACTGGTCGGCGCGCCGCCGGTCACCGTCGTCGTCGGCGCGGAGGTACACACCACCGTGCGCAAGGCGCTCGGCCTCGTCGGCCTCGGCCGGGACCGGGCCATGGTGCTGCCAGTCGATCGCCAGGGCCGCATCGAGGCCAAGGCGCTGCCCAGGCTGGACGGACCGGCCATCGTCTGCCTGCAGGCCGGGAACGTGAACACCGGAGCCAGCGACCCGTTCGGGCCGCTGATCGAGTGGGCGCGGGACAACGGCGCATGGGCTCATGTGGACGGCGCATTCGGCCTGTGGGCGGCCACCTCGCCTGGCCTGCGCGACCAGGTCGCGTGGGTGGATGGCGCCGATTCCTGGGCGACAGACTGTCATAAGTGGCTGAACACCACGTATGACTGCGGTGTCGCATTGGTCCGTTCGCGGGAAGCGCTCGCCGCTGCCATGGAAGCGTCGGCTGCCTATCTGCCGGGGGCCGGCACCGAAGCGATGGGCCTCTCGCCGGAGTCCTCGCAGCGTGCCCGCGGCGTTGAGGTGTGGGCGGCCCTGGCCAGCCTGGGCAGCGACGGCGTGGCTGGCCTCGTCGAGCGGAGCTGCCGGCTGGCAGCACGGTTCGCCGGCCGGATGCTGGATGCCGGTTTCGAGCCGCTGAACCAGGTGGTACTGAACCAGCTGCTGGTGTCATTCGGCGAGGCCGAACGCACCGATGCGGTCATCGCCGCCGTCCAGGCAGACGGCACGTGCTGGTGTGGTCCGACGACCTGGCACGGCATCCGGGCGATGCGGGTGAGCGTAAGCGGATGGTGCACCACTGACGAAGACATCGACCGGAGCGCGGCGGCCGTCATCGCGTGCGCGAGGCAAGTGGAGGCCTAACTTCCGCGCACAGTGTGGTGGATCTTCTGCTAGACCGCCGAGCTGAAGCTGCCTGGATGGCAGGCGCTGATCAGCTGTCTTGGTAGAGCTTCTTCTCGTAGTTCTCCGGCGCGTAGTACTGCTCGAGTTCCGCCAGACTCTCCCGGACCTCCTGCACGCACTTCACCAACTTCGCGTTGGAAGGAAGCAGATCGGGCTGCCAGGTGTCCGGCTGCCACAGATGTGAGCGCATGAATGCCTTGCCACAGTGGAAGAAGATCTGGTCGATCTCTACGAGCAGCACGAGGACGGGCCGGTGGCCCTTGACGACTAGATCGTCAAAGAATGGCGCGTCGCGGAGCAGCCTTGCGCGGCCGTTGATCCGGAGCGTCTCGTTCCGCCCCGGGATCAACGAGAGAACGCCCACGTGCGGGTTGGCTAGCACGTTCAGGTAGCCGTCGGCGCGCCGGTTGCCCGGGCGCTCGGCGATCGCGATCGTGGTGTCGTCGAGGACGTGGATCAGGTGCCCAGCGGGGTCTCCCTTGGGCGAGGCGTCGCAGTTGCCGTCTGCGTCACAGGTCGCGATGACACAAAACGGCGAGACTGCGAGCCATTGCCGGTCGACGGGATGCAGCCGGGTCCGTTCTTTCGTTGCGGCCCGAGCTCCAGGCTCGCCGAGGAGGTCACGCAACTGTGTGGCCGACGTGATCTCCTCGTATGTGGTTGTCGTGAGGGTTGCCGGTCCGGGCGCTTGCGCCATGATCACCCCTTAAGTCGGTCGGCTGCCCAGGTTACGCCGCGAGCGCGGTTGGCAGCGCTTCTGAGTGGACTATCACCACTCGCTGAACCGCCCTGGTCAGCGCGACATAAAGCGCCCGCAACCCTTCCTCTTCACTGATGACACCCGGCTCAAGGACAACTACAAGATCGAACTCCAGTCCTTTAGCTCGCGACGCGGTGGTCAGCGTGACTTGTTCGGTGAGCTCCAGTGAGAGCCGGGAATCATTGAACGCAACCTCAACCTCTAGCGGCTCCGCAACTTGATCCATCAGGGAGGGCGGCGCCACCAGCGCTATTGACGACCAGACCGACAGGTTCTCCTTGACCGTCGCTATCAACTGCGGCACGCGTGCCGCGGCCGGGACCGCTACGATCTCCGGCGCTTCGCCGGCTTGCCTGACGGATGCCGATGGCTTGACCGTTGGCGCTGCGACAGGTAGCAAGCGGTTGGCAAAATCCAGAATCGCGGACGGCAGCCGGTAGCCGATATTGAGGTAGCCGATTTCGTAATTACCTTCCACGCCAAGGCTCGTGGCGGCTTCTTCCCAGCTTCGCTGGGACACCGCGCTCGTCGCTTGAGCCAGATCGCCGAGGACAGTCATAGACCCGTTTCGCGACCGCCTGCTCAGCATGCGCAACTGAAGTGTGGACAGGTCTTGTGCTTCATCGACGACTATATGAGCGTAGGAATCCTTGGGCTTGCCGGACAGGATGAAATTAAGTTCATCCAGCAACGGAACATCGGAATCCGTCCATGTCTCCGCGGCGGATTTGGTGCTCTGCTTTCTGGCGAGGAGTTTCTGTTCTTGCGGGGTGAGGATACCTTCTGCTGCCAGCGCCAGGGATCTTGAGTTCCGGTAGAGTTTCCGCAGCACCGATGTCGCATCCAGGCGCGGCCAGACTTTATTCAGGTATGAGCGGTAGTCACGGTGCCCAAGGATAGCTTTCTCAAAATCGAGCCGATCACCTGAGAATCGGTTTGAATAATCGCCGCGGTCATCCCATGCCGCCTTCAGCAGCTGGGCATTCACACTGTCCCGCGCTACGTTCCAGGGCGATGGCCGGGCGGTGACTTCAGCAACGATCGCTGCTACCTGTTCTCGCCGGATGGTTGTAGTGCCGAATATCGTGCGGATAGTCAGGTCCGTGTCCGGGAGCGTGTTGTGGTTCTTCACTGCGCGCTCAAGCACCCGCAGCATCCGGGCCGCGCCCTTGATGCTGGCTGTTTCGCCGGTATCTTCACCGAAGACGAAGAAGTCGCCCTGGCCTACCTTCGAGATAGTCTTCTGGATCGCTGCGGTCTCGCCCAGCGACGGCAGGACCTGAGAGATATAGCTCAGGAAAAGGGCATTGGGGCCGACGATGAGAAACCGGTCCGTGCGCGCGCTCTGCCGGAGCTCGTAGAGCAGGTACGCCGCACGATGCAAACCAACGGCGGTCTTTCCGGTACCGGGACCACCTTGGACTATGATGCAGCGGTCCATCGGGGTCCGGATAATGATGTCTTGCTCCGCCTGGATAGTCGCGACGATGTCCTGCATCTCTCCTGTGCGTTGCCGGCCGAGCTGCACGATGAAGGGATCGGGTATCAGCGCCGCCGCCGTGTCCCGGGTCGGGGCGGCCAGATTCTCATCGAAGATGTCCTGCAACGCCCGCCCGTTGAGTATGAACCGCCGGCGCAGTTCTACCCCCATCGTGTTGGCCACCGTGGCCCGGTAGAACGGAGTTGCGACTGGAGCCCGCCAGTCGGTGACCAGAATCCGGCCATCAGCCTCGACGTGACGTCGGCCGATGTAATGGCGATCCCCCGTCGTGTGGTCGAGTCTGCCGAAGCACAGTGGCGTCGAGTTGTCGGTGAGCTCAAGCACTCTATTCTGGTCTCGAATTTCGAAGATTTCCTTGTCTGCCGTCATTCCATCGGCGTAGACGACGCCCATGAACCCCATATTCTGAATACCTATGGCCCGGTTCCGCATACGCTCAAGCGCGAGGTATGAGTCGTCTATGTGCTTCTGCTCGCGCTGGAGATCGGGATGCTCGTCGGCCGGTTCGTCACGACCATGCTGGACATTCTGGGAGACGCTCTCGGGCATGACAGACCCTTCTGGCGTTACGGGTTTGCACCTCACTGACGCTTAGGCCAGATGCTCATGTCGGCAAACGCACGATCGTACCTGACGTCCCGCCGCTTGGCAGCCGAATATTTCCCGGGCACCGGCCGTCCGCAGCGCCGGCAAGCCCGTCCGCGCGACTAGCTAGCGCTCGCCTGTTATCTGGGCCAGTCCGTTAATGATCCGGTCGAGCAGCGCACCGGTCTCCGGCCAGGCGAAGGCTGGCGTATGGGGACGCAAAGTCGCCAGGCCGTGCAAAGCGACCCAGATCGCGGTGGCGGCAAGCTGCGGATCGGCGCTGTCTGAGATCCCCGCCTCGACACAGGCCCGCACGCTGCTGATCAGCAGGTCGAAGCTCTCGGATCGGAGGGCGGGCACTCGGGGCGGACCTTCGCCGACAAAGTCCCGTCGCTGGAAGAGCAGCTGGTACCTGTTCGGCCGCTCTGCCGCGAAGCGCAGGTAAGCAGCACACCCTGCGCGCAGGCGCCCGAGCGGGCCCTGCCCCTCCTCGGTCGCTGCAGTGCTCGCATCCCTGATCGCGGCGTTGAAGTCGGCGAACGCGTCGTCGACGATTGCTTCCACGATCGCCTCGCGGTCCGGGAAATGTGAGTAGATCGACGGCGCCGAGATCCCGACCTGCCGCGCGACTGCCCGGAGTGTGACGGCCTCCTCGGTGCCGGTCTGCTCGAGAAGTTCGGTCGCGGCCCCGAGGATGTCGGCGCGCAGCTTGGCGCCCTCGCCACGCCGGTTCCGCTCTCTGACGATTTCCTTCATGCAATGACTTTACAACTGTTTACTCATGTAGTAAAACTTACAGTTGTAAGTCAACGGGTGTTAGCTCACAACACGGAGATCTGGTCATGGAACTCACCAACGCTTCCGGCGGGCACACGGGGACGACCGGGCACCCCCGGCGCCGCGCAATCCTCGCCGTAATGTGCCTGTCCCTGCTCGTGGTGGTCATCGACAACACCATCCTCAACACCGCGCTGCCGACCCTGGCAAGGGTCCTGCACGCGTCGACTTCCGGCCTGCAGTGGATCACTGACGGCTATACGCTCACCTTCGCCGCACTGCTCGTCATGGCAGGTGCTCTGGGCGATCGTTTCGGGCGCCGGAACGCCCTGATAGCCGGCCTGGTCATCTTCGCCTCTGGCTCGGCCTGGGCGGCGCTGTCTGGTGACTACTCGACCCTGATCGCCGCCCGCGCCGTCATGGGCGTCGGAGCGGCGCTCGTCATGCCAGCGACGCTGTCAATCCTGACCGCGGTGTTCCCGGCGAAGGAACGGGCCGGAGCGATCAGCGCCTGGTCTGCCATCGCCGGCGTCGGCATCGTGGTCGGTCCGACCCTTGGCGGACTGCTGCTCGCTCACTTCTACTGGGGCTCGGTGTTCTGGGTCAACGTGCCGCTGGTCGCCGTCGCAATCGTCGCGGTCTGCATGGTCGTGCCCGGCCTGCCCGGCGAGCGTAAGGCCGGAACCCGGCTCGACGTCCTCGGCGCGGCACTGTCCGCAGCCGCCATGCTGGCGGTCGTGGATGCGGTAATCGAGGGACCGACCCGCGGCTGGACTGCCGCGACGACGCTCGGTGAGCTAGCTCTCGGCGCCATCGGAGTCGCCGCGTTCGTCTACCGCGAATTGCACGTGGCGAACCCGATCATTGACGTGCGCGTCTTCCGCTACCGGGCATTCTCCGCCGCGAGCTCGGCGATCGGCCTGACCTTCCTCGCGCTGTTCGGCTCACTGTTCGCGCTGACTCAGTACCTCCAGCTGGTGCACGGCTACAGCCCGCTGTCCGCCGGCGTGCGGGCACTGCCGTTCGCCGCGGCGGTCATGGCCACTGCGCCGCTGAGCAGCATGCTGGTTGCCAGGCTGGGCATCCGTGTCGTAGTCCCGGCAGGCCTGACCGCGATGGGCGCAGGGCTCCTGATGCTCACCCAGGTCACACCGACGACGTCGTACAGCTTCCTCGCCATCGGTGTCGCGATCATGGGCGCAGGCATGGGCCTGGTTATGGCACCGGCCGGCAACTCGATCATGTCTGTCCTCCCGGCCGAGCAGTACGGAGCGGGCAGCGCCATCAACGACACCGTGCAGGAACTCGGCGCCAGCCTGGGCATCGCGGTGATCGGCAGCGTCGTCGCGTCGTCTTTCCGCCACGCGGAAGCCGCTAGCGGGTTGCCGGCAAAGATCGTCACGGCGTCTGACCCGTCGATAGCCCAGGCCGATGCCGTCGCCGCGCACGCCGGCCCGTTCGCGCCCCAGGTACTGCAGATTGCTCACCAGAGCTTCACCTCAGCGATGACGACCGGCTTCACGGTCGCCGGCCTGATCGCTGTCGGCGCAGCGGTGCTCGTGGCAGTCACGCTCCCCCGTCGCGCGGCGCGTACTCACGCGGCCGGAGCCGCGACTCGTCGTGCGGCGCAACTCGCGGCCGAGCGATCGCCTGAGCTGGCTACCGCGAGCGCGGACTAGCCCTTACCGCGAACATGTGCGCAGCGCGCCCCGGGAGCCATCCCGGGGCGCGATGCGTCGGAACGAAGTCAGGAGGCTGGCCCGCCAGCAGCCCCGTGGCCGGCTTCGAGTATGCGGGCCGCGCCGCGGATGACGCAGCGGAGCGGGTCGTCCACCACCACGGCGGCGATGTCGGCCGCGGTCTCGATCCGGTACGCCAGGCCGGGCAACAGTGCGCCACCGCCAGCCAGCCGGATCTTGCCGCGGACGACCTCCTCCGCGAGGTTTGGCGGGATGTCGGACAACAGCTCCTCGACTGCGCTGGTAACTGCTGCCACCGCCGGCTCCACGGCAGCGGCGACCAGCTTCGCCGAGACTCGCTGCACCCGCGGAACGCGGCGTGCCGCATCGACACCTACCGTCTCGGCCTCGGCGATCGAGCCGTCAGCCAGGCCGAGCGTCATCTTCAGGTTCCGCGCGGCGTTGCGGCCGATGAGCAGGCCGTGCTCCAGCTTGACAGCACGGACGATGGCGTCGTCCATGGCGTTTCCGCCAAGGCGCAGTGACCGCGCGCGGACGACGTGGCCGCCAGCCAGCACGGCTACCTCGGTGGTACCACCGCCGATGTCGACGATGAACGCACCGGATCCGGCCACCAGGTCAAATCCTGCTCCGGCCGCCGCCGCGACCGGCTCGTCCACCAGTTGAATAAGGCAGCGCGGCCTCAGCGCCTCGGCTGCCGCCGCGACGGACCGCCGTTCGACATAGGTCGCCTCGATCGGAAGACAGACCACTGCCAGGGTCCTGCCAAGACCACGCCGCACCCGCGCCTGCCGGATGAAGGCTCGCAGCATCGCAACAGTGGCCTCGAGGTCTGCGATCACGCCGTCGCGGAGCGGATGGATGACTTCGATGTCCTGCGGCTCTTTGCCGCTGAGTGCATCAGCAGCAGCACCGACGGCAACGACGCGGCCAGTCGCGCGGCTGATCGCGATCGCCGACGGCTCCTCGATGACGACGCCGCGCCCGGCGACATAGACCAGCGTGTTGACCGTGCCCAGGTCGATTGCTATGCCCGACCTCAACCGCATGGCTCGCTCGCCCTTTGCCCGACTAGATGATCCGGTAACCAGTATGGAGTCAGGTGCGACGGCGGGAGGAGCTTCCCCCCGCCTCATGCCCCAAACGTGACCGCCTGCAGCCGACACAGCCCAGCCGGGAGGAGCTGGGCTGTGTCGGCGGGGGCTGTGCCGGCCGGATTGGGGTCAGGCGCCCGGCAGCCCCCACGCGGCGACTCCGTTACTGTTCGCGGTGAATAGCCGGTCGCTGGCGAACACCGACTGGCCGAAGGTCGAGCCGCTCGTGAGCCAGTCGACGACAGCACCACTGAACGCGTCGATGAGGAACACGCCGGACGGAGACCCACTGAAGGTGCCTATGGTAAGCACGCCGCCACCGTCCAGCGCGGGACTCCCGAGGACGCTGCCGGTCATGCCGGTCGCCCAGACCAGCTTCCCGTTGGTCGCCAGGCGGGACTGGACGGAGCCCGCATACGTGGTTCCGCCGATCGTGGTCTTGCTGCCGCCGAAGAACAGGTCAGTGCCGTTGTAGGCCGGAGCGGCGAGGCACTCGGCCATACCGCCGGATGCATTGGCGATCCGCTTCCACCAGACGATTTTCATGGTCGCCTGGCTGAGGGCGTAGAAGATGCCGTTCTTGTTGCAGGCGCCCACATAGCTGCCAAAGAACACCGGCGATCCGCCGAAGTCGCCGTCCGAGGTCGCCTGGCGCCGCGGCACCTTGTACGACCCCAGCAGCTTCAGGGTCGGAGAGAACTTCAGTATGGAGTCGGAGTTCTGCAGGAACTGGTTATATTTCGGCCCGTTGCCTGTGGTCGCATAGACATCGCCATTGGGCGCCACGCCGATGCTGGACCAGACCGAGCCGCCGGCGTGCACCGCACCAGCGGGCACCGTGAAGTACTGGCCGAGTTTTTTGCCGGTGCCCTCGCCGAACGCGAGCAGCCCTGCCCGAACCAGCGGCTTGTCGCAACTCGACGAGATGCCGATGTATACCCGGTTGCGCGAGACCGTCGGCGATGACCAGTCGTAGTAGTCGTTGACCTTTGTGGACGGGATGCCGATCACCGAGCGCCATTCGGGCCGGAGATTCGATGCCCTCAGCGCGTAGAGGTAGCCGTCGCCGCCGGCCACGTAGATCGTCAGCACCTTGTTAGCCGGGTTGACGGCAACGGTGGCAGTTGACGTGATGCCGTTCGCCGGGCAGGTCAGGGCCGGCTGACGGCCGAGGAAGACCTTCGCGAGGACTTTGCCGTTGGCGACGCTCAGCTTGTAGAACCAGCCGTTCTCAGATCCGATATAGACGCGCCCGTCGGCCACCGTCGGGCTGGCCTCGAACGAGAAGCCGGTGGCGAATTTCCACCGCTGAGTCAATGACGGCGCCGTCGCCGGGGTGATCACGGTCTGCGAGGCGTTGTAAGAAGCGTGCTGCGGCCCGTCCAGGTAAGCCGGCCAGCCGGAAACCGTAGTCTGGCCGCCTGCCGTTCCTGTGCGGGGCTGCACGCTCACTGTGCTGGCCCGCACGCTCGCGGTGGCTGACGCGGGCGTCGCTGTCAGCGCGAGCCCAGTTGAGGCGAGGACTGTGCACAGTAATGCGACACCGGCCCCGCCACTCGTCAAGCGCGCGAGCGCTCTTTTTGCCTGATTCTGGTCATGACGAACTGCCTGGCCCGCTGTCATTTAGGTTCCCGCCCCTGTCCCGCACCCGCTGTGTCAAGCCAGACATGATCGCAGCGCTGAGCCTGTGCCCGGGCGGTTCTGATAAAAATGTCATTCATCTACATCTGTGTAGAT